>Ga0102944_1001744_pt1 | contig 13743 bp, 10 predicted proteins | sample SalPonD_shore_MG_FD_78172 | JGI IMG/M metagenome (GOLD analysis project Ga0102944, IMG submission 78172) | Salt pond soil microbial communities from South San Francisco under conditions of wetland restoration - Salt Pond MetaG... | ecosystem: Environmental > Aquatic > Marine > Intertidal zone >...
AACATCACTCATTACCTGCTTTCGAATGCTCATCTGATCTTTGTCTTCTTTCAGACCGATTCCTTTGGTCTCTTTCATCAACAATGCAATGAGTGATGCAATGATTACCAAGACTAGAGCGATAATAAATGCCAGCAGTATGCTTCTCTCTAATGCAATACCCGCCATTATTGATCCCAATGAGGTTCCACCGTAGACTGAAATCTCCATTAATGACAGTGATTTTGCCCGATGCTCCTGACTGGCAATATCGGTAAAGATGATGGTCGCAGATGCCAGTACCAGACCAACTCCAATACCAATAATTGTGTTTGCAATCAGAAACAAGGGGAGGTTTGAGGTGAAAACAATAAGGAAACTACCGAATATCAGGACAAGTAGCCCCAACCGAGCGGTCCAAACCCGATTGATTTTATCTGAAAAACTGCCACCGAAATAGTTACCAATCGCTTTGGCAAAACCAAATACAGCCAGTGCAGCAGCAGCTCCAAGAATGACATATTGTTCCAATCGCTTATCCAACTGTTTGGTATAGATTGAGAGCAAAGTACGTTGCACTCCAATTGCTGTAGTTGCAAACAGTAGGGTGGCCATTACTAAGATCAAGGTTTTTCCATGTGTCTTGAATAATGTTGCATACGATGCTGATCTCTTCATTCATTGTACCTCTGGCTATTTACTATGATCACTCTGAGAACTATGAGTGGTATAGTTTCTATGAGATCCGTAAGTTAAATATTTTAAGACCGGATAAAGAACCCTGTCCTTTGATTTCAGGGATAATTTTGCGAAAAAATTGGGATGGAGAGGTGTGTTCAAATTGATATGGCATATCATCTCAGAGGAATTCAACTAATCTTGTGATTGATAAATACGATGAGCTTGAACCGCAAGAATGATACCCATTATGTAGAATATTATCCCCAATATATCAATCACTACCCAGCTCCAACCATCATAGGTATCAATATTGATCGCATTGGAATATTCTGAAAATCTTGATGTAAATCTGAAATAAGTTAGAACTTTTACTACGATTAACAATCCAGCAACTACAAATAATGTCATATCTTTTCGTAATTTTGGGATAAGATACGCACACGATATCAGAAAGAACGCAATCGTAAACCCATTCAATCCCTGATAACCCAGTGTACTATTGGTGATACTGAAATGACTCGATTGATAGACAAATCGTTCTCCATTTGATATAGAATATAATCTCTCTGTATATATTGAATTTCTGTATAGAGGAATACAGAATGCTGAGATAAGGACTAAACCAATGGAGATCGGTTTTGAGTTAGTCAGTATCGTCGGTTCCAAGAATGAGTTTTCCCAGTGATCAGAATTGGTTAATTCTGCAGTGACATAGATACCTATCGAGAGAAGGATATACGGAAGGATTAAGAAAATAGGTCCACCCATGTTGAGCCGCCTTACTATGGGAAAATAGATTGACGAGATTGCTAGAATAATTACCTGTAAATCATTAAATGTCCCATCTTGTTGGTTTTTCTGTGTCAGAAAATAGATTAATCCTCCATTGGCTAGGGTTAGAATTGCACTCATGATGGTGAATATTATCGCAATTGCTGTGATATCTTCAATAATTCTGGAGAAAATAATCGCAAAGATCAGCGGAATTCCTATCGCAATGAATAATTGGAAGAGCAATCCAATCGCAAATATCATTGCAAAACTTGGTGAGGGTCGTTCATTAACCAAATTGTATTGATCTTGATCGGTACTCTCTACTTTCAAGTTAGTACTAGTAATCGGAGTACTGGTCTCGTTCTGATCAGTTCCCTCCACTCCTAACATATGAATGGCACTAATCGCAGTCTTACCTTTTTCATTAAGGTAATACCTTCCAGTATCGTCCTGGTTGATTAGTTCTGCTAATTTCTCTAGATGGAATGATAGTTTACTTGAACTCTCTATCTGTAATTCTCGTGATATATCGGTGAATTGTGATCCATTAATCCCATGATCTGCGAGAATAAGTAAGATCTGTACACGAATAGGATGACTAAGTGATTTGAATGAAGAACTTATGTTATCTGACATTTCTCTCGAGATACGATTATTCACAATCTCCTTAATGATTTCAGTAAAGAAAACTTTGTCAAGTATTCTTGACTTACTGATTATAAAAAAATATAATCGCTCACAAAAAATATCTGCCAAGAGATGACATGATTATTCTCAAATATTTTATCAAATTCAGTTTATATTGGGACAATTGTCCAAATGCTATATATTTTTACTATACTTTTGTGTAACAAGGTATGTTTTGTATAGTTAATTCGAACTATTTTATAATGATGAAGTGTCCTTTTTGTCATGGATAATCAACCCTGTTGGGAGGTAATGGATTGTGGGAAAGGTCCAGGAACACCAGATGAGTGTGTTGTGGTTAATTTTCAGTTGGCTGATGGGTTTTTAAATGGTGAAAATGCCAGTCGTGCCTGTTTCTATACAATTGGAACCAGTTGTTACGAAGATGATGCAGATATGTCAGTTCCTGAGAAACTGAAAGAATACTGTATGCAATGTCCATTCTATCTTAATATTATACAAGAAGAGGGTAGAAAATCTAATTTCTTCTATTATCTTAAATATATCCACAATCGGTTAGAATCCGAAGATCGATTGTATGAACTACCTATGGTCCAAAAATCCTTATTCAAATAATCCGCTACGAACAGCTTGTGTTATTTCCTTCTAGTCGTGTTGATTTATCTAAAATGACAAGAAGACCCTCGTCCTTCAGGGCGGAGTAATTCGCTAAGTAAAGTTGAAACAGTTTGCTTCCAAGTTTGATTAGATTCATTCCGTCTCTGTACTTTTTCTTGAAGAAGGTGGCCAATTTGGCATGTCATCGAATATCTCGATAATCGTTCGTTTCAACATCCGCTCTGCCTGTTCAAGAGCATCGATTCCGGTTTGAGTAATCTCATAATATTTCCTATTGGGGAAAAATTCATTCGATGCCTCACGAACAAAATCCGCTCGTTCCAGGCGGTAGAGGACAGCATAAGCAGTAACTGTTGCAGGTTCAAAATTGAAACGATCGTTAATTTCTTCTCTTAGCTGATACGCATATTTATTTTCTTCCATGAGCAATTTCAAGACCCATATCCAAATATTACCTGTTCGTAAGGAGTTCCACATCCGCTCTACAGGTTTAGAATCCTCTTTATCATCAGCCATAGATATTTCTAAATATGGTGAGTTAAAATTATACCTTTTCTTTCTCGATTGTCTTAATAATCTAGCTGAAAACCTCCAAATCTTGTATATCCTGGTTTTATGAAGGTTGCTGATTCAGTATTCTAAGCTGAATTCACGGATATTCACAAAAGGGTTCCCATGTAGGGTTAATATGATCTCTGTAGCGATTGACTATTCTCCCCATATTTCCTAGGAGGTACTGGTTGTGTGGTAGAGTTATTATCTTTTTTATCCGATTGTTTGGTAATCTCTAACAAAGCAAAAACCACCAGTGAGCTGATCAGAATAGTAATCCATTCAAGAAGACGTAAGGGTTGGGTATCAAAGAGAATGTTTAATCCTGGTAGGTAGAGAATACTCAACTGACTTATCACGATGAGGATGACTGAAGCAGTGAAAAATGAATTGCTGAAATATCCAATCTTATGAACTGGTTGAGTTGATCGGTAGCTCAAAGCAACAAATATCTCCATCACCACCAGCAAGGTCAGCACATATGACTGGACATGACTTATTGTACTATGCTGAAGTGTATTCCAGCTATTAGTAGGACCCAGTAATACATAAAATCGGATCATTGAGATGGTTGACAGCAACAATCCGATAAACACAATTCGTTTCATCGTCTGTGTCGTAATGATTGGTTCAGCTGGATCATGTGGTGGTTTCATCATCAGGTTCGTCTCTTTCTTCTCTAGTCCAAGAGCCAGTGCTAGAAAACTATCAGTTACCAGATTAAGATACAATATCTGTGTTTCTGAAATTGGTATCAAATCTCTGATCTGACCCGGTGCAAACCATGCCAGAAGGAAAAATCCAAGGAATATTGTCATGACCTCAGCTGTATTTGATGCCAGGAGATAATTCGTAAATTTACTGATATTGTCCTTCACCAACCGTCCTTCCTCTACTGCTGTGGCAAGAGTCGTAAAATTATCATCGACGAGGATCATCTCAGCAGATTCTTTTGCCGCATCTGTACCCGCAATACCCATGGCAATGCCCACATCTGCCTTTACCAAGGCTGGACTATCATTTACTCCATCTCCAGTCATCGCCACGATTTCTCCACGTTGTTGTAGGAGATTGACCAGTCTGAGTTTATGTTCAGGTGTCACTCTTGCAAATACTCTGACATGATCTAATGCCTCAGATACTTCCTCATCTGACATTCTCTCTATCTCAACACCTGTAAGCACCTCTCCTGATCGAGTTATACCGAGATCCTTGGCAATTGAAACTGCAGTTTTTGGATGATCACCGGTTATCATTGCAACGGCAATTCCTGCATTATACGATGTGATAATCGCAGGTTTCACCTCAGTTCGAGGAGGATCGATAAATGCCATATATCCCACAAAAATCAGATTTTGTTCATCCTCGTAACCAAAATCAGTAATATCATCCAACTCCCGGTAGGCAACTGCGATTACTCTGTAACCATCATCTGCAAGTTGATCCAATTCTGAGATGATCATTTCATGAGAATCTTCAGTTAAGTCCTGGATCTTTCCATTTTGATAATATCTAGAAGCACGACTGAGAATAATATCCGGTGCTCCTTTAACAGTGAGTCTGTATTGATTACCCAAGTCACTTAATACTGACATGAGTTTTCTATCCGAATCAAATGGTAGTTCTTCAACAAATTCACTGCCCAATTGTTGTGGATTGTCTTGTATCAGGATTTTAATTGCTTTGTCAAGTGGATCGATGATCACTGTGGAATTTTCACGCTGTTCAGGAACAATTCTGGTTAATTCTGCCATTAATTCGGGTAGTGGTTGCAAACTGCTTAGATTTGAATAATTGTTATCACGAACTGAAACACTACTGTCCAAGGTGACTAGCTTGTCCAATTTCAAATCATTGAGAGTCAGGGTTCCCGTTTTATCCGTAGCGATGAAGGTAACCGATCCCAGCGCTTCTACTGCCTGAATTTTTCTGATTATCGAATTCTTAGCCGCTAATTTTTGCACACTGATTGCCAGTGTGAAGGTAAGAATAATGGGTAATCCTTCAGGTATTGCTGCTACAGCTAGACTAACTCCTACAATCGTTAATCCCAATATTGCCTCAATCGTATTGAATTCAGCTGGATTATGCACATATTCAACAGTGATACCGAGGATAATCATCAATCCAGCAATAATGAGAATAAATTTGGCAAGTACATGACTGAACTCATGGAGTTTCCGTTGTAATGGTGTTTGGAACTGATCAATCTCTGCTACTAGTGATGATATCTTACCTACCTCGGTTTTGTTTCCGGTAGTTACAACGATTGCTGTTGCCTTACCTAATTCAACAATCGTCCCCATATATGCCATATTTTCCCGATCTCCCAGTGAGACTTCGTCATTGAATACCGTATTTGCATTTTTATTGACTGATTGGGACTCGCCGGTTAATGCCGATTCGTTAATTCTGAGATTAATGGCATGGAGTAATCTCAGATCTGCTGGTACCTTATCACCAGTCTGAAGTGTCACAATATCGCCAGGAACTAGATCAGAACTGTCAATGGTGGTATATTCCCCCTCCCGGAGTACCAGTGCATTGGTCGTACTTAATTTCTGCAGGGATACTACTGCATTCTCAGCCTTGTATTCCTGATAAAATCCAAGGATTGCATTAATTAACAGGACAATTACAATTACAATGGCATCAAAGAAGTATTCTAACTCTAATGCTCCATTTGCTTCAACAAATGCCAATCCGAGACTGATCAGTGCAGCAGCGATCAGAATGTAGATCAATAAATCATTGAACTGGCTGAGAAAGACCATTATTGGAGATTTTCTGGGTGGAGGTGGTATCTCATTTCTTCCATACTGTTCCCGTCTTGCTCTCACTTCTGATTTAGTCAGCCCGGTAATCTGATCACTATTCAATTGCTCTATAACTTGAAATTGTGGTAAAGTATGAGAATCTATCATAAATCCGATAATTTTAATTAGTCATTATTCTATTTAAAGAAGAGTAAAATAGAATTTGTCAAAATTCCCTACTGGTGGTGGTACTATATCCTTCTGTGGTTCATGGTTTACCATCTTGATGGCTGATGTTGCAATATGTTGGACTTAATAGACTGTTGGGGATTTCATCTAATCCCGTATTCCATATTTTTAGTCAATTATGATTATCTATTCCCATTGTCATTTTCTGAAATCATACTTTAGCTAAATGTACTGAAAAATGCGTTGTTAAGGTCTAAAAATGGGCACGACGGGATTTGAACCCGCAATCCCTTGGTTGCTTCTTAGGGCTGACATAAACGTCAGCCAATCTGGAGCCAAGTGCGTTGCCAGATTACGCTACGTACCCGAATTTTGCAATTTACTTTATCCAGTCTGGCTTATCTGGATACATTGCATTATACCAATCACTGAAGTGATTGACATATCTATCTCATCATCACTACATTTTATGGGTTGTTATTTTTACAAAGATAATTTAGCCAATTCCATCTTGGTGTGAATATCTCAACGAACAGAGAGGAAATACTGAATGTTGTAAATTAGTAGTTCTCCTCATATGGCTCTAAAATTTCGTTATAAATCGTGAGAATGAGATTATCAATAAGACATCCTATATTCATCCTTGAGCTATATTTGAAAAATTCTTAAATGAAGCTACGATATACTTCCTTGGAGCCTGCTGTTATGACTTCAAGAATTTCAACTGGGTTTGTCACATTTTATCCTGATACTCCTAATTACAAAGTACTGTTGCTGGATCACGGGTCTCATATCTCTCATCCCAAGGGACATCAGGAAAAAGGAGAGACAAAACTCCATGCTGCTAGACGAGAACTCAAGGAGGAAACCAATCTAACCGCTGAGATTGTATCTGACACCTACCTCTCAAGTCATAGCTATACCATCGAACGGAATGGCAAATCAGTATCTAAACAAGTATTCCTATACGCTGCTATAACGAATGCAGGATCAATCGTAATATCAAATGAACATCAGAGTTACTATCTAGTTGATATTCCCAAGGCTAGAACTCTGCTTACCTATCAGGGTGATGTAGACGCATTGCAAAAAGCAGAAAATTGGTTAACTTCTAGACAATAGTTGAACTGTGTCCTCCTGATGGACAGTTCCTTCATTTAGTACCTTAGCATACCATCCTCTTCTACCTTTCATGGTTTTGATAAATTCCTGTACTTTCTCCTTGCCAACATAATCTAAAAACCTAAGATTGGAACAGGGGTTACAGATTTCGGTAATTTGCACTTTGATATTACCAATCTGAAGTTGTGTATCAACTTTTAACTGATCATATCGGATTCCATCAATCATAAAATTCTCACCGAGATCCCCATTTTGCAAAGGCCACCCCTCTTGATTTAGTTGATCTCGCATATCTGTAGTGTAAAGTAAGATCGCCCGGTTATCAGTTCCATTTTTCTCTTCCATTCGGTAATTATTGTAATCGTTTCCGACACCATGTTTGGTAACTTTTACCCTATCAACAGCTTGTTTTGGTAATCCTGATTCACCTGGTGTCTTAGGTTTCACTGATATTTGTACTAGTTTGGCAGCCATAGGCAAGATTTTGATGGGAGCTATCTAAAGTAATCGTAATCAAAATGGATAAGGTTTCATTTGGAAAGTTGTCTTCGGATGTGCTCGATATATTCATTGATTTCCATATCCTCTAGTCGATCCGTAATATCTGATGTATTGACTACATCTCGGTAATCATTTACTGCTTGTTTGAGGTTATTATACTCATTTCCAACCTGTTCTGCTAGGAGATGTAAGTTATTCTCTGTTGCCATGATATCTGCCTGTTCGATCAGTCGTTCAGCCGTATCTATCTCTCCTAAGATTAGTTGAAATCGTGATCGTAAAATAAGTACTTGAATAATGAGTTTAAGATTGAACTGTGATTGAGCAATAGAATACAACTGATTCGTTATCTCCGTTATCTGATCGAGTATTTTCTGTTGTTTATACAATCGTAATTCATCAATTAAGATGTCTGTCAGATGGATCAACGCAAGTGCTGATAGTTGATGATCAATAATTTCTGCTTTACTGATGTCCTCAAGGATAATCTGTGCCTGTACCCTTGATTTACTCGAGGGAATTGATTTCAGGATGATACTTTCTGATAAATTGAATAAGAGTTCAACTCGTTTGATTTCTGAACTCTCTACTAATTGCTTGAATTTCGCCCGAATTTTTTCCGTGCCTTCCTTGGATCCCATGGCAAGATATAATCTGGTCAACTGGAAATAGGTTTCTGCGATGAAAATATCATGACCTACATGCTCTCGTACTTCTCTGGCATCACAGAGATTTTTCTCTGCTTTCAAAAACTGTTTCTTATCAAATTGTACTCTACCAATATTATGTAGAGTGATCCCAATATAATGCTCATTACCAATTTCAACAAATAGTTCTTTGGCCATGGTATAATATTCTAACGCTCTATCAAGCTCACCTTTGATCCTGAGTACCTCTCCAATATTATTGAACGCTGATGCAATATGAATTTTAATACCAAGATCCTGATAGATAGCCAGTGATTCTTTATAGAATTTCAATGCCTCGTGAAGATTACCTCGATCATCATGAATCATCCCGATGTTGTTGAGTGTCTGTGCGACCAGCATCCTGTTCTGAAATTGTCTCCGTATCTTCAAGGCTTCCTCATAGAACGAATGTGCTTTATCCAGATTTCCTCGATCATACCAAATAATACCGAGATTATTGAGGCAGGTTGAGATTGATATTTGATCTTCCAGTGAAATAAATAGTTCCATGGCTTTTTTTAGTTCATCTTCTGCCTGATCTAATTTTCCTTCAAAGATATCAAGATTGCCTTTGACCAGTAAATATCTCGATAAGATAATCGCAATATTTTCTGGTTCTTCTCTTTCAAGTTCATTTTCTACCATTTGGAGTTGATCTCTTGCGATTCCAATTTCTCCTTGTTTTCTACAGATTTCTGCTAATTCAATACGGATCTGCAATTTGAATGATTGAGGAAACGAGGAATCTATAAGGTAGGATCTGATCTCAGTAGATGCCTCATCATATTTGCCCAACTCATAAAGTGCTCGGATTTTAAGGATCAATACATCATTAACCGAACTCTGCTTGGTTGTTGTGTTCATTACCTTATTCGCCATGATCACCGAATTTGTATAATCCCCCCGATTGAATGCAGCTCTAATTGGATTGATCATGACTAAATAAGGAAGGTTACAATCTGTTAAAAAATTTTGGTGGATTAATCACTTTGAATTGATGGTGGATAATTCTGGATTTTATAGGGAACAGTATTTACAACTAGTTGTGTTTCTATCTTTAACTTCGATCTGCTAATGCGGGACGATAGACTGAATGAAATTGTGGTTTGTTGTCCAGAATTTCCTCGATCTGCTGGAGGGTGTCATCAGATAAATCAACCTCACTGGCACCAACATTTGATTCAATGTGGCTAATTTTGGTTGCACCAGTAATGACCGAACTTATCTCATCTCTTCTCAGGATCCAAGCCAGAGCTAATTGTGACATAGTGATACCAAGATCTTCGGCAATCTCAGTTAATTTTGTCACTTTCTCAAGTACTTCATCAGTAAGATTATCCTGAAATCTCTCATTCTTATCCAATCTTGAACCTTCGGGAATTCCATCATTGTATTTCCCGGTTAGAATTCCGTATTGGAGGGGTGACCAAGGAGTAATACCGATACCATGATATTTCGCAGACTCCATGACTTCAAGTTCGATGTATCTGTCAAGCATATTATAACGTGGTTGTTCAACTGCTGGGGGTTTAGCTCCTATTTCTTTGGCTATACCCATTGCTCGCTCAATATTGGCTGCAGACCAGACTGAGGTTCCCCAGTACCGGATAAGGCCTTCACTGATCAGATCATCCATAGTCTCAATCGTCTCCCGCAGGGGAGTCTTCCAATCAAAACGATGACAGTAGTAAATATCTAGATAATCCTGATCATATCTTTCTAGAGTTCCATAGATGGAGTCCATAATATGTTTCCGAGATAGACCAGAATCATTGGGATTTTCCGTCATTGGCCAGAATACTTTAGATGACAGCACCAAGTTCTTTCGGTCATAGGTATCTCCTGCTAATGCCTCACCGACTACCTGTTCTGCTTTACCGGTTGCATAGACATCTGCATTATCGATGAAGTTCACTCCTAATTCAAGTGCTTTATGAATGATCTCATGTGCTTTCTGATCATCTACTGATGCTCCATAGGTGGTCCAAGCACCGAGTGAAACCTCACTTACTCGCATACCATATTTGCCAAGTCTTCGATATTTCATGCTAATTGGAAGGTATGTCGATCTATAGAAAAGCCCAATGGTAGTACTATATTGATATTTGTGAGTTTCTTCATGTTCTAAGTACAGAAATTCTCTGACATTTATAATGATATTTAATGCTATGCTGATCCTGAGAACATTTAAATGGGTTTGAACAGATTCTCATCTGTTGAGCTCTCCAGTTGTATGGTTACTCAAGAATCGGGTGATCCTTGGTAGATTATCGATTGTAGCAGCAGTAATTCCATTCTTCATCGCACGAATTGAAATATTGCAAGTTCCCCTCTTACTTACTGCGGCCATGTTATTTTTGACCTTAAACCGTGGACTTATGTCAAAGATGCTTAAGGCGTTTGGTAGGGCTCATTATTGGTTGAAACTCCAGTATTTTTGGTTTATCGTTGCTTTTGGTGTGATGTTTTTCTTTTTCCTAACCAATCTTCTACCATTGATTGCTTCATATTATTTCATTGGCTTATCTTACCTCTTGATCTACATGATTTGGTTCAACAAGATCAATACAATGATGAGTGGAGGTGAGCGGATTATTCTCAAAGCAGAAACCACTGAACAATCAAGTAGTATGGATTTTGAGCCTTATCTCATTCCGATAATCTTCATGCTAATCATTGTCTTCCTGATATCCGCACTGCAATCAATGATTCTCAGTCGAGCCGATTCGATTTTTGTCAAAGAAACCTTCTACTGGTACTTCCCCATTGTTGTATTAATTGTCCATTATGTCATCGATCTGCTTTTTGTATCTCAGATAGAGTGGAATCCCGCCTCGGGTACGACCACCTGGAAACCTCTTACATTGGATATGAACCTACCTGATCCCACACAACCACATTTACTGGCTGACTACTTTGATGCTGCCTCTAAACTACGATCACCGCCGGATGAACTAGCTGACTATATCGAGGATAATTTTTCCTTTTTGATTTCTCATGCACTAGATCTTAGTTACTTCCGTTTCCAGATGAATTATGTTCAGGCAGTAGAAAATTGGGGTAGGGAAGCTAGAGATCATATACATTTAGTACTGGCTATTGTTCTAGCCAGTGTTAGCCAGTATCGATTCATCGGATTGATTCCGATCTACAAGCGGAAAATGTTTTATCGCAGCTTGCAGGCAATTGCCATGACGGGATCAATGACGATCAAATGGCGTCAGATCATCGAGTATGAGGTTCTTGGTAAGAAAGATCGTAATTTCGTCCTTGATTGGATACTTGGGAATAGATATCTTGATCTGAAATATGATCCCGTTTGGCTAATTTCATGGGAGGGTATTATTTACAAGGGAAAAGCCGGATATTATGAGGCAGTACACAAGATTGACCAAATCCTTCAGATAAGACCAGAAATGGATGACTGGGCGGTTGATATCTGGAATCTTTGTTACGAATATGCCAAAATATTCGTCGGTGAAAATTCTCGAAAGATATTATCTGAGAATGTGAAATTTTACGATCAATTACTGTTTCTATCTGATCACCGTACCACCGAAGAATATTACCAAATGAAAGACAAGTATCAGGCAGAATTATTAAATCCTAAAAATCGTCTGGTACAGGTAACAGAATCCCATCCAAAACGGGAACTGGATCCTGATGAGAAACGGCAATTGATCAATTCTTATCTTCAGGCCGAATCTCAAACTTATGATGCCATTTCTCTTGGTCAAACGGTTCTAAATCTCAAGAATAGAGTGATAAATCGAATTCGAGATTTAAATGTTAGAGATTTCATCAAATTTGTTGGATTGCTCGTAATTTTTATCATCAATCTATTGGTTGTAATATTCCTGGACCGTTTTATCTTTCCCAAATTACAACTTGGTATACTGGTAGTAGCCTTGGAAATCATTATCCTATTCATCCTTTCCATCACGCCATCTAATGCAGAAATACGTGCTGATGAACAGTTGCAAAATCAATCACAGATTCTCTCAGTTAGAACCTATACGCAATCTGCATTGGGGGTTAATACCACCAGTATTAAGGAGGGATTATTCTTTCTCCTCTATGGATTTGCCCTGTTGTTATCCTATCGATACTTTCTGCGTTAGGTAATTCAATCCTTAAGTATCTCAGCCAATTTTTTCAATAGTGCTGCTTCTTCATCGGTGATGATCTCATCTTGATTGGCAACAGCCTTTGCATTTTCTAATAATTTGTCTTTGAGATTCAACAATTCTTTTTTCTCTTCTAGGTCTATTTTTCCATCTTCTTCTGCATTTTCAAGAGCTATCGTATATTCTGCAACATCGATGGATAATTGTTGAAGGATATTGTATTCATCCTGGGTTACCTTCCCATCCTTCTTTGCTTCCTTGACAACAGCTTTCAGGTATTCAGCTAAGGTATGTCCGGGGATTTTCTCACTCATAAATGAAAATCTTTTCTACGGTATTATAACCGTACCCCTATCGAATGGAATAGTGATTGATTGGATCTCCCATTATTTGGTGTAATATTCATTGACTTATTGGCAATCGTACGGAACAAGTTTCTCATAATTTAAGAATATCAAATAATGTTGTGAGATTGAACGTGATATTTTCCCTATGAGTCAAACTGAGGTGGATATTCCACCACATCCTAAAGAATCTTCATCTGAAGATGATACAATTCTGAAATCATCGAAATTGATCTATATTCTGATTCAGGCATTTCTCTCCTTTGGTGAAAATTTGGGTTATCAGTACCTTCCCATCTATACCAGACGCCTTGGTGCCTCAGATACTCAGATGGGATTATTAACTGCAGTTCAGAATGTCTCAAAAACAGTATTTCAACCATTTTGGGGTAGGTTATCTGATCGATTGGGTCGCAAACAGTTTATGCTTGTTGGCTCCTTCATTGCCATGACTGCAGCATTGACCATGGTATTTGCTCAAGGTCCCGTTCAAATAATCATCTCCGTTGGTATCAATGCTTTTGGTATTTCGATCCTCTATCCTGCCTGGCAAGGTGCTATTGCTGATTATACCGAAGGCAGGGAACGAGGTGGATTTATGGGACGATTACTGGGGATCAGTTATATCTACATCTCTGTCTCATTACTTCTCTACGTGTTTTTAGTGCCATTTATCGCCACAGATGATCTTTTTCAATTCCGTCTGATAATTGCGATGGCTGCAATCAATTTTGGACTTGCCGCACTATTAAGTTGGATTATC
>Ga0102944_1001746_pt1 | contig 13727 bp, 15 predicted proteins | sample SalPonD_shore_MG_FD_78172 | JGI IMG/M metagenome (GOLD analysis project Ga0102944, IMG submission 78172) | Salt pond soil microbial communities from South San Francisco under conditions of wetland restoration - Salt Pond MetaG... | ecosystem: Environmental > Aquatic > Marine > Intertidal zone >...
CACGATCCGACATCTGGAAATCGCTGCTCAAACTTGACGTCTATGGAGCAACCGAAGCCTTGGAAGAACTCGTCCAGCTGCTAATCTGGAATAAGGTTCATCGTGTTGAAGATGCCATCTGGGATCCGCGCGGTAAACGGGCCCTGTTCGATGGGTTGGATGTCGAAAAGCCTGAGGTGCTGTTTCTTGGCGCTGCGGATGGTTACGAGGCAATGCAACTGCTGGCGCAATATCCCGGCGGACATGCGGTGCTTGTAGACTACGATATGTTCTGCAAGACCGACCGTTTTGGCAAATTTCCCGAGCAGTATCCTTTTTTAGGCAACAATCCCGCCACCGGCAACCATAAAATATATTACAAAGAAGACCTGAATATCGATTTTGTGGTGGATGATATCCGAAACCTTAAATACGGCAAAGAATTCGATATTGTAGTAAGCATTGGGTTGATTGAGCATTTCCCCGATAAATATAAACCGGTGGCTTTCGATATGCATCGCCGATTCCTTAAGCCGGGCGGTTATGCCCTGCTGACAACCCCGCGCAAGCAATGGCGGAGCCGCGCTTTTTATACAATTATGAGCGATTATATGAACTATGGCTATCGTGAACTGATGGACATATACCAGATGGGGTTGTATGCCCGGGAAAATGGTTTTGAAATCCTGCGCGCCGGGTATATCAAGGCCCATAATGGACTTATCTGTAAAGTACGGTGATAAGAATATTGAACCACAGTTACGCAGGATGAGTACGTGCCTTGTTCGCTATTCTGAACTCCTACAATAGGATATAACCGGTTCAGGTTAAACTCCTATCTCGTATAAATAAAATCCTATCTTTTAGTTTGAATCGTTGAGCTCTACTTCTTGTTCTGTGCTACAAAGAAGGATAAATTCAAACAACGACTATGAAAGAAGTAGCCAAGCAGACAATATTAATTACAGGGGCAACGGACGGCATCGGAGAACTCACAGCAAAGAAACTGGCCGGCCAAGGAGCCCATTTACTGATTCACGGAAGGAATTCAGAAAAACTCGACCGGGTAGCTAAGGAAATACAAGAAGAGACCGGGAATCTATCCATTAAAAAATATCTGGCTGATTTTGCATCACTGGAAAATGTTCGCGAGCTAGCCGAAAAAGTGTTATCGGATCACCCCTCCTTAGATGTGCTCATCAATAATGCAGGGCTCGGATTTGAGGACGAACGTCAAGAGAGCGAGGATGGTTACGAATTGCGCTTCGCCGTTAATTATTTGGCTCCATTTTTACTCACGCAATTGTTGCTGCCTGCAATTAAAAAAGGAGCCCCCTCCCGCATTGTAAATGTAAGCTCCGCAGGACAACAGCCAATCGATTTTGACGATGTGATGCTCGAACATAATTATTCCGCGACCCGGGCATACCGCCAAAGCAAGCTGGCACTCATTATGTTTACAATTGATCTGGCTGAAAAGCTGAAAGATGATAATATTACCGTAAACAGCCTGCATCCGGGAACCTACCTAAATACCAAAATGGTACGAGAGGCAGACATCAATCCGCTTGGAAAAGCCGAAACAGGAGCTGATGCGGAACTCTACCTGGCTACAGCACCCGAACTTGAAAACGTCACAGGCAAATATTTTGATCGAAAAAAGGAATCACGGGCTCTAGACCAGGCTTATGATCATGAAGCACGGGAAAAATTGTGGAAACGCGGCAAAGAGTGGACCGGGCTCAATGAAGATCATCGCTTTTAAACATTGCATTTATTACCAGGAAGCATAGATTGCTAAAGACCGACCAATCCCGGGAATGAAAAACCATTAAACGAAACCTGAGTGATTACCTTCCTTCCGGGGCTTTGATACCGAAAGAATCCTGTATATGATCCAGTTTTTCTTGTTGTGAGGACGTAATCTGCTTATTGCACTCGGCAACAGCATATAATAATGCGAGTGTCACTTGTTTTTTGTGATGATCGAAGTTCTTACTGCCCCAAGCCACGGCCTGTTCTACGAGATCGTCCAGCTGGTCAGTGCCCAAAGCGCCGATGTATTCCAGCGTTTCCTGATAATAGGTTTCAAGGCTGTAATCCATGTCGGCCAATGCTTCTTTGACGGTTTGCTCTTCGCTGTAATCGATGCTGCCGTCAGCACCTTCGACCCACCAGATGAGCACATCAATTGCTTTTTCGTCGGTAAATTCAAATGACATATCAGTAAATAGTTATATTAAATGGCTTATTTAGTCCGCTGTTACAACAACCCTAAAAAAGTTTGGCTATCGTCTCACAAGCATCTTCGAGCATTCTTTGATGCTCTTTAGTTAACGAATCTTTTGTATGGGAATCAATATCGAGTTCTGCTACAAATTTTCCCTCCTTTTTGACCGGGATAACGATTTCTGCTTTTACATAAATACTACAGGCCAGGTAGTTGTCTGCTTTATTCACATCCTGGATCACAAATGTTTTGTTCGTCTCCGCTGCTTGTCCGCAAATACCCTTCCCAAACGGGATGCGTGTGTGCTCGGTCGGTTCCCCGACATATGGCCCCAGTACCAATTCGCGATTGGCTTCCGGGTCCACCAGGTAAAATCCAACCCAGTCAAAGACCGGGATTTCATCAGCCAGGAGATGACAAATTTCCTGAAGTTTTTCCTCAAAAGAGGAATCATCAGACTCAGTGATTTCGCAAACCCGATTTAAAATTTGTTGTTTATTGGAGATGATAGGGTTGCTCATAGTACCGGTTCATTTCAAAATTTTATGAGAACCAAAATCTAAAGATTTAATTTGTCATTACGAAAGGTTCTGCCACTTTTTACCAAACTTTAAAAGCTTAAAAGAGCTTTCAAATAACCTCCGGTATCTCATAGATTGAATTCATTTTTAAACTGATGAATTTATTTAGGATTTCCGGATAATAAACGTTGTCAAAAGCTTTTAAAGCCTTCTCGCAATAGATTGGATACTAAAGAAAGTTCAGTATGACATGGAGGGATCTTACAAGGCATTTCTATTTTCATACTTCATAAACAGTTTGCTATCTTTGCATTTATGTTTCACCATATACTTAGCCAAAACAACTTCTTTTCAAGCTACCTGTCCGGACCGGGCACCTTGCTTATTGCGGTCTTTACGTCTATCATTTCAGTAGCTAATCCGCTTGCGGCCATGCCGGTCTTTTTGTCGCTAACCGAACATAATACCGATGAGGAACGCGCAAGCATCGCCAAAAAAGCCTCATTTTATATGTTTGTAGTGCTTATGATTTTTTTGCTGGCCGGCACGTTTATCATGAGTTTTTTCGGGATCAGTCTTCCGGGTATCCGGATTGCCGGCGGGCTCATTATTTTGCGGGCCGCTTATTCGATGCTGAGTCCCGACACCACCGAACGTAAGATTTCAGAAGAAGCCGAAGAAGCTGCTAAAACCAAAGAAGATGTCTCATTTACGCCCATGGCCATGCCCATGCTGTCGGGACCGGGCAGCATTGCTGTGGTAATCGGATTGGCTTCCCAGGCCAACGGAATTATGGATCTGATCATAATGACCGTTGCGATCGCATTTGTAGCTTTAATCTCTTACGGCGTATTGAGGCTGGCACCGTTTTCGGCAAAATATATTGGCCCTACCGGCATGAATGCCATCACCCGGATGATGGGTTTTATTGCCATGGCTATTGGCGTGCAATTTATTTTGAATGGCATATCTAAGTTTTTTGGCATTTGAGGCAGTAAAAAATGAAAGGGCAAAAGTGAAAAGGAGTTATGTGCTTTGTTTCATTTTAGAGAGCATAGCAAAAATTTCATTCATTAAGCTTTCAACTTGCGCAAGTTCTTTTCCAGATACAAAACCAAGATTTTTAGATATCTCCAATTGGGTGTCAACTTCAACCAATGAGGACCTGGCAATTTCATAAAAGCGGCTTCGCTCTCTCGATGAAGACCGTGAAGCTCCCTCAGAGATATTGGAAGGTACTGAAACGGATGCTCTTCTTAACTGACTTACAATCCCAAATTTTTCATCTGATGGATAGCAAGCAGTAATTGAATAAATTTGATTTACAAACCCTATACTTTTTCTCCAGACTTCAAGTTTTTTATGATCAAGATCTAACATTGTTTTGTAATCAGGTTAAAGGCCTAAATATAAGACCTTCTTAAAACCAAATACTTACAAAAATACTTGAGCATTCCCTTTTGCCTTTTCACTTTTGCCGTTTGCTCACTGTCCCTGCCTTTCCATAATCAGACGCAAACCGTCCAGAGTCAGCATCGGATCAACGACGTCAAAATAATCCGTATAGGAACCTACTCTTTCCGACAAACCACCTGTGGCAATAACTTTAGCTGATCCCATCTCGTTTCGCATACGGTCGATAAGTCCTTCCACCATGCATAAATGTCCCAATACCAAACCTGATTTCATCGCCTCCATCGTATTGGAACCAATCACATTCGTCGGGGGCTCCAAAGGAATCTGAGATAACTGGGCCGCTTTACCTACCAGTGCATCGATCGTCACTTTGAGTCCGGCACAAATGGCCCCGCCAATCATCTCTCCCGGATTTTGTACGGCCATCACCGTCGTGGCGGTACCGAAATCCACGACGATACAATTATCCTGAAATACCTCGTAGGCCCCCACTGAATCGGCAATAAGATCAGCACCCACGGTTTGGGGGCTGGCCGTTTTCACCTCGATACCGGTTTTCACCTTCCCGTTTAAAACCAACGGCTCGGTGTGAGATCGTTTTTCAAAAACTTCACAAATCGTCTGCGTTAACTGGGGCACTACGCTGCAAACAATGATTTGATTGAACTCCTTATACGAAAGATCAGCTTCTTCAAATAAGTTCTTAAAAAGCATCGCATATTGATCGGAGGTCTCATCGGCGTCGGTCTGAATACGCCATTGATGGTGCCACTCCCCATCGCGGGAAGCTCCGATTACGATATTGCTATTTCCGATATCCAGTGCAAGCAGCATAATATAGAGTGTGAATTGCTGTTATTTTCAGAACCAAAAATAGTTTGCCTCTAATCGACTTCAAAATTTGAATAATAGTTATCATTCCAATATGATCAAACAAGTTAATTATTATTCAAATAATAGTAGATGGAACCTTCAAAGCAACTTTTACGACTGTTTTCTTACGATAATTGGGCTAATGAACAAATACTCTTGAGCTTACAGGAAAATCCGAATTTTCAAGGTTTCGATAAAGCCATCGGCTATTTTGCCCATATTGCAGCTACCCAAGAGCACTGGTATAACCGAATTGAAGGGATATCCGCAGGCAAACTAAAAATATGGCCGGATTATGACCTGGCCCAATCTTTCCAAATTCTGAAAGACTATTCTGAAAGATGGATAGAATTAATCGATGCAAATCGTGAGGATCCGGATCGTATCATATCCTACAAAAACTCGAAAGGCACTCCCTACGAAACCATGCTTTCCGACATTCTGCATCATCTGATTATTCACGGTCAGCACCACCGGGCCCAGATCGCAAAATTGTTACGAAATGCAAAAATTACTCCACCGGCAACAGATTTTATCTATTTTAGCCGATCCAATTAGTATATTAACCACGGAAATTAGTAATTAAACCCATACGAGGCTCTATTCTGGAACCGATTAATCAATTTCTTGCGGCTTTTTCAAGTTTTATGTGGGGCACGCCCCTGGTAATTTTGTTATGCGGAGGCGGACTCTTTTTCATGGTCTATTCTGGGTTCGCTCCCTTCCGGTATCTCAAACATTCCCTGGAAGTGCTTACCGGCAAATACGATGATCCTGACGCACCTGGAGACATAAACCACTTTGAGGCTCTTTCGAGTGCCCTTTCGGCAACCATCGGGATGGGAAATATCAGTGGGGTCGCAGTGGCTATTACGGTAGGCGGACCCGGAGCCGTTTTCTGGATGTGGGTCAGTGCATTTTTTGGGATCGCCACTAAATTTTTCACCTGTACGCTTTCCATTATGTACCGCGGCGAAGACAGCGCCGGAGACATACAGGGCGGCACGATGTATATGATCCGCGAAGGACTCGGCGGTTATTGGAAACCCCTGGCTTACCTGTTTTCGCTGGCCGGCATCTTTGGCGCATTGCCTGTTTTTCAGGCCAACCAGATGACCCAGATACTGCGGGATGTCATCTACGTACCCAACGGCTGGGTTACCGACCAAGCGCACTTTTGGGGCGACCTGATTACCGGAATCGGCATCTTTGCCATCGTCTCTATCGTAATTTTTGGCGGGATTAAACGCATTGGTAAAGTAGCCTCGCGAATGGTGCCCTTTATGGTCCTATTATACCTGGGATGCGTGCTGGTTATTCTCGGGATTCATGTGGATGTGATTCCCCACTACCTGGCATTGATCGTTACCGATGCTTTTTCAGCGCAAGCAGCTATGGGCGGAGCAGTCGGTGCACTGATCGTTACCGGGTTCAAACGGGCCGCCTTCTCAAACGAAGCCGGTATCGGTACCGCAACCATGGCACACGGTGCGGCCAAAACAAAAGAACCCGTCCGTGAAGGACTTGTCGCCATGCTCGGTCCGGCCATTGATACGCTGCTTGTCTGTACTCTCACCGCGATGGCCATTCTTGTTACCGGCGTCTGGAAAGCAGGTGGCGAAAACGGAATTGCCCTGACGGCTTCGGCATTCAGTGAAGCGCTAGGGATTTTTGGTCCCACCCTGCTGGTGATAAGCGTCACCGTTTTTGCATTCAGTACGTTGTTCACTTATTCCTACTATGGCAGTAAATGTTTGGGATTTTTGGCCGGCGCCGAAAATCAAAAATATTACAATTTGCTTTATGTGGCTTCTATCGTATTCGGTTCGGTCGTCTCTATTGATGCTGTAATTAACCTCATTGACGGGATGTTTGCAGTGATGGCGATTCCCACGATGATCACTGCGCTGATGTTAGCTCCAAAAGTAAAAGAGGCTGCACAGGATTACTTCAAACGTATACCCACCTTTGAGGAATACGAAACAAATATTTTCAAATAAAATAAATTTTGGAGTACCATCCCTTCACAGCAAATAAGGATGGCTGAATTTGCCATCCGGGAAGTGTGATCCTTCCTGTTATGTCATAAGTGAAATTATTTTGATGCCTATTGAGCCCAGCTACATCTCGGTTGTAATGCCGGTATTCAATGCCGAAAAAACTATCAATGAGGCCATCCAAAGCATCCTTAGTCAAACATGCAAAGATTTTGAGTTTATCATTGTGGATGACGGCTCTACCGACTCTTCTCCCCGGATCATTGAACAATGGGCTCAAAAAGATGGCCGGATTATCTCAATTTTTAACGACCATCGAGGAATTGTCGAATCATTAAATGCGGGCATTGAGCAAGCCAATGGCAAATATATCGCCCGCATGGATGCAGACGACATCTCGCGGCCTACTCGCTTGGAAAAACAGGCTGCTTTTCTGGATAATCATCCCGGGGCGGGATTGGTATCCTGTTTAGTTGAATACCTCGGGGATCGAAACGAACAAGAGGGATACGCAAGGTATGTCGACTGGATAAACAGCCTGACGACTCCGGAAGAAATTCAGTTGAACCGGTTTATCGAATCTCCCTTGGCCCATCCTTCGGTGTGCTTTCGAAGCTCGCTTATTCAGAAACACGGGGGCTACCGTGCCGGCGAATTCCCGGAAGATTATGAGCTGTGGCTGCGTTGGCTGGAGAAAGGAACAGAAATGCACAAATTAGCGGAAGTCTTGGTAAGATGGCGCGATCAGGAGGACCGGCTTTCCCGAAATCATCCCCGGTATTCATCCAAAGCTTTTTATAAAACAAAAGCCGGTTACCTGGCCCGATGGCTTGTACAAAATAATCCCTACCACCCCTATATTGTCGTTTGGGGCGCGGGACGAACATCCCGAAAACGCGCCGAGCTGCTAACGCAATACGGCATCCGCATCACGCAGTATGTCGACGTGGATCCCGGGAAAACCGGGCAGAGAATTCAACGCCGTCCCGTCCGCACTCCGGAGGATATCCCTGCTGACGGGACTCAGTTTATTGTTTCTTACGTCGGCAATCGCGGGGTCAATCAACAAATTTCTGACTTCCTGGAAAACCGTGGATACCGACTCGGTAAAAACTTTATTTTTGCTGCCTGACTATCGCCCTCCACGACTTCCGCACAAGGTTTTACAATCTTCACACTCCCTTAACATACCATATAAATTTAAACATTTAGGATATTTGGTAATTTGTCGACAACAATCCTAAAATATTAACTTTTATTTATAATAATCCTTAATTAGTTATTCGACTTCCGCTTAACTGTTAACCCTTTCTTTTTCTTTTACTGCACGACTATTTTGAAACTTTTAGTACCCCTTCTCCGTATTTTTAAGTGCATAAAAACAAGGGATTTTTTTAGTCCCTAAATTATTTTTGAAATCAAAATTTCTTATCCCAAAAGTCATGAAATCATCAAAAGGATTATTCTTAACGATCGGTATATGCTTAGTGGCATTTACAGGTCTTAGGGCTAATTCTACCACAAACGTAATCAAGGATGACATCTTTACTGCAATACGCAGTATAGATTATGTTAGCATAAATATACTACTATCTGACGGAGTTAATATCGACACGGTTGATCAGGATGGCAATACCCCATTGATGGTGGCTGCCCAGGTTGGGAACCCCAGAATTGTGGATATCATTCTTAATCACAAGCCGGATGTAAACCTGCAAAATAAAAATGGAGACACTGCGTTAATAATAGCAGCAAAGACGGGACAGCTTGAAATTGTTAAGAAGCTTGTTTCCCACGAAGCTTATTTATCGACGCAAAACAACGATGGCAATACTGCCGTAACATTAGCTTCAAAGTTTGGTCATAACGAAATTGTATCATACTTAAAAAAGACGCGTACCCAACGCGCATACACTAAGTAGTATCTTTAAGCATAGATAACCTTAAGCCCCGGTGGATAGCTTCCATCGGGGTTTTTTATTTAAGCTAAGTTCGAGATAAAATCTCGATTCAGGATACCCATATAGCAATAAGGGTTGGCAAAGCATCCCTCCTGGAGGAGGATAGGGCAATAACATCGTTTTTGCGAATGGGCCGGAGAGATTTAATTCCGTTTAAGAACCGATTTTAAGTCTCAAAAATTTATTGAACTCACTTTATTTACAGTAAATGCCATAGGGCTTCTGTCTGATGATTCTCCATTGGGAAGCGGAGCAACGGGCGGCCGCAGAAGGCCAAACAGAGATAATGTCAAATATTGGACGGCCAACCCTTCGTGCCCATAATATTTAGAATATGGATTGGTGATGGTAATCCATTATATTTTAAAGAAATCTGAATAAACACGATTTCATGTCGCATATAATTCTTGGCATCGATCCCGGTTCGCGCAACACAGGCTATGCTATACTCACCAAACAGGACGGCAAGTTGGTAGCTTTACGATGCGATACGCTCAAGATGGCACATATGGACGATCATTCCGACCGTTTGCAGTATATCTTTTCGGAGGTCTCCAAAATCGTTTCCTCATTTGAACCGACCTCATGTGCCGTGGAGACGCCCGTTTATGGGGTCGATCCGCTGGCAATGCTTAAGCTGGGTCGAGCGCAAGCCGCCGCTATGCTGGCCATCACCAACAACGATATTTCGGTAACCGAGTATTATCCCAAAGAAGTGAAAAAGTCGATAACGGGAAACGGCAACGCCAGCAAAGAGCAGGTGGCTTTTATGCTGAAAAAAATGGTTTCGCTGCCTGAAGATGAGAAACTTTCGAAAGATGCCACGGATGCACTGGCAGTAGCCTGGTGTCACCTGATGAAACAGAATAGTATTGAAAATCGGGTGCCCAAATCCCAAAAGAAACTGCACCAGAATAACAGTAAACCAAGCTGGGAAAGTTTTGTAGCCAACAACCCGGATCGGGTGAAATGACAGATCCTGAAACAAGTTCAGGATAACATTTTGATTTTGAGATTAATTACGAAGAATAATTTTTAGTTCATGATTGCATATTTAAAAGGCATTATTCATTCCAAATCGCCGGAACAGCTTATCGTGGATGTCCATGACGTCGGGTATCAGCTTGAAATATCCACGCAAACCTATGAAGAACTGCCGGCCGAGGGAGAAGAAGTACAGCTGCTTGTCTATCATCATATAACCGATAACGACCAGCGCCTGTTTGGCTTCAGCAATCAGAATGAAAAAGACCTCTTTGAACTGCTGATCACGGTCAAGGGAGTGGGCCCCAAATTGGGGCTTACCATCCTGTCGGGACTGCCGGCCGAGGAAATCACCGGAGCCATCGTTCAGAAAGACCGGGCGGCTCTCTCACAAATCACCGGCATCGGTAAAAAGACGGCTGAACGCATGATCCTGGAACTGAAAGACAAAATTTCGGAAATGGTTGATGTTACCTATTCAAAGGGTTCATCCGGCGTATCTGGGAATCTCAAGGAAGAAGCGGTCTCAGCATTGCAATCACTTGGCTTCCGAAAACGGGATTCCGAAGAAGCGGTTACACTCGCAGCAAAAGACGGCGATGCGGATGGCAATGTACAAGAGCTCGTCAAGAAGGCCCTTTCGCAGCTAAATAAATAACAATTATTTAACAGTCACGGGTTTAATTTGAGATGGGTGCTTTGTAGTATAGTAGCGTAAAATTCACTTAATATTTTCGTTACTTTAAGTATACATAGCAATTAACCTTGTGCCCGTGTCTGAAAAACAAACCATACTTGTCGTTGATGACGAAGAGGATCTCCTCGATTTAATCGAATATAATCTGAAAAAAGAAGGTTTTGCCGTGTTAAAGGCCGAGGACGGCAAAGAAGGCATGAATATGGCCCGGGAGCATAGCCCCAACCTTGTGCTGCTTGATATCATGATGCCCAAGATGGATGGGCTGGAGGTTGTTGAACGCATGCGGGCCGACAACAAACTCAAGCATATTCCCATCATTTTCCTTACCGCCCGCGGGGATGAAAAAACGGAGGTCGAAGGCCTCGACAAAGGGGGAGATGATTACATCACAAAGCCGATTAGTACCACAAAATTGATCTCCCGTATCAAAGCTGTGTTGCGGCGCTTCGAGGAGACCGAAGAGATGACAGATAAGATCGAAGTTCACGATATTGTCATCGATAAAGATCGTTATATTGTTACACGCGGGGATGAAGAGTTCCAGCTGCCGCGCAAAGAGTTTGAACTCCTCTATTTCCTGGCAAGCCGTAAAGGCAAAGTTATGGATCGCCAGACATTGCTTAACCAGGTGTGGGGCAACAATGTGTATGTCGTGGATCGCACGGTGGATGTGCACGTACGAAAGATTCGGGAAAAACTTGGTGACGAGTATATTGAGACTGTCAAAGGAGTCGGATATCGTTTTAAAGAATGAAGCATCAGCCTTTTAAAAAATCATCGCGACTGGCCATTCGGAGCGCCCTGCTCTCCGGGTTGCTAATCGGTGTGTTTTCGGTGGGATTGACGATGATCTATTTTCATCTCGATCTCTCTTCTTCCCTGCTTTTCGCCGGATTGCTTACCCTGATGAGCATTGCCGTCATCTATTTTGTGATCTACCGCTTTCAGTTTTCGCGACTGGAAAAACTCAACGAAATCAATCGAAATATCGCCCGCAAGCGTTTTGCGGATTATCAGGATATAAAAACATCAGATAAGGACGAGCTTGATTATTTGATTAAACAATCGATTCGTGCCAGCAAAACAGTAGAGCGCGAAATCCAGCGACTTAATCGCATCGAAAACTACCGCAAGGAGTTTATTGGGGATATTTCTCACGAGCTGAAAACACCGATCTTTGCCATCCAGGGATTTATAGAAACCTTGTTGAATGGCGCCATTGATGATGAGGGCGTCAACCGTAAGTTTTTGGAAAAAGCCATGCGCAATGTGAGCCGGCTCATCTTTCTCACCAAAGACCTGATGGAAATCTCAAAGCTGGAAACAGGCGAACTGAAATCCGAAGTACAAGACATCTACCTGCGGGACATCGCAGTGGATGTGGTGGAAAACCTGCAGTACAAGGCAAAGAACGAAAACGTTACCCTCGAGATTGAAGAATTTCCAAAAAACGTATTGGTAAGTGCCGACCGTAATCAGATTAAGCAAGTGCTTATCAACCTGACTGAGAATGCCATCAAATATAATAAGCCGGGCGGAAGCGTTAAGGTGGGGGCCAAAACCTATTCAAAAGATCGAAATAAAATTCTCGTTTATGTGCAGGATAACGGTATCGGCATCAACCAGCAATATATTGATCGCGTAACCGAGCGGTTTTTTCGCGTTGATAAATCACGTTCCAGGGAAAAAGGCGGAACCGGTTTGGGACTGGCTATTGTAAAACATATTATGGAGGCGCACGGAGAAGAATTTTTTATCGAAAGTACACCCAATGTTGGATCAACCTTCAGCTTTACGCTTTCAAAAATAGAACGGACCCCGGCCGCTGCCGAGGTTTCCGATTAAAAATGGATATCATCCTGAACCCGCCTATGCCGAAACGGCTTCGCGAAGGCAGGTTTAGTTTAAAATGACATCATAGAAGAATTAGTAATCTTCTATACTAAATTAGGTATTATTCTATGAACGAAACCACAACAACCGCTATTTTTCTCGTCACCGGGTTAATTACTGCTGCCGGAACCAATCCCGATCATCCCACCCTTGCCAAGGCACGATCACAGCTGGAGGAAGAACAGTATGAGGCAGCCATTTTCACCGCCGGGCAAATCATCGAACACTATCCCGACAGTATCTATGCTCAATCCGCCCGCAAATTGATTCGCATCGCCAGGAAACAACAGCTGAAGCACGGTTATCGCCTCAATTGATTTTTCGCTGCCCCGGCCCCGCTTCGGAAGAGCCACTTCATTAAAAATAGAGCCCCGATAAATCAGTAGGTCAGGAGGAAAACGCCCTCACAGCCAAGTGCCTTAATTAACAATTTTTAGCCCGAAAAACTTTTCCAAGCTGGTCCGTGTCATTCTGAACCTGCCTATGCCGAAGCGGCTTCGCAAAGGCAGGTTTATTTCAGGATCTGTATTTTATATTATCAATAATGCCTGAGAGTCTGAATAAGCTTGTCCCGACCTTTTCCAGGTTCAAAAAAAACATGGAATAAATGCCCTGAAGAGTCCAGCCACACTCGCAAGCTGTCATCCGACCCAAAAAACGAGTACCCAAAATCCTTTTCAAACTTGCCGCTATTTTAGGTACTTTTCATATTAAATTCATCATTCAAATTATAACGCTTATTATATGCTACATGCTGTAATCATGGCCGGGGGAGCCGGCACCCGTTTCTGGCCGCAAAGCACCGAGGCGCAACCCAAGCAATTTTTGAACATCTTCGGCGATCGAACGATGCTTCAGTCTACCGTCGACCGAATAAAAAAGTTAATTCCGGCAGACCGTGTGTGGGTTATCACAAACCAGCGTTATGTAGACCTGGTGCAAGAACAACTTCCCGACGTCCCGGAAAACAACATCGTGGGTGAACCCATAGCCAAAAATACCGCACCTTGTGTAGCATTAGCGGCCGCTCTCATCCAAAAACAGGATCCCGATGGTACGATGGTGGTACTGCCCGCAGATCACCTGGTAGCAGAACCTGAAAAATTTGTTACTATTTTGGGAACCGCCGCTGCTAAAGCAGACGACGGTGAAACACTGGTTACCATTGGCATC
>Ga0102944_1001748_pt1 | contig 13716 bp, 2 predicted proteins | sample SalPonD_shore_MG_FD_78172 | JGI IMG/M metagenome (GOLD analysis project Ga0102944, IMG submission 78172) | Salt pond soil microbial communities from South San Francisco under conditions of wetland restoration - Salt Pond MetaG... | ecosystem: Environmental > Aquatic > Marine > Intertidal zone >...
CAAAATTTTACCTTCCACATCCCGGCTCCAAAGTGAATATTCGGTTTGCAAGGCCGTGATGGGGTGTACCTTATTAGCCCGGCGAATGTTTTCAGGGGAGGCTTCAGAAAGCCCCAGGTAACGCACCTTGCCTTCGTCAACGAGTTCGGACATAGCTCCGACGGTTTCTTCAATGGGCGTGTCCTGATCCACCCGGTGCTGATAATACAAGTCGATAGTATCGACCCCCAGGCGTTTGAGGCTGGCATCGCAGGCCTCTTTAACATATTCCGGTTTGCCGTTAACGCCCAGGAAACTGCCATCGTCTCCCCGGACATTTCCGAATTTGGTAGCCAGTATTACTTCATCCCGGCGGTCTTTGATGGCTTTACCCACCAGTTCTTCATTATCACCCACACCGTACATATCAGCCGTATCCAGGAAGTTAATGCCGAGATCAAGCGCCCGGTGTATAGTGGCTATGGATTCTTCGTCATCACGCTCACCGTAAAATTCCGACATGCCCATACAGCCTAGACCGATAGCTGATACGTTAAGATCGCTGTTGCCTAATGTTTTGTATTTCATAATAATAAAGTTTGACTATTTAAGAAGTGCGATTTGAAATTCATTTCTATAATAAAAGGGAATGCCATGAGCTAAACGTTCCCTGAACGAAGAGATAAACCTTCCAGGTCTTCGAAGACCTGGAAGGTTTGTTTAAAATCTGAATAGTATAAGTCTATTGACTAAAAAATATTTGATTTATTAAAATGAAAAGCCCATACTTGTATTAGTAGCAAACAAATAGATGCTATGGGGTATTTATTGAAACGAGTCAGTAATTTACGTTGGTAAAATTTAAACTATTGAGGGAACAGTATGATACAAAAGTGGGCTCATTCCCAAAAAAATAAAGTTTTGCTATTCACAAAGAATTTGATTGATATTCTATTGGAAATTCAAACATGGTCCATGTTTTCTATTATGTAATGGCTCTTTCTGATGACTATGTAGAATATTTGTGGTATTAATCAGTAGAATTCAAATATAAGTTCTTTGAAGTACTAATCCACCAGAACAAAGATTGAAACTTGATTTGGAGGTTTAATTCTCTTTTTTGATATTGCTTTTCTATTAAGTATTGACCATGAATAGATTGGATTGTGTATGAATTGGAAACAAAAGGTATTAATTGTTATCAGTTCTATATTGTTTATTGCAGCGGGTGTATACCCACAATAGATCCGAAAGGATAAAAAATGTGGGATGGAAACGACCCATATTAATGGCCGACATTTTATTTTTAATCCACCAGGATATGACACAAATTTAAGGCATTCTTATTATTCTTTTATAGATACTAGGGAATTGAAAGTTGAATGGGGCGTAATTATGCTTCCGTCAGTTTTGTTGTTTTTTGTTCTGAAAGATTCGAGGGACAAATAATGTCCCGCGGGTGGAGGCCGGGGCGCGGATTAAGGATTTAAATCTTTGAAATACTAACCCACCAGAATAAGGATTGAAACTAATAAAAGTTCGGAATTTCAACCATTACCTGCCCTTTTAAACGCTAATCCATGAGATCAAGAATTGAAACCTTAATCTGCTTAAATCCGCGTAAATCCGTGGCTTATCTTGAAATGAAAATCCCCAAGAACAATGGGTTCTGATTATAATTTTAGAAATTACAGTATGTGTATTATCCCGATTTTTATTATATATAGGATGAATTTTCAATAAACCGGGGAATAGATATGGCAAGACAGACCATTCAAATAACAGATTCATTATATCAATATTTGCGTGAGACGGGGATACATGAGCCGGATGTTCTGAAAGAACTTCGCGAAGAAACGGCCCGTCTGGAAAATGCCGAGATGCAGATTGCACCGGAACAGGGTCAATTCATGGCCATGCTGGTAAAACTGATGAATGCCCGGCGGACGCTTGAAATCGGGGTATTCACTGGGTATAGTTCGTTATCGGTGGCCCGGGCATTGCCGGATGATGGAAAAATATGGGCTTTTGATATCAGTGAGGAATGGACCCAAATTGCCCGGAAGTATTGGGAGAAAGCCGGGGTGGAAGATAAAATTAATCTGACAATTGGCCCGGCGGCAGAAACCGTAGAGGAATTTATAAGTGATGATACCAAATCCAGCTTTGATTCCGCTTTTATCGACGCCGATAAAACTGGATATGATACCTATTATGAACAATGCCTGCAGCTCATACGTCCCGGGGGATTGATGGTTTTTGATAACGTACTGCGCCATGGGCGGGTCATTCAGGATGATGTCAATGATGATGAAACCGTAGCCATACGAAAGTTGAATAAGAAGCTATATGAAGATTCGCGCGTGGAAATCAGCATGGTCCCGATTGCCGATGGGCTTACGCTGGCGAGGAAAATAGGATAATGGAAGTTATCATTTGACAATGTCCAATGACAATATGCGTCAATGGTTGAACTGAAAGCTGAAGGCTGAGAGCTGTGAACAAAGAATACTAAAACGCGTTAAGCGGTTAAAATCTTAAATTAAGAACCCAGTTGTACATTCATAATAAAGCTTCCATAAAATTCGTACAATTTGATAAATAAAGATTAATCAACTAACAAAAGGCCAAGTGTTGAGTTGAAGGCAAAGTCTTTATTAAAATACCCTCCCCGAAAGTATTCGGGACAGGCTCGACAGGCTGTGAAAAAATCCAAAATCAAATAAAATTGACTTAAATAAATAAGGTCATTTGATGTTATTAACGTTATTGTCATCCCCCAAACCCCCTTCAAAGGGGGACTCCGACGACTTTTGCTTTTAAATCATCAATTAAACTTAAATAGGGCTTCCTCAAAAAGTCTTGGTTTTAAATAAACTACTTATTTTTCTTTATGGCATTTTCCCAAATGATGTATCAACCCGATTATCTCGCAAGGTGGATGCATTGATAGCCTTTTTCAGCCTGGTTAAAAAGGGTTAGTGTTCATTTTTTTTTATTGAGAAGAGCCCCGAAGGGATTCGGGGAAATAACAATTTACAAATATCAAATTACAAACTAATGGCGTGTTGATTTTAACAAGGTATGGCAATTAGTTAATCCATTTGTCGCCTTTATCGCATTGTGCGAAACAGAGCTTCTGTTGAGGTGGGTTACCAAGCGGAGCTTGGGAACCAGGATCATTGTTAACTGTTTATTGTTAATTGTTCACTGAAAAGTCTTCTGATCAAAATAATCGGAGGGTGATTTCCCATAATATTTTTTAAATACCCTGGAAAAATAGGCCGGTTCAGAAAAACCGCACACCATAGATGCTTCGGCAAAGGTTAAATCTTTTTCCTGAATCAGCTGTATGGTCTCCTTTAATCGGGTTTGCACGATATATTCATTCAGATTTATATCAGACACTTTCTTCCATTTCCGATAAAGGGTGGAACGGCTCATATGCAATGCTTCGGCGATTGCTTTTATAGTAAGATCAGAATCGGACAGATGCCGGAGAATCAACGTGTTCACTTGATCTAGCAAACTGTTTTGGGGCGTATCGGAGTTGGATTTTATTGTGCCCCTTCTTTGTGCTTTGGCCAGCCTTTTTTCTCTGGAAAGCAGGGATGCGATCTGGGCTCTCAGAATCTGGTTTTTGACAGGTTTTGTAAGGTAAACCTGCGCTCCTGCATTCAATCCCTCCGCAATACTCTGATCCGTTTTTTTGGCGCTGAGTATGATCACTGGGACATACTGCATTTTATGAATAGAGCGAATCTTTTTCGTCAGGCTGATGCCGTCGATCTCGGGCATCATAAGATCGGTGAGTATAAGATCTGGCTGGTTCGTTGAAAGGTATTGGAGGGCGTCGGTACCACTCTCAACAGCCTTAACTTTATACTCATCCTCTAATAGTTGAGTTAAAAAAGCTCTCAGATCGGCATTGTCATCAATAATTAATATATGGTGAACTTTAGAATCAACAGTCTCCTGAACCGACGTTTTGGCCTGATGTGAATTTAATACTGCCTTGCGGGATTGGTTTTCAGTTTTTGCATTAGCCTCTTTGGGAGATGGATAAAGCTTTGGTAAATTTTCATCCTTAATTTTTGGAAAATCCAAACAAACGCTGGTTCCTTTTCCCAACGCAGAACGGACGTTAACCTCTCCGCCAATTTTTCGCATGTACCGGTTGACAATGCTCAGCCCGATGCCGGATCCCTGAAGGCCGGAAACATTTTTAGCCCGGTAGAATGGATCAAAAATAAACTGCAAATCCTTTTGATCAATACCAATACCGGTGTCTTTTACTTCAAGTTGTATGTAGTCATCGGATGAACTAATGCTAATATCAATTTGATCGCCCGGGTTGGTATATTTTATGGCATTGGAAATCAGATTATTAACGATTGATTCGAGGGCATGTAATGATACACTTACATAAACCGGATCAGAAGGTAGATGAATACTCATTTTCTTCTCTTTCATCTCTTCAGAAGATTCATATTGAGCCACCCAATGCCGGATAAAGTCATTAAGATCGATCTTACCCACATCATCAGCATTCTGATCGGTTTCCAACTTTAACAAATTAAGCAATCGGTCAACCAGGTTGTTCAATTTATTACTGTTGCGTTCAATAAGGCGAAGAAGTTCTTCGCGGTCGATACTCTGCTTACTTGAGGCTTGTTTTAACAGCTCAAGCGGACCCTTGATGAGAGAAAGAGGCGTCCGCAGTTCATGGGTTATATTGATAAAAAAATCGGTCTTGGCCTGATCGAGCCGTTCAAGTTTTTCTGCCTGTTGCCGGATGGTTACCAGGGCCTGTTCGGTGTGTTCTTTCTGTTTCCGAAGGGAAGAAGTCCGTGCTTTTACTTTCTCATTTAGCTGACGTTCTCTTCTTTTTCCCGCTTTATGAATAGACACAAAACCTAAAACAACCAGGCTTAAACATAAAAGGCCCATAAGAATATAAAACCAGCTTTGTTCATAGAAAAAGGGAGGGATCGTAATTGAAAATGAAGCCCCGCGAAATAAATTTTCAGGTACACCGGCCAGGCGTGTTTCGATAGTGTGAGTCCCCGGAGGCATATTCGTGATATTCAACTGGCGTTTTGACGTCAATTCATTCCATCCGGTGTTTAGCGTTGGAATCCGGTACTCAAGAGACAGGTTTTTGGGGTGGGAGAGATGTAATAAACCGAAGGTCATCGTAAGGGTACGCTCATCAGATGGTAAGGTAACAGCGTCTTTATTGAATAAGTCGTACGTATGGTCCCTGGTTTTTATGCGGCTTAAAATAATATGGGTAAATTTATACGGATTTTTCCCAAGAAACTGTTTGGGATCGAAGTGAACGATACCATTTTGTGTGGGTACCCATAGCGTACTGTCGGATGCAACGATACCACAAGACTGACTGCCACCGTTGGCTTCCCGGTTGGGCAATCCCTCGTCCTCGTTAAATGTTTGAATCCATACCTGCGGGATAGCCCCGTCAAGATAACGATTCAGTTTTTTTTCACTCACCCGAGACAATCCTTGATTGGAAGGCAGCCAGAAATAACCATAAGGGTCCGCAAGAATCCGGTGGACCCCGATATCGGGCAGTCCGTCTTTTTTAGTAAGTGTCGTATAATGAAGCATATTACCATCTTTATCGAAAATGGCTCGCATTAACCCGTACTTTTCAGTAGCTACCCATAACGTATCCGGCCTTTTGGCAAAAATATCACGCACGGCCAGATGGGGTAAGGCGGGGTCCAATGATATATGTTGCAGCTGATTATGAGATTGTTTGTACAGACCATGGCCATTGGTTCCAAACCAAAGCCGGTGTCGGGTATCTTCCGAAATAGCTCGTATTCCCTTGACAGGTTCGCCTTTTTCAGCATAAGTTTGTACGAAATGATCGGCATGTTCGGATTTTCTGAACAAGCCTTCTGCGGCTCCCAACCAAAAAGTGTTTTTATGGTCTTCAAAATAAGCTTCGAAGGTATCAAAGTTTGTAGGGACAGAGGCTCCTGTGTGGAAGACTTTCCATTTGTGGCGATCCAAAATCCGTAATCCAAACTGCCAGAGTCCGGCAAATATCCTTCCTTTTTTATCGCAATAAAGGGAACGAACCAATTCGCTGCCGCGGGGCATCGAGGGACCGTCCCAAAAGTCGATTTTATTCTTATTGATCCGGTAAACGCCCCCATCAAAAGCACCCGCCCAGATCGCATGCTGTTTGTCTTCAACAATACTATAGATGTTATTAGCAGATAAGCCATTCTGATCGGTTAGCACCTGAAAGGGACTAATAGAAATACGTTTCAATCCTTTACCGGCCATACTGAGCCATAGGTTCCCTTCCTTATCCTGAATAGCCTGCCTGATTTGAATACCCGTCCCGGCGTCATAAATCACATGGTTATCGTAAATGACCTTATTATAAGTAATATAAAGTCGATGGCCATTCCAGTTAGGATGATAAGTGGCCGAACCAATGTATGGATGGCTAGGATTTATATCGGTGATTTTATGGAGAACAGGATCTTTGTAATTCAGCTCATAATAACCGGTATAGGTACTTATCAGGTATCTGTTTGTGTCCAGGGGAAGTATCGTGAGTGGAGCCGGATGATCGGTGGAAGGAAAAGTATAAAAAGACGATACGTTTGATTTTGTATTATAAACAAGAATTCCCTTTTGGTCGTAAAGAGCCAGCCGGTTGTTCTTCAGCGCCATCAACTTTATATTTGAGCGGTTTCCCGAGTGCATTATATTTGCCGGAAGTGCGTGGTGCATCCGTCTTCCGTCATCTAATTCAACTAATCCGAGTTTTGTAAAAACCCACCCCGAAGTTGTATTGACAGGAACAAAGTCGATGATGGAATCCGGAAAATGATGACGTATTTTTTTAAAGCCGGATCCTTTTTTGAACACCTTTACCGTCTGGCCATTGGCAGCCCATACGGAGCCGGTTTTAGAAGTCTTAATATGCCATGGTTGTTTGTTTTTTTCAGCCAGGGTATTAAACGTCTGTAACTTCCCCGTTTTCCAGCGGCTGATTCTGCCTTTTTCATCCGCAATCCATACGGCACTGTCCGCCGCAGCATAAAGATGTATAATCCTGTTCGATTTTAAAGCCGAGTATTTTTCAGACGTGATAAGCTCGAATTTAGACCCGTTGAACCGGCTTAATCCGGCATATGAAGCTATGTATAAATATCCATCGGCACCCAGGACCATATCTGATAACGATACTGAAGGCAATCCGTTGGTTTGATCGAAACTCTTGATCAACACGTTGGGACTTGTCTGCCAGGAAGAGGCCCGGCTCACCTCCTGGGCGAAAGCCGTCATCTTCAATCCAACCATCATGCATAAGCATAGCAATATGAGATGATATTTCTGCCTCATGTAACCTCTGTTTATCGGGGATTTTCTATAGTTGAGACTAAAATGAAGGATTTTGAACAAAAAGTCTAAGTTTTTGACACAGAATTATAAGGCCTATACCCAAAAATTATAGTTAATTATGCCTGTAGTTAAAGAACTCGGTATTTAGGTACGGGAATGTATAACGAACTTAAAACATACGAACCAGATAAAATTGGGAAGCGCAAGGTCCAGCTCGCTACTGAACGAATCAGCTAGTGGTCTATCTAAGACTATCCATGATTAATGTAATCTATTCGTTTTGCCTTTTAGCTATTAGGGACGGCACGGGTGAAGGTAAATACATTAGCAGGGTATTTTAATGAAACGGTTTTCTTACCAGTGAGATCTGACTAATCCCGGCGGAATTACCGGGTTAGATTGCGTTAGGGAAGGCTACCTGAATATATGTTATACACTTCTCCTAGCGGGTAAGTACAAAACTCCTATTACTAAACAAAAAGTAATCCATTTTTCGAGATGAAGAAGACTGCGAATAACAAAAAAAATTATAAGTCCAATGTGTGCATTTGGTCATGGTTGACCCTATTGTTTGTTGTATTGCTAAGTCCTGAATATGCTATTTCACGAGTAACATCCGGAAGTACGATTACTTTTACCGAAGCTATCAACAATGGAACCGCGGTAAATAGATATTTAATGGCTTATGTCAGCGAGGATATGCATACCGTTAGTGTGGCATCAGCACCCATGGTAACTATTAACTCTACATCCACATCAAGTGCAACTTCGGCAGCCATAAGAGAAACAGTAACTGATGACGGCGATGCTATGGTTACCGATCGCGGAATGGTATATTCCTCATCCGCCCACTCTTCGAAAATCGGGGAAAGCGGAAATACCAAAGATGATAATGGAACAGGGACGGGAACATTTAGCGAAAAAATCACTGGGCTTTCCGGCAGTATGACTTATTATGTAAGAGCGTATGAAGGAGGCGTAACTTCATCCTTTGCCATAACCAAAACCGAACAAAATGCTGGCATTCCGGGTAGCCGGGTCACTATTGATGGAGTCGGATACGATGCCATAGCTTCTAATAATGATGTTTCTTTTCTTGCGGCGGGCGGTGAACAAAGAGTTTCTGCTATTGTCGACAGCATAAAAGGAACTGCACTCTATACCTCTGTTCCGTCCGGTTTGGTCCCAGGATCATACCGGATTCGTATTGAAAATAGCACCACTCAGGCTGCTGATACAACTGCAGGGATTTTTCAAGTTATTGAACCCAGAGAGGGAGGCGCTTTCACACCGGGAACCTCAGATATGGAGGGGGTATACCATGCCAGTAGTGCCGCAGGGGACTACGATAATGATGGTGATCTGGATTTTATTGTTACAGGAATAAATAGCAGTAATCAAGCAGTTACCAACCTTTATAGAAATAATGGCGACAATACGTTTAGTGAAGTAAATGCCAATATTGTTGATGTAGAATATGGCAGTACGGTATGGGGTGATATTGATGGTGACGGGGACTTGGATTTGCTTATAACTGGAAGCACTGATGGAACCAATAACGGGGTGCTAACAAAGATCTACCGAAATGATGGCAACGATACGTTTACTGATTTAAATGTCAGCATTGATGCTGTAATGGAAAGTTCCTTGAATCTGGGCGACGTTGATAGTGATGGTGATCTGGATTTGTTGATTACCGGTTTTGATGGAAATAGAAATGCTATTACAAAATTGTATAAAAATGATGGGAATGGAGGCTTTACTGAGTTTACAACAAGTAGTTTTACAGGTATATACTATGGGTCATCTAACATGGTTGATTATGACGGCGATGGTGATTTAGATATATTTATTAATGGCACATCAAGTGTTCATAAAGCCACGACAAAGTTATATAATAATGATGGTTCTGGCGTTTTTACGGAAGTAACTGGTGATGATTTTTTTGATTTATCAAGTGGTTCATCGGATTGGGAGGATTTTGATAACGATGGTGATTTAGATGTAGCCTACAACGGAGTTTACACAATCACTGCTCCCTTTGTTGGAGATATAGTGGAATATCAAACACGGTTATATAAAAATAACGGGGATGGTACCTTTAGTTATATTGATTCCGGGCAGCAGGGGCTGTCATCCGGTTCTTTAAACTGGGTCGATTATAATGGTGATGGCAATTCGGATTTATTTATTACAGGCACTACCTCTGCAGGAGATCAAACCTACCTGTATAAGAATAAAGGGGATGGAACTTTTGATGATTCCGGTATTAATTTACCGCCTGTTAGTTATGGCAGTAGTACTTGGGGGGATTTTGATGGCGATGGCGATCTTGATGTACTCATTACTGGCGATAATTCCGGTAACTTTACAACTGGCATATACTATAATGGACCTATATCGGCCCCCTCCGTAAAGACAGCATCTGTCGATACATACGATATCGAAACGGCCACCATGGGTGGGAATGTAACTGATGCCGGAGGGGTAACCGTTACAGAATGGGGCGTTGTTTATTCATCAGCTGATCAGACGCCAACAATCGGAGAATCGAGTGTGATCAAAAAAGCGAATGGAACGGGTACTGGAACGTTTAGTAAATCCATTCCCGGGCTTTCTCCCGGTACCCAATATCATGTACAGGCATACGCTATTAATTCAGTTGATACCAGTTATGGCGGTGTTGAAAGTTTTACAACCAATACCCCAACGCGCAAGCTCATATACGTCAATGTCGGTACGAATGGCGCCAACGACGGCACTTCCTGGACCGATGCCTATTCCAGCCTCCAGCAAGCCCTCGCTGAAGCCACTGGCTATGATGTTATTGTCATGGCCGGTGGAGTCTACACCCCCGGTACAGTCAGAGACACCAGCTTCACCATCACCGGGGCCCAGGACGGCCTGAAGATTTATGGTGGATATGCCGGGAGCGAAACATTGTCCCTTAACGATTTAAAATTAGACGTGCGTAACTTTCATGCCCATGCAACAATTCTTTCCGGTGATATTGATAATAATGACACCAAAACCGCAGGTGTTACTCTCGATGCTTCTGACATCAGTGGAAGCAATAGTTATCATGTGCTATATCTGGATGGTACCGTAGATGGAAACATTACCCGAGCTACGGTCCTGAACGGGCTGACCGTGAGTGGTGGGCAGGCCAATGGCAGTATTCCCGAAAATTGGGGCGGGGGGTTATACTGTAATGGTGTCAATGGCCATACATGCAGTCCAACCCTGGTGAGTATCTATTTTAAAGGTAATAGAGCGGATGCAAATGGAGGGGCTATATACAACGATGGTTATAGTGGCATAAGTAAGACACTTATTATTAGCAGCACCTTTACCGGCAATAGTGCCCAGCAAGGTGGAGGTATCTATAATCGCAGTCAATCCGGCGGCTTGAGCAGTCCTGTAATCAGAAATAGTATCTTCGTTGGCAACAAGACTGACAGAAATGGGGGAGCGATCTTTAGTTCCGGATCTGGCGGGACAAGCAGCCCGTTGATCACGGGAAGTATCTTCGCTGGAAATAGTGCCGTAGAAGGTGGAGCACTCTTCAATGATGCCCGTAGGGGCACGAGCAGCCCTGTAATCAGAAGCAGTACCTTTATAAATAACGATGCATCATTTGGTGGTGCGATCAGAAACACAGTTGGCCCAGTCGGTTTCAACGGCACAAGCAGTCCGGAAATCGGGGCAAGCATCTTCTATGGCAATCAGGCTATTATAAACGGTGCCAATATCTGGAATTCAAATGTCACGCCTGACATCAGTTATTCTCTAATGCAAGGTTCAGGCGGCAGCGGCTCTGGTTGGAATAGCGCATTGGGCACGGACGGTGGAAATAATATCGACGATGATCCGAAGTTTGTCGACGTATCCAGCCCTGCCGGAGATGACGGCGTGCCAGGGACCTCCGACGATGGGTTGCGACTTTATTCGATTAGCCCTGCTCTGAATGCGGGCCCCGCCGACACCACCGGGCTGGGCCTGTCAAAAACCGATTTAACCGGCGCGGCACGCATCCAGGAAGGTACCATCAATATGGGGGCCTATGAAGGAGGGGTAACCCTGCCTTTGTCCGTAACCACTGCTCCTGTTGACCTTTCAGGTCTTCCTTCGGTTACGCTGGGAGGCGAGGTGACCAGCAAAGGTGTGGCTTCCGTAACCGAACGGGGAATAGTATATGCCACCTATGACGATACTCCCGCCCTCGGCGAAAGCATGGCAACCAAAGATGCCAGGGGCAGCGGGATCGGTTCCTATGGTATATCGTTATCTGGATTGTTGCGCGACACTACCTATTATGTGCGGGCTTATGCCATAAATGCAGTGGATACGGCGTATGGCCGTGTGAAACATTTTCAGATTCGCTCGGCCGGGGCACTAACCTTCGATGGGGTGGATGACCGGGTGGTGGTAAGCAATGACGGATCCTTTAATTTTGATGAGGGAGCTATTTCTATGTGGATAAAGCCCACAGATTTTAATGCCAATGCCGGCATTGCCTCCATGAGGGACGACTCCACACGATTTAGTCTTCACGTCAATCCAACAACCGGTAAGGCCGGAATTTTCAATGGTGCAGCTTACCTGGATATTGATGCCGGAATCAGCACTAATACCTGGCAGCATGTAGTATTTAATTTGGGTAAAGACTCAACCTATATTTATGTTAACGGGGTCAAAAAAGGGGCTGTACCACTTGTAACGAATACATTGGCTAAAACACTCGATTTTGTAATCGGAAGTTCCGTACGGTCCGGAAGTAAATTTGAGATGTTCAAAGGTCAAATTGATGAAGTGCGTGTTTTTAATCGAACATTGGCTCCGCAGGAAATTAGCGCATACCAGGCGTGTCAGCTTCCAGGAGACGATGCCGGGCTGGTGGCCTATTATACCGCCAATAACAGCTCTGCTTTATCCGGCGGAAACAACAGCGGGCAAACAACACTCACCGACCAATCCGGCCATAATCATGCAGGGACCTTAAATAGTTTTGCATTGTCGGGTGCCACCTCCAACTGGACGGCTCAAAGCCCGGAAGTACAGCAAACGGCCTGCAATTCCATTCCAGTCGCCGCTGACGTAACGATAAAGGGTAATCTGGAGTCAGGAGCTACGCTCACCGCAAGCTACAATTACAGCGATCCCGAGAATGATTCCGAAACCGGCACCGCTTTTACATGGTACCGGGCCGATGATGCCTCCGGGTCCAATGCCACCGTCATTGCAGGAGCTACTTCCGCAAGTTATCAACTCAGGGATTCCGATTTAAAGAAATACATAAGCGTAAAGGTTGGGCCCACTGATGGGCATCACGAGGGCATTCCCGCATCCACACCCTACCAGGGACCCGTATTTGCTCCATCGCCCTTTGCCGGGGGGAATGGAACGGAAGCACATCCCTACAAAGTAGCCAATATTGACCAGCTGCAAGCCATCAATGATGACAAATTCAATTCCAAACATTTTATCCAGATCAATGATATTGAGGCATCAGCGACCCGCAATTGGAATAATGGAACCGGCTTTGTCCCCATTGCCAACTTTGCAGGCTCCTATGATGGGCAGGGCTATGTAATCGACAGTCTCATTATCCATAATGACATGGACAATGCGGCAGTATTTGGAAATACAACGAGTAATTCTGAGATAAAAAATGTGGGGCTGACTAACGTGGATATAAATTCCAATGCGCCCCAATATACCGTCGGCGGTTTGGTGGGATATAGCAATAGTGATGTTTCAGAATGCTTCATCACGGGGCAGGTACAGTCAGGGCAGAGCACTCAATTTGTAGGAGGTCTTATTGCCATAGTGAATCAGGGCTATGTTAAGAATAATTTTTCTGCAGCCGAGGTGCATGGGGGCACCCAGGTAGGAGGCTTGGTTGGAGAAGTGCGCGGGGGGGGAGTTAAAAATAATTACGCCATCGGGGCCGTAACCGGGAACTCGGATGTAGGGGGATTCATAGGCAATAAAACCGACGGGACAGGTGAGTTGCTCACTAACTATTGGGATACTCAAACCACTGGACAGCCTGGTCCGGGCACCGAAAATCGTTATACCGGCCTGACTACGGTAGAAATGAAAAACACTGATTCCTATAACTCGTGGGATTTTAGTAATTCAGGCCCGTGGGGGCAGAACGAAAATATCCGTACCGGGTATCCCTTTTTGAAAATCTTTAACCAGGCTCCCTATGCCACCGATATTACGATTTCCGGGAATTTCAAAATTGGCAAAAAACTCAGCGCCTCCTATACCTTTAATGATCTTGAGAATGACGAAGAGAAAGGAACAATCTATCAATGGATGAGAGCCGATGATGCC
>Ga0102944_1001749_pt1 | contig 13710 bp, 10 predicted proteins | sample SalPonD_shore_MG_FD_78172 | JGI IMG/M metagenome (GOLD analysis project Ga0102944, IMG submission 78172) | Salt pond soil microbial communities from South San Francisco under conditions of wetland restoration - Salt Pond MetaG... | ecosystem: Environmental > Aquatic > Marine > Intertidal zone >...
ATAAAAATTTCGAGCTATTCGACACTTTTGAAAAGGATGGAGGGAAAAAATTAAAAAAATTCATTGAAAGCTCCCAAGAAATGTATGATATTGCGGTTAATAAGTTTCTATATAGAGATTACTGGAGTGTTCGGGATTTATTGGATAAAACACTCATTATAGACGGATTAAAGCTGCATATTTTTAAGAAACTGAATAAATACGCAAAAAAGTTTTTTGACAGTGATAAAGCACGTAAAATAGTTCAATATCATGTGGCGTTTGTGGGCGCTTCTCCACCAACTAGTCCCGCGGTCTATTCTATGCTTGCCCATGTTGATATGAACCTCGGGATTTGGTATCCTATGGGGGGGTTTGGAACCATCGCTGATGGGATCATGAAGCTTGCCCAAGAACAAGGAGCAAAAATTGAATTCAACACAGAAGTATTAAAAATTGAAGTAAAAGACAAAAAAGCTACCAAATTCGTTACAAATAAAGGGGAATTTGAAGCAGATATCATTTTAAATACTGGAGATTATCATCATGGAGAGATGGAATTATTGGATAAAAAATATAGGTCATATCCTGAGAAATATTGGAAAAAGAAGATGATCGCTCCTTCCGCATTCCTTATTTATCTTGGTTTAAATAAAAAGCTAAATAATTTTCTGCACCATAATTTTTATTTTAACTCAGATTGGGACAAATATTTCGATCAACTCTTTGAGAACCCCGAATGGCCAGATGATCCCTCTATCTATATAACTGTTCCCTCTAAATCCGATCCATCGCTTGTTCCTCTAGGAAAGGAACTCATGACTATTCTCGTGTTAGTCTCTCCCGATCTTGAAGATAAAGAATCCCATCGTGAAACATATTTTGATAAAATAATTCAAAAAGTTGAAAACATAACCGGAGAATCATTTAAGGACTCTATCGAAGTAAAAAGGATTGTTGCGCATGAACATTTCAAAAATACATTCAACGCCTACAAGGGAACTGCCCTAGGTTTGGCCCATACTTTATTCCAAACTGCCCTATTTAGACCACATCATAAAAGTGATAAAATAAACAACCTATATTATGCGGGGCATTATACTCATCCTGGAGTGGGAGTTCCCGTGACGATCATCTCTGCTCAACTGGCATATGAGAAGATTGTAGATGATGTGAAGAAAGATTTGGTTTAAATACCAACAAAAAAATAATAAATAAAAAACATTAAAATTTTAGTTTTGCTTCTTTTTTTGTTCCTTTCTTTTATGCAACTTCATGTGTCCTGCTTGAATCCCTTCTGATGCGAGAGCACGTAGAGCTGCAACATTCTGGCAGAGTCCAAGAGCAACAGCAACTTGAGCTAATTCTTCTGCAGTATTAATTCCAAGTATTTTCAAGGATATTCTTGCTAAGGGATGTGATTTCGTGAGGCCACCTATAATCCCTAAGGCAAGGGGAAGCTCCAATTCACCAACTAAATTACCATTTGAGTCAACATCAAACTTACTTAGTGGTGAATATCCATTCATAGCAGCATAGGTATGAGCACCGGCTTCTATTGCCCGAGTATCATTACCAGTTGCCAATGTGAGGGCAATAATTCCATTCATAATTCCTTTATTATGGGTTGCTGCTCGAAAAATGTCTGCTTTAGCAAATGCATAAGCATTTATTATGCCCTCCACCACTTCAGGACCGCCTAACATATTTTTATCAAAAGTAGCTGTGCATTTTGCCATTCTATAGGTTGCCAAATTAGAAATGATCCTAAGATACACTCTCCCTTCAGTTAATTCTTCCAAATATGGAGCGACTTTCTCTGCCATGGTATTCACAGCATTTGCTCCCATTGCATCCAAAACATTAACAAGCAAATGAACGATAATCATTGGTCCTTTTATGGTGTCAATAGGTCTAATCTCAATATCTTCAACTCCTCCTCCTAACTTGATGAGAATGGGATCTTGTTCGTTTGCGAGTTTAATAATTTCTTCCTTATGAGCTTCAATGTTTTTCACTGCGTCTTCCATATTATTCACATCTACGATTTGAACTTGTCCTATCATCACTTGCTCAATTTTTTCGCTATGAAATCCGCCTAATTTCCTTGTCATTCTTGCCACATTGGAGGCAGCAGCTACAACTGAGGGCTCTTCTATGACCATTGGTACCAAATAATCTCTACCATTAATTTTAAAATTACATGCTATGGAATAAGGTAATTGATAACTTGCAATTACATTTTCAATTAATATATCCATCTCTTCTGGTTGATAATACCCAAAATTCTTAAGAATCTTGGTCTCTTCATCGCTTAAACCAGCTTTTTCCTTGATGAGTTCTAATCTTTCATTGATAGAAAGTTTATAAAACCCAGATATCTCTGAAGAATACATATTCATATGCAAAAATGTTTTTGGGATATAAAAATGTTCTTCGGTTATAATTTATTAATGTTTTTTTATTAAATATCACCGTGTTGAATATGGCATCTCTTTATATAAAGGGCTTGGAAGTTTTGAAAGGGTTTTAATTGAAAAATGGTAAGATTAGAATATCTATTATCTCATAACTTTATTTTTAGATGAATATTAATTATTATCATAAGTTATTAATAGAATCGCAATAATATTTGAATAAAAATTAGTTTATTATAAAAAAAGAGGATAAAATAAAAATATGGGAAAGTCTTCAGCATACGCACATCCTAATATTGCTCTGATAAAATATTGGGGAAAATCCCGAGATCACCCTCCAAATCTTAATATTCCTACAAATGACAGCGTAAGTATGACAAAAGAATCAATCAATACTGCTACATCAGGAATTGATTTACTCACACATACCACTATCGAATTTTCGGAACAATATAACGAAGACACGGGTTTTTTGAAAACTAATGATCCCTTAATTCCGTTTAATGAGATTCAGATGAAGAGAATATTAAAAGTAGTTGATGCGTTAAAACAATCAGCGAATACATATTTACATTTCAAAATGATTAGTCAAAATAAATTTCCAACTGCAGCAGGATTAGCCTCATCATCTTCCGCATTCGCCGCACTCGCAACTTGTACTGCCGATGCTCTAAATCTTAATTTAGATAAAATAGAACTCTCAAAATACGCACGATTGGGTTCTGGCTCCGCCTCTCGCTCCCTTCACGGAGGTTTTGTATATTGGAACAAAGGAAATTCTCACGATACTTCTTATGCGGAACAAATATGTGCATGCAATGAATTCAATATAGCTGCGGTGATTGCAGTGATAGATAGAGGAAAAAAAGAAGTGAGCTCTGATGTTGGACAAGAGGCAGCACATTCTAGTGTTTTTAATCAGATAAAAATAAATGAATCCCAGAAACAAGCCATAGAAATTAAAAAAGCAATTCAAGATGATGATTTCACTACTGTTGGAAAGATAGCTGAGAAAAATTGCCTGTATATGCACAGTGTAATGATGACCTCGGAACCCCCATTATTTTATTGGGAACCAAATACATTGAAGGTGATAAAAACTGTTTTGAACACAAGAAGGCAATTTTTCCAAACCTACAAGATGATTGAGAAGGGAATAAAGCAAAAAGAGAAAGAAGGGATTGAATGTTATTTCACCGTTGATGCAGGTCCCAACATTCATTGTTTATGCCGAACTGAAGATCTAGATGCTGCACAAAATATGATCCAAAATATTGGGATCCCAGAAAAAAATATCGTAAGAGTAAGACAGGCAGATTATGGCTCTAAAATAGTAAATGAGCATTTATTTTAAGGTTAAAATAAAAAGGGAATGTAAATTCGAAAGAAAGTATATAATACTAAAACTTAGTTTTCAAAATTAGCTCCAACAGAACTTTTTAATGAAGAGTATGAAATAAATCTCTTTTTAACTAGATATCTATATTTTACAAAACAAATGCTTTTAAATAGGGTGCAATTCTTTGTAAATAATATTTTAAGTATAATGCCACACAGCTTCGATATATGTATATAGAGATAAAGAAGCTGCAAGTGAGTATTATTTCATATAGAATTATAAAATATAAAGGTTAAAAAGATATGTCACTATATTTTTGGTTGAATTTTTTGGTAATCATTTTTCCCTTTCTTCTATCGTTTGATAAAAGGGTAGCGTTTTGGCGTAGATGGCCCCCCTTGCTTTTAAGTATTCTAGTTGTTAGTAGTAGTTACATTATTTGGGATATCATTGTAACTGAGATTGGATATTGGTCTTTCTCAGAAATTTACGCAGGAACGTTAAAAATATTTAATCTTCCCCTAGGTGAGTGGTTTTTTTTTATTGTAGTTCCATATGCTACTGTTTTTATCTATGAGTGTGTGCGAGCGTATACAAAAGAAAAAATCCTCCATATTCCGAGATATGTTTTTATTATTATTGGTTCATTTGGTATTTTACCCTTGATCTTTTTTTTAGATAAAGGCTATACAGTGCTCATGGGAATAGTATTTTTTATAACATTGATATTAATCAGCCTGATAGCATACGAGAAATTTCAATCCAGCTGGACGCTAATTGGATTAATTCTTACTTACATTCCTTTTTTAATTTTTAATGGGATTTTTACCTATTTGCCTATTGTATCCTATAATAGTGCTGCAATAATAGGACTAAGAGTAATTTCCATACCGATTGAAGATTTTTTCTATAGTTTTACTCTTATTAGTCTTTATCTAATTTTTTATTTCCTCTTCAGGGATAAATTCAGTTTTAAAAGGGAAGAATAAAATGAAAACAGCTGCGATTATTGGTGCAGGCTTAGGTGGATTATCTGCATCAATATATTTGCAATCTCAAGGATGGTATGTGGATGTATATGAAGCTCAGTCTTTTCCTGGAGGCAAAGCAGCTGAAGAAACATTTGATGGATATAGGTTTGACATTGGACCCTCACTAGTGACGATGCCATGGGTCTTTGAAGATGTTTTCAGGGCCGCTGGAAAAAATATTGATGAAGAACTTACCTTAGTCAGGCTGGAAGAGATTTGCACATATTTTCTTTCAGATGGGACTTATTTAAAGGCATGGTCTGATCTCGAAAAGTTCGGTCAAGATCTGGAAAATATCGCACCAGGAAGTCAAAAATCTTTGAAAAAATATTTAAAAGAAGCTGAAAAAGCCCATAGATTAGGGGGCACTCTTTTTCTCACACAGCCAATTCATGAAACAAGAACCTTATTAAAGCCTTCTACGCTTTTAAAATTGATCCGATTTGCGGGCATCCATCCTTTCAGTACATTAAACAAAATTAATGAAAAATATTTCAAGGATCCTCGTATCGTTCAGCTCTTTAACAGATATGCTACATATAATGGTTCAAGTCCGTATCAAACTCCTGCAACTATGATCATCATCCCATTTATTGAATATAATGGTGGTGGCTACGGAATAAAAGAAGGTATTTATGAAATCCCTAAAAAACTTCACGAAGCCGCAGTGGATTTAGGGGTGAAATTTTACTTCAATCAGAGAGTTGAAAAAATTAACCTTTATAAAAAGAAAATTCGAGGGATCACAACGAATTCTGAAGACAAAGAGTATGACGTGGTAGTCTCTGATGCTGATGTGCTCTCTACGTACGAAAATCTTCTTGAATTGCCAGATCTGAAGCAAGCAAAAAGATATAATAAATTGGAACCCAGCTCGAGTGGTATAGTTTTTTATTGGGGAGTTAATAGAACTTTCGAAGAGCTTTCCGTGAATAATATTTTTTTCTCATCCGATTATCCTGCTGAATTTAAAGCTATGTTCGAGGAGAATGCAATGCCAGAAGAACCAACGGTCTATGTTAATATAACTTCCAAATTAACCCCCTCTGATGCGCCTCAAGGATGTGAAAATTGGTTTGTTCTCCTTAATGCACCGGCAGATTGTAATCAAAATTGGGATGAATTAATTTCTAATGCAAGAAAATCTGCCATCAATCTTCTGTCCAAACGATTAGATACTAATATAGAATCTCATATTGAAACGGAAGGAATTCTTACCCCACTGGATATTGAAAAAAGAACGGGATCCACCTATGGAAGTCTTTATGGCATAAGTTCGAATACAAAAATGGCTGCATTTATGCGACATAGGAATAGGAGTAACAAAATAAAAGGACTGTACTTCTGCAGTGGCTCTGCTCACCCAGGAGGAGGAATGCCGCTTGTGATCTCATCGGGTAAAATATGTGCAAATCTTGCAGAAAAATTTTCAGGTGATTAAAAATTGAATGAAACTAAAGATGAAGTCAAAATGAAAATTAAATCAATATTGTTAGATTGGAGATTCCAAGTAATAATATTATCGATTTTTTTTACGGTAGGAATTATCAGTCATTTTTCAGAGTCTAGTTATCCCCTTATGATTGTATTGACTCCTTACGTAATATTAATCTCCGGTATTTGGGCTATTCACAAGTGTTATAACAAAAAATATGTAATACTCTGGATTCTCATCGCGTATGTAATTACTTTTACTCTGGAAGTACTTGGTGTTGCATATTCATTGGTATTTGGACCGTATTATTATGGCAATGTACTTGGGCCTATGCTATTCGATGTGCCAGTAATTATAGGATTGAATTGGGTAATTATTATCTTTTCATTAGTGTTATTTTCTGAATGGCTTGTAGAAAAGCTGTTCAAATCTCCAATGAATAATATCCCTAAAGCATTGCTTTCTTCGTTCATTGTAGGGCTTCTGGCAACTTTTTTTGATTATATTATGGAACCTGCAGCAGTAGGATTGAACTATTGGATATGGACATTAACGAGTGATCCATTTAATGTACCTATTCAGAATTATATTGCATGGTTTACGATTTCCTTTATCTTTGCGATAACCTATCTCTTGATACCGGAAAAAGAGCGAATCAAACTCGAGGAAAGCCCACATAGTCCTTGGTTTGTTGTAATTCAGCTTGTCTTTTTCATAGCAATCAGAATATTAGTTTTCTTCTCTTAAGGAATTTTAGAGCATAAGTTAAATTATTTATAATTAATGGTTTTAATATGGTTTTATAGAGCTTAGATATATTATGAGTAAAAATGAATATGATTGCCTTATAGTTGGAGGAGGAATTACAGGAGTTGGTATTGCTCGTGACTTAAGTCTTAGGGGACTCAAAGTGTTATTAGTAGAAAAAAATGATTTAAGTGAGGGAACGACAGGCCGATGTCATGCTATGTTGCATTCAGGAGCAAGATATGTATATAAAGATAAAGAGGCCGCAACCGAGTGTGCTTTAGAAAATAAAATACTTCTGCAAATTGCTCCCCATATAACCGAAGCTTGTGGGGGTTATTTTATGGCAGTAAATGAGGCCGATGTTGAATATGGAGATACATTTAATATTGAATGTGAAAAAGCTGGTGTATGGTGCGAGGAAATCGAGCCCAAAACCTTTCTGAAGGATGAACCGAATTGCAATCCCGAAACTAAACGTGTTTTTCGAGTAAAAGATGGATATATTGACCCCTTTCTTTTGACTTATTATAATGCTCATGATGCTCAACTCCATGGAGCTAAAATTAAGACCTATACAAAAGCAGAAAAATTACTTGTCAAAAATGGAACTATTATTGGAATTGAATGTTTTGATTTTATAAAGAATAGAACGAAGAGTTATTACGCAGATATAATAATTAACGCGACAGGTCCATGGGCATCTTATTTAGAAAAAGATTTAACGCTTTCACGCCCGCTTAGAATTGCACCTACCATGGGATCTCTTATTGTTATCAAAGATCGTTTAGTAAACCATTTAATTAACCGTTTGAGAACACCTGGAGATGGAGATATTATTGTTCCAAGTCATAACTCTATAATTTTAGGGACTACTTCAAAACCAGTAGAACTGAAAGATTTAGACTGTTTAATGGCATCAAAAGATGAACTTAAATATATCTTAAATCAAGGCGAATACTTGATTCCAACGATAAAAAAACACCGAATAATTAGATTCTATTCTGGGGCACGCCCCTTAATTGCCAGTGATACTCCTCTAAGAGAAGCTTCTCGCAAATTTGATATTATTGATTATGAAGAGCAAGGATATTCCGGTCTATTAACTATTATAGGAGGAAAATTAACAACCTATCGGTTAATGGCAGAACAAATATCAGATCTTGTCGCTGAAAAACTTGACATTGATACGCAATGCCAAACTGCCGAATTACCTCTACCCGGAGGGGATAGGGTAATAAATAAAAAAGTATTCGAGATGGAACTTCAGGTTGATGAAAAAACTGCCTTTGATATGCAATTTAAATGGGGTACTTTTTATAAGGAAATTTTTGAGATGTGTGAAACTTGTTTAGATCCTTTTTCTTCTGATCAAGGACCACAAAAAATCTGTGAATGTGAAAATGTGACAGAACCAGAATTATCTTGGGTAAGGGAAAATCTTAATGTAAGAGTCTTAGACGATTATAGAAGAAGAACAAGACAGGGTATGGGGCCTTGCCAAGGTTTATTTTGCTATTACAAATTAGCAAATTTAGAAGCAAAACTTACAGACAAAAATCATTCTCAAATTATGACCGAATTGAAAACAGCGTTAGAAAAACGATGGAAAATCCAAGATTCGGCAAATAATATACTTAAAAGACAAATTAAACTCTCCAAATATATCTATCTTTTAGGAGGAAACTTAAACTGAATGAAAATCAAACAGCTATAAATGTGAGTATTATAGGGGGTGGATTCTCTGGGTTATATTTAGGGATTTTATTAAAATTGAAAGGAATAAACTGCAAAATTTTTAATAGCGGAACTGGAGCATCCCAATTTTGGGTTGGCACTATGGATTTTCTTGATTATCATCATAATAAGGATCTGGAGTCCTCTTTTAACGAGTTTAAGAAAGAAACCCCTCATCACCCTTATGGATATTTAAATTTCAACCAAATTAATAGAGCCTTTATAGAATTCTCCTCCCAGTTTCCTGAATTTACCTTTTCAATTGAAAATAATAAGATCACAAATAAATATGTATTGACAACATTAGGCAATTTAAAACCTTGTGTGGGAATGTGGAACACAATTTTCCACGAATTTGAGAAATTAGATAATAATTCAATTGTAATTCTTGTTGATTTTTCTGAATTTAATAATGATGCGATGTATCTTGTAGCTAAAAATCTTAAAGAGACCTTTTCCTGCACTTATAAAATATTAAAGCTCTCTCTCAAAAAACTTTTTGATTATTGGGATGAAAATGAAGATCAAACCGAAATAAAGGGAAAATTATCGGAATATAGGATTGCTAATTATTTCGATACACATTCAGATAAGGTTAATATCCTTGGAGATTATATTCAAAAAGAGTTAAAAAATCAAAATCCAGAGATTAATTTCGATAAAATTTCTTCAATTTTATATCCACCAATTTTAGGATTAAAAGCTGAAAGAAAGATTATTAATCGTCTCTCAAAATATTTAAAGATAGAATGCAGGGAATTAGTTGCCTTATCCCCATCTTTAATGTCTAAAAGATTTAATAACAGTATTAGTGAAAAAGTTAAGGAGTTGGAAATCCCAATTCATAATAATTTCACTTTAATAGAATTTGATAAAATTGATGATCAAGATACCTATTGGAAATTAAAATTTCTCAATAAAGATGGAAAAATTATAAATGTTAGGTCGAGATTCCTAGTATTTGCAGTCGGCACTTTATTTCAAGAAGGAGCCTTTGCTGAACTCACAGAATTTAAAGAATTATGCGAAAAGAATTCTATTTCTATTCCTAATAAACTTTCATGTTCATTTGAATTATTATTTAACAATAATAAAAATTCAAATATATTTGTGTGTGGATCAGCTCTATTCTCCTTTATGAAACACCTTAATGATGAAGATGAGATTAAATATGGGACTGGATTAGGATTATCGATTGTTTCAGGAGCTCACATAGCAGCTCAATTAGAGAAAACCATTTTATAAAAATTTATTTTCTTGAAATAATTGCTTTTTTTGAACCACTAATATTTAATAGTTCTAAAATCAAATAGAAAACAATAAAGTTGTAAAAATTTTTAATTTTTTTAAATAAAAAAAGAGGTATTAGGTTTGGCTGAAGTTAATATCGTTTATTTGGGACTTTTATTTGGGCTTATTGGAACTGTTCAAGTGCATTTAGCGAAAGCCTTAGAACGGCAAGGAATCGAAATTTTCTCTAAAGAAAAGAGTTTTAAGGAAAAAGGGAAAAAACCTCTTATTTATATAATTGGATTAGCGCTGAATAACACCATTTTTATCTGGCAAATGTTGGGAACTCAATACTCTACAGCCTCAGTTTATTCTTCTATGTTTGGCTTAGGATTAATAATTTTAATGCTCTATTCCTATTTTGTATTAAAAGAAGAAATTTCGAGAAGAAGCGCCTTAGGAACCGCATTAATAATTTTGGGCACGACTCTTGTAGGTATTATTCAGATACTTGAACCTCCTACTACTGAAATTCTCCTCTTTTCCAATTTTATTATATTATGTGTAATTCTCTTTATTTTTTACTTTATCTTAATTATTTTTTTCATAAGGACGAAATTAGGGGTATCATTCATTTTTGGACTTGTATCCGGATCTATGGGAGCGATTGATAATGTTTTTAAGCGAATCGGTCTAAAAGCAGGATTTTCTGAGATTTTTAATCTCTCGACCTTTCCCATCTTTATGTTAAGTTTTGTAATAGGATTATCTGCCTTAATAATAACACAATTTGGGTTTGCAAAAGGAGCAAATGCCTCAAAGTTAGTACCTATCTCTAATTCATTTTATATCATTACACCCATCTATTTTGAATTGATAATAATTCTTGGCGCATCTATTTCAATATTTAAAATTCTCGCAATCATTATTATCATTGGGGGAATTTTATTAATGGATATCTATAAAAAAGATACTTATATAAAAGATAAAGGATAGTGTATAAAATTAAAAATCTTCTTCTTTTTAATTAAGAATCTGCTGGATCTCTTTTTCTGAGTTTTGGAAATAATGCTCCCGTTGTTTTTTGATATTGAATATATTTTTCACCAAATCGTTTAATTAGATCCTTTTCCTCATAATGAATCATAATTGGGGTATATATTATAATGAAAACTGAGCAAATGAGGACGAGAAACCATGAATTAAATAAAAATCCAAGGCCAACGAACATGGGAAACTCTCCAAGAGTTTGAGGGTGTCTAATACATTTATAGATCCCTCCATACATCTCTGTTTCTTTAGAGGGGGATAGTGTTTCCGAACCAGCATCAATAATCCCTTTCGCCAAAAGAATTCCACAAGGTATTAAAATACAGAGTCCTATTGTAATTCCAATCCATATATTTTCATTAACCTTCCATTCATTGCCAAGAGGGAGTGGAAACCATATCCATAGAATTAAATTTATTACCGATAATAATTCAAAAAAACCTCCTATAGAACGATACATTTCACATTGCTTCCATGCTTTTTTACCATATTTTTCGGCTCGCGTCATAGGCTGAAGACTTAAAGTATAGAGAATTCCTAACAGAAGAAAGGATATTATTAATGAGCCGAAATTAATAAATGCGATATAAACTTTAATAGAGTTCATTATAATCCTTTTTTTAAATCATTTAATCAAGATTTCTTTTAATATTTGACTATTTTCTATTTAGAGATAACTATTTGATATAGTTTAAGACTCTGAATAAATTCATTGAAGTTCTAAATGTATTATTATGAATTATAATCAACTTTTTTTTATAGTTTTATCTCCAATTGCTATCTATGAAGGCAGCATTTTTTCAAGATCATGGTGGAATTGAAAACATTAAAGTTAGCGAGCTTGATCTTCCCTCCGTTAAATCTGATGAAATACTAATTGAATCCAAATATGCGGGATTAAACCACCTTGATTTATTTATTCTTGAAGGATGGCCTGGATTACGTTTGAAAATGCCCCATATTATGGGTTCAGATGGAAGTGGTGTAATTAAAGAAGTAGGTGATAATGTCACATTATTCAAATCCGGAGATAGCGTGTTAATTAATCCGGGAATTTCCTGTGGGAAATGTTTTTATTGCTTGGCGGGGCAACAGAATCTTTGTCCTGAGTTTGTAATAAAAGGAGAGCATATCGACGGGACATTTGCAGAATTCTTCACTATTCCCGAAATAAATGTTGTGAAGATTCCCGATGAAATTTCTTTTGATATCGCCGCCGCAGCGCCTTTAAATTTTTTAACCGCTTGGAGAATGATTAAAACTAGAGCAAATGTTCAGCCAAATGAGTTTGTGTTTATTCATGGTGCTGGTGGAGGGGTATCAAGTGCGGCAATACAAATTGCTAAAATATTTGGTGCTATTGTAATAACTACCACCAGTACGGAAGAAAAAATGAAAAAAGCAAAGGAAATTGGTGCGAACTATGTGTTTAATTATAGAGAAAGTAGTAATATTTCCTCTATAGTGTATAAGGAAATAACCGGAAGAAAAGGAGTGGATGTGGTAATTGATAGTGTGGGGCAAGCTACCTTTAACACTAGTATGAGACTATTAAAACCCAATGGCAGACTTGTGATTTGTGGCGCCACCACAGGGCCCCAAGCTTCTTTAGATCTTCGCAGAATTTTTTGGAACCAACTACAGATAAAGGGATCCACGATGAGTAATCAGAAAGAATTTCGAGAAGTAATAAAATTAGTTATTGGGGGCAAATTAAAACCGATTATTGATAAGGTGTTTACATTAGATAAAGCAGCAGAAGCAGAAAAATATCTTCAAGAAGGGAACCAATTTGGTAAGGTTCTTTTAAAAATATCCTAAGAATATAATTATTGAAATATAAACTCATTTATTCCATTTTCCTTCAGATTTAAAACTTTTAAGTTATAAAATCCTATTCTATATAAGGATCTCTTATAATCTTAACCTTATCCAAAATAGGTGTAAAAATTTTTTGAATTATTGTCCAGTTTGTAATAATCTTCTAATTCCAAAGGATAATAAACTGATTTGTAGGATATGCAAAGCAGAATATCAATTAGTTGAGAATAAAGATAAAACTCATAAAATTCTCCAACCTCTTAATACGAAATAAAATCTGAACATCCAATATATTGATGAAATACTTAAAAAGAATCCTCACAAGAAAGTTCAAGAATCTGATAATATCTATTTCCACACACCAATGGAATTATTATTTCTAATATTTTTTTTTTGCCTCATAAAATGTGTATATTATGCTAAGCTGGCTTTTTATAAAATAACTAGTTGAAGAATACTTTATTTTGAATTATTAACTTATATTACTTTTTGGATAAAGATAAAAATTATAATACATTATAAAAATTGTTACAATCTTACCCTACAAATTGGGAAATATACTCTTTATAATCATAAGGTTTAACATCCACCATGTCAATGAGAAGAGTTCTATCACAATTACAACAAGATGAAAGAGAATTTTGCACTTCTGAGGATATTAAGAGATATAGCAGACAACTCTATTACAACTATAATAATGTAATTAGATACCTACTTACGCAAGGATATATCGTTAAAATTTTTGAAGGGATATATTATGTGAAAACCCCCGAAGAAATTGAATCTAAAAAGTTAAAATATTCACTCCTTGAATTAGTGGGAAAAGGGCTAAAATTAAAGGGAATAAAAAATTGGTATTATGGATTATACACGGCCTTTAAATTAAACGGGATTAATATTGATCAGGACAAAGAAATATTTTAC
>Ga0102944_1001750_pt1 | contig 13707 bp, 13 predicted proteins | sample SalPonD_shore_MG_FD_78172 | JGI IMG/M metagenome (GOLD analysis project Ga0102944, IMG submission 78172) | Salt pond soil microbial communities from South San Francisco under conditions of wetland restoration - Salt Pond MetaG... | ecosystem: Environmental > Aquatic > Marine > Intertidal zone >...
CGGCCGGTCAACCGCGTCCAGGTGCGCAGGACTCCGCGATTGGGCTTCATCGGCGGCGCACTCTCACGTCTCCGCGGTGTCCGCCGCAGGGTCCGCGGCGATGCGGCTGCCCGCAAGCAGTGCACATGCCAGCAGCAGCGTGACGAGACTGCCACCGTGGATGTCGTCGTGGCGCACGGTCACCAGCGACACGGTCAGGAACACGAAGCACGAGCCGAGCACGAATGCCGCGAGGTCGCGCCGACCGGCGTCGGCAGTGCCGAGCGTGGCGAAGGCCCCGCGCGCCAGCACCAGTACCAGGGCGAGAAACAAAACGAGCGCCGGCAGCCCCCATTCGGCGGCGAGCTGCAGGTAGAGGTCGTGGAAGTGCGGATAGGCCGAATTGCCGAGGATCCGGTTGTGCGCCGCGCGCATGGCGGCGCGCGCCGCGCTCGGTCCGATACCGAGCCACGGGTGCGCGGCCACCTGCGCGAGACCGACCTGCCACATGCCGACACGATGGCCGATCGACGACGCCGGAACCCGCTCGATGTCCAGCGACGCGAGCGCCTCCCACGTGGCGGACTCCTGGGACATGCGCTGCACGATCAGGCGTCCGGAGACGCCGACGACCAGTGCGATGACGAGCACCACCACGACCACCAGGCCCCACTGCCCGCGGCTCCAGCCGCGGAACAGCGCCAGCCCGCGGTGACGCAACTGCCACAGCAGCGTCACCACGCCCAGCAGCGGCAGCGCGAGCCAGACCTGACGCGAGCGCGACAGGACAACGATCATCAACGCAAAGGCGCCCAGCGCCGCGGCGACGATCACGAGCGTCCACCAGCGGCGATCGCGCCCTGCCCTGTTGCGGGCCAGCCAGGGCACGGCCAGCGACAGCAGGCCTACGATCAGCACAGCCGCGAAGAAGCTGCCGCCGTTGTTGTTCAGCCCGAGCGTCATGCGCCGGTCGTGCAGATAGGAGCCGAAGTCGGACCAGTGCCCATTGAGCGCCGCGCCGATCACCAGCCCGAGCGCGGCGAGGCCTAGCAACGTCAGCCAGCGCCCGGGCACGCGGCGCCCCCACCAGGCCAGGAACGCAGCCGGGACGGCACCGACGACGAGCGTGTCGACGATGGCGGAGCCGCGATTCTCCGACGACGCGGGGAAAACGTTGGGCAACGCCGCCCGGAAGGCGACCCAGACGGCCCACGCCACGATCAGCCAGGCGACCGGGTCGCGCCGCAGCCAGCGCACGAACGCTGGCGCGTCGAACGCGGTCGCCACGAGCAACCCGAGCAAGCCGAGCGACACCCCGGCGGCGGCGAAAGCGCTGCTCAACGCGAGCAAGCACGCGGCGCCGATCCCCACCCCGTCGCGGGCGCGCCGCATCAGTTCCACGATCGCCTCCCAAGGCAGAATCGCAACGGCCCGCAAGTCACGCGCTGGTTCCGGTCGTGCGGGCTTCCGGCGTGTCGGCGCCGGCGGACACACGCTCGAGCCCGGCGGCCGCGACGCGTGCCAGAGCGCGGCTCTCGTCGGCGTAGTGCCGCTCGAGTTGCTCGCGCATGCCGCCCCGGGCGAGCAGGTCCCAGTCGACGTAGGCGATGCGGTCGAATACGTGGCGCACAAAGACCGCGCGCAGCCGGCGCACGGGTCGCTGCAGGTAGCGCCGCACGAACAGCGGTGGACGTCCGGCGCGCACCCGCGTCGGCCGTGACGGGCGCCTCCAGCCGCCGCAGAACAGCCAGATCGCCAGGGCGGAGAAACCGCGGTTGCGCGTGCGTCCTCCCGACGGCGACGGCAAGTCCTGGCCCAGGCAGCGCTCCATCAGGGCGCGCACCTCGCGCGGGCGATCGCGCAGGTCCTCCTGACGGAACAGGTACACGCCTTCGGCGCCGTAGGCCTCGACGTAGGCGTCGTGGATGGCGAGGAAGCGCAACTGCAGCGCCTCGAGATTGCGCATGCCGCGCACGTGGTGCGCCGGCTTCTCGCGGAACGCACCGCGGTAGAAATTGAGGAAGGTTTCGATCGGGCCGCCCGCCCCTTTCACCAGCGACTGGCGATAGGCCGAGACGAGCCAGTCCGGCGGATGACGTACGAACAGGACGATGCGTGCCTCGGGGAACAGCGCCTTGATCGCGTCGCGCTTGTCCCGGTAGTCGGCGTGGTTGTCGAACATGTCGCCCGAGATCCCGGGCCGGGACAGCAGCAGCTTCGGCGTTCCCGCCGCGGCGAGGTCCGCTGTCGCCTGCCGCACGCGCGCGACGGCGTCGGCATCGCCCTCCATGGCGCCGCGCAGGTGCTGCATGATCTCCGGTGGATTGTAGACGACCCCCCGCGCGCGGAGCGGACGAAAGACCTCGTGGTCAAGGAATCGCGTCGCGGTCTTGTGGAGACCGATGTGTATAATGACCTGCATTCGGCCTCCCGGCGTGAACCGTCGTCGCGTTCGGGGAATGGCCTGCCGCACCCGCGCGAGCACAAAAGATTCAATATAGCGGGGCGATTGTCTCCCTTTCAAGCCAGCCCCGGTCGCACGCGCGAGCGCCGAATCGGGCCGTTCCGGCCTCGTCGACCGGCGGCTCGACGGCACACCGCGAGCTCGCGCTGTGGCGCGCAACAGAGAAACAGGATACTCGGCGCGGGAGCCGGCAAATCCGCCACCCGCGATAACCGCTGAGCCCTTCGACCGGCAGTCCATGGACATCACGCAAGACATCATCGACGCGATCCGCCCGATCCACCGCCGGTCGCCGTACAAGTTCCACTATTTCCTGCGCGACCTCGGTCTCGTCTACCTGGCGATCCCGAAGAACGCCAACTCGTTCCTGCGCCATGCCCTGTTCGCCCACAGCAAGATGACGGCCGACTTCCGCCCGGCGGAGGAGTCGGTGGCCGCCTACATGAATCGCACGCCGAGCCGGCGCCTCAAGGTCCGGCGGCGGCGTGCGTTGAGCAACCCCCACTACTGCCGCCTGGTGGTCCTGCGCAATCCGCTGGAACGACTGGTCAGCGCGTACCTGGAGAAGTTTGTTCGTCCCGGACCGGACGGCATGGCGGACAAATACCGCGGCATCGTCGCACGCGCCGCGCGCGCGCTCGACCGCAACATCACGCCGGAGACCTTCACGTTCGAGGACTTCCTGCGTCATGCCGCGACCTGCGACGACATGGAGCTCAACCCGCACTGGCGACCGCAGCAGCATTACGTGGCCGACACCACGTTCGATTTCCACGGCGACGTGGCCGACCTGGAAGCCACGCGGGCGTTCCTCCTGGGCCGCCTCGGCATCGACATCGGCGCGACCGGCGGCGACCGCCGGACCAATGCGCTGCGTTACGCGGGTGGTGCGTCCGACGGGATGGATGCCGGCCGGCTGACGCCGACCGATCTGCGCGCGATGGAGGCATACCCGGCCGCGGCCTCGTTCTACGCGCCGCCCCTGCTCGAGTGCTTCCTGCAGCGCTACGAGCCCGACCTGCACCTGTACGCGACCCGCCTCGGTTACACGCGCGAGGCCCTGCTGGCACCCTTCCGTGCAGGCGGGCCGGCCATGAATCCGCGCGGGACGATCCGCAACACCGGCCGCTGACCGCGCCGGCGACGCAACGGGAGCAGGCATGTCGCTTCGAGAAACCATCAAGCAGAGCACCCGCAGCGTGCGCAAGGCCTGGCGCTACCGTACACGCGGCTACCGCTGCCTGCCGGACTTCCTCATCATCGGAGCGCAGAAGGCGGGCACGACGAGCCTGTATCACCTCCTCGGGCGCCACCCGGGCGTGCGCCCGTCCGTCGGTTCCAAGGAGACCCACTTCTTCGACGACAAGTACGGGCTCGGGCTCGAGTGGTACCGCGCGCAGTTCCCGATCGAGCGCAAGGGGCGCCGCACCTTCGAGGCAACGCCCTACTACCTGTTCCATCCGCTGGCACCGTGCCGGGCTGCCGCGACGCTGCCAGATCTTCGCCTCGTCGCCATCGTGAGGAACCCGGTCGACCGCGCCTATTCCCACTACCAGCATCAGGTGCGCCAGGGGCGGGAACCCCTGTCGTTCGAGGACGCGCTCGCTGCGGAAGCGGATCGCATCGAGCAGGAGAGCCGGGATCTCGCAGCCGGCCGGATCGAGCGTGGCCGCAACCACCGCCGCTTCTCCTACCTGGCCCGCGGCCGCTACGCGGAGCAGATCGAGCGCTGGCTCGCCCACTTTTCCGCCGCACAACTGCACGTCCTGTCGGTGGAGGCCCTGGTGGACGCACCGGAGCCGACCCTGGCGCAGCTACAGACGTTCCTCGGCCTGCCGGTGCGCGAGCTGCGGCGCGGCAGGCGCTACAATGCCGGGCGCTACCGCGACCGCATGGCGCCCGAAACGCGCGCGTCGCTAGAGGACTATTTCGCGCCGCACAACGAGCGTCTCTACGAGCTGCTCGGGCAGCGCTTCGACTGGCCCACGGCCGGCGCGGGCCGCAACGACCGAACGTGATAGCCTGCGCGGCTCGCGAGCGATCAGGACGCACCGGTGCCATCCCGTCTGGCGATATTCTGTCCCTCCTTCGACAACGGCGGCGTCGAACGCATGCTCGTGAACCTCGCCAACGGGCTGGCGCGCACCGGCGTGCAGGTGGACTTCTTCGTCTCCAGCCGCGAGCGGCCGTACCTCGGCACGCTCGCCGACGGCACGCGCCTGTTCGTCCTGGGATCGCGGCGGGCGGCCAATGTGCTGCCACGGATGTGCGAGTACCTGGAGGCCGAGCCGCCCGACGCCTTGCTGAGCGCGAAGGACGAGGCCGACGAGCTCGCTGCGCGCCTGCGGCGGGAGACATCCGCGCCGACGCGGTTCTACATCCGCGCGGTGGTGAACGTCTCGCAGCGCATGCGCTGGCGCGCCCCCTGGCGGCGCCGCGGCATCCGCCGCCGCATGCGCCGCATCTACCGCGACGTCGACGGCGTAATCGCCGTGTCGCGGGGCGTGGCGGACGACGTCGCCGCCCTGGCGGGCGTCGGGGCGGAACGGATCGCGGTGGCGCCGAACCCGGTGGTCACCGACGATCTGTTCGAGCTGGCCCGCGCGCCAGCGGAGCACCCGTGGCTCGACGAGGATCACCATCCGTTGCTGGTCGGCGTGGGGCGGCTTGGCCGCCAGAAGAACTTCGAGCTGCTGTTGCGCGCCTTCGCCCGCGTACATGGGTCCACGCCGGCGCTGCTGATCATCCTCGGCGAGGGCCGCCAGCGCGAGCGCCTCGAGCGCCTGGCACGGAAGCTGGACATCGCGGAGCGGGTGAGCATGTCCGGCTTCGTCGAAAATCCCTACCCGTTCCTGCGCCGGGCCGACCTGTTCGTGTCGTCATCGCGCTGGGAAGGTTCGCCCAACGCGTTGACCGAGGCGCTGGCCCTCGGCACGCCGGTGGTCTCGACCGATTGCCCGAGCGGTCCACGCGAGATCCTCGACGGCGGACGCTACGGGCGGCTCGTGCCGCTGGACGATCCCCGCGCACTCGCGCGCGCCATCGAGGACGAGCTGCGCGAGCCGCACGCGCCCGCCTTGCTCGAGGCGGCGGCTTCACGCTTCACTGTGGCGGCCAGCGTACGGGCCTACCGTACGGCAATGGGACTCCAGGAATGACTTCACTGCCCGAGCTGCGCCGGCGGCCGCGACTGCTGTTCATGCACGTGCCGAAGACCGGCGGCAGTTCCGTCGCGACCGGCCTGCGCCGCCACTACCGGCTGACGCATGCGCACACGAACGCACGCCTGTCCGATGCCGCAGCCCGGTTGCAGATGGATCCGGAACCGGATTTCGTCGCGCTCCAAGAACTGCGCCAGCAGATTCGCCTGGGCGAGGTCCTCATTGCGGGCCTGAAGGGCAAGCGCTTCCTGACCGGCCACGTGTGGTTCAACCGGGCGTTCCGGCGCCTGCAGGACGAGCACGGCTTCCGCCTGGCGACCCTGCTGCGCGAACCGGCCGAGCGCTGGATTTCCGAGTACCTCTACCGCAGCCACAAGAGCGGCACCTATGCGCGCCTGGGCGCCGAACTCGACGAATTCACCGAGCGGCCCGAGGCGCGGCACATGGGGGCGACCTACGTACGCTACTTCCTGGGCCGCATGCCGAGCGAACCGGTGACGCACGAGGAGCTCGCGGAAGCGGCCGACAATGCAGCGCGCTTCGACGTCCTGGGCCGGCTCGAGGCACTGGACGAATTCCGGCAAGGGGTCCGCGACGCCACCGGGATCCGGCTCGACATCGGTCATCGGCGCGGCAGCCCCGCGCCGTCGCACAAGCGCCGCATCTACCGCGAGTCCGAGACCATCCGCACGCGTGTCGAGGCGCTGTGCAGCGCCGACCGCGCGCTGTTCGATCTGCTGCTCGAACGCGGCCTGCTTTGACGCCATGTGCGGCATCGTCGGCCAGTACGCACGCACGGGGCCAATCGAGCGCGCCCGCCTCGAGGCGGCGACGGACCGGCTCGGGCACCGCGGGCCCGACGCCCGCGCGGTGCACGTGGACGGTGCCGTCGGCCTGGGCCATACGCGGCTGTCGATCATCGACGTGGCCGGCGGCGACCAGCCGCTGGCCGACGACCTCGGCCTGACGCTGATCGCCAACGGCGAGATCTACAACCACGTCGAACTGCGCGCCGAGCTCGAGGCGGCGGGCTATGCCTTCCGCACGCATTCCGACTGCGAGGTCATCGTCCACGGCTGGCGCCACTGGGGCGAGCAGGTCCTGTCACGCCTGCACGGGATGTTCGCGTTCGCGCTACACGACCGCGCGACCGGTGATCTGGTGCTCGCGCGCGACCGGCTGGGGATCAAGCCGCTGTTCATCCAGGCGGACGCAAAGGGCGTACGATTCGCCTCCGAGATCAAGGCGCTGCTGGCGCTGTCCGAGCGCGCGCCGGCGGCCTCGCCGGACGGGCTGGGCCAGTACTTCGAGTACCAGTGCGCGACGGCGCGCACGACGGCGTTCGCCGGCGTCGAGCGGCTGCTGCCGGGCGAGATGGTCGTGGTCGCCGACGGCGCCGTCGCGCGGCGCGCCACGTACTGGTCGGCGGCACCGGTGCGCCCGCGCGCGATCGACGAGGCCGACGCATTCACCGAGTTCGACGACCTCATGGCGGACGTGATGCGCGAGCACATGCGCAGCGACGTGCCATGGGGCCTGTTCCTCTCCGGCGGCGTCGACTCGTCGATCCTGCTCGCGCTGCTCACGCGCTACGCGGAGCGCCCGGTCCGCACCTTCTCGGTCGGGTTCGCGGGTACCCGCATCACCGACGAGCTGCCACTGGCCACCGCGCTTGCCGAGCCTTTTCGGCAGCCGCCATACCGAGATCCGGCCGACGCGCACCGACCTGCTCGAGGTGATGCCGCACACGGTCTGGGCGGCCGACGAGCTGATGCGCGACTACGCCAACCTGCCCACCGCACTGCTGGCCGAGCACGCGGCCGAGGAGGTCAAGGTCGTGTTCTCGGGCGAAGGCGGCGACGAGGTCTTCGGCGGCTACGGCCGCTACCGTGCGCCCTGGCCCGAGCGCACGCTCAAGGCGATGCTCGCGCCCGGTTCGGGCGGCTTCCGTACGCGCGGCACCTTCCGCGGCGACGCCAGGCGCGTGTTCGGCAGCGCCCTGCGCAAGGGGGCGCGCCATGCGCGGCGCCCGATCGTCGAGGCCTGGCGGGCCGCACCAGCGGACTGGACCCCGTTCGCGCGCATGCAGTACGTCGATCTGGTCACCGCGCTGCCAGACAACCTGCTGGTCAAGGCCGACCGCATGCTGATGGCGGCCGGCGTCGAGGGCCGCGTGCCATTCCTCGACCACCGCGTGGTCGAGTTCGGCCTCGCCCTGCCCGACGCGCTCAAGGCCGATGCAGGCGGCGGCAAGCGCTTCCTCAAGCGCTGGGCCGAGCAGTACGTCCCGAACGATCACCTGTACGCGCGCAAGCGCGGGTTCCACGTACCGATTGCACAATGGCTCGACGCCGACTATCTCGCGCGCATGCGCCGCGTGCTGCCGGCCACCGCCGCGATCGAGGCCTGGTGCGAGCCGGCCGGCGTGCGCGCGCTGATCGAGCGTTTCGGCAGCGACAGCCGCGCCAACCGCATGGTCTGGGCGCTGCTGCAGTTCGCCGTCTGGCACCGCATGTTCATCGAGGGTCCGGGCGCGGAGCCCCCGCGGCGGATCGACCCGCTGGACTATCTCGAGGGACGGCACTGAGCGATGCACGTCGCGATCTTCGCCTCGTTCTCCGGCGAGGGCGGCGTCGAGCGCATGCTCGGGCGGCTCGCCGGCGGCCTGCTCGCGCTCGGCTGCCGCGTCGACCTGGTGCTGGCGCGCTCGGAAGGCATGCATCTCGTCGCCGTACCGGAAGGCGTCAACGTGATCCGGCTCGGCGCCCGCCACACCGGTACGGCCATCCTCCCGCTTGTGCGCTACCTCCGCCGCGAGCGGCCCGACGCCGTGCTCGCGGCCAAGGATCGCGGCATCCGCGCCGCCATCATCGCCCGCGCGCTGTCGGGGCAGCGCCCGCGCCTCGTCGGGCGCATCGGCACGACGGTGTCGGCCGCACTCGCCGGCAAGTCCCGCTGGCGCTACCGCGCCTGGGCCGCAGGGGCCCGCCTGTTCTATTCCAGGGCCGACGCCGTCGTGGCCGTGTCCGAGGGCGTGCGCAATGACATCCGTGCCATGACCGGCTTGCCGGACGAGCGCATACCGGTCGTGCGCAATCCCGTGATCGGGCCGGACCTGTTCGGCGCCGCGGAACATGTCCCCGACCACCCGTGGTTCGCCCGGCACGACGTACCCGTCGTGCTGGGCGTGGGGCGCCTGACCCGGCAGAAGGCGTTCGACGTGCTGCTCGAGGCCTTCGCGCGCGTGTACGCGCAGCGCCGCCTGCGCCTCGTGCTGCTCGGCGAGGGGCCACTGCGCGCGCAGCTGCTGGAGCGCGCCGATCGCCTCGGCGTAGCGGACGACGTTCACCTGCCGGGCTTCGTGAACAACCCGTGGGGCTGGATGCGACAGGCGGACCTGTTCGTCCTGTCGTCGCGCTGGGAGGGCTCGCCGAACGCGCTGACCGAAGCGCTCGCACTGGGCACTCCGGTCGTCGCCACCGACTGCCCGAGCGGCCCGCGCGAGATCCTCGACGGCGGCCGCGTCGCCCCGCTCGTGCCGGTGGACGATGTAGGCGCCCTGGCCGCGGCCATCGAGCGGGCGCTCGACGCGGCTCCGGAGCCCGAGGTGCTGCAGGCGGCCTCGGCGCCCTACACGATCGAGGCGAGCGCGGAAGCGTATCGGGCGTTGCTGGCGGGTGGCGAGGCCGCGGGATAGGGTGCGACACGGGCTACGTTGAGCGCCCGGTTCGCGGCCAAGGCCGCTTCTACAAGGGCAATTGATCACCGAAGTCGACCGAATCCTGTAGGACCGTGCTTGACCCGAGAATCGCCCCCGATTCACCCCGCCACCTCCTGCGTATCTGCTCGTAGGCCGGATTGCGACCGGAGGGAGCCATCCGGCAAGGCGCCGTGAGGCCGACCGGGCACAGCGTGTACTCGCCGGGGCCGGTCGTCGTGCGGCGCTGCGTTGGGGAAACGCTGCGATACCTCGAGCGGTGTTCGATGTATGGCATCGAGGGGCTTGCCTAACGCCCATCGATAGCGGAGTTGCCGTCGGGTTTCGTTCGCCTGCCGGCGACCGACCCCCTCGGGCCTTCCTGGGCCGGACCCGGTGCGAATGGCAGGGGCGATTCCCTTGCCGCTGCGACTGGCGTAGCCCGGATGGAGGCGCCAGCCGGAATCCGGGATCCCTGCCGCGCAATGGATGTTCCGCCGCTCCCGGATTCCGCTTCGAGACTGTGAACGTATTCTCCGTCGGCGCGAGGAAGTGGGACGGCGAGCCGGTTTGGCCGATCATTCGAAGAGCATAGCGGGTCTTATGTGACGAGGATGATCGGTCGAAGCGGCCGCCGTGGCAATTCCGCAGCAGGCGCACGAATACTTCTACAGTCTCTTCGCTCCATCGGGGCTACAGGCTACCGGCATCGTTCTCCGGTTCCCACTGATCGAACGAGACGTGCAGGCGGGCTCTTGCTCTTGCGGCGGGGAACGCAGCGGGGAACGCCGCTCCTTTTGCACTGTCTCGATGGCCCGCTGCATTGGCCATTGCCGCAAGCATCAGCCGGTCCACGGGCGCATTCGGAGCGGAGGGGGCCGCCCCGCCCCGGCGTGAGCCAGCCCGTCACGGTACAATCGCGCCCTCGCAACAAGAATCGTCCCGATGCTCCTGTCGCACCGCTACAACTTCCTGTTCGTCCACATTGCCAAGACCGGCGGCACGAGCGTGCGTACGGCGCTGGCGCCGTTGCGCTGGCGCGATCCGATGTACTACCCGGCGTGGGTCTGCCATCGGTTGTCGCACCTGACCGGTCACCGGATCGCGGCGAAGCTGCCGCGGCACGCGCGCATCGTCGCGGCCCAGGAGATGCTGCCGAACGAGTACTTCGCGGGACTGTTCAAGTTCGCGATCGTGCGCAACCCGTGGGATCTGCAGGTGAGCTCCTGGCATCACCTGCGGCGCGAGCGGCCGCACCTGGTCCAGGGGTTCGACGATTTCGAATCGTTCCTGCGCTACAAGCTCGATCCGGAGCGCCCGTACCAGTACCACATCGACACGTCGATCCAGCTGCAGCGCGACTATCTGGTCGACCTGCACGGCAACCTGTTGACCGACTTCGTGGGACGCTACGAGAACCTGGAGCAGGACTTCACGACGATCTGCGAGCGCATCGGCATTGCGCGACGGGCGCTGCCGCACCGGCGCAGGGCGGCCGACCGCAAACCGGACTGGCGCGGGTACTATTCGGACGCGACCGCGGAACTCGTGGCCAGGTCGTTCGCACCGGACATCGAGACGTTCGGGTACGACTTCACGCCGTCATAGCCGGTGCGCTGTCGGTGCCGCTCGGCCAGCGTGCCGTAGCGGGCAAGATCCAGGGCCGTCTCGATCCGCCGGCGCTTGCCGGCGTCGAACAGCTCGCGGAACTTGGAGCGCGCCTCGCGCACGGGGCCGCTGACCGATTCCTTCCATTCCTCGGCAGTGCGCACGAAGGTCGACGGGTCGGCGCCCTCGAGCATGCCGGGGTGGAAGTCGAGCCCCACCTCCCGGGCGATGCGTTCCAGCTCGCGCGCCGGATCAGCGACCAGGTCCTCGTAGAAGACGAACACGTGCCCGGGTCGGCCCATGCAGCGGATGTGGGCATCGATCGCCCGGTTCCACTCGCCGATGGCGTAGCGCGGATCGGACTGGCGGCGGAACTGCTTCGGATGGCGGCGTGCGCGGTCGCACACCGAGGCCACCACGTCGCGTCCGTCCCGGACCACGTGGATCACCCGTGCCCGCGGCACCAGCCGCTCGATGACACGCGCGTGCAGGAAGTGGCGCGGGGTCTTCTCCACCCAGCTGCGGCAGCCGGAGGCGAGCGCCAGGCGGTCGAGCGTCGCCACCGAGGCGGCAACGGAGGTCCGCAGCCGGAAGCTGCGCGGCGGCACCGGCGGGGCCACCGCGGGGTCGTCGACGTACGCCGCCCGCACCAGCCGACCGAGCGCCTTGCGCTCCTTGCCCAGCGTTAGGCCGAAATAGGTCCATGGCAGGCGTCTGCCGCGCATGCCGAAGGCGCGCAGGAACAGGCCGCTCTCGGGGAAGGTGCAGACAGCGGGATGACCGGCGAGGAACCGCTGCAGCAGGGTGGTGCCGGACCGCGAGCAACCGACGACGAACAGACGCCGCTGGATCGCGCTGCTGGGCACGAGTGCTGCACTCGAGGACGTCTCGTTCATGATTTCCGACCTGCTGGTGGGCGGTTGTGCTGGACCGCGCTCCGTCGCAGCCGGCGTGGATCAGTGGCGCTCAGGTATCTTCGACCTTGACGTATTCCGCACCGCAGTAGATGCACTTCCCGTGCCCGTTCGCGTCCAGCGGCACATATACGCGCGGATGCGAGTTCCACAGGCTGGTGCCCGGCAGCGGGCAATGGATGGGCATGTCCGCGTCGGTCACTTCGTAACGGTTCTTGTCATTCGGCGTCCGCAGCCCCTGCTGCGTCGCGGTATCGGGATTCGGCATGGCGGCTACCTCCGGGGGAACCCTCAGCGAACCGGGGTCAGCCAGTCGGGATACTGGCTGCGCCGGCCCTCGACCTGATCGAAGTACATCTTCTGGAGCTGCTCGGTCACGGGGCCGCGGCGCCCGGCACCGATGGTCCGGTTGTCGACCTCGCGGATCGGCGTGACCTCGGCGGCGGTACCGGTGAAGAAGGCCTCGTCGGCGATGTACACCTCGTCGCGCGTGATGCGCTTCTCCACGAGCGGGATGCCGAGCTCCTGCGCGAAGTGCAGGATGGTGTCGCGCGTGATGCCGTTGAGCGCCGAGGTGAGATCGGGCGTGTAGAGGGTGCCGTCGTGCACGATGAAGATATTCTCGCCGCTGCCCTCGGTGACGTAGCCCTCGTTGTCGAGCAGCATCGCCTCGTCGTAGCCGTCGGTCGTCACCTCGCCCAGCGCCAGCATGCTATTGATGTAATGGCCGTTGGCCTTCGCCCGGCACATGGAGATGTTGACGTGATGTCGCGTGTAGGACGAGGTCTTCACGCGGATGCCGCGCTCGATGCTCTCGTCGCCCAGGTAGGCGCCCCAGTGCCAGGCCGCGACCATTGCGTGCACCTGCAGGTTGTCCGCGCGCAGGCCCATGCCCTCGGAGCCCAGAAAGACCATCGGGCGAATGTAGGCCGACTCGAGGCCGTTCTCGCGCACGACGGCGCGCTGGGCCTCGTTCATGGTCTCCATGTCCCACGGAATGGTCATGCGCATGATCTTCGCGGAGTCGAACAGGCGCCGCGTGTGTGCCTGCAGGCGGAAGATGGCGCCACCCTGCTCGGTCTTGTACGCGCGTACACCCTCGAACACGCCCATGCCGTAGTGGAGCGTGTGCGTGAGCACGTGCACCCGGGCCTCGCGCCAGGGCACGAGTTCCCCGTCCAGCCAGATGACACCGTCGCGGTCCGCGAACGACATGCGGTCTTCTCCTTCGTTTCAGGGCTGGTCTGCGATCGCCGTCAGGGGGATGCGGGCGCCGGGGTGTCCCCGAGCCAGCGCTCCCAGATGCAGGCCACCGCGTCGCGATAACGGGCCAGTTCCGCGTCCGGCTCGATCACGGCAGGCTCGTCGAGTAGCGCAAGGCGATGGATGCGGGTGCGGAACGCCCGGTACGCGTCGGTCAGCAACCGGGCGTCCTCCGCCGGCAGATCGCCGACGTCCGCCAGCGTTTCGAGCAGGCGGATGTTGTCGGTGTATTCGACGAGCGCGCCGTTGCCGCACGCCCCAGCCAGTACGCCGTATTGGACCATAAATTCAATATCCGCGACACCGCCCCGGTCCTGCTTCAGGTCGAACCGCGTGCCCATGCCGCGGGACAGTTCGCGCCGCATGCGATCGCGCATGGCGACGACGTCCGCGCGCAACGCGGCGCGGTCGCGCGGTCGCGTCAGGATGGCGCTCCGCACGGCGGCGAAGCGGCTACGCAGGCGCTCGCTGCCGACGATCATGCGCGCCCGCACCAGCGCCTGGTGCTCCCACGTCCAGGCGCTGTCCGACTGGTAGCGCTCGAAGGCGTTCATGGAACTCACTAGAAGCCCCGCGTTGCCGTTCGGCCGCAGCCGCGTGTCGATGTCGTAGAGCACGCCC
>Ga0102944_1001752_pt1 | contig 13685 bp, 12 predicted proteins | sample SalPonD_shore_MG_FD_78172 | JGI IMG/M metagenome (GOLD analysis project Ga0102944, IMG submission 78172) | Salt pond soil microbial communities from South San Francisco under conditions of wetland restoration - Salt Pond MetaG... | ecosystem: Environmental > Aquatic > Marine > Intertidal zone >...
AGCTGCTCGTGCCGGTCGACGACGGGTACATCGCCCTGTATCCGGTCAGCCGCGCGGTCAACCGTCCGGAAAACGACAACCCGCGCATCATTCAGCGCCTGACCGACGCGTGATGCGCGTCGGTTCCGCGCGCTTGCCGTCAGTGCGCGAGCCAGCCGCCATCTACCAGAAGGCTCGATCCCGTCGTCATGGCCGAGGCGTCCGAGGCCAGGTAGAGGACAGCCGCGGCGACTTCCTCGACCTCGGCGAGCCGCCCGGCGAGGACATTCGTGTCCACATACGCTCGGAACTCCGGCTGATCGAGTTGGCCCTCCGTCATCTCCGTGCGCACGAAGGTCGGAGCCACGGTGTTGACGCGGACGCCCGTCCCGGCGAGATCGACGCACATCGCCCGCGTCATGCCCTCCAGGGCGAACTTGGTCGTGCAGTACACGGTGCGCTTGGCGAGACCCACGTGGCCGGCCTGTGACGACATGTTCACGATGGAGCCGCCACCGGCGTCCACCATGCGTCGCGCGGCGGCCTGGGCCACGAAAAATGCCGCGCGCACGTTCAGCGTGACCAGCCGATCGAAGGTTTCATGGTCCACGTCGAGGAACGGCTGCGGTGCGTTCGTTCCCGCGTTGTTCACGAGTACGTCGAGCTGGGGCAGGCTGTTCAGGTCGGCCGCGATCTGCATGTCGTTGGTGACGTCGCGCGCGAACACGTAGGCTTTTTGGCCGCGGGCCTCGATTTCGCGCGCGACATTTTCCAGCGTTGCCGTGTCGCGTGCGAAAAGCGCGACATCGGCACCGGCCTGGGCCAGCGCAACGGCGCAGGCACGCCCGATGCCCCGGCTCGCGCCAGTGACCGCGGCCACACGTCCCGTGAGCGCGTAGCGCGCGAGGATGCCGTCCGCCTCGCTCACCGCGACGATCCCGAGCCGTCGCTCTCACCGCTCTCGGCCGACGCCTTGTGCGCCGCGAGCGCCATCAGCCGCCGGTCGCGCCAGGAACAGCGCACCGGCAGATCGTCGAGGTCGAGCGTGCCGCGGCGCTCCGATTCCACGCGCGAGATGAGCTCATCCGACCACGGCTTTGGGTCCGTGCGATCGCGGGCGATCGATAAATACAGGCCACCGAGACGCTGTGCGTAGTCGCGCACGCCGCCGGGCGCGTTGAGGTCGATCGTTTCGAACGGGCCCATGAAGGACCAGCGCAATCCCAGGCCGTGCTTCACCGTCCGGTCGATATCGGCGGCATTTGCATAGCCTTCCTCGAACAGGGCCCAAGCCTCGCGCAGCATGGCGCCCTGGAGCCGGTTCAGGATGAAACCCTCCACCTCGCCATTCACGCGGATCGGGATCTGGCCGACATCCTCCATGAGGCCGTGCACGCGGTCGACCGTGGCCGGATCGGTCAATGGGCTCGGCACCAGCTCCACGAGCGGATGAAGGTAGGGCGGATTGACCGGGTGCGCGACCAGGTAGTTCGCGGCGCGGCGAAGGCCCTCGGTAAAGGCTGACGCCGGGATGCCCGAGGAGGAACTGCCCACCGGGACCTCTGCGCCGACGATGCCGTCGATTGTCTCGTACAGCTCGCGCTTGACGTCGGTTCGCTCGAGCACGGACTCCTGTACGTAGCTGACTTCGTCCACGGCCTCACCGAGCGAGTCGACCACCTCGACGCGCGCGAGTATGGATTGCGCATCGTCCACCAGTCCGTACTCCTGCAGCGACTCGAGGTTCGCCGCCACGCGGTCGCGCAAAGAGGCGCGTATGTCGCCATTGCTGTCGTAGGCGCGCACGGTATGGCCCGCCCGCGCGAAGACGATCGTCCAGCCGGAGCCCACCAGCCCGGCACCGATCACGCCAATGCTCGCACTCATCGTTCTTCCTCGTGGCAATGCTTCCGGGTGACAAAAAGGAGCGGTACCGAACGTCCTGTCCGGCACCGTTTCCGAGGGGAACACAGTCAGCCGACGTACGAGCTGGCGCCGTCGGCCACGCAGATTTCCGACACGCGCAGTTCCTTGTCGGTGATGCGCGATGGGAATTCGTCCTTGAGCCGTTCCTCGTGCACTGGAATCACGCGGTGCTTGTCGTAGTGCGCCTGGCGCATGATTTCCTCAGTCGTGACCACCATGTTTGTCTGGCTGCCCGTGGCGAGGCCGACTGGCGTGTACATGCTCTCGACATCGACGGCGGAGCCATCCCCCTCGATGTTCTCGTAGACGTAGATCAGGTCGCCGGCCAGCACCCACGGATCGGCCGACTCGGCGGCGCCGTCGTTGCGGACGGTCACCCACATGGACGCGAACGTGTGGGTGTCGTAGCCAACATGCAGATCGACGCCGGGGAGCACGTCCTCCATGTCGCCGTCGATGGTGACCAGGCGGCCCTGGCGGGCGAGATCCACGGCACGGAGGATGTCACCGGGATCGACCGCGATCATCATGAAGCGCATGCGTTCCGGCAGCGACATCGCCCAGACCCACTTCGCGAGTTCATGCTCCTGGATGTAGAAGGTCGCGTTGGGGAAATCCTCGACATTGCCGAAGTGGTCGAAGTGCGCGTGCGTGACGAAGACGGTGTCGACGTCCTCCGGCTTGACGTCAACCTCCGCGAGCACCTCGCGCGGGCTGTGCCAGTTCTTCACGCCGAACTTGTCGGCGAGGTGCTTGCCGTAATCCTTGTGGTTGTAGCCCACATCGACAAGCGCAATGTGGTCCTTGCCCTTGATGAGCGCATAGCAGTAGGGGAGCTTGCGGTGCCCTTGGTTATGCGCGGCATAGATGATGCCGCTCACGTGATAGTTCGGGACGGCGGCATATTCCAGCACGTAGATGGAGTAATCGGCCATTGTTGTCTCCTTCGGTCGCAGCCGCTTGGGTTTTGATCTCGCGTCACGGACCGTAGTGGCGGTTGTTGGATCAGGCGTTCGTCGTGGAGGATGGTCCCTGCGTGGCGCCGCAGCTGCAGCAGGCGTGCGAGAAGTCGACCGGTGTCATGCCGGCGCGGTCGTCGCTGACGGCGAGCAGGAGATCGTGGGCCGCGAAAAGCTGGCGGAGGGCAGCGTCCAGATCGGAGCTTGACGGTGATACGAGATCGACGCGTCGGCGCAGGGTGTTGAGTAAACCGTCCAGGTGATCGAGGATCTCGCAGAGCGCGGCGTAATGGCGTGACGACTGACGGGGCGGGCGCACGAGGCCCAGCCCGTCGCGTGCCTCCTCCACCTGCTCGCGCGCAGTCTCGATCATGGGGCGATCACGATCGGCCTGGTGCGGGGCTGTCTGTGCCAGTATGAGCAAGCCCCCGACCTGCCCCAGCACGCGCTTGAGGCGACCGTACACCGGACGTACAGCAAGGGCGTACGTGGCGACTTCCTCATTATCGATGGCGAGCACCATTTCTGGATGAGGCGCCGGAGCGGTCCAGCTCAGGCAGTCATTCGTGTGAATGGCCCCTCCGGGGCCGTGGTCGTTCAGTTGGAGTCGGTCTGTCATCGCGCTCTTCCCGGCCGGGCGTTCCCGCACAGTTCGACGATCGCCGGACGGCCCGTTCGCCCCGCGATTGCGCAACGGTGCGCTCGCCATGATGTGCCTTTCGCACGCGTTGAATCCTCGCTCATGTTGCATGGCAGCGTGCAACATCATGGTAGAAGACGCACCGGTGCAAACAAATGATACTTGCATAGCCAACGGGCTATTCTATGTCAAGGACATACGTAACTAATTGATTTACCAATGCACAATGGAATTCATGTTTGCACGATTTGCACTTGATTGCGAGGCCTCGCCTGCTAGGCTTTCCCAAGTGGTGCGCAAAGCCGTGGAGTCGCATCGGCGCTGCAGCACATCGCGAGAACAAAATCGGGTGGATCCCGATCAAGGGGGAAAAATGAGCCTAACGAGAAGAGCCTACTGGCTCGGCGTCACTCTGTTCGCCGTAATCGCCACAGCGGTTCCTGGCCAAGCTGCGCTGGCCAAGACGTACAAGGTGTATCTCAGCCTCAGCTATAGCGGAAACGTATGGCAGAGCGCTGCAGCCAACGAAGTCAAGGCGCTTGCCGCCACTCCACCGTACGACGACATGGTGGAACTCCACGAGATCATTTCCGGAACCAGCCCGCAAAGCCAGATCTCGGACTACCAGAGCATGATCGCGAACGGTGCGGATGCGATCATCAGCTTCCCGGTCTCGCCCACCGCACTGAACCGCACCATCCACCGGGGTTGTCAGCAGGGCGTGCTGTTCTTCATGTACGATGCCACGGTCACCGAACCCTGCGCGTACAACGTCAGCTACATCACCTCCGGCTTCGGAGAGAACACGGCGCAGTACCTGGCCAACCTGCTCGGCGGCAAGGGTAAGGTGATGATCAATCGCGGCGTTCCGGGTAATACGGTGGACCAGCGCCACGAGCTCGGCATGAAGGCTGTGTTCGACCGATATCCTGGTATTAAGGTTGTGAACGAGTATTACGGCTACTGGGATGACGCCAAGAGCCGCAAGGCCACGGCTCAGGCTCTGGCCGCGCACCCGGATATCGATGGCATTTCCTCGCAACTGGGCGAGTACGGCGTGCTTCAGGCAGTGCTCGACGCACGCGAATCGCCGGAAAAGCTGCCTTTCATCACGGGCGAAGACACAAACGGCATCCGCCTCGCGTTCACGAACAAGCAGTACCTGGATCGCGGGTTGAAGGGAGTGTCCTCGGGCTCACCGCCGGCGACCGCGGGCTATGCCTTCAAGCTGCTGATGGAGGTTCTCCAGGACAAGAAGAAGCTCGAGCATCACGACATCCAGTACCCGCTGCCTTGGGTGCCGTGGGACGGCGTGAAGCTGTGCAAGGGCGAGCAGTTCGTGAACGGCTGTAACGCGTTCCCGTCTGACAAGGTCTCGCCGACCTGGACGGATGCAGTGCTGAACCAGGATCTGCTGCCCGAGATGACGCTGTCAGCCGCCCAGAGCGGCAAGCCGGCCGCGGGCAAGACGATCCAGCCGTTGCCGGCGATCGGAGAGGCAGGTGTGATCTACGCGCGCCAGGAGCCGAATATCAACTGCGATCCTGCGCGGGAGACCTGCGAGAAGGCGGACTACAAGACGACGAAGGTGGAACCGATTCCGGTGCCTTCCGACTGAAGGATCGTCGGCACGACCGGGCGCAGAGACCAAATCCTTTCAGAGGTACGACAGATGAGGTATTTGAAGCAGAGCGAGTACCGCTCGAAGGAGATGCAGGCGGCCGCGTCCGCAAAGGTCCAGGAGGCGGTTTCCGAAGTGATCGGCGCGATCGAGGCCCGTGGTGAGGCCGCGGTCCGGGATTACTCGAAGAAATTCGACGACTGGGACCCCGAGGAATTCCGTCTGTCTGACTCCGAGGTGAACCGGTGCATTGAGTCTCTCGACCAGCGTACCCGTGACGATATCGAGTTCGCACAGGCACAGATTCGCAACTTTGCCCAGGCACAGCGCGAATGCCTGAAAGACCTGGATATCGAGACGCGGCCCGGTGTCAAGCTGGGTCATCGCAACATCCCGGTGAATCGTGTCGGCTGTTACGTGCCGGGCGGGCGCTACCCGATGGTAGCGTCCGCCCACATGAGTATCGTCACGGCGCGCGTGGCCGGCGTGAAGCACATCCAGGCCTGCACGCCGCCGACGAAGGGCAAACCTCACCCCGCCACGATCGCCGCCATGGCGATGGGTGGAGCCGACGACATCTATCTGCTCGGCGGTGTCCAGGCCGTCGGGGCGATGGCGATCGGCACGGAGCATATCAACCCAGTGGACATGCTCGTGGGACCGGGTAATGCGTTCGTAGCCGAGGCCAAGCGCCAGTTGTTCGGTCGCGTCGGGATCGATCTTCTGGCCGGGCCAACGGAGATCCTGGTGCTTGCGGACGATACGGCCGATGCTGAAATGTGCGCCACCGACCTGCTCGGGCAGGCAGAGCACGGGCCCACATCGCCTGCGATTCTCGTGACCACCGACGAGAAGCTCGCGAACGATACTGCCGCGGAAGTGGAGCTGCAGCTCGAGACCTTGGCGACGGCAGATGTTGCGGGCCAGGCCTGGCGGGACTATGGCGAGATCATCGTCGTCGAGGACGAGGACGAGATGGTGCGCGTGGCCGACGAAATTGCGGCGGAACACGTGGAGGTGCTCACCCACGATCCGCAGCGTTTCCTGCGCGACATGACGAACTACGGTTCGCTGTTCCTGGGCGCGGAGACCAACGTTGCCTACGGCGACAAGGTCATCGGCACGAATCACACGCTGCCGACGATGCGCGCCGCGCGATATACGGGCGGTCTATGGGTTGGTAAATTCATCAAGACCGTCACGTACCAGGAGTGCTCGCCCGAAGCGAGCGTGGAGATTGGCGAGTACTGCTCGCGCCTGTGCGCCGTCGAGAATTTCTGGGGGCACCAGGCACAGGCGGACCTTCGGGTTCGCCGCTACGGTACGAGTTGATCCCGGGGCGCGGAGGTGGCGGGATTGCAGTAGCGATTCCGCCCCCTGATTTCGGCCGGCCCGGCGGGCGCCACAAATTGACGAACGGGTCCTGGTGCAGGCGGTGACGTGCGAGTGCTGCATGAGGGTGCACCACGGTGACCAGTAGAGATGACGCGCGACTGACCAAGCCGACGGCGGCCGACGTAGCGAAACTGGCGGGCGTATCGCGTTCCACGGTATCGCGTGCGCTGCGGGGCGATCCGAGGATCTCCGAGGAAGCCCAGACCCGCGTGCGGGATGCGGCCGCGCGCGTTGGCTACGAGTTGAAGTTGCGGCGGCAGATGCCGGGGGCAGGGAAAAATCGCGTCGGGGTCGTCGCAGGAAACCTGTTCAATCCGTTTTACCCGGAACTGGTCGAACGCCTGACGGAGCGGTTCGAGCCCGAAGGGATCGACGTGCTTATCGCGTCCGCGCCATCGGACGCCTTTGCCGGACATGCGATCCGCATGCTCGTGGACGCCGGCGTAGGGGCAATCATATTTACTGCGATCCCGATTCATTCGGACCTGCTCGACACGTGTGAGCGAGCCGACGTGCCGGCGATCCTGATCAACCGCTACGTGCCCGGCGCTCGAGTGCTCGCGATCGGGTGCAATAACTATGTTGGTGCGTATTCGGCCGTGGAGTGGCTGCTGGAGAACGGGCACAGGCGTGTCGCGTTCATCCAGGGACGTGTTGACACTTCTACCAACATCGATCGGCGCGAGGGATGCCGGGACGCATTGGCGAAATGGAATCTGAAGCCGGCAGCGATCGTGGGCGGGACCGAGTATTCGTATGAAGTCGGGTACCGATCGGTGTGCCGATTGCTGGAGGATGGCGACATTCCTGATGCGATTTTCGGGGCCAACGACATCATTGCAATCGGAGCAATGGACGCGGTGAAGGTCGAGGGTGGTCTGACCGTCCCCGGAGACGTGTCAGTGATCGGATTCGACGACATTCACATCGCCGCATGGCCGACATACAACCTGACCACCGTGAAGCAGCCGATTGAGCTGATGGTGGAGACAGCATTGGCGGGGGTGAAGCAGGGTATCCGTGACCGGTCGTTCCACCCGAGCATGCAACAACTCGAAGGCGAACTGGTCATCCGCGGTTCCGCACGCATCGCGGAGGCAGCAGCCGGCGACACAGAGAGCGCGGGGCGTAGCGGGTAACGGGGCGATGCCGTTGGCACGGGCTCGCTATCCGCGGAGGACCGCGAGGCACAAGCCCTGGAACAGGGGAGGGTATCGACCGGATGACTTCATTACTCGAGGTCCGCGATCTGGGCAAGCACTTTGGTTCGACGATAGCGCTGAGGCAACTCAGTCTGGAGGTCGCGCAGGGAGAGATCCGCGCTCTCCTGGGAGAAAACGGCGCCGGCAAGTCCACGTTCGTGAAGCTGTTGAGCGGCCTGATACGGCCGGATCGGGGCGAGATTCGCCTGGAGGGTCGGGACTATCAGCCCACCTCCCCTGTTCAGGCCCGCGAGCGCAGTGTGGCGACGGCATACCAGGAATTGAGCCTGGTGCCATATCACGACGTCGCCGAGAACTTCTTCGTGGGGGGGGCGCTGGGCAAACATCACGTATATCGACGGAAGGCGGCGCGCGCGAGTACGCGCGCAATCCTCGACGAGTTTGGAATCCAGGATATCGAGGTTGGCGCAAAGGCGGGCGCATTGTCGCTCGCTCAGCAACAGCGCCTGGAGATCGCGCGTACGCTGCACAGCCGCCCGCGCCTCCTCATCCTCGACGAGCCGACGGCCGCGCTGCCCGATCCCGAGTGGCTATACGGATATGTCGAGCAGTTGGCGGCGTCGGGAACTGCCGTTCTGTTCATCAGTCATCGTCTCGCCGAGGTACGCCGTCTGTGCCAGAGCGTCACCGTTCTGCGCGGCGGCGAAAGTGTCTATACGAACCAGTTGTCCGCGGTTACGGATGACGAGTTGTTCGAGGCAATGGTTGGTCGGAGCCTTGGCAGGACGCTCGCGGCCGATGCTGTGTCCCGACCGGAACCGAATCGCGCCGCGACGCCCGTGTTGAAGGTGAAGGGTTTCGAGGCCGGCGAGGCGCGAGTCGAGGATCTCGCGGTGGCTCCCGGCGAGATCGTCGGCATCGCGGCGCTGGAGGGGCAGGGCCAGAAGGACCTCTTTTCCGGGATCGCGGGTGTCTCCAACAGGCACCACGGGTCGCTCGAGATCGCTGGTACCGCAATCGATGGCCGTGGCATTGTGCGTCGTCTCAAGGCCGGCCTGGTGTACGTACCGGAAGAGCGCAAGACTGAAGGCATACTGCAGGGCCTTACAACCGAGGCCAACATCAGCATCTCGACGCTACGCGATGTCGTCGGATACTTTGGACTGGTCGACGCGAAGAAGGAACGCGAGCGCGTGGCCGCGGCCGCGGATCTTGTGGACATCAATCGCGAATACCTTGCGCGACCGATTGAGCGCCTTTCGGGCGGTAATCAGCAGAAAGCGCTGTTGGCACGGGCCTTGATGACGACACCGCAATGCCTGCTCCTGTTCGACCCGACGCGTGGAGTGGATGTGGGCACCAAAGAGACAATGTATGCGGTGATGGAGCGTTTCGCGGAACGGGGTGGCGGCATTCTGTTCTACTCGACCGATCTTCAGGAGCTAGTGCGTTTCGCTCATCGAGTAGCCGTGATGTACCGCGGGCACATCGTCGGAGAAATGAAAGGCGAGGAGATCCGGGAGGAGAGACTTGTGCGGGCGATGTGCGGTTACGCGGAATCGGAGGAGGTGCGGGCCAATGTGGTTGCGTAACCTGCGGCAGCCGGCAGTCGTTGCGATTGCGATTTACATCCTGATGTTCGCCGTATATGCGGGATTTCAGGGTGGGTTCGCTGTCAGTCCTTATGGTCTCGCGATTCTGGCGAACTCCACGGCTGCGCTGGTGTTTGCCGCGATGGCCGTCTCCGTCGTGATGCTGACCGGTGGCTTCGACGTCTCGGTTGTTGGCATCATCGCGCTTGCGAACGTGATTGCCGCATCCTTCCAGGTGCAGTCTGTCCCTGGCGCGCTCGCCCTGTACGGACTGGTTATTCTCGTCGGTGCCCTCTTCGGCCTGGTCAATGGACTGTTTGTTGCTTATGTAGGCCTGCAATCAATTGCAATGACGTTGGGCACAATGATCGTCTCGTCCGGCTGCGCACTGCTGATCCTCGATACCCCGGGCGGTACCGTGCCGGCCGTCATTTCGTACGGACTCACCGACAGTCTCGGCGTATTCCCGATTGCGGGGATCGCGATTCTGTGTGGCACGGCACTTCTATGGGTACTGCTGAGGCGCACGACGGTGGGGCTCAGGATCTACGCGGTGGGCCAGGACGCGACCGCCGCGCGTGCATCGGGTGTCAACGTGCCGCGTATTACCGCGGTCGCGTACGTGCTCTCGGGGATGCTCGCAGCCACGAGTGGTTTCATGCTTGCCGCGCAGACGGGCACGGGCGATCCGCGCTTCGATCCATCAATGCTCCTGCTGGCATTCGCTGCCGCCGCAATCGGTGGCACGTCGTTCAGTGGTGGACGGGGATCCATCATCGGCAGCGTCGTGGGTGCCGGAATCCTGGCACTGATGCAAAAAACGCTGTTCGTGGTCGGAGTGTCGTCGTTCTACACCGGCATCTTCCAGGGGGTTCTGATGCTCGTCGCCGTGGTGATCGGGCGGTTTGCCTTGGCGGGCGAAGAGGAATAATGAAAATGCAAGAGCGTGTAGCGGGAACCGTCGGGCCGGCGCCCGCCGGCCTCAATCTTGGAGGCGCAAAGGGCGTGGTCATTGCCGTGTTCGTGGCCGCCGTCGTGCTGTTCCTGGCTTCCACCTTCATATCCCCGAATCTGGTCAGCTGGTCCAGCCTGCGGATTATCATCATCCTGTCCGGCTTTCTTGCGATCGCTGCCTTCGGCCAGGGGATTGTCATCATGACCGGGGGTCTGGACGTGTCCGTCGGGTCCGTCATCACCCTGGCCGGGGTCTTGATGGCTGCGTTCGTGCCGGAGAATAACGTGGGGTTCTTCCCGGCCTTCATCGGCGTGCTCGTGATGGCTGGTGCCGTTGGCGGTTTCAGTGGTATCGGGGTTGCGTTCTTCCGAATTCCGCCATTCGTGATGACACTGGCAACCGGAATCATGGTGCAGAGCGCGGTATTCGGGTATACGCAGGGCAGTCCGAGCAAGAGCAGCGCGCCATCGTGGCTGGCCGACATAACGACAGGCGAGATTAAACGAATCCCGGTGTTCCTGCTCGTCCTGATCGTGTTCGTCGCGGCCGCCGTGTTGCTTCAGCATTACAGTCGTTTCGGACGCTACGTGCAGGCCATGGGGGCCAATTCGAATGCCGCAAAGATTGCCGGTGTACGCGCGCGCTCGATGACGGTGCTGGTCTATATCACGAGCGGACTGTGTGCCGGCCTGGTTGGCGTGCTGCTGCTGGGCTTCACGGGCGCGCCAACGTTGACAATGGGTGAGCCGTATACTTTCGGTACCATTTCCGCCGTGGTCGTTGGCGGCTCCTCGATTCTTGGCGGGCGGGGATACTTTCTGGGTACGGTGGCGGGTGCACTGCTGTTGACGGTGCTCAGCAACGACATCACCGCGCTCGGGCTGGGCCAGGGCTGGCGGACGATCATCGAGGGCCTTGTCATCGTGGGGGCGCTGTCGAGCTTCCGTATGCTCGAGCGGCGGCAGGCCGCATAGGCACGGCCGTGGCGGCGTGGTCGTGAACGACACTTCCGGAAACCCCGACGTGCGCGTCGCGATCGTTGCGGACGACCTTTCGGGCGCGGCCGACAGCGCAGTGGCATTCACGCAACTGGGCCGCGTGTTGCTGGGGCTGTCACCCGACCTTGAACAGTCAGGGGCTGCAGAGGTCGTGTGCCTGGATGCCGATACGCGACACGCGCGTGCGCGCGAGGCGGAAACCCGGACGTGCCGGTGCATCGAGCGCGTACTCGCGTCGCATCCGTCGTTCGTGTTCAAGAAGGTGGATTCCACGCTCCGCGGTCACGTCGGCATTGAAACGGCCGCTGCACTGGGGCGGGTCGCGCGGGATGCCGGCGACGGCCGAGCCGTCGCACTCATCGCGCCTGCCTTCCCGGCCATGGGGCGTACGACGTCGGCCGGTTGCCAACGGAAGGACGGCGACGCGCTGGCGGGCGCGGCCGGCGATATTGCAGGCCTGCTCCACGGGGCTGGATTGCACTCCGGGCTACTCGACCTGGACTCCGTTCGCGGCGGGTCAGTCTTGGGACTGGCCGAGCGCATGGACCGGGCTGTGACGGAAGGTACAGACGCGCTCGTCTGTGACGCGCTCGTGGACGCGGATCTGGACCGAATTGTCGCCGCCGCAGGGGCGCTGGACCACCCGCTCCTGTATGTCGGGTCGGCCGGCCTGGCCCACGCACTGGCTCGTGCGCTCGGGGGAGCGGAGGCGCACCCAAGCGTTCCCGCGGCCGTGCCCGGCGGGGTGCCGCTGCTCGTCCTGGCTGGCAGCCGTACGCAAACGACGCGCGCGCAGGTGCGTGCTTTGGGCGAAGAGCCCGGAGTGTTCGTGACCGGCATCGAGCCGGTTGATCTGCTCCATGCGCGCGCGGAGGTGTTCGATCGGCTCGGACACTGGGAAGCCCACCTGCGTGCGGGGCGTGATCTGGTACTCCATATCGACGAGGTCGACTGCGCGGCCGACACCGCGGTCGAGCTGGTCGAGGCGCTCGCCGAACTCGTGATCCCGCTGGCATCCGCGGCAGGTTCGGTCCTCGCCACCGGTGGCGACATGGCGCGAAGCATGCTGGCACGGCTGCAGGTCCCGTGGCTGCTCGTTCGCGGTGAGCTGGAGCCGGGTGTTGTGCTCTCCAGGGCAGAACGTGCACCCGTCGGGAATGTCGTGACCAAGGCCGGTGGCTTCGGTCATCCCGAGACGTTGGTCCGGGTGCGCCGGTGGCTGCATACACAGGGGGCCCCCGCGCGATGAGTTTGGCCACCTGCGAGCACCGTGCGGCCTCGTGATACGTGGAGCGAATCCTGGTGTCGAAACCCGTAATTGCAGTGACCATGGGCGATGCTGCGGGCATCGGTCCCGAGATCATCGCGCGGTCGTTTGCGCGCGGGGCGTTGTTCGGGTTCTGTCGGCCCTTCGTGATCGGGGATGCGGACCGCATGCGGGCCGCCAGCGCCATCGTCGGCGCGGAACTCGACATTCGCCGGATCGACGGTCCGGACACCGCGACGTGGCAGCCGGGCAGCATGGCGTGCCTGCACGTGCCCGGAATCCCTCGGGACCTGCCGTTCGGCCAGTCGTCCGCCATCGCCGGCGAAGGCGCCTACCAGTACCTTGTTACCGCGGCGCGCCTCGCACTGGCGGGCGAAGTGGACGCGATCTGCACGGCCCCGCTCAACAAGGAGGCGTTGCACGCCGCCGGTCACCCGTTTCCTGGCCACACTGAGCTCCTGGCGCATCTGACGAGCACGCCCGAAGTGTCGATGATGCTGGTCGCCGACCGGCTCCGGGTAATCCACGTGACGACGCACGTCGGCTTGCTGGACGCGATCGAGAGGATCGAGCCCGGGGGGGTAATGCGGACCATCGCACGCGGCAGGGCCGCGCTGCAGCAGGCCGGTCTGGACGACCCCCGGATCGGCGTCTGCGGCATCAACCCGCACGCGGGTGAGGGGGGCCTGTTCGGCCGGGGCGAGGAGGAGGAGAAGATCGTGCCGGCCATCGAGGATGCCGTTGGTCGAGGCTGGGACATCGAAGGCCCGCTACCCGCCGATACGCTGTTCTACCGTGCGGCACGCGGAGATTTCGACCTCGTTGTCGCGATGTACCACGACCAGGGACATGGTCCGGTGAAGGTTATGGGCATCGAGGCCGGGGTCAACGTCACCGTGGGCCTGCCCGTCATCCGAACCTCTGTCGATCATGGCACCGCGTTCGATATCGCGGGCACCGGCCGGGCGGACGAGCGCAGCCTCCTCGCCGCACTGCGCAGTGCGACGACGCTGTCCGCGGCTCGCGCCGGCGGCGACTGACCGCGCCGCTCCGCCGGACGTCCCGTCACAACGCCAGCAGCCAGACCACCAGCGGTACCAGCAACGCGGTCAGGGCGCCGTTCAGTCCCATGCCCAGGCCGGCGAACGCGCCGGCTTCGTCGCTGTGCTGGAAGGCGCGCGCGGTGCCGA
>Ga0102944_1001753_pt1 | contig 13678 bp, 11 predicted proteins | sample SalPonD_shore_MG_FD_78172 | JGI IMG/M metagenome (GOLD analysis project Ga0102944, IMG submission 78172) | Salt pond soil microbial communities from South San Francisco under conditions of wetland restoration - Salt Pond MetaG... | ecosystem: Environmental > Aquatic > Marine > Intertidal zone >...
CAGACATAGCTACTTTCCCTTCATAACCTTCTAGTTTCACCTTGAAATCAGCTAGAAGTGATTCTGTTTCATTTAATTTAGATGAGAGTTCGTTTACTTGTTGATTTTTAGTTGTTAATTCACTTTCTAGTGATGATTTTGCTTCCTTTACGGAATTAAGTTGTTCTTCGAGATTAGAACGCTCCTTATCGATGGAAGCTTTATCCATCTTTAATTGAGTAATCTGTTCTTTATGTTGTTTAAGTTTCACATCATGTTCATCTTGATCAAGACGTAGGGAATGTAATTCTTCATTTTTCTGAACTAGGTCTCGACGTAGTTCAAGAACCTGTTCTCGGGTCTCTTCCAAATTATCCTGAAGTTGAGACACCAAATCGCTCGATGCACTTGATGCTTGTTGCTGAAGCTCACGTTCATGATCTCTCACTTCTTGTAATTGTTGTTTGAGGGCTTCAACTTCGGCTGTTGAACTGGCAGATTCATTAATCTGTTCCTTCAATTGGGAGATTTTTACATCACGATCATTGATAGCTTCTTGCAGTTCCTCAATGGTCATCGAATTTTCCAACATACTTTGACCCATGGTATTTACCTGGTTCTCCATCCTAGCTAGACCCTCATTCAAATTCATGATTTCTTGATCTTTCTCGGCAATGATCTGATCTTTTTCAGCAAGAGCTTTTTGTAGTTCTTCAACATTACCCTTTACGGCCAAATTACCTTCAAGTTCACTTTCCAATTTTTCAGCTCGGTCAGCTACTGCTTGATATTGATTGATTTGATTTTGAAGGGATTCTGAGACCTCCAGCCATTCCTGCTGAACAACATCTGCCTCAATTAACCCCTTCTCGATAGCCTGTTTGATTTCTTTAGAGGCATTAGCAATGATCTTCAGATGAATGGTATTACGATAATATGATAGAAACTCATCTTTGTATTGTCTAGATAAATCATCAACATCTTGGTAAGAGAATTGAGAAGATCCGCTTCCCAGGACGGTAGATCGAATATTTTCTGTTTTCTCTCGGATCTGCTGTTCTACCATACGTTTGTCTTGCTTCATAGAGCTGACAAAACCGAGCACAGCGTTCTTGATTACTTGAATTTCAGAGTTTGCTATCTTAGGGTCTGACATATTATCCTCCGAATATGCATAATTGCTTTATCCTAATAATTTATAATAATTGCTCAGTATGAATGTCTAAGCTGTGTTCTAATGGAGCAAATTGAATGAATAAACTATATTGTAGGTTAGAAATGATTTTTTAGGTAGGAAATATAGACTGATAGCAGATTTACATCATATTTTCGCCGAAAGAGGATATGATTATGTTGTCTCACCAATTATATAAGTGAATCACATATACTTTTCAATAGGTACCTAATCATAACAGAAATCGATAAAGTTCAGAGCAGATGACAGGTGAGAATCCAACACTATCAGAGGCTACATTTCGCATATAGAGAAAAGAATATGAGAACACGATAGAGTACACCTAGAAGGTCTCTAGACCTTGAAATTTTCAACCAAATTACAATACACTACCCTAAGGCTATCATAAAACCTTATAATAGATGTATCAAGTACTAGTAATACAGGGAAAATGTTCCCAAATTAACAATCTGAGGTATGTGTAAGGTAAATATTTACATACGCAAAAGCCCGAAAAATTTGCCCTCAGATATGCAGGTGTAAAATATGAGCTCAATTTTTAGACGTGACGCAGAAGGCGTTCCTACTGTCAAGATTACAATATTTGGACCCAGCTTAGCAGGTAAGACTAGCCTTTTATCAATATATTCGATTTTAAAACGTGTAGAGGACCCTTCCTCTGTGTACTCTGAACTCAAGAAAATTGATGATCCCAGTGGCAGAACTGCTTTATTCGACCAATCAGTGTTTGAACTACCAAAAGGTCAAGGTACTTCACTACCCTTGATGCGATATGCACTTTACACCGTAGCAGGTCAAGATCGTTATCGAGAAACTCGAAAAGTCGTTCTTCGAGGTACAGATGGTTTGATGATTATGCTTGATCCACAGCATGAACAGTGGGAACACAATAAAAATTCACTTGAAGAACTTATGGGACTGCTTGGAAAAGAGATTACCAGCGGAGAAATCCCATGGGTACTTGTCGTGAATAAAATCGATCTACCCAAAGAAGAAAGAAAAGGTCAGGAAGATTTTCTTAGACTAATGGTTGAAGTTGGTTTAGTCAAGGATATCGGAGAAGCATATGAGAAATACATGGAAATGTCATGTTTGGATGCTCGTAATGATCTTCTAGAGATGCCTCGACGAAAAGATTGGAAAGAACATCTGGATTCTTCAGGTAGATTACGAAGAGATGCACGACCTCCAAGTGTAATTAAAGCAGCCCAACCCATTGAGGCATTAACGAGACTTGTAATCGAACATAAAATCAAATTAATCAGGGCGAAAAAGCCACAATAAAATATGATGATAATATAACCCGTTAATGAATTGACGGTAGAATATGGACTTGACATTCAAGATCTGGTCAAAAAATTTGATTCAATATATGCTCTTGATCAAATTACACTGAGAATTCCCAAGGGAAGGATTGTTGGCTTACTTGGTCAGAATGGTGCAGGAAAAACTACGTTGGTTAGATTACTATCAGGAGTAATGAAACCTACAGCGGGAAGTGCAAAAATTGATGGCTATGACCTCTCAAATCAATTAAATGATGTTAAGCGAATTACTGGATTACTTCCGGAAGAGTATGCGTTATATGAAAAATTATCAATTTTTGAATATATTGAATTTTTAGGAACCTTATACAATATGGATGAAGAAAGAATTAACAAACGATTTGTAAAATTAGCTACTCGATTGGAGATCTACCAGCTAAAGAATAGATTGATTGAAACCCTAAGTAAGGGACAAAAACAAAAGGTAGCTCTGATTGCAGCACTCATCCAAGAACCTCGAGTTCTTTTTCTTGATGAGCCACTGGCAAATCTTGATGTTGCAGCACAACATGTTGTTCGACAAATTATCAGAGAATACAAGGCAGATAACCGTACAATATTGATTGCTACTCATCTTCTAACGAATGTGGAACTTACCTGTGATTACATCGTAATCATTGATGCGGGAAAAATATTATTCCATGGCTCGATATCTGATTTTAAACAACAAGCTGACAGTTTGGAAGAGGCGTATTTGAACTATTTGGGAGTTGAATTTCAAGAATGAAGCTCCAACACATTAAAGCAGTGTTTAAAGCAGAATATTATACAACCACCAGTAAATTCAGAAAATATCGGACTTTCATTCCATTTCTATTCCTAGGAGGAGTCATTATTTTCAGTTATATCCTCCGAGTAATTTATGAGTTGTTCCGAGGCGAGCAGTTTGTTCAAGACCCACCTCTTCCGACGTTTTTCTCCATTATTGCTATATTTTCTTATTTTACTCTATTTGCACCACTCCTCTCTCCACTTGGTAGGGTAGTCTATGATGGTGGAGCAAGATCACGAAGAGAGGTTGCATTAAATGCACCAGTTACAGCTAGAGATCTTCTTTATGGGAATCTCTTATCAAATCTTGCTTTTTTTCTGCCATTCTTCGGTTTCATTGGGACATTGACACTAGCACCATTTATTGGTTCGGGTTTATATTCACCACTCATTACTTCCTTGGCTCTATTTGCCATCCTATCCATTCTGATTTTGGTTGGTTTGGTTGCAGGAACACTGGTGTCCCCAATTATTTTTAATTTTATCACTTCCCAGGAGAATTCTCAAAGTCGGGCAGTAGTTGCATTTGGAGTATCTGCAATGCTGGTCTTTTCTCTTCCAATATTACGATATTTCCTAGAGCATACAACTTTAGAAGGTAATCTGGGACCGATCACCTTTCTACCATTTACCTTGGCTGCGATATTAATCATTTACATCCTCTACGGTATTTCAATTTCCATAAGTCCAACATTAGCATTAGGATTACTTCTTGGATATATTGTTGTGATATTCATTCTTGGATATCTGGTGGCTGACATCCTATATGAACAGAATTACAAACAAAACAAATTCACCACTGCAAATCCCGAGACAAGAGGTGAAAGATTACTTCAACGAATTATTCGGCCATTTCCACCATCAATTGGTAAAGTCATATCATCAACGATGAAAGCATCAATTAGAGATATTGAACATCTTGCAAGGCTGACAATAGGGATTGCGATTACCATTTTCATGATCTTTGCACTCTCATCTCGGGGATTATTTAGGGATACAACAAATTTTAATCAACAGATTGAGTTAGCTGTCATTGTCTTTGCATTGGTTCTATCAAGTGCCAGTGTTATATTTATTGAAACTTCTTCTTTTACAGTACAACATCGAGATATGTTATCATTGATAAAATCATCTCCAAACGGTGCTAGAAAATTCGTGATAGGGAAAGCAATCCAGATGATGTTATTATTGACCCCTATTTTCATGACAATTATTTTTGTACTTACGGGTCTTGATTTTCTTGATATTAGAAATACGCCTATGTTGATCTTGATAGTCATCTTGGTCGTCATGATCATGACCTCGCTTAGTATGGCAATTTATCTAGTTAATCCTTCAGATAATGAGGAGGATCTTGGGAATTTTATCAATCTACTTGTATTCTATGTATTTGGTTTCATGATTGCAGTTATTCCAATTATTCTCATCGTTGCGGAATTGACCATTCCCACATATGTCTATATCTTAATTGCATTGGGTTCAATTAGCTTAAGTGGTCTTTTTCTCTATATTGCCAGTCAAGCATTAGAAGAGATGAATCTAGAAACACTAGATTCTACTTTCTCCCGCAGCATTCTACAGGGATTCAAAACGGTGATCCTATTTTTTATCACCTGGAATTTTCTGCCATTACTCGGTCTCTCCTATCTTTTACGAACAAATGATCCGATTGGGTATATCATACTGAGCTATGTGATTATTCTCACTAGTGTAGTCTTGTATTATTTTTTCTCTGCGCAAAATTTTTCCAAACCAAAAATAACAGTTACTAATTTTCAATCAACAATTAGAAATTTGGTCGTTATGTTAGGTATTGGGATTGGATTATCTTTTATCCAGTCATATTTCTATGAGAATAATAATCTCCTTGGTAGTTATTCGTTACTTGGTCTAAATAAATCAACTCTACTGCTTATTATATCATTATTAGTTTTTGTAGAGGAGTTATTTTTCCGTGGTATGATATTTGATTACTCCAGAAAGGAGATGTCATTTTGGGGAGCGACCTCGGTAAATGCAATTTTATTCGGATTATTGCATATTCTTACTCCAATTTCTTTCATCAATGCAGTAATTCAGACCTATCTGCTCTGTCAACTCAAAGAAGATACTCAATCAGTATTCTTTACGATCTTAGCTCATCTTGGCTATAATCTGATCCTCGTAAGTATTCTATTTATGTAATTGTAAAGGTCAAATTACCTATACCATCAATACCTGATTCTACAATATCACCTGAGTGAAGTACACCTTTTGGTTCCATGTAATACCCCACACCTTCTGGAGTTCCAGTAAGTAGAATATCACCAGGTTGTAGGGTAATTACCTGGGAGATGTATCGGATCAAATAAGGAATGGAAAAGATCATATGATCCGTTTTACTCGACTGCCGTAATTCCCCATTAACTTTTAACCAGATATTATTTGCAATTGGTGGAGATATTGCATCAGCGGTTTGAATTAGAGGCCCAATAGGCAGTGACTGATCAAATCCTTTGCCTCGTGTCCACTGTTTTTCTGACTTTTGAACATCGCGTGCGGTTAGATCATTAGCAAGAGTATAGCCAAATATTTTATCCCAGACATCATCAGTTGTCTGAAGTGATTTCACTTCTTTACCTATTATAACTGCTAGTTCGACTTCATAATCTAAATTATCAGTATGTGGAGGATATTCGACCTGACTTTGATGACCAGTCATACAAGAGGAGAATTTGGAGAAGATAAGCGGTTCTGACTCAGGTTCCTTCCCTTGTTCTCGAGAATGCTCTGCATAATTCCTACCAATACAGAGGATTTTACCCGGTCTAGCAATAGGGGGAAGCCACCTAAACTCTTCTTCTGCAAGATTGACACCAGTGGACAAATCGGGATCAAAATCAGTAGCGAAAAAGGACTCAATTCCAATATCTGATCGATTAACATCTTGAGGATACCATATATCTTCATGTAATACACCGTATTCTTCCGATGAGCGTCGATCAATTCTTCCAATTCTCACAAGATGTATATTACTACCAAGCATTTTAATTTTTAGAACGTCCTCCTTTCAAATTTACAGGTGATATTGACCTAGATTTGCTGGATAATTTATCGAGATATACAGAAGTAACGAAATTCTTTTTGTATCAATAAGGATTACTTGAATTAGGTTTTTGTTGCAATGTCATTAAACACTTGGAGCCGAAACGGATCAGAAAAGGCTCAGGCTTCGCAAACCATACGAATGTTACTCAAAACATTACAGTATCTTGCTGAAGATGCGGCAGCTGATGACCGTGAGCGGGGATTTTTGAAGGTAGCTCGTGCTGTGATTCAGAATACTTTCACTCCATCCTCCAATTTTAGTACTAATGAACAGGTATCAGTTGTTTTCAACACGATGGGCTGGAAGAATACACAGATTAAGTTAACATCAGCTAATGAAGCAGATATTCTCCTAGGATCAAATAGACATTTGGATCAGAATCCTGATTCTGAAGAAGGCCTCAGGGTACTGGTTAAATTGCTTTCAGAAGCGTTAGGATCGTATTTGTTTGACAGAGAAGCAGATGCTGTTGTTGATATCGATATTCATACCGGACCTACCTATCGGATTAAACTCAGGGCGAAGAAAGACATAGAGATCCATCAGAAACAGCAGAAACAAGCAGAACAAAATAATTCAGAATCGAGTTCTTCTCAAAGTAAATTGACAAATAATTCTAGGAGCTCGTCGAATACAACCTCACATCAAGTAGCCTCAGGAGTAATTCAAACGGACCAAATTTTTCTACCTGTATTAAATAACAAATTACCCATTAGTCGATTGTATTTGATACTACAAGATGTCCTTGCTGAATTTTCCAGTTCTTGGTATGGGGAGAATCCCCTTGATAACTCATCATCTGATGATGAACGAGAGAATGTGCTTGATTTAGTTTCTTTCTTGACTACCAAAGCTGCAGAAAATGATACATCAATAGTTGAGGTTGGAGAACAAATCGGTAATTATTTTGGACAAGCGTTACAAAATTCATTTCAAGAAGATGATCTTCTTTCCCCAGAAATCCTAGAGGGGTCAGCAGTTGGATCAATAATCCGGGATATTAAATCAAGAGCATTTTGTTATCTCAATCCAGGAGAAAAATGTGGACCTGATATTGGCGGGGCAAATCGAGAGATTTGCGATTTTGTTATGGGTCTTTGGGGTGGATTTATGTCCACTTTGGAAGGAGAGAAAAATTTCAAATTTACCGGTTTCTATCCTGCAGGACGTAGAGATCCTTATTGTCTAATGGAATTTGAAGTCAATTAGTGAACTACCCCGCCCTGAAGGACGGGGTCTTCTTGTCATTTTAGATAAAACTTTAAGAAAACAACTACATCATACAATATGTGAGAGTACAAGCTTGGGCACCGGGACACGCCACCCTTCTCTTTGCTTCACCTGCTTCATCAGATGAACCCTTGCAGAAAGGTTCTACCGGAGCAGGATTAAACTTTGAAGCAGGTGTATTAACAACAGCTGAAAAATCGGAGAAAAATGAGATTTTCTGGAATTCAAAACCTATCAATGGAATAGTTACTCAAACCGTCATAGATCAATTGAAACAACGATTCAATATTCAATCCAATTTCAAAATCAATCATTACTCAGAATTGAAGATTGGACATGGGCTGTCTACATCCGGAGCAGGTGCTATTGGAACAGCACTGGCAATTAATCATCTTCTCACCTTAGACAAACCAACATTAGAACTACAGCAGATAGCACATTATGCTGATGTTATCAATCATACCGGTCTAGGTTCAGTAATGGGTCAACTGGCATCAGGTATAGAGTTCCGTACGGTAGCAGGTGGACCAGGAGTAGGCCAAACAAAATCTATTGCATCCAATGAACAAATTATCATTTTAATGATGGGTAAATTAAAAACCTCTGATGTGTTAGTTTCTGCAGACCATATGGAACAGGTCAATAAGGCAGGAGCAACCGCATTGAGGAAAGCGCTCGCCGCAGATCAAATTGATCTGGACATGCTACTAGAAATTGGAAGAAACTTTACAAAGGAATGTGGACTGATGACTACACGAGTTGAGCGGGTCATGAGTGAGCTTGATGATTTAGGTGAGCAGCATGCAAGTATGGCAATGATTGGTGAGACAATTGTCATTCGACCAATTGATGCCAAGAGAATTATCGATTATGCAAATAGACATCGAATAAATGCAGTTGTCACCAAGATAACTACAAAAGAACCGCAGATTGTGAACAACTTTGATTCGATTTAACTAATGAACAAAAAATAAAATAACGTACCTGAGGTGAAGTAATCATGACAGATGAAATACCTAAAGATCATCCTCGAGCACAATCGTTGAATATTCGCCATAAGATTATTGATGGGATGCATCGGAAAATCGTTGCAGAAGCCGGATTAATTGCACATGGAAGGGGTGAGGCTTTCGATTATCTGATTGGAGAACAGACTCATGATTTTGCAGATGAAGCTATCAAAGCAGCTGCAGCCTCACTTAAACTGGCAGACCATCCAATTTTATCATTAAATGGTAATGTCACAGTATTATGTCCTGCAGAACTTGTGAAATTAAGCAATGATGGGAAAATTCCAATGGAAATAAATCTATTTTATAAAAAACCCGGGCGGATTGAAGCAATTATGGAGGTCCTCAATGCACATGGGGCGAAAACAGTATATGGTACAGACCCTGCTCATTCCACTAGTATCGATGAGATTTCATCAAATCGAAGAATCGTCGACCAACGCGGTATCGCGAGAGCAGATGTCGTTTTTGTTCCTCTCGAAGATGGTGATAGAACAGAGGGTTTGGTCAAAGAGGGAAAAACTGTCATTACTGTCGATCTCAATCCACTATCTCGTACAGCACAAAAGGCTCACATTACCATTGTAGATAATATCATAAGAGTGATGCCTCTACTATACCAGTATTTCATGGAAATGACTGAAGAAGAAGCTCAAGAAATCCTCGAAGGTTATGACAATCAAAAGATCATTGCACGGTCCTTGGAAACGATCTCATCATTTTGGAAAAATAAATTAGCCGTACAGTAAATGATCTACTTCTCTCGTTTACGTATTGCAATAACAACATAATCTTTCTCAAGTGCCACTAGTATCTCACCAGTAGTTACATCAATTGTGAAAAAATTGACCTCTCCACGATCCATACGTTTGACCGCCATTTTAGTTCTGCCAATTAGTGCTGAGATCAGTGCAGCAGCTTTTTCCGCATCCTCACCACCAAATGACTTATCACGAGCACGATATGCCAGGGGAAATCCTTCCTCATTTGCAATTACGGCTGCATGAACGGATGCATGATTGAATAGTGAATCTAAGATAGGTTGGAAATTAGTTCTGGATAATATTGTGATCGCTTCCTTAAGAGTAATTCAACATAAAGTACTCCTTCAGGTCTATAAATATAATGATTTCATATTTTGATTAATGTCATTATTCCTCTGATTCTACCCAATCAGGAAGATCGGGTAGCTGAACGTTCAGTTGAACCTGCTCATCAGAGATTGAAGAGATTTGTTTCTTGATTTCATCAACATTTTTCTCGATCTCCTCAGTAGTATTATTGACAGCTCTAAGCTTACGTCGGTAAATCCGAGTCGAGTCTCGTATAGCAGCTGCGAGATCACGTTCGATCATTTCAATCTTATTATCCAGTTGTAAGGATTCAAGTTCTTTATCGAGTTGTTCTTTCGTCTTTACCACCTTGGAGGCACGATTATAATGTTCTTCTAACTTACCATTGAGGAATTTTTCAATATCTTCCTTTGCGTTTTCTCGTTTATCACGACTGAGGTTAAGTGCTGTATCTTCAAGTGCTTCATCAATTTCTTTGAGGAGATTTTCCACACTACTCACACTAGGTTGTGCCGCCATCGCAGAAGCTGCATCAGTAACCATATCTGATAATAACTGCGTATCGGTGGAGAGCCTATTTTTGGATACGTATTTGTCATATTTTCTAAAGACCTTTCTGACATGGGAGAAGGCATAATCAATTTCTCGTTGAACAGATTCATATTCTTCAACTGCGTCCTCATATTTCTCCTTGATTGGATGATTCTTGAGATCTTGGAGATCCTTTCTAATTTCATCAATTTCCTGTTGTTTTTCAATAACCTCTGCCTCATGTTCAAGCAGATCCTCATAATTTTGCTCGTATTCCGTCAGCAATTCAACTGTGTTCTCAATCAGATCATAAGCGGATTCTACTCCAGCAGATGGTGCATATTCATTTTTAATGAATTCCTCCAAACTCTTCAGATCCTTATTTAAAGATTTCAAGGATCGATCAATTGATCTCACCCGACTTCGATATTTACTTCCTTTCAGTAATTTAACATACTTGATTAGAACTTTATCTTGTTCTGCTAAGTTATCACGGATGGTTTGCACATAATGATTCAAATTTCGCAAGGTGATTTTGGACAATTCAGGTACTGAATCGAGAGTCTCTTGGACCCGCTCGTAGATACGTTCTGAGTATTTGTCCATAGCATTAGAATCATCAGTGATATTCTCCTCAAATTCAGAGCTATCTGAACGCAGATTATCCAAGCGTTTTCCGACATCTCTTAGCTTACGATCAGCTTGTGATCGAAGTTTGGACATTTCTTCATCCGCATATACTTCGGCAATGTCTCTGTACTTTAGTAGATCTTGGCGGAACTGTTCAAGGGATTTCAATATTCTCGTGTCAATGATCAGTATTTGTTCTTAAATTCTTTTGGATAGTACATCATAATTGAAAGATGAGATATTTGTTGCAACTATGATTAACTGATAATTAATTCAAAATACTCAAGTTTAATTAGATGGTAGGACTTAGCACTAATATGGCTTATTCTCAAGCAGATATTCTTGAAGCGGACGATAAGACAATCGGAGCTTTAGGAGTAGGTTTGTTATTCATTGCAGCTACTGCAGGTCTAATCGGATTTGTTTCACAGAATACGACGATTTTTCAGAACCGTGGAGTGGCAGAATTCCTCCTCCAAGCGTTTCTTGCGTTTGGTTTCCTTTTCATTCTGGCTATTTTTGCGAATTACAAGGGAATGGATATTCTTCAAGATCATGCATACGCTATTATCAAGTGGTGTTACCTTATCAGCATTGGACTGTTTGTCGGTGGATTGATAATAGGTGGACTTTTACTTCTGGGTTCATTCATAGGTATCCTTTTCATCGGTTTCGGTCTATTAGTGCTCTTCTTGTTTTCCCGTGGTTGGCCATTCATAAGAGAGAGGATCAGGAGAGCAGCAGAATGGTTGCAAATCTCTGTAACTATTGTATTAAATGAACCGGGAATGATTGTTCTAGCATTAATCCAATCAATTATTGTTGGGATTACTGTGATTATGGAAGCAATCACGATCTACGCCTGGAATGCGTACTCCCAAGCAATGGCTTATAGCCAAAACACAGCAAACTTAATCGCCTATGGGATTATGTTTCTCTACCTTTGGCTTTCTTTATCAGTTATCTATTACTTTGATGGCGCCAATACCTTCATCTCCTATGCAAGGATACATAATAAGGATCCAACAGTAGGTCAAGGATTGAATGCTGCATCAAACAAATTCCTAGCAATTATAGGTTATGCTCTTTTGTCAGCAATCGTAACGTTTCTGACAAGATTACTCTTTTTCAGAAGTATCGAAATGGAAACCCAAGGTCGAAGTGAAGGAAATATAGGAAAAGTTATCCTTGCTGTAGTACTCAGAATACTATCAGACCTTATTCAGTGGTTATATCACCTGATATCATTTTTCACGTTACCAGCGATCATTATCCGTCAGAAAAATACGAAGGAAGCGATGATAGAGAGTAAAAATCTATTTACCCGAACATTCTGGGATATGATCATCTCAGACATGGGATACAGTTATGGATCTACCATTCTGTATGTGGTAACTGGACTAATTTTAAGCGTTGCTGGATTTTTCTATGGCTACTTTGTAGCATCAGCTTATCTTGCTGTTGGACAGGTCATAGTAGGGATTCTCATGGCAATAATTGCGCTTGTCTTTGGACTTTTTGCATCAAGATTTTTCCTGAAGCCTTTGTATACCGCATTGGTAACCACGATCTATGTATTTGCAACCGAGGGTCCAGAAGCACTAGAAATAGTGCCTAAGAGGCTATCTGGCTATCTCGAAAATCAATCAAGAAATCCCAAATATATACCAACTAATAATCAACGATCAATAAGATTCTAATTTAACTGTTGGAAATCAACAAAATCTATCTTATCTAGACAATTTATTATTACTTATGATCAATAATCAGTATCTGTGGAATCAACCAAGGTCTTGGAGCTTTTCAAAAATACACGTTTAGAATTGGCAGATGGTATGCGAGATGTTGATTTTGAGGATTTTCCATGGGGTTATCGATTCAATTGGCCAAAGCTTCCGTTGTTTGGGACAGCAATATCTGTAATTACCTCAGAACCGTCTGAAAAATCATTAGCTGAAATTAAAGAGTGGTTAGCTCAAGATTCAAATCATGAAGTATTGGCACTTCCTGAAATTGATATTGATATCGAGTTTAACAAAATCCCTCAGCTAACCTTTCTTTATAGACCGTCCTTGAAAAAAAGAGCTCCATTTATTCCAAACTATACGATTCGACATTTTTCATTTGATAATCGGGATCTTCGGATTGACAGTAGGAAAATGACCGCAGCATTATCAACTATGGTTAGCAAGGACAGAGATGAAAGGATTCAGGCAGAAAGATATATTGGTGGAGTTCTTCATATGCTCAAAGGAAAGATATGGACATTAGAAGATAACAATGAGAATATCCTAGCAGCCGTTCTTCTAACCCTTCAACATAATCCTGATTATCTGACCATTGAGGTTACCGGAGAATTGTCAGCAGATACAGATTATCTTGATAATTTACTGCAAACCATATATGAGCAGCACGGGGATGTTAAAATAATATACCCAGTAATAGTAGGTAGTAGAATAGATCAATTGCTGAGATCCCATGATTTTCGGGAATTAGTAAACTTAAAAAGAGCATCATAAGAACATCAAAAACAATTCATTCAGAGCCTCAATCGATTATATATTTGTAATAATTCACTACCATAAAACCGATATATTCATCTATAAAACCGAAGAAAACATAAAGTATAGAACTAATACACTGTATGTTGTTATTTGCATAATGTTTCTACACGGAGTATACCCGTAGAAACTGGTCTGCAATGACAGTTATTACATTGGAGATGATGATCTATATTAGGGATTAAATTCGATACAATCAAGCATGATGAAAAGATATTACTCGAGTTGATTCTTAGAGATAATAGGTATCATCAGGAGGAATATTCATGAGAAAAGATGCAAAAG
>Ga0102944_1001754_pt1 | contig 13674 bp, 20 predicted proteins | sample SalPonD_shore_MG_FD_78172 | JGI IMG/M metagenome (GOLD analysis project Ga0102944, IMG submission 78172) | Salt pond soil microbial communities from South San Francisco under conditions of wetland restoration - Salt Pond MetaG... | ecosystem: Environmental > Aquatic > Marine > Intertidal zone >...
ACGCGAACCATGCGCCATCCGGGTAACCACCGCTACGTGTGGGGCCTCGACCGCGCCATGCGGCGCCGCCTGGCAGGAGGCGCCGCCTACCCGAAACCGAGCGTCTGCGGCTGCCGATGTTTCGAGTGCGTGAGTGCGGAGGGCGGCGATCGATGATCTGCACCCACCCGCCGGTGGTCGACTAGCCAGCCCTGGCGGGCCGTGCAGGGGATCGGTCGTGACCATACATTTTCCGCGAAGGATTCCGCTTGATTGCGAGATTTTTCTTGACAGCGTGACGGGGGTCGCGGTATAATAGAAGTCCTTGGTCGTTGCGGGCCTGGCGGCCCGAGCGGTCGGCAAAGCCGACGCGCTGGTGTGCGGGTCGGTTCTAAGTACCAGTACCATGAATGAAAGAGGAAGGAAAACCATGAATGAAAGAGGAAGGAAAGCCGAATGAGATGCCAAGACGGAAGGTCTCCGAGAGGGTGCGGGGGAAGCCTCCATTCTCGACTGTCGCCGGAGCCAGGGTACAACCATCGCGCCTCGTACTGCGACAATCACGGCGGCGGTGAGCGCGCGGCGGACGACGTTCGCGCCTGGCGCCGCGAACAACTGCGCAAGCGCGGACTGGGGTGGTGGCGGCCATGAAGCAGACTGAGGTGCTGAAGGTGATCCTAGACGGGGTCCAAAGAAACTTCCCGTTGCCCGAGGGAGCCAGGGTCGTTCTCGTGACACGCGGGGACACTCCGATTCTGGTAGTCCAGCGGACGGACAGCCGCGGAGAGTGTGAACACCTTGCGGGCTGGATCGCGCCGGAGTCGTGGCGTGTGGAGGATATCGCATCATGACGAACCTGCTGGTTCAGTTGCTCATGCGCCTTCTCGCGGTGCTCACCGCTCTCGAACGGTGGCTGGCGGGGAAAGCCTCCGGCAACGGAAATGCGCACCTGAGCGACGAGCTCACAGCCTTGCGCGGGGCCATGCGCCAGGTGGCCGCCGACGAGCTCGACGAGGGCGAGGTGGACGGTAACAACCGTGGGGCGTCCATTCGGAAGTACTTCCAGGCGGTGGACCCGTCGTTGTACCCCGCCCCGTGGTGTGCCGCCTTTGTGTCGTGGTGTATCGCGCAGGCGTACGCGCGGGTCTACAGGAGCAGACCGCCTTTCCAGCTGTCGACCTCCGCAAAGAAGCTCTTCCGGGCCGCGTGTCGGGCCGGGGCGCGAGTGGAGACACCGGAAGTCGGCGACCTGGTGTGCTGGCATCGCGGCGACCCGTCGAGCTGGAAGGGTCATATCGGGATCGTGGTGGCAGTCACGAATAGAGGCAGTATCTACTGGGTGGACGGCAACGGGTCCGGGCCGCGTGGAGAAGTGCAAACTCGCCACGCGCGGATCAGCGATATGCCCCACTTGCTGGGCTTCGCCAGACTGCCAGCGAGGTCGGCATGAGACGGGTGTACCGACGGCAGACGCTGAACAAGGTCGCGGTGGTGTACCGCACCGAAGACGAGGAGCGTGTGATCTACGTCCCTCGGGAGTACTGGGATACCGGGGTTCACAACCCGGGCTGGGCTTCGGGCGGGTCATCGCGTCGCAAGAAGAACAGTAAGCGGCGGGGGAGCTGAAGTCAAGTGAGCAGAACCACGGGAAAATCTGCGCGAATGCGCGAGCCATGGTTCACCCGCGACGGTGAACTCCCGGTGTCGGTCTCGATGGCTCGGACCTGGCTGCGGTGCCCGCGGCTGTTCTGGTACCAATACGTGCTCCGCAAGGAGGCCGTCGACGCCGGCACAGCCCCGCAGGACTTCGGGACCTGTGGCCACGCCGGTCTGGCTTCCTGGTGGTACGAGGGCGGCGACGACATCGGGAGGCTCCAGCGCGCCCTCGCGGCAGCGCGAGCGCAGCCGGTGTACTCGAACCTCACGAAGGCCGCCCGGCTGTCGCTGAGGGCTGTCCTCACCGCTTACCACGCCGCGTACAAGCGAGAGGGGTGGGAGGTGCTCGAGGTCGAGAGTAAGCACAAGATGATCCTCCACGAAGCGCGGGGGATCTGGTTGAGGCTCACGCCCGACGCGATCGCGCGCAACCTCGAGACGGGCGAGGTATGGGTGGTCGAACACAAGTTCACCAGCGCGGACATCCGGCCCGGCTCGTACTACTGGGACCAGAAGGACATCGACCTACAGAACGGTGTCTATGTGTTGGCCGCCCAAGCGATGGGCCACAACGTCGAGGGCGTGTTGTACGACGTCGTGAAGCGGCCGGGATACCGGCTGCGCAAGGCCACACCGAAGGCCAAACGCCAGTACTACAAGCGCGACGGGAAGTATGGCAAGCGCGGTGACCCAAAGCCAGGCACGCTGCTCGAGGACGAAAGCGAGTCCGATTTTCTGGACAGGGTAATCGACTCCATCGTTGCCGACCCCAACGCCTTTCTACAGCGGAAGGAGTACCGCCTCCTCGAAGAGGATATCGAGGCGGCCGGCGAGGATATCGTAGGCGTCGCGCGGCTCATCCAGGGCGCCGGCAAGGCCGGGCTCTACCCAAGGAACCCGGACGGCTGCAAGCGGTTCAACCGGGTGTGCGAGTACTACCCGGTGTGCGCCGGTCAGGCGTCCATTGATGACGAGTCCATGTACCGAACACGAGAGCAAAGGAGAAAGAAGTGAAGGAAGATCTGCTGATTTTGCGGCCGTTGCGGGAGGCAATTACCAGGCGGCTCCCGGTGCAGAGCGAGGAAACTACCACGGCGGTGTGGGACGGGTTACACACGGCGGCTACGCGCGGGGAGGTCCTCAAGCGTTTGCGCCACGATGTCGTCGACGACTACTACTGGAGCGCGGACAAACTCTACGAGAAGCCCTGCGCCATCGACGAGGACGACGAGGAGATGGTGACAGATGAGGAGATGGTGGACGAGGCTGTCAACCACTTCCACCGGCGGCTAGAGGGTCTGGTCAATTCCATCGAGAACAGCATCGATCGGCTCAGTGCGGCGGTTGCCGAGATCGAGGACCGGCTGGAAGACATCGAGGACCGGACGGAGGGGCACGGGGACGACGACGAGCCCGAGCCCGAGGAGCCCGAGTACGTGGTGTACAGCCGCGCCCTCGGCGAGAACGCGCCGCAGGAGTGCACCGTGTGTCACTCCGTGCGGGAGGCCGAGGAGAAGGTCGCCGAGTTCAACGCCGAGTACGGCTCCGGACCAGGGTTCACTCACGGCTTCTGCAGCCGGCGCCTGCTCGAAACGCTGAAGTCGAGGTGTTCCGAATGAGTATCCTGGACTCAGTCCAGACGGGCCGGGTGCACCGGCCCCCGCGTGTGCTCATCTACGGCCCGCCGGGGGTGGGGAAGTCCACCTTCGCCGCTGGCGCGCCGGCGCCACTGATCTTCGACGTCGAGGGGCGTACGGAGCACCTGGACGTGGACCGGCTCCCGCCCGAGGCGTTCGCCGACACCGACGAGGACAGCGGTTGGGACCGCCTTATCGACGCCATGCGCGACCTGGTCCGGGCGGCCCGCAAGGAGGACCTGAAGTACAAGACCATCGTCTTCGACACGATCGACCGCATGGAGCAGCTGGTCTTCGACCACCTGTGCGCCGAGCACGATGTCGACCAAGTGGACGAGGTCCTCGGAGGGTACGGCAAGTGGGTCCAGGCCACCATCGACCAGCTGAAGCGGTTCCTGGCGGGTGTGGAGGCCATGCGCCGCGCTGGCCTGCAGCCCATCATCCTGGGGCACAGCCAGATCAAGAAGATGACCCCGCCCGACCAGCTCGACTACGACGTGTACACCCTCAAGATGAACATGAAGGTGGCCAAGTTCGTCATCGAGCAGATGGACGTAGTTGGTTTCGCCCGCTTCGACGACGTGGTGCGGAAGGCCAAGAAGGGCGAGACCAAGGCCAAGGTCGTGAGCACCAACAAGCGGGTCCTGCATCTTCAACGCGAGGCCGCCTTCGAGGCCAAGGGCGGTATCGAGATGCCGGCGAAGATCGAGCTGGACTGGAGCCAGTTCGAAGACGCCATCAACCAGGCCCGGAGATAGGAGAACAGAAGAACATGCCCAAGCGAAAGACCAAAGACAGCGACCTTTACGGACGTCACCTGGCCCAGCCCGTAAACTCGGCCGTGCAGGCCGGTGACGGCAAGAAGCAGCCCGCGATCGTGATGAAGTTCCGCCTGCTCGAGGGCCTCATGGCAGGGCGCTACGTCACCAAGTTCGGGTCCTTGCACGAGAACGCCCGCGACTACACCTTGCAGGAGGCGCGCAACTGCGGGTGGCACGGCGACAACATCGCCAGCATGGAGGCCGACGGGTTCGGCTCGCGCAACGTGCAGCTGAACATCCAGAAGCGGACCTACGAGGGCGCCGACGGCAAGAAGAAGAACGGCCTGCAGATCTACGTCAATCGGCCGCCTAGCGCCGACCTGAACCTGAAGAACGCCCTGCAGGGCGACGAGCTCGAGCGGCTGGCCGCCGAGATCCAGGCCGAAGCGCGCGCCATCGAGGCGTTGCCCGAGCCCTCGGAGGAGGAAAAGGCCGAGGTCGAGGCGGCCCGCCAGGCCGCCGAGAAGGCCGCCCAGGCCCAGTCCGACTCGTCCGATGACGACGACGAGGACGAGGACCCGGACGTCGACTTCTAGCGATGGGGCGACAACGCGGAAAGAGAGCGCACGCTTCGAGGCAGGCCGCCACCCAGAGGGCGTATAACCAGGACCGTCAGCGCCAGGCGCGGATGTTCGGGGCCATCGTCGACCGGCTGAACATCCAGGATCTGGTCCTGTACGTCTGCGCTCGGCGAGCGCTGGGCTACGACTTCGCGGAAGACGAACGCGAGATGCTCGAGGAATTCATCAGCGACGCCGAGGAGGCTGCGGACCCTCCGGAGCCTGAAAGCTCCGACGAAGAAGAGTAGACGCACTGGCGGGTGAGGCGGGCTCCGGCCCGCTTCCCCGCCACCTGAAGGAGATCGTATGAAACTGGTTGCATTTGACTTGGAGACAACCCGGTGACCAAGCGAGCCAAGAAGCTGGCCGACGTCGGTATCACCGCGTTCTACGCGGAAGACCGGTCCACCATCGAGGAGGACTTCATCACTTCCATCGCGGCGATGTTGGACGAGGCCACGAAGAAGTCCTCGGCCAAGAAGAAGCAGCCCGCGTTGCCCTTCCCGCCCCAGGACGTGTTCGAGGGACTGAAGGAAGTGGCGCCGACCATGCTCGAGTACGAGTACACCAAGACGACCTTCGGACGGCTGGGTACCGTGCTCAGGCAGATCCCGAACCTGAAGAAGACCGACCTGGAACGTATGCTGGACTGGGTCCGCGCGGGCGGGCTCGACTGGTGGACTCGGCGCATCAGCTTTGACAAGGCCGTTCCGCACGTGAAGGAGTGGATCCTGAACGCCAGGGCCTGGGAGAAGCGCGGGCGCCAGAACCTCGGAAGCCGCGTGGATGAGCTGGCCGAGGAGTTCGAAGGCAAGGCCCGATGAGCGACGAGGGCGACCTCGACGAGGTCTTCTACGGGGAGACCGACCGTGCTGCCGAGGAGCACCTCGTAGCACAAGCGTTGATGGCGCCCGAAGTGTACGACCGTGTGAGACTACCGCCAGAGGCATTCTTGGATCCGAAGCACCGCTATGTGTGGGAGGCCCTCGGCGAGGCCCGGCCTGGCCCAGATGAGGACGTGGACGTCCTGGCCGTCGCCGACGCCCTCGAGGCGGACGGGAAGCTCGAGGCGGTGGGCGGGATGTCGTTCCTGATGGAACTGGCCATGCTGGTACCGACCGCGGACAACGTCGACTACTGGGCGACCAAGGTGCGCGAAGCGTGGCTCACCCGGGAGGTGATCCTCACAGGCTCTCACGTGCGCTCTCAGGCGATCGCCGGGGTCCGGGGCACCGACCTCCTGGCCGAGGCGCAAAGCCGGCTGGAGCGCTTAGAGGGGCTCCAGGAGCGCGCCGACCCGGATCTGGCCGCCGAGGTCGAGAGGGAGTTCGACGCACTGCGTCGGGATGTCCGGGCCAAGGAGCGGGGAGAGAGCGTGGTACGGGGGCTCCCCACGGGTGGGCTTCTGGAGGGGATCGTGCCGGGCGGCCTGCCGCTCGACCGCCTCATCCTCCTGGCCGGCGAGACCGGGACCTTCAAGAGCTCGCTGAAGCGGGCCATCTTGGACGAGGTGGCGAGGGCAGGGTATCCCTGTCTGGACCTCAGCCTCGAGGACTCGGTAGAGCTCACCCGGCAAGCGGCGTTGTCCCGGCTGTCAGGGGTCCCGCTGGCTCGCATCCTGAACCGCGATCTGGACAAGGCCGACAGGCGACTGCTCAAGGCCGCGTCTGGCGGTGCGTCGGAGATCTTCAAGAACGTCACCGTGGTCGGCGACGTGCCGGCCTCCATCGACGACGCGATCGCCATAGTCCGGTCGTACAAGCGCAGCAAGGGCATCAGGCTGGTAGCACTCGACTACCTGCAGCTCATGACCGACGACCGCGCTACCATCGCGGACAGCTTTCGGAAGCTGCAGCTCGCGGCGAAGCGGGACTTCGTTAGCTGGCTGATCATCAGCCAACCATCCCAGCACAAGATCGACGACCGGGATGGGCCGTTCAAACGGATGAGGCTGAACGACATGCTGTACGGAGCTCCGGGCGCTGCGATGTTCATCAAGCTGGCGTTGGCCATCTACCGGCCGGCCAACTACCCAAAGCCGGCCAGCAATCGCGACCCGCACTACGACTTCATGCAGGACCACCCGGACCTGCACGAGAAAACGCTGGAGCTGTGGGTGCGCAAGAACGTCATCGGGGAGTCGAACGTCTTTCGTAGGCTCATCGTCGACCCCGAGACAGGAAGGATACAACCGTGGAAGTAGTAGCATTCATCAGCGGAGTATTGCTCGCCGCGTGGATCGCCCACGCACTGGGGTTTTTCGATGGTCCGCGCAACTGATATGACGCGTCTGCAGCAGATGCGGATTCGGCTGCGCAACGACCGAACCTGGCTCGATGAGGGTGACATCAGCTTCTTGTATGTGCCCGAGCTCGATGAAGCGAGCGAAGCTCTGCAGGAGGCGGAAGACGCCGTTGCACGGGCCATCGCGTCCCTCGGCGACCAGTGAAGTGCCCGTGCAAAACCGGCGGGAAGTGCGTCGCCTGCGGGTACGACTACGAGGCCGTGGTGACCAACCGGTATGAGTTTGCGATACCGGTGGGCATCCCCAGCCAAACCAAGCTGGGGGCCAACACCCCAGGACGGGGTGGCGGCATCTACCGAGGGTACCGCCGACGGTTCGCGCGTGCGATCGCCAAGGCCGACCTGGACATTCCGGCGGCCAAGGGCTTCCGGCGGGTGTTCATCACCAGGCTTTGGGGCAAGGGCAAGCGGGCCTACGACTGGGGGAACTTAGTCGGCGGGTGTAAACCGCTGGTCGACGAGATCGTCGGCGCTGGCCTCCTGGTCGATGACCGGCCGTCCGCCTGCCAGATCTTCTACGACCAAGGGAAGTCGGAAGACGGCAAGGACTGGACGAGCATCGTGCTGGAGGAGCTGCCGCCGCTATGAAGGAGAAAGCAGTGTACAAACCAATTGCGGAGATGTGGGATGATGACCGGGAAGTTCCGACGGTCGACACCGACCCACTGGAGCTTGAGGCCGAGGAGGACATCCCGTATTCCGACTGGCCCCGCCAGACTCGGGTGGCCACCTTGCCCATCGAGTCGTACTCCGAGCTCGAAGCCTACGAGGTTCACGACCAGCTGGCCGCCGAACGTGGCATGAAGGTGCTGGAGCGGTTCTACACGCCCCTGCACTGGTGCGCGAGGATGGGATGACGACCGAACGCTTCGGACCGTATGTGAAGGTGGCGAGCGGGAGGCGTATCTACCTCTCGGATGTCCAGCCAGGGGACTGGAAGCTCGAGGACATCGCGATGTCCCTGGCGCACTTGCCCCGGTTCTCCGGGAACATTGGGCCCTACTACGTTGCCCAGCACTGTATGCACGTGTCGGCGATGGCGCGTGACCAGGGTCGGCCGGCGAAGGAGCAGCTCAAGGCGTTGTTGCACGAGGCCGACGAGGTGGTGACCGGCGACGTTCCCAGCCCGGTGAAGTGGATGGACCAAGACTACATCGACAGGGTACTGAGGAGTTTCGTGGACCACATCGTAGGCCACGGCGACCTGGATGAGCACAAGGCGCTGTACTACCGGAGCGTCATCGCTCCGGTGGGGTTCCTGAAGGAGCTGGGCCGTAAGCTGCGGAACGAGGGGGCCTTCCCGGCATTCGGGCTGAAGCCCGGAGTCCCGAGCTGGCTGAAGTACCTGGACAACGTCGCCTTCGCTACCGAGCGGAGGGACTTCCACTTCGACGACACCGTGTGCATGTCATTCGGTGACCAACGCAAAGACGAGGTCGACCCCGACCCGTCACGGGTGCTGGAATTCTCCGATCCGCACCTGGCTTACCAGCGATTCGTCCGGCGCGCCCGGCAATTGCTTCAGGAGATCGCATTTGGCAGGTAAAAAGTTCGACGGCGGCAAGCCCAAGCTGTCGCTGATTCCGCCCGAGGCCCTCATGGCCCTGGGCCGTGTTCTGACCATGGGTGCCGAGAAATACGGTGCCCGCAACTGGGAGCAGGGCTTGGAGGCTGACCGCCTCATCGATGCCATGCTCCGGCATCTGGTGGCCTGGCAGTTCGGTGAAGGCACCGACCCCGAGAGCGGCGAGTCGCACCTGGCGCATGTCTTGTGCAACGCCGCGTTCCTGGTGACGCTAGAGGAGCGAGACGCCTTCGTCGGCGGGGAGAAGGTAGAGGGGTGCCCCGACTGTGAGCACAGGGGCAGGGTCGACGCTCAACCCGGCGATTGCTCGACCTTCAACGATCCGAGACTATCAACGAGACTATCAGTCCAGGGGTTGGCTTACTGCCCTTGTGGCAGGTGCAGGGAGTACTATGGCCTCGAGTAGCTGGCGGGACCTCTTCGACAGCAACCCTCGGGTGCTCGAATGCATCTCCGGCGGGCGCATCGCGATGGCGTTGAACGAGGCGCAGCGAACGATGGGCCGCCCCGTGAGGTACGACGCCCTGGACCGTGCCTGCCGTCGGCATCTCGGAAGCGGCCTGGGCCGGTTGGCCGGTGGTCCTCGAGTGCAGCCCATCGACATCGCCGGGATGTGGTTTCCGGACGAGGACGAGGACGACGTCCGGGACCCGTACGGGCTGATGCCATCGGCGCCGGACCCGTTCGACATTCCGCTGGAGCAGTGGGCAGCCGAGTACCGGAAGAAGCGCAATCCCGGGAAGAAGCACCTCTTCATCCCGGACCTGCAGATGAAGCCCGGAGTGCCGCTCAACCACCTCGTGTGGATCGCGAGGTACGCGGCGGCGAAGCGCCCCGACCGGATCATCTTCGCGGGCGACGGTCACGACTTCCCGTCGCTGTCGAGCTACGATGGGCCGGCCAGGAAAGCCCGCGCCGGGCGCAACGTGATGCTGGACCTCGAGGTTGGAAACATCGGGTACCACACCTTCGATGCCACACTGAGGAGCGAGGGCTGGGTCCCGGGGGAAGACGGAGAGGTGTACGTCCTCGGCGGGAACCACGACTGCCCCATCCATGGTGGTCGCCCCCGACGTTGGATGGACGACAACCCGGAGAACGAGGGCATCCTCGGCCTCAACAAGTTCGCTCATTACCAGCTCGGCTACCACTACACGCCGTTCATGAACTGGCTGGAGCTCGACGGGGTGACGTACTCGCACCTGTTCAACATCAACCTGCAGGGCAAGTTCTCGCCCACCGCGCAGCGCACCGGGCAAAAGCCGGACATCGCCGTGCGGGGGCTCATGCGGTCCTGCACGGCCGGGCATACCCAGGGGCTGCAGGTGTGGCCACACCCGTCGCTGCCGATGCGCGGTCTGGTGGCGGGCTCGTGCTACCTGCACAACGAGCCCTACATGGGGCACGGTAACAGCCACTGGAGGGGAATCGTGATGAAGCACAACGTCGTCAACGGCTACTACAACCTGATGGAGGTCGACCTCGGGTTCCTGCGGGAACGCTATGGCGACTAGGACCAAGGCTCAGCTCGAGAAAGAGCTCCAGGAGGTCACCGAGGAGCGAGACCGGCTCCGGGCGGCGATCAGCGAATTCCTGCTGTTCATGACGGAGGAGCACCTGGGGACCTGTTCGGCGGCCATCGCCACGCTGCAGCGGGAGCTGCACCCGCCCCGGAGCGACGAGGAGTACTGATGGACACCACCGTCGTGGAGACCCGGACCCAGCTCGAGGCGTGCATCCAGGAGATGCGCGACTGGTGCTCGGGTTCCGGGCTCCCCGTCGGGCTCGACACCGAGACCACGGGGTCCGACCCAGACGAGGAGTCGCCGGTCGGGCATGCCAGGGTTTGGTGTACGACCACGGCCTGGGGACCGTCGCGAGACGAGCTCCGGGCGGTGTTCTTTCCCTGGTGGGCCACTCCGTACCTGAAGCCGTTTCTCGAAGACGAGGAGTGCGGGAAGGTCGGAGCCAACCTGTACGGCTACGAGAAGGCGGTGTACTGGAACGAGGGCATCGACTTCCGAGGTATCGTCGGCGACACCGTCGACATGTGGCGCTTGCTGGACGTGAGCCGGACTACACACGGGCTCAAGGCGTTGGGCGCCCGGCTGTGGTACAACATGGTCCCGTTCACCGCGGTCGCCGGCCGGCCCAAGCGGCTGAAGGTCACGGTTAGGAAGAAGGAGGGTACTCGGTCGACGAACGGCGTCGAGGCTTATGTGGCCCCTGGGGAGCACCACGGGTTTTTGCTGGCCAAGGGTAAGAGCGGGCGGGAAATCATCCACTTGGACGAGATCTGGTCGGACTACCCTCAGCGCCGGGAGCTGCTGGTTTGGTACGCGCTGCAGGACGCCGTCGTCGGCTACCACGGTTGGCGGTACTTGAAGCGTAAGCTGGAGACGCGGGAATGGCGCTGACTGCGCAGGACTTCTACGAGCGCGTGTGGCGCCCTGGCACGCTCGTGGTGGGCAACATGGCCCGGGACGGCATCCAGGTCGACACGGCCAACGCGCGGGCGTCAGCGGAGCGCTGCGGGCGCCGGCTAGAGTACTTCGAGAATTGGCTCAACCACTGGGCCGGGAAGGAGGTCAACTGGCGCAGCCACGTCCACCAGGTCGCCCCTGTCCTGTACGAGGACAAGGAGCTTCCCGTGCCGCCCATCAAGGGCACCTTGAGAGCCGTGAAGGGCTGCAAGCGAGGTGAGCGCCCCACGGGCGAGGCCAGCCTGGTGTGGCTCCAACGCGACGGCGGGCTGTCGGCCAAGGACAACGCGGCTATCAGCGTGCTGCTGGCGCACAAGAAGGTCACCCGGGAGCGCTCGTTCCACGAGAGCTTGGTGGACTTCACGTTGCCCAACGGGCGGCTGCACAGCATCATCGGGGTGACGACTAAATCCGGCCGGCTGGCCAGCAAGAAGCCCAACGTCCAGAACATGCCCCCGGAGGCACGCGGTGCCTTCATCGCCAAGCCGGGGCACCATCTGGTGGTGTACGACTACTCGGGGCTGGAGTGGCGAATCCTGGCGCATATTCTCGCTGCGCTCTACAACGACTGGTCGTTGGTCCGCGAGATCGAGGCTGGCATCGACCCGCACAACGCCACTGCGGTCGACATGTTCGGTTTCGACGAGAAGCTCAAAAGCCTCACCGGCGAGGACTTCAAGTCGTTGTCCTCCGAGCACAAGAAGTGCCGGGACGTCGCCAAGATCCTGAACTACTCCATCAACTACGGCAAGACGGCTGCCGGGCTGTCGCTGCAGCTGACGATGGTTCTTCGCCGGCCGGTCACGGTCGAGGAGGCCCAGGGCTTCATCGACAAGTTCTACCAGTCGCGGCCGGGCGTATGGAAGTGGCACAGGGACATCGTCAAGTCGGCCTGGGCGCGGGGCTACGTGCGGACGTGGCTTGGACGGGTGCGGCCACTGCCAAAGCTCAACGAGGACCTGCCAGAGTACATTCAGTCCTCGGGCGAGCGCGAGGCAATGAACACGCCCATCCAGGGCAGTGCGGCAGAGATCGTGACTCTGGCTATGCTGCTCACCAACACCGACCCAGAGCTCGCGTCTTTGGGCTGGTACAACCACGACCTGCGCATGCTCCAGTGCAAGCTGGTGCTGCAGGTCCACGACGAGCTGGTCTTCGAGGTTCCGAGCGAGAACGTCGAGCCGGCAAAGGCCATCATCGCGAACACGATGGAGACCTGCACGAACGGCGTAAAGCCGTTCCACTGCCCGCTGGCGGTCGAGGGCAAGGCCGCGCGGACTTGGAAGGAGGCGAAATGAGAACACGGGTAAGCTACCGGGGCCTGGCCAGGGAGATCTTGGCCGAGGCCAACAAGTCCCTCGAGTCGATCGGGGATCCCACAATCGATGAGACGTGGACCACGGAGAACAAGGACGAGGTGCAGGTGTCGCTGCTGGTCATCGTGGCGCTGGCCGAGACCATGCTTGAGAAGGGGTCGGTATGAAGGCGCTTGTTGCAGCATTCTTCAGCGGGGCTTTAGTTGTGAGCGCCGGCTGGATGACCCAGGTCTGGACCTGGTACTACGGACTGGTCTTCCTGGCCTTCGCGCTGGTGTTCGGGGTGATAGCCTTCATCGCCTTCGAGGACTAGGTAAAAGAAAGGCCCCGGGGACAACCCTCGGGGCCTTCGTGCATCTGCAGCTGGGCGTCACGGCGTGCTGGGAGGTTCCTCCAGAGCACCCGACTCCCCCGCCCACACGTGCGGCAGACGCTGGCTCATCACACGCTCCTCGGTCGGTCGTAGGTTTTCAGGGTGGCGATGAGGCCGTCGAGAAAAACCGACTGCGAGAGGTTGGCCCCAATGTAGAGGGCTGCCGTATACCCACCGCCGGCCGTGAATGTGCCGACACTGCCGCCGGTTCGTGCTCCGTCCAGAGCAACGGCCGAGATCTCTCCACCCGGCAGTCCGTCACTGTTCCAGCGGACCAGCCCCTCGTGTAACGCACCTGCGCTTGCCGCGCCATCCGAGGGTGCGTCTGCTGGGCTGCCGGACGAGTCACGAATCTGGGCCGTGAGACTTGAGCCACCCGCCGGAAAGTAAAGCAGACGGCGATCATTCGGATCGGTGTCGCAGATGATTTGGTTTGCGCCCACGCCAAACGTGTCAACAACAAACTCGGCGACGATCTCGCCCAGCTTCTCGCGAACGAAGTCGCCCGCCGCCCGCGCATCCGTCGCCCCCGTCGCATCCGGCGCCCCGTCCGTGAGCACGATCAGCGTTGGCTTGCCCGTCTTGGTGGTCAGCCCCCAATGCCAGACCTCGACGCCGCTCGTGTCGAGCTCCAGGCGAACCGACGTGGATGTCTGCCCCACGTTCGTCGTGGCGGTCAGGTCGATGCGCACGCGCTTGTCGTGGTCCAGCGTGAAGCTCGTCGAGTCCACCTCGGCCGCGCCCACGGCGTCGTACTGAATCAGCCGCCCTGTAATGGTGGTCCCGCCGGCGCCGGCCTTGCGCTGGAGGACGATCGAATGGCTGTACTCGGTCTCGGCGCTGGTCGTGACCGTGTCGCCGATCCAGTCGTTGTCTGATGCAGCCGTGAACAGCCGGGCCTCACGGAACCCCCGGGGGCTGTCTCCGAGGTCCGCACTCGCTGCACTCACGCCACCGGCC
>Ga0102944_1001755_pt1 | contig 13673 bp, 11 predicted proteins | sample SalPonD_shore_MG_FD_78172 | JGI IMG/M metagenome (GOLD analysis project Ga0102944, IMG submission 78172) | Salt pond soil microbial communities from South San Francisco under conditions of wetland restoration - Salt Pond MetaG... | ecosystem: Environmental > Aquatic > Marine > Intertidal zone >...
ATCGCCCCGAACGGCGTCCTCGGGGTGTCGCCAGGCCCCTGAACCTCCGTCGTCCCGAGTCGAGCAATCCACGCAATAACCGCTGTTCCCACGTCCGGATGGCCCACGGTTCGTCCGGCCACCAGGCCAGGTCTCGAAAGCCGAGGCCGACGCCGATCCGCCCGCCGCGTTCGGTCCGCCCGTTGGGGGGTCGGCGGACCGGCGCTCGGCCCTCGCGACGGACCTCGCCGCCGAACGGAGCACGGCTCGGCGCCGGTGACGGAGCGTCGGGCGTGAGGGGGACCGTCGACGGACGGGGGCGACGAAGCGCCGGCCGCTCGACGGCTGCCGACGGGGTATGGCTCCAATAACAAAGCTACCGGCAAGGAACCTGCCGATAGACCGGTCCGTCCATGCATCAAACCCTCTCCCCGTCGCCCCCGCCGTGCAGTGGCCGGGGGGGCCGATCGCTCCGGTGGCAGCGACCGTCGACGCGCGTTTCGAGCGGACGAGCGTGGTCGAACCGACCCGACGTGCCGTCGACGAGGAGGTCGTAGATGGCCGGGATGAGCGACCTCCAGCACGAACGCGGGCTTCGGTTCAGCGAGGTCGTCCCGTTCGACCTCATCGCCGTCTTCGCGTTCGTGGTGCTGGCCGACGCGGCCCTGGTGTCGAGCCCGGTCCGCGGGTCGCCGCTCGCGACGCTCCTCGGGCTCGTCCTGCTCATGTTCGCACCCGGCTACGTCTTCGTCGCGTTCCTCTTCCCGGGCACGCGCGTGGCCGGCGTGGCCCGGTTCGACTCGCTCACCGACCTCGGTCGACCCCTGCGCGACCGCGGACTCGACGGCGTCGAGCGCGTGGCGCTGGCCTTCGGGCTGAGCCTCGCCCTCCTCCCGCTCCTCGGCCTCGCCGTCTCCCTGGCGGTCGGCGGCTTCACCGAGGAGACCGTGTTGACCGCCGTCACGGGCTTCGTCTTCGTCGGTGCCGTGGCGGCCACGGCCAGACGCTACCAGGTGCCCCCGGAATCCCGGTTCGTGCTGCCGGTGGAGCGGTCGTTCGACTGGGTGCGGCACGGGGTGACGGAACCCTCGACGCCGACCGCCGTCGTCAACGTCGTCCTCGCCATCAGCGTCGTCGTCGCGGTCGTCGCCCTCGGCAGCGCCCTGCTGGTGCCCAAGTCGGCCGAGACCTACTCCGACTTCTACCTCCTCGCGCGCAACGACGCGGGCGACCTCGTCACCTCGGGCTTCCCCACGACGATGGTCAGCGGCGAGCCCCAGCCGCTCGTCATGGCGGTCGCCAACCACGAGGGCGCCGCCACGACCTACACCGTGGTCGTCGAGCTCCAGCAGGTCTCCGCGAACGATCAGGTGACCCGGCGGACCGAGCTGGCCCGAGCCACGCGAACGGTCGCGCCCGGACAGACCTGGACCCTCCGGCGGTCCGTCGTCCCGACCATGGTCGGGGACAACCTGCGGCTCCAGTACTACCTGTACAAGGGGCCGGCGCCCGGCAACCCCGACGTGGCGTCCGCCTACCGACACCTCCACCTCTGGGTGACGGTGACCGCCCCGGCCGCCGCGACCAGTTGAGGCACCTATGTGGCCGTGGGAGCACCTGGCGTTCGGCTACCTGCTGTACTCGGGGTCGGTCCGGCTCAGACGGACCGGACCCCCGACCGACGTCGCCGTCATCCTCCTCCTGTTCGCCACCCAGCTCCCCGACCTCGTCGACAAGCCGCTGGCCTGGACCCTCGGCGTCCTGCCGACCGGGCAGTCGCTGGGCCACTCACTCCTGTTCGCCCTGCCGTTCATCGGCCTCGTCTCCGTCGTCGCGAGACGGTTCGCGGCGCCCGAGTACGCCATCGCCATCGCCATCGGCTACCTCTCCCACCTCGCCGGCGACGTCGTCTACTGGGTGTTCCGCGGGGGTGGCCTGACCGTCGGCTTCCTGCTCTGGCCGCTCGTCCCCGCCCGACCGGTGGGACCGATGGGCTTCTTCACGAAGTTCACCGAGCTCCTGGCGACCTTCCTCGCCTTCCTCGCGACGCCGCTCGGTCGGTCCTACCTGCTCCTCGAGTCGGCCTTCCTCGGCGCGGCCCTCCTCGTCTGGCTCGTGGACGGCCGGCCCGGGCTGCCGTGGCACCTGTTCGGCGCGAACCGCGACGGCTCGGCGCGCCGGGCCGAGTCGAAGCGCGACTCCTGAGGTCGGCCGGCCACGCGACGACGGCCGACGCCCGCTCGATGAACCCGTCGTCGAGGCCACCGTGACACGGGGTGAGGGTGTGCAAGCCGTCGCCCGTTGGCGCCAATCGGGCGATGGTGGTGCCTAGACGCCTCCATCGGCGATTTATCCCGGCTAAACCGAGGGTGCGACCGGTCGCCACGTGGCTCGGTGAGCCGGACGTTCCGGGGTGGCTAGGTGACGGTGAACAACGTCGTCACCGCGCGTATGCCAAGCCACGGTCGGACGGCGTCCGGCCGATGAGCATGAGACTCCAATCACTCGTAGACGGCCCGCCCACCCGGCGAGAGGTCCTGAAGAAGGGCGCGATGGCGACCGGCCTCGTCGTCGGCATCGGCGCCGCGGCCGATCCCGTCGCAGCCACCGCCTGGTGTCCACGGTCGCCGGGGTTCTGGAAGCAGGCGAGAAAATGGCCCGCCAGGGTGGAGGACAACGGGGGCTGCCCCGGCTCCGTCATCTGTAACCTCGCCGGAGAGTCGCTCACGAAGGACGAGGTCATCGCGTACCTCAACACGCCCCCACGGGGCGACAAGACCGTCATCATGGCCTTCCAGCTCCTCGCGGCCAAGCTGAACTACCTGGCCGGCAACCCGAACCAGAGCGCCTGCATCAAGCCCACCCTCGACGCCGCCAACGAGTGGCTCTTGAAGGCCGGCGGCTTCGGCTCGGGCCAGCACAGTTGGTCCGTCAACGGCGTCGACGGCGAGGCGCTCAAGGACCGCCTCGACGACTACAACAACCTCCGGCTCCCGAACTGCGGCTGCGTCTCGGGCGGCTCGAGCTAGGGGCCGCCACGGGCCCGCTGACGGCCCCGGGGCGGGGAGCCCCTCCCGGCCGGTAACACCTCCATACCTTTCGGCGAGTGGGGAGCTACCTCACCCACAGGATGACCCTCCACGACGACGTCCGGACGTGGTACCTCCAGCTCGACCGGGCGATGACCCACAACCGCCTCATGGACTACAAGTGGTTCGTCGAACAGGAGCTGAACACCTGGGGTCACCCGATGCGGCTCCCCTTCCGCGAGCGACTCGAGATCTGGCGACACGGCTTCACCAGCCCGTGCGGGAAGCTCTACGACGTCGACCGGTGGGGCCTCGAGGCGTTCCTCAGCGAGCTCCAGCGCAACCGGCTGTTCGACGCCATGAACGGCCGCCATCGGTACCTCATCGACGACAAGCTCAGCCAGTACTGGATGCTCGCCGACCACCCCGAGCACCGGCCGACGGCCTACGGCTTCATCGACCGGGGCTACGTCCACGGCGTGGCCGGGACGGCGTTCGACGACGGCCCGATGCCCGTCGACGAGTGGCTCCCCCCGGCGCTCCGGGAGCGCTCGAAGCTCGTCCTGAAGCACCTCCGCGGGAAGGGGGGCAAGGAGGTCCACATCTGCGGGTTCGACGACGGCTTCACCTTCGACGACCGGCCGGTGAGCGAGGCGGAGCTCTGTGAACGGGTGGGTCGGCTGTCCGCCTACCTCGTCTCGGCGTTCGTCGAGCAGCACGCCTACGCCGACGCCCTCTACCCGCACGCGGCCAACACCGTGCGGCTGTTCACGCTGTGGGACGACGAGGCCGGGGAGCTCTACACCCCCATCGCCGTCCAGCGCGTCGGCACCGAGCGCTCGCGGCCCGTCGACAACTTCGCGGCGGGCGGCGTGTCGGCCGAGATCGACCTCGAGACCGGTGAACTCGGTCGCGCGGCCCAGTTCCCCTTCGACGGGCGGGCGGTGCCCTGGTACCGCACGCATCCGGACACCGGGGCGCCGCTCGAGGGCGAGACCGTCGCCCGCTGGGACCGTATCCGGGACGTCGTCGAGACGCTCGCTCGGGAGAACACGCACATCCCGGCCATCGGGTGGGACATCCTGCTGGACAGCGGCGGCGAGCCGGTCGTCCTCGAGGCGAACACGGGGACGACGTTCGACCTGCTCCAGGTCCACCGGCCGCTGCTCGCGGACGACCGGCTGGCGACCATCGCCGCCCGGTTCCTGCCGGACCTGAAGCGCGTCCGGGACCCAACGGCAGCGGTGGTCCAGTGACGGCGTTACGTTGACCGTACCGCGCCGGTAAGCCGAATATAACAAGCCCGGGTCGCGACCGACGGGCGGTGGATGCCCGCGATCCGGGTGCTTCAGGCCAACCCCGCCGTCGCATCCGTATCGACGCCGACGCGTGACTGGCTCGTCGCCGGCAGCCGACCGGAGCGCCTGGCCGACCGGCTGGACGAATCAACCTCGTTCGAGGACGCCATCGAGCGGGTCCGGTCGCGCCCCGGGGAATACACCATCATCTGCGTCCGCGCCGACGCCCCGAAGCGCGTTCAGGCGTTCCGCAGCCTCACCTCGACCTACGACCTCTTCTACGCCCGGCGACCGCAGGACGGGGTCATCGTCGTCGGCGACCACTTCCGCGACGTGCTGGCCGAACTCCCCGTGGAGCACCGGACGGTCCATCCGTCCGTGGCCGTCGACCAGCTGCTCTTCGGGACCCGACCGACGGGGAGCTACGTCGAGACCGTCGGTCGCCTCGGCCACGGCGAGCGGCTCGACTGGGCGGTCGACGGGTCGCCACGGACGACGCTCGTGGAGTGGCTTCGCGTCGACGAGACGGCCGATCCCGCGACCACCCAGCACCGCCTCGACGACTACCTCGAGTCGACCATCGGCGGCGCCGTCGTCGACGGCGGGTCGGCGACGATGCTCTCCGGCGGCGTCGACTCGACGCTCCTCCACAGCTACGTCGAGACCGACGCGACCGTGAGCGCCGGCTTCGACTCGCCCGAGTTCGACTTCGAGGTCGAGTACGCCCGGGAGGCGAGCGAGCTCCTCGACTCGTCCCACGAGCACCTGACCTTCCCCGAGCGGGACTACCGGGCCCACCTGGAGGCCGCCATCGACGCGACCGGCTTGCCGCTCCTGCTCCCCCAGGCCGTGTTGATGCACCTGACCGTGGCCGAGACGCCGTACCGGACCTACCTCAACGGGGGGCTCGCCGACGGCGTCTTCGGCACGGGGGCCGCGGCGGTCGCCTACCTCGCCCGATACCTCGGCCCGCTCGGCCAGATGACCCCCGGCACCAACGGTGAGTCGGCGGCGCTCCGCCGCGCCTGCCGCCAGCTGCGTCGGCCGGCCACCGACCTGGACGGCGCGGCCATGAACTTCCGCATCCACGCGGACCAGCAGCTGGTCGCCGACTGCGTGGGTCGAGACCGCGTCGAGGCGCGAAAGCGCGCCCGGCTCCGGTACACGGGGCGTCGGCTGGCGTTCGACGCCGGTGCCGGGTACGGCGCGCACATGCACCTCGGTCACGCCATCGAGTACTTCCACGACGTCATCCTCACCAACTGGCGCCACGCGGCGCACGCCGAGGGCAAGGCCATCGTCACCCCCTTCGGCGGGCGCGCCGTCCTCGAGGCGGCACTCGCCGTCCCGCCAGAACACCGATACGCCCGGTTCACCCGGCCCCCACGGGACCACCTCACCCACGTCGTCCGTCACAAGTACCTGCTCAAGGACCTGCTCGAGTCGAAGCTCCCGGCCTACGACGGGAGCAAGCCCAAGGGCCACGGGCTCCTCCCCTTCGGCCGCTACCTCGAGGACGGCCCGCTGGCGGACGTCTTCGACCGCTATCCCCTGCCGGCCTTCATCCCCGCCAGGTCACGCGAGACCGTACGGGACGGGACCGGCGAGGTCACGTGGTACGCAGCCAACTTCGCCATCTGGCGCGACCGCGTGCTGGAGAACGACGCCCTCGAACGGTTCACGACGACGAAGGTCGTCGAGCGGTGAGACCACCCACGACCTCCACCGACTGACTGACCGTTCAGAACGTCGATGCTGAACGTTCAGTCACCACGCGTCGGTCGACCCGCTCGTCGGCCGTGGTCCGTCACGGTTCGACGCGGGGGACTTCCCCGTCGCGGTCGGCGTCGGCCGCCCCACGGACCCCTCGGAGACGGTCGGTCCCGACGGCGTACTCGCGGTCGGGCGTGACGCCCGACGACAGCGTCTCGCGCATGGCGCTCAGGAACAGCCCGGGGTCGTCGGGCCGGATGAACTCGAACCGCGGATAGCGTACCCACGAGGCGACCGTCTCCAGGAGCGTCCACGCGAACGACGGCCGCTCGATGAACGGCGAGTCGTCCCGAAGGATGCTCAGCAGGTGGGCGACCTCGCCGTAGGCGTTGTGACACCGGACGCCGTCCTCGTACGTCGACTCGACGAGCGACGGGGTCCCGTGGGCCAGGAGCCAGTAGTAGTAGGGGAAGTCCACGCCGGCCATGACGGCCTCCGGCATCGACTGCCAGATGCGCGGGTTGATCTCGAGGAACTTCCACTCGCCGGTCTCCCGGTCAAGGAGGTACTCGATGCAGACGAAGCCGTGCCAGTCGAGGTGGGAGAGGAGCCGGGTGGCCACGTCGTCGACCGCCGCCGAGTGGACGGACTCCCGGTAGACCCCGCCACCGCCCACCCAGGAGTTCTGCCGGATCTGGCGGTGCTGGTAGGTCACGAGCGGCTCGCCATCGGCCCAGAGGGCGGTGTAGAGGTGCTTGCGCGCCTGCGGGACGAAGTCCTGCACGATGGGCTCGTGCCGCATCGCGGCGCGGATGGCGTCGACGTCCGGGTCGTCGCCCGGGACGACCGAGATGACGCCCTTGACCTCCTCGGCCCTCCCGGCCGGATAGCCGTCGACATAGTCGCTCGTCAGGAGGTTGTACCGCGCCTTCACGACGAGGTTCGCGTCCCAGGCGTCGACGTCGGAGAGGCGGCGCGTCCGGGCGAAGGGGACGCCGGCGTCGGCCGCCTCGCGGGCGAGCCCGAGCCGGTCGTGGGCCCGGCGGAGCGAGTCGAAACTCGGCACGACGGTGGAGACGTGGGGTTCGAACGCCGCGGCGTCGCGAGCCAGCAGGTAGGTGTCGTACTCCCGGACCGGGTAGATGGTCTCGACCTCGGGGCGGGCGGCGAGCGCGAGCAGCGCGTCGGCGTAGTCGTCGAGCTCGGTCGGCGGGGCCGGCAGGTGGACCCGCTGGGAACAGAAGCGCGAGGCGTAGTGGGGAATCCGGTCGAGCTCCGAGGCCACGAGTGGCTCGATGCCGCGCCGGTGGAGCGACCGCAGACAGGCGTAGCTCTTCATCTGGCGGCCGGTCGGGACGAGCGCCGTCGGCCCCCCGGTGCGGACCATGTGGAGGGTCTCGTCGTGACGAGGAAAATTATGGCCACCCTACCGACGACCAGGAACGGACGCCGCGCCGTCGCGACCTGCGGGTCGACGCCGGCCGGTTCGGTGCCCCGCGCCGCCGACGTCGCACAACGGGTCCATTACAAAGGCCGCGTCGAGCCTGGTCACGGGCGACTTCGGTCCCATGAGCTTCCTCGACCCGAGCCTCCAGCGGACGGCGAACCGACGACCGCCGCCGGACCCGCCGCTCGCGACGGTCCTGCTGGTCGGGACCTTCGCCGGCGGGGGCATCCACCACTACATCGACGAGCAGCGCCGACACCTGGCGGGGCGAGTCGCGTTCGCCACCTTCGACATGGCCGCCCCCCCGAACGGGGCGGGCCCACGCTGGTTCGTCGCCGGGGTCCTCCGGGCCCTCTGGTCGGCAATTCGGTTCCCCTTTCAGCGGCCACCGGACCTCGTCCACGTCCACACCTCGCACCGGTACTCGTTCTACCGGGCCGCCTTCTACGTGCTGTACGCCGCCCACGTCTGGCGTCGACCGGTCGTGCTCCACGTCCACGGCTCGTCGTTCGACGCGTTCCTCGAGACGCGCTCGCCGGCGCTGCGAGCCCTCCAGGACGCGGTGTTCGACGCGAGCGACGCCATCGTCGTGTTGTCCCCCTACTGGCGCGAGGTGCTCGGGCGTCGCGTCGACCCGGCCAAGCTCTGCGTCATCCCCAACGCCGTCGACGTGGACGCGTTCGACCCGTCGTTCGGCGCCGAGACCCCCCACGTCGTCTACCTCTCGAACCTCATCGAGCGCAAGGGCGTCCTGGACCTCGTCGCGGCCGTCGACGCGCTCGTCGAGGACGGCGTCGGCCCGTTCCGGGTGAGCATCGCGGGGGACGGCCCGCTCCGGGGCGAGGTCGCGGCCCTCGCCGCCCGGCACGACCGCGTCGAGGCGCTCGGCTTCGTCGACGAGGCAGCCAAGCGGCGGCTGCTCGACGCGGGGACCATCTACGTCCTCCCGACCTACGCCGAGGGGCTGCCCATCGCCATGCTCGAGGCGATGGCCGGCGGGAACGCCGTCGTCGCCACGACGGTCGGCAGCATCCCGGAGGTCGTCGGGCCCGAGAACGGCCGGCTCGTCGAACCCGGCGACCCGGACGCGCTCGCGGACGCGCTCGCGGCCCTCGTCCGCGACCCGGAGACGACCGCGGCCATGGGTCGACGGAACCGGCAGGCGGTCCTCGACCGCTACTCCTGGCGCTCGGTCTCCGAGGCGCTCGTCGAGGTCTACGCCGAGCAGCTGTCGGGGGACGGCGGCCCACCGGACGACCACCAGCCACCGCCTCGGGGGGACGGTAAGCCCGCCCGTAACAAAGCCCGCTCGGGATGACGGTTCCCCCCTCGATGTCAGACGCGCCAGACGTCCTCCTCGTCGTCCTCGACTCCGCGCGGAAGGCCCGGCTCACGCCCTACGGCCACCGCAGCGACACGACGCCGGCCCTCGCCGCGCTCGCGGGGACGGCCACGGTCTACGAGCGCGCCCACACCTCGACCCCGTGGACGCTCCCGTCGCACTGCTCGCTGTTCACCGGGCGCTTCCCGAGCGAACACGGCGTCACGAACGGCTTCACCGACCGGAACCTGCGCCTCCCGCCCGACGTGCCGACGCTCGCCGAGCGGCTCTCGGACGCCGGCTACGCCACGGCCGGCTTCTCGAACAACCCCTGGGTCGGCCGGCTGTCGGGGCTCGACCGCGGCTTCGACGAGTACGTCGAGTGGGACCTGGAGATCGGCCGGACCACCGGCCGCGACGTCCACGGCTGGCGTGGCCGGCTCTACGACCGGGGCCACGCGCTCCTCGGCCAGGCCGCCCGGACGCCGGTCTACCTGCTGAAGCGCCGGTTCTTCACGAACGCCCTCGTCGACCGGGCGACGCGGTGGCTCGAGGCCACCGCCGACGCGGCCGCCCCGACGTTCACCTTCCTGAACCTCATGGAGGCCCACAGCCCGTACTACCCGCCCCGGGCCGCCTTCCGCGCGCTGGGGTTCCGACCCCCGGGCCCGGTCGAGCCGCGGACGATGAATCTCGCCCTGCTGGCGTACGTCCTGGGCCGGCGGGACCTGGGCGACCGCCGCGACCGGCTGCTCGAGTACTACGACGCCAGCCTCCGCTACCAGGACGGGGAGTTCGCCCGGCTGCTGGCGACGCTCCGGCGGCTCGGCCGGTTCGACGACACGCTGGTCGTCGTCTGCGCCGACCACGGCAAGAACCTCGGCGAGTTCGACCGCGGCGGGAGCCCGCCCCACTACCTTCGGAACGTCAACACGAACGTCCCGCTGGTGGTCAAGCGCCCCGGCCAGCGGGCGGCCGAGCGCGACGAGACCGCGTTCGAGCTACCCCGAATCTTCGACCTGGTACTCGCCGGCGGGGTCCGGGACGTCGTCGGAGGCGGCGTGGACGCCGGTCGCGAAGGGGACGGCGCGGTGGCCGATGGCAACGCCCTCATCGAGGACTTCGTCCCGCACACGGCCCGCCACGCCGAGTCGGTCACCCGCTGGCGGGCCCTGGTGTCCGACGGCCACAAGCTCGTGACGAGCCAGGACGGCGAGGAGTACCTCCTCGAGGGGACGACCGAGCGGGACGTCGTCGTCGACGGCGAGCCGGACGTCCGGGCGGCGCTCCGGGCCGCCCTCGCCGACCGGGTCGACCGGCTCGAGGCCCGCCGGTCCGCCTCCGAGGAGGCGGCCGAGGCGGACCTGACGGCCGGCGTCGAGGCGCAGCTCGAGGACCTCGGCTACCTCTGAACGGGGCCCTCCGGTGACCGCTGAATGACTGTTCGGTCACCGCTGAATGACTGTTCATTCACCGCTGAACGACCGTTCGGTCACTGCTGAACGGCCGACCGACGCTAGCGTACCGGCCTGGTCGTGACTCGTCTTCGAAACGAGTGGGTGTCGTGACTCACCGACCGGCGGCGTCCGGGCGGGCCGCCCTCGCAGGGGCATCGAACGTCCGGACGGCCTCGACGATGGCCTCGATCTCGGCCGGGGAGACGGCGGGATGGACCGGCAGGGACAGCACCTCGTCGGCGGCTCGCTCGGCGTGCGGGGCGGACCACGCCACGTCCTCGTAGACGCCCTGTCGGTGGATGGGTCGCGGATAGTAGACGGCGGTGTCGATGCCCCGGTCGTCGAGGTGAGCCGCCAGCCCGTCGCGGTCGGTCGACCGCACGGTGTACTGGTGGTAGGCGTGGGTCACCCCCGCCGGCTCGGTCGGGGTCACGAGGCCGGGGAGGTCCTCCAGGCCGGCGGTCAGCGCGGCCGCGTGCTCGCGGCGGCGCTCGACGAACGTGGGGAGCCGCTCGAGCTGGGCGAGGCCGATGGCGGCGCTCAGGCTCGGGAGCCGGAAGTTGTGGCCGAGGGTCGGGTGGTCGTACCGGCCGTCGCGACCGTGATTGACGAACCGGGCGGCCCGCTCGGCGACGTCCGACCGGTCGGTGACCACCATCCCGCCCTCGCCGGTGGTCATGTTCTTCGTGGGGTAGAACGAGAAGCAGGCGGCGTCGCCCAGCGAGCCGACGCGCCGGTCGCCGATGGCCGCGCCGTGGGCCTGGGCCGCGTCCTCGACGAGCAAGCAGTCGTACCGGTCGGCCAGCGCCCGGAACCGGTCCATGGGCGCGGGGAGCCCGTAGAGGTGGACGACGAGGATGGCGTCGACCGAGCCGTCGTGGCCCCGGAGCCGGGCCTCGACCGCGTCCGGGTCCAGGTTGTAGGTGGCCGGGTCGATGTCGGCGAAGACCGGCGTCGCGCCGGCGAACCGGACGGCGTTGGCGGTGGCGATGAAGGAGAACGGCGTCGTGACGACGGTGCTGCCGGGGCCCAGCCCGAGGGCCACCAGGGCCGTCTGGAGGGCCGTCGTCCCGTTCGAGGTGGCGACGCCGTGCGCGACGCCGCAGTAGTCGGCGAACGACCGCTCGAACGACCGGACGACCGGGCCGTCGGCCAGCATCCCGCTCTCGAGGACCCCCTCGACGGCCGCCCGCTCGGCCTCGCCGAGGACCGGGGCGGCGATGGGCACGCGCGTCATCCGATGCGGTTGTCCTTCGCCAGCGGCGCCGGGAGCGGCCGGTGGGTCGCGGGGACGCCGACGGCCAGCGTCCGGGGCGGGACGTCCTCGGTCACGACCGCCCCGGCGGCGACGAAGGCGCCGCGGCCGACCCGGACGCCGGGCAGCACGGTGGCGTTCGCCCCGATGGAGACGTGGTCCTCCAGCGTGGGACCCCGGAGCGGACCCTCGGTCCGGACCGGGAAGGGGTCGTTGGTCAGCACGGCCCCCGGCCCGATGAAGACGTCGTCGCCGATGGTCGTGCCCGGGGGGACGTAGGCGCCCGTCTGGATGCTGACGCGCGAGCCGACCGTCGCCGACCCGTCGATGACGGCGTTGGTGCCGACGAGGACGTCGTCCCCGAGGGTCGTGTCCTCCCGGATGAGGGCGCCGTGGCCCGTCGTCAGGTTGTCGCCCGCCCGGACGCCGCCGTAGATGACGGTCCCTGAGCGCACGGTGTGGTTCCGGCCGAGGGTCGCCGCCGGTCGACCGTCGAGGTCGGGGGATTCGACCGTCATGTCGTCGGACGGGCGTCGGTGGAGGTCGGTGGAACCGGGCGGAACGCCGTCAGCGAGTCACGGGGACCTCCGCAGAACACGAGTACGGCAACCATTCGGGCCCTCTAACCGGCCGTCCGGCTTTGTTATCATCGGCTTGCCGTGCGGTAGACGGTTATTAGCCGATTGGCACGGGCTGAAAACCACACGACTGGACGGTGGTGGCGGGGAGCCGAGCGCGATGCCCCGACGAGGGCTCGGCCGGAGTAGCCGAAACCTACGCGATTTTTAACAGCACTGTAACAAAGCCGGTTTCTCCCGTAAATCGTTCTCAAAGGGTCCGCAGGCGGCCGAACGCGACTCTGGACGAACGCAAGACGAGGGCAACCACGTAAATGTCAGATGAGGCCAGCGCGCCCTTCGGGGACAGTGAGGTAGCCAAGGACACGCTGTTCGACCTCCTCAGCAGCCCCCGACGACGGTTCGTCCTCTACTACCTGCACGAGGAGAACCGGACCATCACCCTCCACGACCTGGCCGACGAGGTGGCCTCCTGGGAGTACGAGAAGCCCATCGAGGACCTGAACAGCCAGGAGCGAAAGCGCGTCTACGTCTCGCTCTACCAGACCCACATCCCCAAGCTGGCCGACTCGGGTATCATCGACTACGACAACGACACCGGCGACATCACCCTCACGGACCACGTCAACGAGTTCGGCCCGTACCTCGGCTGGGAGCAGCGGACCGTCCCCTGGCAGCTCTACTACCTCGGGTTCGCCCTGGTCGGCGCCGTCTTCTACGGGCTCGTCTCCTTCGACGTCGGGCCGTTCGCGCTGGTCAACGACCTCGTCGCCGGCCTGCTGGTCATCGTCGGGTTCGTGATGATCGCGACCTGGCAGTACATGGTCTCCCAGCGGACCTCGGTCCGGATGCCCTCGGAGCTCATCGACGAACGCTGAGGCGGCTCGGCCGCGGGTGGCGGGTGACCGTGGGCGGACGGGGTAGCGGCGGGCGACAGCGGCACGTGGTCCGACAGCCCGTCGACGTGGCTCGAAACATACAGGCGGGCGCGCGTGACGACGCGATCCCTCCATCCCAAGTCGTGACGCGCGCGCCCGAGCTGCCGGGTCGCCGCCGCCAAGCGAGCCGCGAAACACCCGCCGCGTGGCGCCGAAGGCAAACCAGCGCCGATCCGGCGCGTCCACGAGCCGTTGCGGGGTACCCACCACGAGAGAGCTGACAGCGGGGGACGAGTAGTCCGGGCTTATCGCGACACGATAAGGGTCTCCTGCCGTTGGCTCGATGACACGTATGTTCACCGTACCTGGAATCTAAGACGACCGTACTAGATGAAGAATCAACCCGTATTAAGCCGTCTCGTCGCCGCTATATGGTCACGAAGTCATGGACGATACGTGGGACGACATCGGGTTCGTCATCAGCTCGCGGTACCGGATCGAGGTGCTCAGGTACCTCGCCAACGGGCCGGCGACGCCCTCGCAGATGGCCGAGGACTTCGACATCTCGATCACCCACATCTCGCGGGCCATCCAGCACCTCCGCGAACGGTCGCTGGTCGACCTGCTGGTCCCGGAGGAGCGCAAGAAGGGGCGAGTCTACGGGACCACCGAGAAGGGCGACGCCCTCTGGGCCCGCATCCAGGCCGAGAACCTCGTC
>Ga0102944_1001758_pt1 | contig 13659 bp, 12 predicted proteins | sample SalPonD_shore_MG_FD_78172 | JGI IMG/M metagenome (GOLD analysis project Ga0102944, IMG submission 78172) | Salt pond soil microbial communities from South San Francisco under conditions of wetland restoration - Salt Pond MetaG... | ecosystem: Environmental > Aquatic > Marine > Intertidal zone >...
CGAACAGCCAGGCGACGTACGCCAAGGGCGCCCCTGAGAGCCGCAGCCCGAGGCCGTCGATGACGATGTAGATCGCGATCCATCCGCCGGTCAGCAATGCGAACAGCACACCGCGACCGTCGCCCCGGAAACCGCCTCTGCGCCGGGCGAGGCTGAGGATGCCCAGGCTGACCACGGCGATGCCGGCCGCTTCCATCAACGCAAGAGTCTCGGCGGCGACGTCCCCGCGTCGAGGCTCATGCGGCAAACTCGCCGGCGCCATCTCCGACGGCCGGTGCCGGGATCGCGGCGCGCTGCCGATCGGCAGGGCGCTTGCGCTCAGGCAGGGACGTTGCCACCTCGCGCGTGCTCCAGTCCCAGGCGGCAGCGCTCGAGCAGCTCGGACAGTTTTTTCTGCTCCGCCGCGTCGAGATCGGCGAACAGACGCACATCGATCCCGGCGCGAACCTCGCGGATGATGTCGTACAACTCTCGTCCGCGCCGCGTCAGCACCAGCCGGCAACAGCGCAGATCGGCCGGATCGCGTTCGCGCGACAAGAGACCCTTGTGCTCCAGTGCCTTGGTCGTGCGCGTCACCTGCGCCTTGTCTCGACCGGAATCCTGCGCCAGCTGGTGCAGGCCGGCACCGCTCTCGCGCCCGGCGAACAGCAGCGCATGGATCTCGTACGGCGACAGATCGACGCCCTGCGCCGCCAGCCCGCGGCGGTAGACGCGCTTCATCACGTGAATCAGCCCCTCGAGGGCTTCCGCCACGTCCGGTGCAGCCGCGTGTTCGGCCACGGACGGTATTGCCGGGTTCATCGAATGCCTCGCCCACGCTCACCAATGGTTGATATGATCAACTATCTCGCATCGCTCCGGCAAACGCCCCGTCGCCCGGCGCGTTGCCCGCTCCCCTCGGAGGGTTCGCTGCGTGTCGCACCTGCGCCTCGCAATCCTGCTCGGCATGACGGTGGCGCTGGGCCCGTTTGCCCTCGACACCTATCTGCCCGCGTTTCCTCGCATCGCTGCGGATCTCGATGTGCCGCTGTCCGACGTCGGACTGACGCTGAGCGCCTACGTCGCGATGATGGGCGCGGGGCAGCTGGTCGGCGGCCCGCTGTCCGATCGCTACGGCCGCCGCGTGGTGCTGCTTTCCGGGCTGGCGATCTTCGGCGCCGCCAGCATCATGGTCGCGTTCGCGCAGACACTCGACCAGATGCTGGCCTGGCGCGTGGTTCAGGCCCTGGGCGGGGCGTGGTGCGCCGTGTCGATCCCGGCGATCGTGCGCGACCGGGCGCGCGGGACGGAGGCCGCGCGCCTGTTCGGGCTGATCGGTCTGGTCATGTTCATCGCGCCGGGCACCGCGCCGTCGATCGGCTCCATCGTGCTGGCGGTCTCGGGCTGGCCGTGGATCTTCGTGCTGCTCGCGGCCTACGCGCTCGGGCTCGCGGCCCTGCTGCACGGCCTGCTGTTTCGGTCCCTGCCACCGCGCGAGCGCATCCGCACACCACTGCACACGCTGCTGACGAACTACCTGGAGGTGGTGCGCAACGGCGCGGCCGTGCGCTTCGTCGCGCTGCAGAGCCTGGCGTTCAGCGTGATGCTCGTGTTCATCACCCATGCCTCGTTCATCTACCAGGAGTGGTTCGGCCTCTCGAACACGACGTTCTCCGCCCTGTTCGCCGCGAACATCGTTGGCATGGCGGCGGTCAACCTGCTCAACCGTCGCCTCCTGCTGTCGATCCATTCGACGGTGATCCTGCGTGCCGCCGTCACGATCCAGGCGACGGCCGTGATCGCGCTCGCCGTGCTGGCGTTCCATGACACGTCGGTGTACCCGGTCGCCGGCTGCGTCATCGTGGCCGTCGCCTGCATGGGCGCCATCGCCCCGAACAACATCGCCAACGCGCTCGAGTTCTTCCCCCGCCTCGGGGGCACGGCGGGCGCAGTGCTCGGCGCCACGCAGTTCGCCTTCTCCGGACTGGTCAGCGGCCTGTCCACCACGCTCGCCAGCAACAACCTGGTGCCGGTGATGCTGACCATGGCGGCGTGCTCCATCGCTGCACTCGCGCTTGCACTCGGTGCGCCCCGGGCGATGCGGCGGGCACTGGCGGCCGAAGCTCCGGCAGCCGAGCGCGTATAGCGCCAGTGTCGGCGGCGCCGTGAAGATGTACGCTGAGGCAACCGTTGCCGCTGCCCGGAGCCCGCATGACGGACCGACCGACACGTGATCCGATCGATCTCGACGGCGAAACCCTGACGCCCGAGTCGATCGCGGCGATCGCGCGCGGCGGCGTCGCGGCCACGCTCGGCACAATGGCCCGCGAGCGGATGACGGCCGGCCGCCGCGTGGTGGAGCGGGCACTCGCATCCGACATCCCGGTCTACGGGCTCACCACCGGCCTGGGCGACCGGGCCGGCAAGCGCCTGCCCACCGAGGTTCTGCAGGAGTTCTCGTACAGCGTCGTCCGCGGCCGGGCGATGGCCCTCGGCGCGCCGTTGCCGGGCGCGGTCGTGCGGGCGTTGATGGCGGTGCGCGTGAACACGCTCGGGCGCGGCGGCAGCGGAGCCTCACCGGCGGTGGCCGAACGCATCCTGGCACTGCTCGACGCCGGCCTCGTCCCCGAGATGCCCGAAACCGGCTCGAGCGGATCGAGCGACCTCTGCGTCATGGCCCACCTGGGCCTGGCGCTGATCGGAGAGGGCGCCTTCATCGACGGCGACGGGATCCGGGTGCCGGCCGCGGATATGCTGGAGCGCCACGGGCTCCAGCCGCTCGCGCTCGGCCCCAAGGACGGCCTGGCGCTGTGCAGCAACAGCGCCTTCACCGCCGGCCGCTCGGCGCTCGCGGCGTGCGACGCCGGCCGCGTGCTGGAGACGGCGCAGACGGTAGCCGCCCTGACCATGGAAGGATTCCGCGCGAACCCGAGCCCGCTGGATCCGCGCGCCGGGGCCGCGCGCCCGCAGCCGGGCCAGCAGCAGGCCGCGAAGGGACTGCTGCGACGCCTGGCCGGCAGCTGCCTGCTCGAGCCGGAGGGACCGCGCCGCCTGCAGGATCCGCTGTCGCTGCGCTGCCTCGCGTCCACCCACGGCGCCGGCTACGTTGCACTGGATCACCTGCGCGAGGCGCTCGACGCCGAGATCAACGGCTCCGGCGAGAATCCGCTGATCCTGGCGCAGGACGACGCGATCCTCTCGACCGGCAACTTCCAGATGCCTGCCCTGATGCTCGCGCTCGACGGCGCCGGCCAGGCGCTCGCGCACATCGCCACCGCGAGCACCGGGCGCTGCGCGCGCCTGCTGACCGGGCGCCACACCGATCTGCCGCAGACCCTCTCGCCGCACTGGCCGACGGGCTCCGGCTTCGCCCCCCTGCTCAAGCCGGCCGAGGCGCTGCTGGCCGAGATCCGGCAGCAGGCCTGCGCCACGCCGCCGGCGCTCAGTCCGGGCGCTGACGGCGTCGAGGACACGATGGTCGACGCACCACTTGCGGCGAAGAAGCTCGAGCGTCTCATCGGCCTCGTCGAACAGGTACTGGCAATCGAAGCGGCGATGGCGGCCCAGGCGATCGAACTGGCCGGGGTGCAGACGGTGCTGCCGCCGGCGGTCGCGGAGGCCTATCGGCAGGTGCGGACGGTCGTGCCGCCGCTGGACGAGGATGCCTCGATGAGCGCACCGATCCGCGCGCTCTGCACCGAACTGATCGGCAGCGGCGCACTCGCAGGCAACGGCGAGCCATCGTAAACCGGAGCCCCGAGGTGCCGGTCACGCCACCGCCGCGCGTGTCCGGCCCGAGCGCGACCTGCGCCCGCGCGTCGGCCTCAGGCGTAGCGCAGCACCTGCCCGATGCCGCTCGCCTCGGCCTTGCGCAGCATGGCGGCACCGAGCGCAATGTCGGACAGTGACAGTCCGCGATGCCAGAACAGGATCGTCTCGTCGTCGCTCTCGCGCCCCGGCTTGCGCCCGGCGACGATCTCGCACAGCTCGGCGTGCAGCGTGCGCTCGCTCAGCTTGCCGGCCTCCACGTGCGGCCGCAGCGCACCGAGCCGACCGTCGCGGCACTGGCCCCAGTCATCGACGACGATCTTGTCCATGCGATCGGTCAGCGACAACTCCACCGCGCTCATGGTGCCATAGGGCACGACCAGCGCGCCCGGCTTCACCCATTCGGTCTTCAGCAGCGGCATCGGTTCGGGCAGGCGCGAGGCCTCGACCATGATGTCCGCACCTTCGAGGCAGGACTGCCAGTCCTTTGTGGCGACGACATTCTTGCCGAGGTCCCGCGACAGCCGCGCGGCGAACGGCTCGCGGCTCTCCGGTCGCCGACTGTGCACGCGGATCTCGTCGAAGTCGAACAGGTGATCGAGCAGCCGCACGTTCCAGTACGCCGTGCCGCGCGCGCCGATGTGGCCGAGCACGCGCGGCCGGCGCGGTCCGAGATGGCGCGCACCGAGCGCGGTCAGTGCGCCCGTGCGCATCTCGGTGATCGCCGTCGCATCCAGCAGCGCGCGCGGCATGCCGGTGCGCGGGTCGAACAGGTTGAGCAGCGCCATCTCCGAAGGCAGACCGTGCTGGTAGTTGTCCACGTAGTCGCCAACGACCTTCACGCCGGCCAGCTCGAGCGGGGCGATGTAGCCGCGCAGCACGTTGAAGTGCCCGTTGAACGCCGGGTCGGGCTGTAGGTGCACGCGGGGCTCGATCACGGTGTGCCCCTCGCCCTGCGCGCGCAGGCCGCCCTCGACCGCTTCCAGGATCTCGTCGTCGGCGAGCGCGAGCGCCGCGATATCGGGTGCGTTCAGGTAAGTGAAGTCGATTCGCCTCATGGGGCGCAGGATACGGACTCCGGCGCCCCGCGCCTACCGAGCGTCAGGCCGCCAGACCGAACTCGCCGGCGACCACTTCGGCGACATCCACATCGGCCTCAGACTCGTTGAGGCTGCGCCGAATGTAGCGCGCCGCCATGTCGTCACCGGCGCGATCCGCGAGCTGCATGTTCAGCAACAGCCGCTTCTCGAAGGGCCGGCCGCCGGGCGTGCGCAGCATCAGCACGGTGGGCCACAGGCCCGCGCCCGGACGACTGCCGACAACGATGCCGATTGCCCCGTTGTCGAGCTCGACGAGACTGCCCGCCGGGAAGGTCCCTACACAGCGGATGAACTCCTCGACCAGCGCGCGACCGAACGTGCGCGGCGCGCGCTCGAGCATCGTCTGCAGAGCAAGCTCCGGCCGATGTGCATAACGGTACGGGCGCCAGCTCATCATCGCGTCGTAGGTGTCCACGATGCCGGCGATGAGTGCCGGGCGCGGAATGTCCGCGCCGGAGAGACCGGCCGGATAGCCGCTGCCGTCGACGCGCTCATGGTGCAGACGCACGATCTCGAGCGCCGCGGCATCCAGGCCGTCGCGCTCGAGGCGCTCGCAGCCGGTGCGGACGTGGCGCTTCACGAATGCCCGCTCGGTTGCCGACAGCGGCTCGCGGTTGTCCAGAACAGCCTGCGGGATGTCCACCTTGCCGACATCCATGAGCAGCGTCCCGAGACCGAGCGCATGCAGTGCGGCGTCGTCCATCTCCAGGTGCGCGCCGAAAGCAAGCGCCAGGGCAGCGGCGTTGATGCCGTGGGTGACGGCGTACGGCTCGTGGCCGCGCAGCGAGGTCAGCCAGAGCAGCGGACTCGGATCGTCCCGGAGGCTGCGCACCATGGCACCAACGGAGGTGCGTGCCCGATCAACGTCCACTGCCCCGCCGTCTTCCAGCTGAGCCAGCGCGTCGGTGATCGCGTCGCGCACCTCCGAGCGCACCCGCGCAGCTGCGCGGACCTGCGCGGAGAAATCATCGCGATCGGGATGGGGTACCGGGGCGAACAGCGTCGCCTCGGTCCGTCGCCGGACGCCGGCGGCGCGCGGTGCCGCACCGGCATCCGAAGCCAACCCGTCAAGCGCCGTCGCCAGTACGCTCGCCTCGGAGCGCTCGCGGTCGACGTAGCAGTAGCGGCACCAGCCCTGCAGCGCCTCCACGTCGGACGGTTCGGCAACACGGAAGCCCTGGAACGGAAACGGCGTTTCCACCCAGGGTCGGTCAAGCGCGGCCACGAACAGCCCGGGACAAAGGCGTTCGACGGGCAGCTGCACCATATTCGGACTTTCGACCATTGCACCCCACAGCGCGCACACTCGGTTGGCCCTAAGGTAGCCGATCGGCGCGCTCGCGGCCACGCGTCCTCGGAAATCCGTCGACGCAGTGGGATGCGCCGGCGCGTGACGCCGACCCCAAACGACCGCCGGGGGCGGGAGTGCCGCAGGCCTTTACAGCGGCGGCTGCTTCACGCAAGCGCCGACGCAGGCGCGGGAAGACGGCCACGCTGGCCGATCCGCAGCGACGGCCAGCGGCACGGGAGCGAGTGCGTGCCGGCTGGCGCGCCGGTCGCGACATGCCCCCGATGACGACACGGGACGGGCGCCCGATGCGCCACAGGATCGAGTCCGCGGACGGGCATCCGCGGTCCGGCTGGTGCACCCATGGGGAAATCGATCGGCTCACCGCGCATTTCGGCGCCGGATCGCTGCTGGTGCTCGCCGGGGCGAGAATCCGGCCACCCTGTTCGTGGCCGACGAACAGGGTGGCGTACATGGATGCGTGCTCGACTGGCGTCCGGGACGCCCGGCATGAGGTCGACGCGGCTGCAACTGACTCTGCGCCGCCGGACCGTGCCCGGCACGCGGTCGCCGGGAACCTTCAGGCGCCCGTGCGCCGTGCCACACGCACGCGATTCACGAGACGCTCGAACAGGCCGGCGGCCACGTCGAGCGGGGTCACCCGGCGCTCACCGGACAACGGCGCGCTGCGGATGCACAGGCCCTGGCCGTGGCTGAAGCCGCTCCAGGCGGGATCGGGCGTCAGCCAATGGCTGTCGCCGCGGTCGTGGCACAGATGAATCGGCTGATCGAACATGGGAGTGACCCTCCGCTGAATGCTTCAGTGCGCGGGCGATTCCGGCACGAGTACAGTCTCGGCACGGCGCGGCGCGGCCACAACAGACGATACCTACAAGGGGGGCTAGTTTTTCTTGGGCTCCCCGGCGGACACCGCGGCACGGCGCGTTACCATCGCGTGCCGGATCGATGCGATACCGACGGAAGGTCTGATCAATCCGTTGCTGCCGCGCTCGAGTCGATTCCGGCAGCCTGGACAGGCGCGGTGTCGGTTCGGTAGCCCGAGCTACCGAGCCGGCGACGCAACAGCGCCAGGGGCGAGAATCGGCCAAACCGCAGGGGGTTACGTCTGCACAGGCGGCGCCGCGAAGCTTGACCGAATTCCCCGATACGGCGCTGCGCTTCGCGCCCTGCAATGCCGCCTTTGCAGGCGCAACGCGGCATCAAGGGGTTGATCGGACCTTCCCTGGACGACGAACGCCGCGCCCGGCGGCGAAGGGAGGCGTGAGATGGCCAACGCACTGCTTCTGCTCGCGGGCCTGGGGCTGCTGATCGGCGGGGCGGATGCGCTGGTACGGGGTGGCTCACGCTTGGCCGCGGTCGCCGGCATCTCGCCGCTGGTCATCGGCCTGACCGTGGTCGCGTTCGGTACCAGTGCCCCGGAACTCGCCGTCACCGTCAAAGCCGCCACGACCGGGGCGGCCGGCATGGCGCTGGGCAACGTCGTGGGCAGTAATATCTTCAACGTCCTGTTCATCCTCGGCCTGTCCGCGCTCGTCGCGCCGCTGGTGGTGGCTCAGCGCCTCGTGCGCCTCGATGTCCCCCTGATGATCCTGTTGTCGATCGGGCTCTTCCTGCTCGCGCTCGACGGGCGCATCGGCCGGCTCGACGGGCTCGGGCTGTGCACCGCCCTGCTGGCCTACATGGCGTTCCTGGTGCGCCAGAGCCGGCGCGAGGCGGCAGCGGTGCGCGCGGAGTACGACCACGCCTTCGCTCCGCGGGCACACCCGCCGCGCCGGCTGGCGACGGACGTCGCGCTCGTCGTCGGCGGCCTCGCGCTCCTTGTCCTCGGGTCGCGCTGGCTCGTGACGGGCGCGGTGACCGTTGCGCTCCACCTGGGCGTGAGCGAACTCGTGATCGGACTGACCATCGTCGCCGCGGGCACGTCGCTGCCCGAGGTAGTGACCTCGCTCGTCGCGACCGTGCGCGGTGAGCGCGACATCGCCGTCGGCAATGTCATCGGCAGCAACCTGTTCAACATCATGGGCGTGCTCGGGATCGCGGCCGGCATCACGCCCGGCGGCATCCGGGTCGCGCCGGCGCTGCTGCGTTTCGACATCCCTATCATGATCGTGGTGGCCCTGGCCTGCCTGCCGATCTTCGCGTCGGGCGCCCGGATCTCGCGCGTGGAAGGCGCGGTACTGTTCGCGTACTGGTGCGCGTACACGCTGTACCTGGTACTCGCGGCGGGCCGGCACGATGCCTTGCCGCTCGTCAGTGCCGTCCTGCTGTACTTTGCCCTGCCGCTGACGGCATTGACGCTCGCGTTCGTGGCCCTGCGGGAGTGGCGCGCCCGGCGTCAGCCGGCCGGCCGACGGGGCCCCCAGCAGTAGCCATCGGCGTCGAGCAGGTAGCCACTCGCGCACGCCCCGGGGCTTGTCGGCGCAGCCTTCCGGGACGACGTAACCGCGGCCTCCTGCGCTCGATGTCGGTCACCGGCAGCTTTACGCCGGCGTCCCCGTGAGGGTCGGATCATGGCCGCGCGGGACCATCCACGCATCGCCGGTCCTCTTGCCGGTCGCGGGTTCCGGTCCTCCGGTATCCGGCGGGCTCGACCGATGGCGGGCGAGCGAATCATGGGGGATAATGGTGTCGCTTCGACATCGAAGCCGGGCACTTGGTCAACACGGAGCGTCACGGATGACCTACGCAGACCTCGTTCGCGAGGTGGCACGCCTGCTGTCGGCGCACGCGAGCACCGAAGCGGTCGCCGACAGCATGCACGTGCGCCTCTGGTGGGACGTAGCCATGCAGCACGCCCTGCTGGGCCTGCCCTTGCCGCCGGATGATCCGGTGGTGGCCGCCGAGATGTACGCCGACGCGAAGACCGACGTCGGCGTGCTGATCGAGGACGCTCGCGCCCACCTCGCAGGTGCCCGGCCGGGCGCGGCGGTCGCGCCCTTCGCGCGGGCGGCGAACGACGCCTGAGCCGGCGCGCCCCGGGCACAGGGCTCGTCGGCCCCGCCGCTCGCTTCCCCCACGAAGCGGCCCCGCATCCAACGGGAACAAGGGGCGCCGCAGCGTCTCTGGGGCGCCCGGCTGTGCGCGCGATCCCCTCGCGGTCGGCGCCAGCGTACCCATCGGACGCCTTCGCCGCGTGCACGCCTCGTTCGCCTCCGGCCGCTCACGGGGACCCGATGATGTGAAGCGTTCGATGGGCCCGCGCGAGCACGTCGGTTATCCTGTGCCCATTCACCCGTTCGATCGATCGTGCAGTCATGGCGGACTCCCTTCAGGATCAGCTCAAGCAGCTCGGCCTCGCCGACGAGAAGCAGGCGCGCAAGGCCCGGCAGAACAACAAGAAGAACAAGCCGCGCAAGCCATCGCGGCGCGGCCAGTCGACACCCGATCCGCGCGCGGCAGAGGCCCGGCAGGCACGCGCCGAGAAGGCCGAACGCGACCGCCAGACGGAGTCGCGCCACCAGGCCCGGCGCCGCGCGAAGGAGACCGCGGCACGCATTCGCCAGATCGTCGAAACGAATCGCGTCACGCGGGAGCAGGGCGAGGTCGTCTACCGCTTCACGCGCGGACGCAAGATCAAGGAAGTCTGGCTCAGCCAGGATCAGCATCGACGCCTGGCCGACGGCGAGCTGGCGCTGGTCAGCGCCGGCCAGACCTACGACCTGGTGCCGAAGGCGACCGCCGGGCGGATCCAGGATATCGATGACAAGGCGGTGCTGGTGCTCAACCAGCCGGCCGACGAAGCCGCGCAGGGCGACGATCCCTATGCCGACTTCCCGGTGCCCGACGACCTGATGTGGTAGACGTCCGCGGGTGCACTCGCGGTCCCCGGGCGCTCAGCGGGCACCGCGCGATGCCTGATCATCCCGCCGGGCAGCGCGACCGCCGGATGGGCCTCAAGGAAGGTCCGTAGCCGCTCGCGCGCGGGCGCGGGCGAGCCGTCCTCGACCGCCGTCGAGAGCACCACGAGGGAGGCATCGCCGCCGCGTCCCAGCACGCGCCGCACGGCTCCCAGCGCCTTCGCCACCCAGCCGCGCGTGGTGCGCCAGTCACCGATCTGGTACCAGCTCCAGGCTAGGCGCCGCTCGCCACCGCGGCGCAGCAGGCGCTCGTTCAGCTCCGGGTCCGTCCCACGCGTCGGCACGTCCCGCAGCTGGCGCGCGACCGTGCGCCAGCCGCCCCCGTACAGGTGATTGCCGGCGTTGACGAGCTCGGCGCCCTGGCGCTCGTGCCGATAGTGGATCACCAGCAGTTCGACGGCGGCCCCGGCAGTGACCGCACGGTACTCCCCGACCGCGGTAAGCGACGCTCCGACAAACACTGGTTCGAGCACGGACCGTTCGGCCGGCGCGTAGCGCCAGTCCGCCGCCGCGGGCAGATGCACGGCGGTTGCCACGGTGGCCGCGCTGCGTTCCACCCACATCTGCAACAAGGGACCGGCAACGAGAACGGCCGCTACGGCTGACGCGGCCAGCGCGAACCGACCGGCCCGTGGCCGAACCGGCTCAGCCGGCGACGCCGACGTCCCCGCCGTGGGCGTGTTCGCGCCGCTGCTGGCGGGCGCCTCGCGCCATCGCGAGCCACCCCAGAACAGGACCAGCACGACGACGCCGAAAAACACCCAGCCGTAGAGCATATGGTCCATCCCGATGGCCAGCGCCGGGCTGCCGTAGTAGGCCAGGATCACGACGAACGAGGCGCGCAAACCGTTCGCGAGCAACGGCACGGCCACCGCTGCCGCCATGAAGCCGGCGCGTCGCCGGGGACTGCGGTACGTCATCCACGCGTATAGGCTACCGAGCGCCAGTGCCGGCAACAGGTAGCGCAGGCCGCTGCAGGTCTCGGCCACGACGAAGCGGGCCCCGGGGATCGCGAGATACCAGCCATCGCGCGCGATCGGTACGCCGGCGATGTGCGCCATCATCACGGTGAACGTCGCCGTCCCATCCTGCAGCAGCGGGACCAGGCCCTCGCCCCACGGCACCGCGAACACCAGGAATGCGAGGGGGAATGCGATGCGTGCGATCACCACGGGCCCCAGCAGGACCAGCAGCACCGACGGAACCGGCGCAACCAGCGCGAGGTGACGCAACACGGCCACGTTGCCCGCAGCCGCCAGCAGCCAGATCGCGACGAGCCCCGCGACCAGAACCAGGGCGGACCACGTCACCTGCGGATCGAGCACGCGCAGGCACGCGCGGCGCCGCCAGATGAGCCAGGCGCTCACCGGCGCCACGAGGAGACCATGGGTGTAGGTGGCGGACTCCAGCCACACGCGCACGATGGAGCGGGCCGTCCCGGCGTACGCCGTCAACAGCACGACCAGCAAGGCCGCCAGCAGCACGACAGCCAGCGACCATGCCCGGGATCGGAGCACGGGCACCAGCACGATCGCGCCGCCACGGTCGTCGGTCGGCATCACGTTGGAGTCGGACCACCGGCTGGCGGTTCGCGGAAAGTGGACGCGCAACGGCGGGGTACCGCTCTAGCAGAGTCTTCGGCAAGGATCCGGCCGCTGCATCGCCAGCGGCCGGGCGAGGCAAGCCTCAGCGGCCCCCGCGGTTGCGGAAGGCATACAGGCCGACGGCACCGACGGCGACCAACAGCAGTGTCGCCGGAATCGGCAGGGAAATATCCCCGTTGCCGCCGTTCGTTTGCTCATCGTTGTTCCCGAAATACTTGTCGATGAAATCCTGGTCGAGCGCCGAGGACCCGGCCCAGGCGCCCGCGGTGCAGACGAGGAGAAGTGTCCCAATCACGGCACGCAAGGTCTTCATGGCGGAATCTCCCGTTCCCTTTTGTGAGTACCCGAAAGACCCGGCTCGCTGACCAGCAACCGGGGCCTCTTCCGCCCATCGACGTTCGTGAATATTCCGTTTGCAGGGCACTCACGGGGAAAGCAAGGGCCGGTCCAACGACGCGACAACAGATTTGGATTCAACGACTTGGCCACGCGGGAGGGTAGGCGACGGAAACCGACGTAAAGAAAACCGACAGCACGGCCGGCGGGCACCGTGGCGTCAGCGCGAGCGGGTCGCCCGCCGCATGAGCTCGAGGGTCTCGTCGCTGACGTGGTGCTCGATGCCCTCGGCGTCGATGCGAGCCGTGTCGTCGCTGACCCCGAGATGGCGCAGGAACGCCAGCACGACCGCGTGGCGTTCGCGCGAGCGCTCGGCCACGTGCCGCCCCGCAGCCGTCAGGAAGATCGCCCGGTAGGGCTCGCTGGTGACCAGGCCGCGCTCGCGCAACCGGGCGATCATCTTCGCGACCGTCGCCTGGCGTACACCCATGCGCCGCGCGATTTCCACCGCCCGGGCCTCTCCCTTCGCATCGACGAGATCCGCGACCAGCTCGACGTAGTCCTCGATCAGCTCGGTCTCGTGAGCCTCGCGCACGGACGCATGCTGGCGCGCCTGCGCGTCGGCCGATGGCATGCGGTCGGATGCGGCGCTAACGGATGCCTGAGCGTGTCGCGAGGGAGACTGGCGGGCGTTCATCGCCGGGCACTTCCTGGGAAGGGGATCAAGCGCCCGCATGGTAGCACGCCACCCGGCGAGCGCCGTCCGGGCAATGTGTTGCTCTTGCAACAAAAGTCAGCCGAGGCTAATATTTGGACCAAGTCCAAAGTCGGGTCAGTTGATGACTGCGGCCATTCTCGCCGCCAGGCGCAGCCTGGTCGATCTGCAGCAGTTGCTGCGGGCACTCGTTTCCTGGCGTGTGCTCGTCCCCGCCGGGCTGCTCGTGCTGGCGTGGGCCGCGCCGTCCGCCGGCCGGGTGATCGTCGACACGATCGCCGAGGCGTACCTGCAGGTGAGTGCCTTCGTCGCGGCCACCCTCGCGCTCATTTACGGCGCCGAACGCCTGTTTCGCTTCGATCTCGCCACCAGCCTGCGCGCGCGACCGCGCATGCAGGTGCCGATCGCGGCCTTCCTAGGCGCGCTGCCCGGCTGCGGCGGCGCGATCGTCGTGGTCACCCAGTATGTCAACGGGCATGTCGGCTTCGGCGCACTGATCGCAGTGCTGACCGCCACGATGGGCGATGCCGCCTTCCTGCTGCTGTCGCAGGAACCGCTGACGGGGGTCATGGTGTTCGGCCTCGGGCTCGTGGTCGGCTCGCTCTGCGGTGTGCTCGTGGATGCCGTGCACGGACCCGAATTCATGCGCGGCGAGTCCGTCGCGACGGCCGGGCAGGCCGCCGCCCCCGAGGCGACACGACGCCGGCGGCCAGGCGGGGGCTTGATCGACGGGCTGTGGTTCGCGCTGATGATCCCGGGCGTGGTGTTCGCGGTGCCGATCGCGCTGCAGCTGAATCCGAACGCGTGGTTCGGCCCGCTGGCGGCCTACGAGCCCGTGACCCTGCTCGGATTCGTCGGCGGCGTGCTGGCGCTGGTGATGTGGGCCGCGCAGATGACCACCGAGCCGGGCCAGCTGTGCGTATCCGGCGGCAATCCGAACGATCGCTCCCCAGGCCAGCCGAGCGCGCGCTCGCGCATCGTCAACGACACG
>Ga0102944_1001760_pt1 | contig 13650 bp, 11 predicted proteins | sample SalPonD_shore_MG_FD_78172 | JGI IMG/M metagenome (GOLD analysis project Ga0102944, IMG submission 78172) | Salt pond soil microbial communities from South San Francisco under conditions of wetland restoration - Salt Pond MetaG... | ecosystem: Environmental > Aquatic > Marine > Intertidal zone >...
AAGACCAATGAGGAAAAAATATTTTTTTTAGATTTATTTTATCAACTTTTTCTAAAATAAAATCTTCTTTATTTGAAATTAAATACCATTGACCAGGAAATTCTTTTGTATATTTATGAAAATTTTTTATATTCCAAGATTTTATTGTTACCACTAAATATGTGTCCATTTTTATTTTAATTAAATTCATTTATTTTATTATTCTCTTTTCATATCTAATAAGCCTTTTTTTATAATTATTTTTTTCAAAAAATCTCTGCCCTAGTGAATTATTAATTTTAGTATTAGCAATTATCATGCGAATTCCCTTTTTTTTCATTTCATTTTCAAAGATATTTAAAGCATAAGAGCCAATTCCAGAATTTTGTAAATTTTTAGACAAAGCAATACTAATCTCATTCTTCTCTTTTGTTTTTGTTCTTTTTTTAGCTAACCTAATATAACCAGATACTTTCATATCATAGAGGATAACATAAATAATTTCATTTTTAAAAGCTTTAACCCACCATTCATCATGTTGTTTCATATTTATCGGTTTATTCGTTAAATAAAAATACTTAATATTTTCATTGAAAACTTTTAATATCCCCTTTTTATGTTTGATATTTTCTTTTCTTGCGGGGATTACTTTAATTTTATTATTATTTATATCCAAAATTATCCCTTTACGAGCAATTTTAATTCTATTCATTAATAAATAATTTCATATTTCTTAAATCATCTTCAATCCCATAATTTGTGTCTCTTGGGATTTCAAAAGTTAAATATATTTTATAATTTATCTTTAACAAAATTTTCTTAATTTTTGCTATATCATAATTTCCCTCATTCAAATTAAGATGATTATCAATTTCCTCGCTCATATCTCCTCCAGCAATGTGAAATATTAATGGCTTCTTAAATTTTATTAATTCTAGAACAAAATCATAAGGATCTTTTTTTAATGTAATAGAGGCTTTTATTGCATGATTTATATCCAAGCAGAATTCTAAATTTCTGATTTTTTTATAATAATCTCCAAGAGAATTAGAATCATAACCCAACATATTTTCACCATGAATTCCTTTTACAGGCATATTTTCAATTGCTATTGGCTTTATTAATAACTTCTCAATATTCGAAATTGAAAGATTTAAATCTCCCGATTCTGGATGAACAATATAGCAGATTGGGTTTAATTTACTGAAATTATTAGCCATTTGATTAATATTTTCTATATATTCTTCGTTATTTTCTTGACGGTTATAATCTCCAAAATCAATACCATCATTAGAATTTGATAAATGGATAGCATAAGGAAGTTTAAAATTTTTAATAATTTCTAAATCCTTAGTATTGGAATCTGATTTAAGAGAGATTTCAATATAATCAATTATATTTCTATTCTAATAAATATTTTGGAGGAGATTAAATTTTTTTGTTGAGATTTTAATTCCAAAATTAATATTATTAATCATTTATATCATATCCCAAGTTATTATGTCATCCTTATCAATATCTTTTCTGGCAATTCTTCCAATAATAATATCAATAAATTTTGGAGGAATACCATAACCTGGACGTTTAATTATAATATCTTCAGGCTTAATCGTTTCACCTTGATGAATTTTTCTTTTGGCAATAAGACTTCTTCGTGCAAGTTTATATAAATTTTTTTCAGATTTGGATACCGTTTTTGAATAAGATCCTAATGCATTTTCAGTTTCTCTAATATTCTTAATCATTTGTTTTAATTCACTTGGTTCTAAAGCAAATTTATGATCTGGTCCTGGAAGGGATCTATCTATTGTAAAATGTTTTTCAATTATACATGCTCCTAAAGAAACAGCAACAGAAGGAATATTAATGCTCATTGTATGATCAGAGTATCCTATCGGTAATTGAAAAGCTTTTTTTAATGTTTTAATCGCTCTTAAATTTAATTCTTCAATAGGTGGAGGATAACCTATAGAACAATGTAATAGTGCAATATCCGAATCATTAACCTTCCTAATTGTGTTAATAGCTTCTTCAATATCTCCCAAACTTGCCATTCCTGTAGATAAGATAATTGGTTTTCCTGTCTGTGCAACTTCTTTTAAAAGATTTAAATCAATAATTTCGAAGGAAGCAATTTTATGAACCAATACACTGATTTCTTCTAATTCTTTAACCGCTTTATGGTCAAAAGCAGTGGACATAAAAATTAATCCATTAGATTGAGAATATTCAGCCAATTCTTTATGCCATTCTCTTGGCATTTCAATATCTTTTATTAATTGCCAGACTGAATCTTGTTTCATTTTTCCATCTAAATATTCAGGGGTGGGGGTTTTTTTTGAATACAATGTATCAGCTGAATAAGTTTGAAATTTAACTGCATCGGCTCCAGCTTCTGCCGCTATATCAATTAATTGCTTAGCTTGATTCAGATTACGATTATGATTTGAACCCGCTTCTGCAATTATAAAAACTTTTTCATTTTTCCCGATTTTATGATCTCCTATTGAAAATTTCATTTTTTATACCTTATAAAATTAAATAATTTTTATATTGTTATCAATTTGTTTTATTAGTTTCTATATTTTTTTGTTTTATATATTTATTTATCTTTATTAATTGTGGGCTCTCTTGAATTATTTCAATTATATCATAAATATTAAAATCAATTTTTTTTCCTTTTTCTTTTAATTTTTTATAAACTTCTTTACACATAATTAAATCTTCTTTTTCATCAATAGTAAGTCTCAATCCCTCTATATAATCAAGATCTTCTAGTTTATAATTATAAATTGAAAATAAATTAGGATGACTATAAATATAGTATGTAACATGTTCTTTTTCTGGTTTTGTTTTAGCTAAATAATAAACTCGTTTTAAAGTTTCAAAATTCAAAATTTCTATATCGAAGCCTCTAGGAATATTTGAATTATAATTATTTCTAATATAATCAAAATTTTTTTTTTCATAAAATTCAATCATATCATCTAGTAAATAAGGATCAACAAATGGACAATCGGAGGTTATTCTAACTATAATATCTAAGTGGAATTTCCTAGCTGCCTCAAAATAGCGTTTAAGAACATTTTCCTCACTTCCAATAAAAAAATCTATGTTATAATATTTTGCAAGATTAATTATTTTTTGATTTTCTGGATCTGGAGTTGTAGCAATTATAATCTTATCTAACTTTTTACTAAGTCTAACTCTTTTTAATAAGATATCCAATACTGTATCATTTTCGGATAACTTTTTTAATACTTTTCCAGGTAATCTAGTAGAACCCATTCTGGCTTGAATAATTACACCGAAAATTTTATTTGATTTCATTTATAATTAGAATTTTCATTTCTTATATGAACTTTTCTATGAAATTATAAAATTCTCTAATTTTTGAAATTTATTAATTATTTTTTTTGTATTAATGATATCATACTTATCTTAAAATGTTCTCGAAAGAAATCATTATCTATAAAATCTTTAATATTAGAAAGATAATGCTATAAGAATTGATTAATTTAATAGATTAAGAACTTAATCTCTTTATTATTATGATTATTGGAAATATTTATGGATTTAATAAGCGTCCCTCAAATTCAATATCAAAAATACTATCGTGTGTGATAATCATTTCCTTGCTAGAATTCGTAATTTTTTTAAGTTTAAGATTAGTAAAGTTCAATAATCAGTCATTCTTATAAAATTATAGATCAAATCATGTTAAGATTAAATAAATTTATAAAATTAATTAAAACATGGAAATTAGAATTTGATCAATACAATAATTTAGAGAAATTATTTAAATCTGCAATTAAAAATAATAAATTTCGCAATAAAACAATTGTTTTTAATATAGTAAGAAATAATAGAAAATATTTTGATAATGAAGCATATATTGCTAAACTATTAGCTTTAAATGGAGCAAATGTTAAAATTCTTCTTGATGATGGTATTTTAAGTCATTGGGATACTTATCATATTGATAATTTTAAGAGGAATTTGAAAGTTAAAGACTTAAATAAATATTCTTTAAATCCAGCATATAAATATAGAAATATACATAATGGTATTTGGTTCTTAGCCCGAGAATTCATAAATAAAGTCCTTATGAAAAAAAATTTTAATATCTATAAAGATGAAAATTTAGAAATAATTTTTTATAGTAGAATATTTAAACAAGATTTATTTAAAAATTTTAACTTATTTCCCTCTATAAATGATTTAAATAAATTTGCAGAATCATCAACAATTAGATTCTTTAAAACTCCATTCTTAGAATATAATAATCCCATCATCAAGAAGTTTTTTATACTATCTAAAAGAAATGCTATAATTAGCAAATTGATTGGGGAATATTCTAATAAGATTCTTAATTCTGATATTTTTATAACTTCTCATGGAATATACTCGACTTGGGGACCTGCTTTTGAATATTTAAAAAGAAAAAAAATAAAATCTTATGTTATTGTTCCAAGATTTTCTCACGGGAAAAAAGAAAAGATCGGGCTTTTAGTGGATACTAAAATGCAGACTTTATCGAAAAGTGAAAGCTGGAAAAAGTTTTCCCATAAAAAAGTCACTAAAGATATGAGAAAAAAAGTTGAGAATTATTTTCAATTAAGAACAAATTTTCAAATAGAAGATACTAGAGTATTATTTAAAAATCCAGAGGATTTTAAAATTTATAAATCAAAAGATTTTGATTATTACGTAGGAATGTTTCCTAATGTTATATGGGATGGAAATATTAAGGACCGAAAAAATATTTTTAAAACTAGATTAGATTGGTTTAAAACAACAATTGATTTCTTTAAAAAAAATAAAAATTTAAGATTATACATAAAATCGCATCCTTCTGAAGTTACTGTACTAAAAAATTCTCCTAGAATCTCTGATATACTTCAAAATTATTATGATTTTTCAAAAATTACAAATATATCTCTTATCCCTCCCAATAGTAGGATTAATACCTATAATTTTATAAAACAACTTGATTTGGGTATAGTTTATGATGGTACCTTAGGAATAGAAATGCCTTATTTAGGCATACCAACTATTTTATCTGTTAAAGATGGGTTTTCAACTATAGAAGGAGGAAACTTTACTCCAAAAAATAAATCAGAATATTTAAATTATTTAAATAATATTGACCATCTTATAAATAAATTTCATGCTAATTATGAAAAATATTATTTAGATAATATAATTAGATATATCTATTGGTATTTATATGAAAATAAAATCAAAATTCCAACATTAAGGAATAAAAAGAATCAAATGAAAGGATTTCAGCTAAGGAAAGAAGATTTAAAACTGGAAAAAAGGTTATTAGAAATTTTAAATTAATATATTTTAAAATATTCAAGAATTATTTGATTTTTTTGCTATCAATTTCTGATTTTTATAATAAAATTAAGTGAATTTTAATTTTATATTCCTTAGCCTATTTTTCATAATTATTGAATCTGCTTAATTTTCTTATATAATTTATAAATAAATAATTTTTTTACTTAAAAAGATTAAAAAATTGCATAATATTTGAATCTATGATATAATTTAGAAAATTTTATAGAATTTCAATAAGATTTAATTAAATTCAAGAAAATAAATTACTATTAATATAAATTCGAATTTTTTTTCTCATTCTATTAAAAAAAATAGGAAGGATTTCTATTTTGTATTGAATTTCATTAAAACAATAACAATTTATTGGTTTGCACAATATTGTACTAATGAGACTTGTACCACTTCTTGGAATACCAGTTACTATAAAATCTACCGGTTTTTTTAATTTATAATAGAAACAAAAAAGGGAATATAACGCTTTTTTAAAAATTAATCTAAATGAGAACATTTCTATATTATATATTCTATTTAATTATTCAATAATTTTTATTCTTAAAAATATATTCATTTAATTATCAAATCTCTATTTAAATCCTTTTTAAATAATTCAGATATATCTTTTTTATACTTTACTTAATCACGACTGATAAGAAGAGTAATCATAATTATTTTTCTTTTAAAAGGGAATTATAAATAATATTAAGAATAAAAAATTTTTAATTATTATTCTCCAATGAGTAAATTAATTTATTCTCAAAGACTAGGATGTTAGGAGATAATCGAATATAAATTTGATTTTAATATGTGAAAAAAATAAAAAAAATTTAATTTAAAAATAAAGCTATGGATAAAAAAGAAATAAAATGTTATCTATGTAAAAAAAAGAGTTTAAAATATTATGTTCAAAAGCAAGGAACAAAATATTATAAATGTTCAAATTGTAATTTGATACAACAATTACTGATCCCTGAGAAAAATATTATAAATAATATCTATGATGGAAATGAAGTTTATTTTTTAAATGATAATAAAGGCTTAAACCTAAAAGAAGCTACAACTATCGCTTATAAACAATATTTTTTTTACTCAATTATGAAACCTTATTTAAAAAACAAAAATATAAAAATACTAGATATTGGTGCCGGAACAGGTTTATTATTAAAATTATTAAAGTCTAAGCAATATAATAATTTAGAGGGTGTAGAATTGTCAAGATGGGCATGTAATATTGCTAAAAACGAATTTAATCTTAATGTAAAAAATATTAATATAGAAGAAGCAGACTTTTCAATTAATCATTTTGATCTTATTATAGCTAATCATATTCTAGAGCATTTACTTAAACCAATTAATATTTTTAACAAAATAAATAGCTTTTTAAAGCCTGGTGGTATTTTATTCCTCTCAACACCAAATGGAACATGTCTTAATTTTCGGTTAGTTAAAAAGAAGTGGCGTCATTTAATTCCGAATGAACATATTTTTCTTTTTAATGAGAAGTCTTTGAAATTATTTCTCAAAAAAACTAATTTTAAGCTATTAGAGCTTAGAAAAAGACTTTATAGTGATGGCAATTTATTGACTTATATAAAAAAATTATTATACCCAATATTTTTAGATATCAAACGTAAAATAAGACACCAAGATCCTCTTAATAATTTTTTAACATTCCGAGATGGTTTAATTACAGTTTCAATGAAAAAATGATTATAATTCTTTTAAATATCAGAAGAGAAATATATTTGATTAGATTAAAATAAATCAGATTTTAAACTTTTAATGAAACATTATTATTTTAAGATTTAAGAAAGAAAATCGGAATTTAAATCCATAATTATTTCTTAATACTTCCAAATTAATAGATAATAGGACTGAACCCATAGAGATATTTATTGACCATTCTTTGGTAAATCTTAAAACAAATAAAAATCTAATTTGAGGTCAAAAAAAAGTTCTTTCAAAATTTTTGTAATTGCTTTATTCTAATGATTTACTAGAATAAAAGTATATTTAGTTCATCAATTTAAATTAATAATTTATAGAAATCAATAAATCCAAATAAATGAGATGATAATAAAAATTTATTTTTATTTCAATTAATTAATTGTTAATATATAGAAACTTGATTTAAATTAATCTAAAAATAATGAGGATTATTGTTATTACTGACGATTTTTACCCAAATAAGGGGGGTGTTGCTCATACATTAATGAATTTTTATAAATTTTCTAAGAAAAACCAATTAAATGTTACTATAATAAATCCCTTTATTAATAAAAATGATTTTTTAAAAAAACTAAACAAAAGAATTAAAAACTTGAAAATATTATCAATTGAATGCTTTAAAGCTATTAATTTTAATATATTTATTATTTTAATTTCAAGACTTCTTTTTAATAAAGATATAAATTTTGTAGATCGGATAAAAATGATAATCTATCTTTTTTATCGACCTAAATTAACTTTAAATATTCTGAATAATCTAAAAAAAATATTTTATTATTTGAAAAATACTGAATTTGATTTCATTTTAGCCTCTCATGGGGGGTGGATTTTCATATTATCATTTTTATTATCCAATTACTTCAATAAAAAATTAATTTTAATGGCTCATGGAGATGATTTCTTAGTAAAAAGTCCCTTAACGATGAGAACATACTACTTTAAATATACAAATAAAATAATATTGAGTAATCAAATAATGAAAAAATTGATAAAAAAAATTCACCATCTTAACGAAAATCAATTACAAGTAATAAATAGGGGAATAGTAATACAGAAAATGGAAATTAAAGAAAATAGAATAAAATTAAGAAAATTATTTAATATCCCTAATGATATATTTGTAATTTTAAGTGTTGGTCGTCATGTTCCCAGAAAAAATTTTAGTCTTGTAATAAAAGCAATTAAAAAAATAGTGGAAACTTATCCAAATATTAAAATTCGCTATTATTTAATAGGTAAAGGTAAAGAAACACAGAATTTAAAGGATTTAAGAAAAAAGTTAAATTTAGATAAATATGTTTTTTTTCTCGGAACTGTTGATTTTGAAAAAAGAAATAAGTTTTATAAGTTATCTGACATATTTGTAATGCCTTCTGATATTAAAAATAATTCCATTGAAGGTTTTGGAATAGTTTTTTTAGAAGCTAATTATTATAAGCTTCCAATAATAGGAGGTGATACAGGAGGTATTAGAGCTGCAATAATAGATGGATTAAATGGCTTCTTAATAAATCCTAAAAACATTAATGATTTGGTTGAAAAAATATTATTATTTTATAAAAACGAGGATTTAAGATTAAAAATGGGTGAAAGGGGCCATTTAAGGGTGATTAATAATTATTCTTGGAACACTATTATTAATGAGTTTATTTCTCTATTTAAAAACTTAGTAGAAAATTAATAATTTTAAAATAATAAAGTATTATTCCTTTTTTCAAGAAATAATAAAGGAAGTCTTTTATTTTAACCTAAGAGTTACCATTTTTTCTTTTTAATTACCAAATTAGCATTATTTATTCATTGAACTCATAACCAGAAATTAAAGATAAAATTTTTACATTCTTCGAAAAATAAATAGTGTGATATTGGATAATAATTTTATTCATTTATCATAAACTTAATAATATTATCCTTGATTAATTTTATATCATATATTTTTTTTCTGCTTTATTTTTTTTGAAAAAAATACAAATTCGATTATACTATATATATTAACAAGTAATTCTACAACTATGTATACAAAAATGCTCAAATAGAAAACAATATCTAAATCAAAATCATACCTTTTGTTTTCCGTATAACTATAGAAAATTACAGTTCTAATTCTTTTTAAATAGAAGCTCTCTAAAATCAAGACCAACAATATTAGAAAAAACAAATGAAAAAAAGATAGTATTACTGAAGCAAAAAAGGTTAAAGAAACAAGAAATAAAAGAAATTGTGAAATAATTTGTCTTATAGTTCTTTTTTTAGATACTTTAGAAATTAATTTATTTTCATAAAATTTTACCATCTGATTAAAATATTCTTTTAATTTTTTAGGATAATCGGTTTTTATGTGGGCTTCAGGGTGTTTTAATTGATATATTTTATATCCTCTTCTTGCAAGTTCACTTCCTTGATAATAACATTCAGAACCAATTATTTTATCATTAAATTTTCCCCCGTTTTTAATAAACTCATAATCTATAAAAAAGCAACCACTTCTCAAAAATACATCTTTTGATAATTCTCTTTCAAACTTTCTATAAAAATCTCTATTACGAAAAATTGTAATATATTTTGGTAATGTCAAATCTTTTTGATTCTCATAAGGTCTAATAGCACATACAACCACCTTTTTATTATTATTTACAATCTCATAAACATGTCTATAAACATATTCTTCTGTGATATTTGTATCGAAATCTATAAAAGCAACAATCCCTTTTTCCACATAATCTAAACATCTATTCACAGCATGGAGTTTCCCCTTTCCTTCTTGTTTTAAGAGAATAAATTCTCTTTTAATATTATTTTTAGACGTATCTAATGTTTTTTCAAACTTTTCCTTATAAGATTTTATACGAGAATAAGTCTTCTCTTTTCCCGCATTAATTATTATTTTATACTTAGGATAATTTAGATTCAATAGAGCTGTTATATTTCTATCTATATCATTTTCCTCTTCCCAAGCAGGAATTACAAAATTAAGTATTGGGTTTTTTTTAAGGTCTTTAAGGACAATTCTTTCTGGATCTCTAAATTTATTATATTCTTTTAAATTCACTAAGTCTTTTCTGAAAACCTGAATAAGGTGAAAAATGAAAATTATTATAAAAAAAACCCAAGAAAATTCTAAAAATAAATCTAGATAATCATTCAGAAAAGATAAAATAATATTCCACCTTTATTATTTTTAATTTTTCTTTCCTTCTTGACATACTTTCTATATATCATTTTAAAATCTTCAAATTTTCCTAGTTTTATACTATGGGAGATAAAATAAGATTTTTTTCTTTTCAATAAAAAATTATTTTCTAAAGATTTTAATAATTAATAATAATATCTTTTACGCCTAATTATACACACTTCATCAAATTATTATATGCTTTAATTACTTTAAGATAATATAAAACCCTTATCAAGAATTTTATTATGTGATAGAATATTATAAAAAAAAATAATAATAGATTCAATTGAAAAAATAAAATAAGCAATTCTTTTTACAATTTCTATGAATTATAAAATTTAAAAGATGAAGTATTTTTTAAAAAGTGTTAATTAAAAGAGGAATATAATTTGAACATATCTATCTTTTTTTCAAATATAATTAAATTGAAAAAAAAATTAAAAAATATCTATAAATATTTTACATACAAATTAGAGCAAAATAGATTAGATTATTTTTTAACTGGATTTTTAAATATTCCTAAGATTTTAATTAATGATAATAAGCTTGAAAAAATTAATATAATTGCATTTATAAAAGAAATAATCACTTATATAAAAAATAAGATTCAATTTATTTTTAAAATAAATTATTTGCCACATCAAGACCATGCAAAATTATTAGTAACTGGGGCAGGGAGAAGTTGCACAACATGGATTGCCCAGATTTGCTATTCTATATGCAAATTTGATTTCCAAATTGAAAAAGAGGACAGATCTTTTCCTTGGAAAATAATATTGAAGCCTAATTATGGAAGCAAACTTGCTACAGAAAATTTGGGATTTACTAAGAGTATGCTTAAAAATAAAATGGAATTTTATGAAGGTTTGAAAATTATTTGGTGTTTTAAACATCCTGTTGCTAATGCTATGGCAAAAATTGTTCGAGGTCAACCTTCTATAAAAGGAGGAGATTCTAAAAATAATATTCTTGCATCAGACGCTACAGTTGAAACTTCAATAATCGCTGTTAAAAAGTCATTTAAGCTATTTTCTTATTTTAAATCACAATTTCCATCAAGAGTTTTAATGGTAAAACTTGAAGATTTAATATTAAATTCCAAAGCAACACTTAAGGAAATTTGTGATTTTTTAAATACCCCTTTTGATTTTAATTATCTCTTATCATTTAGAAACACACCAAATATATACCAGAGGAAAAGATATGGTGATGAAATTGATAAATCTCAAGCAAAAATATTTCAAAATTGGAAAAACGCTTATAATGGATATTTTAAAAATAGAAAAGAAGATATTAAGAGATTGATTGACGGATTAACAGAAATATGTAAAGAATTAAATTATTCAGTGGAATTAAATAATGCAAATAAGATAAAAAGTTAATAAGAAGTTATAATTGGTTAAAAAGAAATGTTGAAAAGTAAAAAGTGTTTTTTAACTAAAACTTTTTAATCTTCTAAGCGTTCTCCAAAATAAACTTTGCTAATTTTAAATACTTAATTGAGGATTTTTTCCACTTATAGTTTCTTACAACTTTAAACCCCTTTTTAGTCATTTCTTCTTGAATATCTTTATTAGAAAGAATTTCTAATATTTTTTCTGCAAAAAGTTTATGATCGAGTGGTGGAACATAAATAGGAAAATCTCTATAAATTTCTTTAAAAACAGGAATATTTGAACATAATACGGGCAATCCACAAGCCGCTGCTTCTATACCAGGAGCGCCCCATCCTTCATATAATGATGGAAATACTAAGAGATCGCTTAAATTATACATTTCCAATAATTTATTATCGCTAATTTTAGGTAAATAAACAATATCTTTTTCTAAATTTAGCCCTTTTATAATATTTGAATATAAGGGTTTGCCAACTCGTATTAATTTTATATCACTTCTTCTCTTTTTAACCAAATAAAAAGCTTTCAATAAAGTTATAAAATTTTTTCGAGGTACTTCAGAACCTACATGTAGAATTTTTTTATATTCTGGATAAAAAAGTTTGACTTTACTTAATATATCCTTAGGAATTTGATAAAATAAATCCCTATTTATTCCATTTTTAATAACTACTATTTTTTCTTTAGATAGATTTAATTTAGTTATTATCTCTTTTTTGGTAAAATTTGATATTGCAATGATAAATCGACATTTTTTTAAGCCGTTTAATAGATACTTCTGTAAAAACCAAGGGCGTTTATAATTATTGCGAACGATATAGGTGAAAATATCGTGACATGTAATCATTGTTTTTGAACTTTCTAAATAATATCCTAAATCAGCAAGAAACTGAAAAGTTATATGATTTACAAGATTATTATTAGAATTTTTAGTTGATGATTTGCAATAATAAGGATATGTGATATATCTTTTAGAAAGGAAATCAATTACATTTTTTGGTCTAGTATAGTATTCATAAGTCAATTTAAGATCATCTCGTTTTCTCAGATACCTATCAAGTTCAATCTGTCGTCTCAATATTCCATCAATATATTCTGGTTTTCTACCAACAAATGTTTTAATTTCCATTTTTTAGTTCAAACTTACATTTTATATTTGGAAGACATTTCCTTTTTATTTTTATATTCAAGAAAAAATAAAGATATTGAAAGTATTGTCAGTATAATTACATACATATGATATAATATAATTATTATAGGGATAAAACTAAAAAATTTTTCATAGTTATAATTAAAGCATAATCCAATTATCGAAATAAAACCTAAAATAATCCAAAAAATATTTTTTGTTTAAAATATATTTTAAAATATATTAGATAATCGATATAATCTTTAGAATTCTTGATATCTATAAAAAACAAAATTGATTTAATTTATAAATTGAGAATTTTTTTTTGTTTTTCTATTAAATATTTAATCCCCTTTTCTCCTAGGTCTAAAAGTTCAATCAACTGGTTCTTTTTAAATGGATCTCCTTCCGCAGTACCTTGAACTTCAATATATTCTAAATCTTCATTCATCACTATATTTAAATCTACATCAACCGAAGAATCTTCCTCATAATTCAAATCTAATAAAATATTGTCATTTCTAATTCCTAAAGAAATAGCGGCGGTTACTTTATAATCGGGAAAATTATAAATCATTTTTTCCTCATACATATATCTGATAGCATCGAATACAGCTACAAATGCTCCAGTTATTGAGGCACATCTTGTCCCTCCATCTGCTTGAATTACATCACAATCAATTTTTATCGTTCTTTCACCCAATTTTTTATAATCGAATGCGGCCCGAATACTTCTCCCAATTAATCTTTGGATTTCGTGGGTTCTTCCTCGGATTCTTAGTCTGTCCCGTTCCCTTCTATTTCTGTGTTGAGTGGCTCGGGGAAGCATATTATACTCTGCTGTTATCCACCCACTACCAGTATCAACCAAAAACCGAGGTACATAATCTAATATGGATGCG
>Ga0102944_1001762_pt1 | contig 13647 bp, 10 predicted proteins | sample SalPonD_shore_MG_FD_78172 | JGI IMG/M metagenome (GOLD analysis project Ga0102944, IMG submission 78172) | Salt pond soil microbial communities from South San Francisco under conditions of wetland restoration - Salt Pond MetaG... | ecosystem: Environmental > Aquatic > Marine > Intertidal zone >...
AATTCCAAAGTTTTTTGATGATAACTGAGTGCTTCGGGAATATCACCAATCTCTCGATATGCTTCTCCCATATTATTCAATAATGTAGCCAGAACGAGTTTATTTGGTTTATCCTCAAAATAATCAAGAGTTTTCTTGAAATATTCAATTGCGAGATGGAATTCACTTCTCATCAGATAGATCAAACCAAGATTATTGTATATCATTGCTACGTCTGCTGGAGCATTCAATCTTTGAAAATCTTCAACACATTGTAATAATAACTGTTTTGCCTCTTCTGGTTTGCCATAATTCCATTTTTGAATTGCTTTGTAATTTCGATTGTAAGCATTTGATTTAATAAATCGATGTGTATCTTTCGGAATACAGATTTCCTCACGGATAGTATCCATTTGGTTTAACAGCAGATCAATCTTCTCCAGATTACCTAATCTCCTATTTGCATCAACCTCAGTTCTCTTGAATTCTGTAATGATAAATTTAAGATAATCAATAAGTAATAATTGAGATTTATCATCATTCTGAGCTTTTAGGTCAGTTATTAAATTGTTCAGTTGTGTTTGATATGTCTCTATATAATCGATGGTTTCATCAGTAGTTGCAGTTTCACTAATGAATTCAGCCTCAGCACTTCTTACTGTATAGTAGTCAATCAATTGTTGTGGGTCCAGTTCAGCTATATTTATAATCTCATTATTTAATTCTTGTTTGAGATCTTCGAGTCGTTCTAATTGAGTATCGATCAGTTCTTTAGTTTTCGAATAAGTACCATGTTGGATTGTAAGATCAAATTCACTTAGAAAATCCTCAGGCAACTGCAATATAAAGAAAGTACGAGATTAATGGATATAAATGGATCGTTTTGCATTAGCACAAGAAATAGCATATATTTCTTTAATTATCATTATTTTTAATTTTAAAAACAGTGTCTACATCTATTACAAATCCTATTCTGGATGTCTATTTGTCTATAACTTGAGTTGAGAACTTAATTTCTACAATTAACCAAGATAATTTTGGATTCCTTCAACCGTACCTTGGTAGAAATGCCAATCAGTATGGTGAGTAAAACCAAGTGAATGATTGATATGTAACATACCTGCATTGGTTCCAGCATTTTCAGTAGAAATATACTCAAATTCGGGATAATTATCTACATAATGACGCAACATACTCATTTTGAGAAATTTGGCAATACCTTTTCCCTGATATGCCTTACGAACGGCAGTAAGTCCTGTCCCCACATCTTGTACTGGTGGATCATTGGGAAAGTGAGTACCTGAATAAGCAATTGGTATACCATTATCAAAAGCAATAAATTGAAAGGAATTGGCAATTTCTATAGTTTCAAGCATTCTCTGACCATCAACTCTCATATCCTCGGCAGTATATTTTACATCATTCCACTCTGCATTCTCTTTGGGAAGAAGATTATCGGCTTCAGTATAGAAATCTGCTAATTTTTCAGCCATTTCATCATCTTCAGTAAGGATTTTTCCATATTCCTTCCTATCCCAGCCAATAATATCATATCTCTTTGGGATTTCTGTAAGTTTTTCTTCTTGTTGTTTGATGTAATCCCAATTGATTTTATCTCTATAGATCCGACTCACCTGTTCGGTAAAACCTAATTTGAATCCAAGTTTCTCAGTGATATAGATCTCTGAGAATTCAAAATCACTGGGATAGAACCCTGTTTCGATTTTTTGCTTATTGTGTTCCTCTGCAAATTCTATGATTTTTCGTAGCATGGCTCTGCCTATCCCCTTTTGACGATAATTAGGTAGGACAAAGATCTCTGCCCACATCGTATCAGGATTGTTTTCCTGTTCTAAAGTCTGAAAACTACACAATGCTGTGGCTATTATTTTATCATCACTTAATGCAATGTAATCCTCCCTGGTCTGTTGTGGTGAGGGCTTTATCTGTATCCGCTTTTTCCTATACTTACGAGTCCGGAGAACATGATCCTGTTTATCAGATTCATGTTTAATTTCCTGATAATCAAGAAATTTCTCTAGTAGATCATCATCTAATTCATGAATTTTGGTTTTTATTATTTCTAAGTTATCCATAATTTGAATAAACGTATGAAACTATAATAATCAAGAGATATAGACGGCTGACTAATTTGTTTTTATTCCTCCATGAATTCATATTTTTTATCATTCAGAAATTGTTTGAATATTTTCAATGAATATCTCAAGTTATTAAGAATTCAATAATCATATTCGACGTCAACCTTATATAATTTATAGGTCTAGTGTGCGATATGGTTGACCGAAGTAAAAATGGTGGAACTCGATCAATATCAAAATTAATTGAGTACACAATGCCCATATACTTTGTTGTCATTGCATTATACGCTTCCAGAACTGGATCTTATTCAGGAGTATCCACTGGTGAACTTCTACTTTATTTAGGGTCGACTTTGCCATTATGTGTAATTTTAATCTTGGGTACTCGAATAATGGTCGGTGCCAATGATTATCGATTTAATCTATCTTTTCACTTTACAGTTGCAGGATATTCTGCCTCTCTTATGGGAATATTTTGGAAGGGAACCGGGATAATGTCAGCTGCAAATTATCGTTCTTTACCCACATTACTTCCTAGTTTTATTAATTTTGTAACCGTCATAGGATTACTTATGGTGTATTTTATGGCAGCTGTATTTTCAGGCTTAGCATTAACTGATAATTTTACCAAAGAGATGACGAACATACGAGATCAAGTGATTTTAGGTAAATTAAATACTAGAGTTACTTCGAATGAGATTCTCAATGATTCGGTGTATGGTCCAATTGGTAATTTGGTAAATGATATATTAGGCACTGCAGATGAGTTAGTTGCTCAATTGGATCAGGCTTCAGAGCTTGTGAGTAGCACTTCTAATCATATTGTGTCCACATCAACTGAGATACTTAGTTCCAGTTCTGAAGTCACTTCAACCTCACAGAACATGGCTCATGGAGCTTCAAATCAAGCAGAATTAATTTCTGGATTATTGGATGATTTGGATCAGATGGGAGAGAATATCGATAGAGTTATTGAACAAATTTCCGGAAATACCCAGACAGTCTCACAATTATCATTACAAACCAATATCTTGGCACTTAATGCTGGGATTGAAGCATCACGAGCTGGGGATTATGGTAGAGGATTTGCGGTAGTAGCTGAGAATGTCAGAAGATTATCTGAACAATCAAAAGGAGCAGCACAAAATATAGAAGATGTAGTCACTGAAATATCTGATACTTTGAGATCTACCTTCAATATCATTGCAGAAAATATACAAAATGTGGCTGCAGTATCTGAAGAAACATCGGCTTCTGCTGAGGAATTAGCAGCTGCTTCAGAACAGGTTAATGCCTCAATTGAAGAATTACAGCAAATGGCAATTGATCTTGACCAGTATATCCAAAATAGTAATGATTTACTGGAACAATTCCATCAATCTCAATGAACATTATTTTGATAGATATAGACTATTCAATAATTTCAACAATCATTTTTCTAATCATTCTTTCTACAACTAGTTCGAATCTAATGAATTATATTTGATCAAAGTCTGAAATATCAATCTGGGAATATGCCTTACACAACTTGACAATTTGGACAATAATAGATTGAACCACAAAGATCGTGTTTCTTCTCAATCTGTGTTCCACATTCGCAGTAAGATGTACCAACAAATTGATTATGTAAAATTCTCTTATATCAGCCTTTCTGACCATATAAATCATATTCAGAATCAGATAACTTCTTCATGTCCTTTCGAGGATGGATCTTCGAAACAAAGAATATGTCCTGAATGACCCCATTGCCTAAATCTTTCAGTCCAGGACCTGTAATGTAGAAGTATTTTGCACTTATTTTCTTCCTTTTTGGTAAATTGTTAATTTATTTCTGAAAAATATCGACAGAAAAATTCTCATCAAGCAGGTCCCAATTTTCTGATTGATTGTGAGGATGCTCTCCCAATTGTTCTTCTTCTATCAATCTAACCTCTCCCCAACTGAAATAGTGACTGATAAACTACTATTATCCTCGAATAACATTAATAACTGATGTTTGTTTGGGATTTTCTCGTTCTTTTTGTGATATAATATACATTCATCTCCACAACCTAAACTGATTAGGTATTCAGTAGATAATTTGATAAATTTTAAATTGCCGGAAGATCAACTATCAACATTACTTGTTCTTGTGACTATTTCTGAGAAAGTTACACTGTCAAAATCACCTGAAAACATAAATTTGTGTGGAGTATACCCACGAATTGTATTTAATATTTTCTTACCAACCAATAGTTCCCTGATTTCATCTGAAATAACTCGTGCTTCTGGTAACTTAATCATGAGATAATAAGAACTAATAACTAATTAAATGTAGATTCTGTTGTATTAAGCACTCTTCTGCGAAATGAAGATGATAATAAATTATCAACAACATTTGGGAAAATGGAATTAACATCGCTTCAGTACATTCCATCCATATTTTTTTGATTTAGATTATCATTCAAAAACAAAAAATATCATAATAAACAGCAATGCCTAATATAACTTATTGATACGTTCACACTATGGCAAGAATTTGGGAAATTCTTCAAATTGGTTTCCTCAGTATGTTTTATGCAGAAGTACTCAGTGGATCCTCACAGTTGTGGTTTATCCAACCTTTCAGCTGGCTGATTACGTTACCACTCTATATGTTTCACGTCTTATTCTTCCTGAATATATCACAGCGATTGAATTTGCATCGTTTCAGTCAACAGTATCTATTAGGTACGATTTTTGGTTTGTATGAATCCTGGATTACTAAGGTCTTGTGGTCGGGTTACCCATCTTCAGGTATGAGAGAGCCAATCCTCGGATTATTTGGAGGGATCGCTATTTTTGAATTTTCAGTATTAGTATTCTTCTTTCATCCCATATTTGCTTATATCTTACCAGTTTATAGTTATCAACAGTTGATGAGATCATATAATTCTCATCAATCTCTATTTTTGAAGATTAAACCAACCAGAATTATTAAGCTATTTGCGATCCTAACTTTCTTATTCGGTACCACCACCTTTGTCTTCAATCTTGGTCTCAATTTAATTTCTATAATCATGAATTTAGTTGGAGCTCTTCTCTTAATATTATTGAATCATCTTATTATTACCCATAAAGATATACCGTATTCCTCGGATCATATTATATTTGAGAATAAAGGGTTTATTTTGACCTGTTTCTATTTGATTATTCTTTATATTTTTACCTACTTTGTTCTTGCTCCTGAATATATTCCGGATATGAGTGCCTTTGTTCCAATTGTTGTTTTCTACATTATCCCAATTGTAGTCTTGTATCGCTCTCCAAAAATGAAGTTGGATGAAACCAGTTCCTTTTGTATTAGTCGACAACAACTATTGATGATTTCAGGTTTATTTATCGTCTCGATAATAATTCTCGCAATTATTCCACCAATTACCACCATATTGATGATATTCGTACAATTTACCACATTTTTGATCGGACCTGTTTTTTATATCTATATGAATTGGAAATGTATCTATCCACAATCTGAGAATTAGTTTTCTTAGAAACAAATTTACTACATAACTTAAGTACTAATTTCCGAGAAAATATCAGTAACCCTAACAGAAGTGAATTATGAAAGATTCTATGGATTACTCCTGTCTCCTAAGTAATCAACCTGCTCAAACAATTGAAATTGATCAAGTACAAATCAAGTATCAGGTTATAGGATCAGGTTCTCCTCTGGTTATGCTTCCTGGAACGATTGGAGATCAACGAATTTTCTGTAGTATTGTAGAATATCTCAAGGAGCACTTCAAAGTATGTGTCTTTGATATAATTTCATCTGCAGATGTCCATGATATTGCAATAATTTATGATAAAGTGATACAACAGATCATTGGAGCTCCAGTCCATCTCCTTGGTACTTCTGTGGGAGGTTGGCTGGCCCAATATATATCTGAGCGGAATCCAAACCAGATCAAGAGCTTGATATTATCCAGCACGTTTTGTGATAATAGAATCTTGAAAGAAAACAATGGTTTAATTTTCACTTTGTCCAAATATATCCCATGGTTTATCTTCCGTAGAATTTTCCGTAAGGCTGTAATTTCATCGATTCCGGAATACTGGAAATCAGAAATGAATTCTACCATATTTGAAAAATATGTTACAAATTCTCTCCAAAATATGGGAAAATCTCAGCTCAGAGATAGATTTTCCCTTTCGTTAACAGATGAAGCTTCTCCTGTAGTAGAACATAGTGTTCCTAAACTAATTATCTACGCCAGAGATGATACAACTGTGCCTGAAGAATCCTATAAGCTAATTAAGAATCATTATCCTGAAGCTGAAGTAGTTGAACTTGCAAAAGGAGAACATTTCCCCTATATCTTCAATTCAGGTGAATATTTGGAACATATCTATAAGTATCTCAAAACAGTTGATAACTAATCTGATTTCCATATTGAACTTACAATTGTCGTCAATTAACAAGTATAGTATGTCTCAATCCTATTTGTAGTAGTCATCAATTGGTTCTGTAGCACGACCCATGAGGATGATAACAGCAATACAGAATATTGGAAATTGAAGTTCAAATACCCTAAAGAGATATCCATCCAACATATCTCTGATTTGGAGATTTAAAATTATGGAATCATTCTGATCCATATCAAAAGTCGCAAACCCATCAAATTTCAAGATCATCTGTGTAGTAATCATAAATGATTGGATCGTGGTTGGAATGGTATAGAATAGGTGAACTGGATTCCATCCTGCGGTTAATTCAACCTCAGCGTTATCCAGTAAGGCCTGAATGGTAATTTCCCAAGTTAGATTACGAGGATAATCCCAAGGCATAATTTGATCACCCAAATTTGATTGGTAATCTATCGATTGTATTGAAATCCGATGCCCCAACCCGTGGTGTTCCTCCCCTGATCGTAATTGGAAATCTTGGTAGGTAGTAGAGGCATGGGTAAAACAAAATGACAAAAGTAAGAGAAAGAGACTGGAATGGATTAATATCCGTCCTAATCGTCGCAAGGTAAAATTATAATTGATATCAGTTGACTTTGGTTTTAACAGTACTAGCAGGATTGGTAGGCTGAAAATTGTATATAAGAAGATTATTTCAGCAGTAATCGATTTGATCAATATGATTGTTGCTAGAGTTGTACCCATGATCAGTAGAGATATGATCACTATATATGGTAATGATGATTTGACAAAATCCTTGAGTTCTGAAATGACTGTAATCATTAGAGGAATTACCAATAAGGGAAGTATCATCAATTGGTAAAATAAAACTGGCGTGGTTGGTTTTTCGATACTATTAATGGAGATAAGCATTAGCATTGACGTTGTTATCGTTATAATCGCAATCATAACTAGATTTGCAATTAACCAGAGATCTCGTCCCTGAAATGAAAGATTGATATCTAACGTAAAATCTTCAGGAATCTTCAGTTCTTTGACAATAGGAAGGAGTGAAACAAGAAAAATCCCAATATAGAAGAGAATTTGAGACGTTCTGGCATAACTATGTGGCCCCTTTAGTAATCCACTTCTAATAACCACAGTAGCATACATAATTGTGGGAAAGAGAAATTTCATTGCAAGTAACTGTATCCGTTTGGGGTAACTCCGAAGATGGATTGGTAGTAATGCAACAAGGAATATCAATAACGTTAGATTTTCTACTGGGTCCCAGGTCCAGAGTCCCCCCCAGAGGACTTCATTCGACCAAAATGCTCCGGATACAATCGAAGAACCCAGCAAGGCAATAATTAGCATATTGACCTTATATAACCATTTTTTATTGGAAATAGATACATCCGAATCGGATATGGTCACCGCATACATTAACAGAGCCAAAGAGTATGCCCCAAAGGAAAAGAAAGGATGGTAGGCAGTGTAACTTGATCGGAGCGAAGGCAGTAATCCTTCTGTAAAATCTTGAGGTGCAGAAATCATCTCAAATGGTTGTTCAAATAAAAGCCCAATAAGAATAGAACTACTGAAGCTTGAAATGATTATGGCTGGAAGATCAGTTTTGAGCTCATCGCTGATATACTCAATAAAGAATTGTATGATTGTTAAAAACCAGAACCAGATGAATAGTGAACCCGCAGAATTTGCCCAAAATGAGTAAATCCTTGAGATTATTCCCATATCCTGTGAAATTAATTGATACACCAGTAAAAATTCTCGGTTTCCAATTGCAAATTGCCATGCCATATATACAAATATGATACTTGTTGAGCCTAATGCCAGGATCGCAAGCGTATATCTGATTGATCTCCATCTTTTAGATTTTAGACTGAGCAGACTACTACCGAGATAGCATAATTCAGGAATGAATAAGGCTAAGATAAGAATAATATTCTGCAATATGAAGCCTCCAATTCTACTCTTTGATGGTCTCAATCACTACTTTGATCATCTCCTGTACCTTGGTAACAAGCTTTGAGTCATAAAAATCAATACTCAGGAGAATTTCCATAGACCCTTCTCTGAATAATTTAAGATCAAGGGGGTCCCAAGTATCAAAAGTGAAGGTGATTAGAATTTCGATCTTATCACATTTAGCTCGAATAGAACCACGAGCACTATTTTGGTGTTCAATGAGAACGATCTGCTGAATTTCAAGATCGAGTAATTCTGATAATTTTTCCTTACCAACTTCCTGATCCTCAATGATAATTGGTAAGAGTTGATTCAATGCACTGTCAAAATACTGAGTATCATCCTCACGTAGCAAATTAAGTGAAGTAATGGTGAAAGCAAGTAGTAGAAGAATTGACGTTGTAATAATCAATGCTCCCATGGTATTTTCCAAACCTTCTGGTACTTGTTTCTCATTTAATCGATTGAGGTTTCCTGTAATCGATAGTGCCAGAATAATATCATGGAGTGAATCGATCGGATCAACCTCTTCATTGATATCATCAATCATCTCATGTACTACCTCGTCAATAGCATCACTATACCTTAAAGTAATATTATCATTACTTTGACCCAATCGTTTTAACGAAATCAGAGCATACGCAGAAGCCTCTATCGTTGGTTCCGAGACACTGGTCATACGGAATCCATCATGGGTGTACCTGTCATTAATCCAGGAAAGTAGAAGATCAGTACGAAGTCCTAAATCATCGAAGAAACTACGTGATACATTCAATTTATCAATAATAGATGTGGTATAATAGATATTCTTCATCGTATATTCATTTTTGAAATAGCCTGAATTCATACTACCATCGTCTCGCTGTATCACAGACAAACTTTGGGCAATTTGTGTACGGTTCAGTGAGAGATAAAATTCAGTCGTGTTCTGCGATATTTTGCTAAGGATGGATACTGCCTCAAAGAGTGAGCTCAAATCACCATAGACTAAATCTACTTCATCCGTCGCAGTGTATTCTCTGAAAAATCCATTGGATGATCGTAATCCCATGATACTGGTTTGGAGTAATGTCGCATTCAGACTTGCCTGAATATTACTTAACTGATTGAGCAAACCGACAGCATAATATGTCTCATGCAGTGATATTTTACCATCTGCAGTCTTGAACAGGCCCGTATCAGTATCCTGTCTACTGAGGACAAAGGTTTGCATAGACGCATTTAGAGAGCTATCCAAGTTCCGTCCCATCATCGAATAAATACTAGTGCTATAGAATGAAGAACCAACATCTACAGTTGAGTATCCAAATCCATTCGCTTGTTTGTAACTATCAATTTTATTTATTACAACTTCTCGTTTTGCAGGTTGTGAATTTATCATTATTGAGAAGAGTGCTAATTCCAAAAGTAACACTATGAGTAGTACAACAATTGCTCGACGACTGATAGTGTAAATTGATTTATTATTCATGGTTAAATCCCTCATCTAATTTCTTAAATTCGCTCTTACCACATTTTTTACAATATGTTGCGTCATCATCATTTCGGGTCTGACATTGAGTACATACCTTTCCGATAAGTGTTTTACCACATGATTTACAGTAAACTGCATCTTCATCATTTAATGTAAGACAATTCCAACATACTATCCCAATGGTGCGACTAGTACCTGAACGAGCATCCTCGGCAACTGCAATTTCCTTGTGTTTAACTTCTTTTGCAGGTACCTGTACATCTTTTTCTTTTATCGTTTCTACTCGTTTTGATCTTAATTCCTTGCGTTGTTCTCGCTTCTGATTTTTTCTCCTACTATCATCGATTTTGATAATGAGAACTGAAAGAAGGGAAATAACGAAGATTAAAGTAACTAATGGCTTGCTCGCTGTACCACCAATCATCACTGCGTGTATCATTCCTCCAATCAGAGCCAGATAGGACAGCATATGAATACGAATCCCAACTTTCCTACCAAATTTTTTAACTAGACTAGAGAAATAATATCCTGACAGGACACTGATATACATAACCAATAACCCCCATCGACCCAGCTCCAGTCCAATTGCAGTAAGTTCTGATGGAGTCCCCGTAGGAAGGATTTGGAACCATCTATAACTAGAAGTCCAAGGGGAGTTGGGAATAATCAAAGTTATTGCATGTATAACTACCAATGTGAATCCTAAATTAGAGAGATCAGCATGTAGGATTCTTAATTTTCTTCCGGAGAACCATTTACGTAGTAGATATCTAGCAACTCCGGTAAGAACAGAGAGAAGGAGTAGGGTATATGCAATATATCCCAATATCCGTCCGATAGTTAATGATAATGGAGTTGGAGGGGGATTTTGTATACTAATTTGTACGATCGATTTTTGTACTGTACTTGAATTAGCTGAAATAATAACCTGAATATCAGCAGGATGAGATGTATCCACTTTGATTGGATAAGTTTTCTCTTCACCTGGATTTAGACTTCCAATATTTAGGGTTGATTGACCATCTATTTTTATGGGCCCCTGAGTAGTTACAGTAACATTATCCATTTTGAGATTTCCAACATTAGAGATAACTATTGTTCCATCGACATTAGTATTTCTGTAGAAAGTACTACCTGTTGGTGGGTCACTAAGAACTTTTAAAATAGCGGTAGGTGTAGTACTAACGAAAATAGACTTGGTAATCGTATTTGTATAGGTGAACGTTTTGTGATCATTTGCAGTACCGGTAAAATCAGCTTGAAGTTGAATATTTTTTGCAGAGGTAACATGAAGTATGATATGCCATTCAGTCGTCACTGAACTCCCTCGAGCTATAGTCCCGAGATTTCTTTGTGCTTGCTCTCCTTGTTTAATTGAATAATCTGTAGTCTGACTTAAAGTCAAAGAAGATGAGTCCAATGGGAAGTCATTATTCCTGATAACTATACTTACCGTAGTTTCTGTATCATTAATGAGTACTTCAGGTGTATTCATCGTTGTGGTGTATGAAACATGGCCACGATGTGATGGTCCATGACAGACATTACATTCATTTGTTCCGCTCAATTCAGCACCAGGTAGATTATTATTTGATGCCTCTACAAGATACAGAAAAAACAAGATGACACAAATTGCAACTACCGCGACCTGTGATCGAGAAATTTTGATTTTCAAATAAATCACTTCTAGTCGTCATCATCATGTTCATCAGATCTTCGATCATCGTCATGACCATCGAATCCATCATCATCTCCGTCATCAGGGTGGTCATCATCATGGTCATCATCATCAGAATCAGAATTATTGGATCCAATATGAGTAGAAAGATTGTTTATCGTAAGTGATAAATTTCCGATTAATGCTGTAATGATGATAATCGTACTGAAAATCAAAAATATTTTATCTCTGTTCATTAGGATACACTATGGATCTGATTATATAAATAATTTATTAAATTTGCAAATATACCATTCAATCACTTCAAGTATAAGCTTTGCGTAAAATTGAACTTACGATTTGATTAATCTGTTTCGAAAAATATCTTACTAAATTATATGGCACTGATTAAACCAAGGCTTATTTTCCATCAAAATACATTTCATAGATGTTCATTGGTTTATTGATTCTCCAACATCTCATGATAATTCTGAAATATTAATATAACTCAGAGAAGCATTAGAAATCTCTTATATTTTTATTTGTCCTATAACTATATATGGTGAACCTCCAAGAATACATTACGAATTATTTAATTGAACGATTTGAAATGTCTAATGATTTGATTATTATAAACATTGATGAATCATTAACTAAGCTCATGAATGATTTTGATGATACTGAGAATATGGATCAACTAGAGATAAAATTAGACGATTCTCGTCTCTTTAGAATAGATAGTAATGACCATGAACTCTTAGAACTTTACAATTTTGAATCAAAGAAAACACTCGTCAAATTTGTGGAAATAAGCTCTCAAGCTTCAAAACCAATCGTTACCACTTCAGTAAAATCTTGATCTTAATTTTTCTTGATTTTATTTATGAACTTAAGATTCGACCTATTTGAACCTCTGATTATAGAATTCGTACATAATTTCTCAATTAACCTCTAATTCAGGATAAATCAATGATTGCTGTTTCTATTGAAGTTTTCAAAGCTATGGCTTCATCAAGTGTGTATTCGCCAAAAATATTATATCGTTGGTGATCTCCAACGAATTCTATTTCATAGTATTTCCAGGTCTTCATTAAATTAATAAAATAAATTCTGGATAGATCTAATTGTTGTGAAATCATAGTTCGAAATTTACCTTTCTTATTTATTCTTACGGTTTCAGATGATATTTCTACAATTATCTTGGGATTGATAAGATTAATGCAATACAATGCAATTAAGATCAGGAACAGCATACCAATTACAAGTTCCACTATTGATTGGAGCTTATTTTGTGCCGTCAAATTTTGATTATCAAATATCCCGAATAGAGTAACAATCATAACAACAAGTATTGCAACGACAAATAATGCAAAGCTCAACAGAATATAATCATTCATCTTCCAACTGGGATCTATTTCTAATACATAATGATCAGTATCATAGCTTGTTTGAACAGATCTGGGCAGAGAAGAGGCTTCAACCTTCGTTGGATTTGCTTCTAGTCGCTCAGCTATAGATATCCACTGGTTAGGTAAGATTTTATGTTCATCAATACCTGTAAGGTCTATTAACGGGATCTTAAGCAACTTAGACAGTTCCACAGCAATTTGGTCGACAGAGAAATCATTTCGAGAAAGTGAAGTATATTCAATCAATTTAGATCTCTGACCATTATACTCATAACTTAATTTCCATTCGATAGCTTTACTCGATGAGCTGTTGCCTAAAAAGATGTATTTACGATCAACAATAAATTTGTCTGTTTGATTGACGGTTAGTTCTTTTGAATCAACTATTGCAGATCCTAATTTTGGATTAATGATAATTATCTTACTTCTGAAGGCTTGTAGTATCATCGCTACAATGTAATCCATAATTGGAATTATGATTACCAATAGAATCACAAATATGTAAGGATTACCTTCCGAGATTACATTCTCTGGACTAAAAGTGAGTAATATGAGTATGATCATTCCTATGATTATCGAGACAATACCAATTAGCATAAAGATCCGTTTCTCAGATCTGTCAAATTTTGTAATTATCTTAACTTGATCTCCCTCTTCTATCATTTCTATACG
>Ga0102944_1001763_pt1 | contig 13644 bp, 5 predicted proteins | sample SalPonD_shore_MG_FD_78172 | JGI IMG/M metagenome (GOLD analysis project Ga0102944, IMG submission 78172) | Salt pond soil microbial communities from South San Francisco under conditions of wetland restoration - Salt Pond MetaG... | ecosystem: Environmental > Aquatic > Marine > Intertidal zone >...
AAAACCAGGGATTTTGATCAAGATCAAAAGAACGGTTTTGCAAAGTTCTATTGTATCAAATTTAATCGGGAATTATTAAAGCACTGAAAAATATGAGTAGATCATCAAACTTTGCCATTGGACTATTATCCGGAGCCCTTGTCGGATCCGCTATTGCCTTATTATATGCCCCTGATAAAGGAACCAATACGAGGGATCGAATTTCCTACCGTTTGGGCAATTATCTTGACGAGCTTTCGCTGCTGATTGAAAAACTCAGTGAAGAAAAAGCTATGGTTTCGGAGGCTAAAAAACAGGGCGACCTGGTCGTGGAAGATGCACGCAAGCGAGCGGAAGATCTCATCAGGGAAGCAGAAGATCTTCTGCACACCATCGAAGACACCAAGCAAGATATCGAAGAGTAAATAATTTTTATCATATTTCGGACTACTAAACTTAATGAGTTTAGTAGTCCTGCGATACCAGAATAGTAAACTTACAAAGTTTACTATTCTTAAAAAAAGAGCCCCCAATGGAGGCCCTTGTTATAACACATTGTTTAAAATTGCGCTATCTCGTAATCCCGGACTGCGTACTTTTGATATTATAACCCCCGATTTTCAGGACGGGATTTTTGCCATCCAGTTCCCCATCCTTCCACCGGACTTTAACCGTTCGGGATTCCCCGGGAAGTAAATTGAAATAATTATCCGACCAATAAGTGGGTAACAACTCTCCGCCATCTTGTCCTTTCCGTATTTCCGGATTGATAAAAAAGGCCAGATGATCCGTCGGATTCTTAACGTAAACCGTGGCTACCCATTCGTCTCCATCTTTGTGTAGATCGCTGTCAATATTTAGCTGAACATCAGGTAAATCACGCAACCCGGTGAAATTCGTATTATCATGCATCCAGTAGAAATTATCCGATCTGAGTTTACCGGATGCATCCGTCAGCTTCAGCTTCACAAAATAAATTTCATCCGATTTATTCCCCGGGATATCGAGTTTAAAAACATTTTTGCTATCCAGAGAATCAATGTCTGTTGACTGCTGCTTGTCAAAAATCTTATTCATTCCCATATCATAGGCGGCGGCACTGACCTGCAACCCGTTTTCTGCATGAAACTGATCATTTATCACGGCCACCTGTTTCGTATCCAGCGTCAACATCACATGCAGCGGTTCAGATGCTTTCTTGATATAATAATATCCCGCATTTGGACGCAAATACCAGTCATAAATTTGCCAGATCACGCTGGGCCAGGCGGGATTTGTTTTCCATAGGATCACCCCGCCGGTACGATCCAGGCTGTGGCTGGTTGCTTCGAACATGGCCCGGTAACTGTTAGCATTCACCAATTGACCTTCTTCCGTATATTGCTCCAGCGATTGAGGCTCCCCGTAGCGCGCCCGGATCGTTGAATCATAGACGCTGAATTTACCATTTCCTTCGGCCGCATCGTGATATCCCCAGGTATCGTTCAGTGGGTAGGGCTCATCAGGATCCGGGGTAATATTCGGAATGAACTTTTTAATACTTTCGGCAGGCGGCAATGATGGAATACCCACTTCATCCTTAAACACCCAATCCCGGCCGCGCTTCACAAATTCATAATACTTTTCTGGTGGCACCCACATATACGGTCCACCACTATAGGCTCCCGACGGATGATTATCGGGATACGATAAATCCCAGGGTTTCGGCGGATTTGCGTACCCGGAAGTTGGTAAAAACGGGCGCGTACCATCCAGCCCCTGCAATATCTGATTACGCAACGGATCATAAATATTCTTGCGGGGATAGGCTTCATTTCCACCGGTCCACACCAACAGGCTCGGGTGATTCCGTATCTGTTTCACCGTGCTTCGTGCATTCTGCAGGAAAGCTTGCCGGTCAAACGGCCAGTCGCGGCTTCCCTTTCCAAAGGTGCCCTGTGCATCGCCGGTGATCCAGAAATCATGCCAGACCAGCAGTCCCATTTCATCGCAATACTTGAAGAAATTATCCGGCGGCGTAACGCCCCCGCCCCAGATGCGAACCATGTTCAAATTGGCATCTTTGGATAACCGCAGCTCGGCATACAATTTTTTATCGCTTCGGTGCAACATCATATCCGGCACCCAGGCTCCACCTTTGATCTGGATGCGCTCACCATTGATAAAAAAATCACGGCGGTACCAATCATTAAATACCGCAGATTTAGTCCCTATTTCACGAACTCCAAAACGGGTAGCGGCTTCATCCAGCTTTTTCCCGTCCACTTCAAAATCCACCTTCAGATTATACAAATTTTGTTGCCCGTAGGTATTCGGCCACCACAAGTGGGGATTATGTAAGGACAAACCCGCATATTGTGAGGATTTTAAATAGATCTTTTTATACTGTTTGGGGCGAAGGGTAACCTGGCGCGAAACCGTTACGGTTTCTCCATGGAAATTTGCCGGGGACACATGAATATTCAATTTCCCTACTACCGGCTTACTCTTCATATTGCGGATTTCTACATCCACACTTAATTCGGCCCTGGAAGTATCCGGTAATGGTAAATCAGTTACAATATGCGGATGCGCCAGATCCACGTCACCTGAAGTTTCAAGATACACATCCTGCCAGATACCCATATTACGATCACGAATGGCGGGCAGCCAGTCCCATCCGACCGACGCATGCATGGTCACATTTTTCCCGATATCCCCCGTGGGTCCGCCATTCACGCCAAAAGGTCCGAGGGCCTTCAACTGAGGTTCACCGGGCATACCCGGGTAATCGAGAGGATGTATTTTCACGGCCATCACGTTCGTATCGCCGGGTTTAATAGCATCAGTAACATTATACCGGAATTTGCCAAACATACCCACCATATGATCAGCATCGGCCACCTTATTGCCATTAATCCATACATCTGCTCGATAATTGATGCCGTTGAAGTGAATCCAAATTTGCTTTCCTTCTTCACTCTTATCCACTTTGAACTCCGTACGGTACCAATAGGGAGAGCTCCAGGGATTTTGATGATTTGGCAGATGGCTATACTTCAACAAATCGTACTTTTCGTTGACCTTGTCGTTGGCATCCGGAATTTTCATGTTATTCACGCCCACATAAGGATCCGGATAGACTCCATCCTGAACCAACGCATAGAGCACTGTGGTTGGCACCGTAGCTTTATACCAGCTATCGGTGGGAAAATCTACCGAAGAGACCTCCGGCCCGTCACCTTGTACCATCGTGGATGACCTGATTTTAAAATCTTTCAGATACTGCCGGTTCGACTGCGCTCTGACCGGTAACCCGAGTCCAAACAGGATACACAGTACCCCTAAATAATAGGCCCAATCTTTTAATAACCGTTGCTTTTGTTGCATAAAACCTCGTTGTAATAGTTAATAATTTTTAAAAACCCAATACCTGTCGATCTTAAGATGAAGTATTAACAACAATTTTTATAAAACACGATCGACTTTTATACCAAATTAATAAATTAAATTGATTAAAAATCAGAAGCTAATCAAACGATAAATTATTGGTTCCCAAAAAACAATTGCAATATGTCAGACATATTTTACCCGAATTTTTTTTAACAATAAATTCAAACGTTCCTTCTACCTACCCTTAATAATTTAAAGTTATACTGACATTTTTTATAAAAATTATACTTATCCATTTCTTATTAATTTTATTTAAGATATATTAATAAATAGTGATTGATTACCAGTAATTGAACCCACTCCAGATCTATTCTGGAGCCATCAAACAATCACCCACACAGAGACTATTCAAGAGGTCGTTTCATTATCTAATTTCTAACACAATCTTTCTTAACGATTAAGATCCTATTCAACTCTTAATAACTAACTGATCTGATTACCTATCTAACCTTTCTGAATTGTAAATCAATTCTCCCACATAAAGATTAATCAAATCAAAGAATCATGAAGAGTTATGCTACTAACGCGTGTCTCGGAGAGTGGTTTAAAAAAGGCAGTCTCTGCCTGCTAGCGTTGATTATCAGCTTTTTTATGCTTATCCCCGGAACGGCACGAGCTCAACAATTCGAAGTAACCGGTAAAGCACTAACAGCGGATACCAATACTCCGCTAACCGGTGTTAACGTCATTGAAGTCGGTACCCAGAACGGTACTTCAACCGATGTGAATGGTAACTTCACCCTCACGGTGAGCAGTCCGGACGCTTCCCTTCGATTCACATATATTGGTTTTGAACCACAGACCGCCGTACTAAATGGACAAAATAAACTGACCATTTATATGAATGAAGCCGTCGGTGAATTAAGTGAAATGGTGGTGACTGCCCTGGGTTTGGAAAGGCAACAGAAATCCATTGGCTACGCTATTGATGAAGTCAAAACCGAGCAACTGATTAAAGCAACGGAAACCAATATGGCGAACCTGTTGCAAGGTCAGGTGGCCGGTGTGAATATTAATGCGGCTTCCGGCGGACCCGGCTCATCAAGCCGCGTTACCATTCGTGGTGCTTCTTCCCTGGCCGGTAATAATCAACCGTTATATGTAGTTGACGGTATCCCGATCGACAATACCAATATCGGGTCGGCCGGCGAATGGGGCGGTTTTGACGGCGGCGACGGATTATCCAATATCAATTCGGATGATATTGAAAGTATCAGTGTACTCAAAGGAGCCGCTGCAGCTTCACTTTATGGTACACGAGCCCGCGACGGCGTTATCTTAATTACAACGAAAACGGGCCGTGGCGATCAACTGGATGTCCGCTTTAATACCACAACCACTATCGATAATGCCCTTATCGATTTTACAGACTATCAAAATACCTACGGACAAGGAACGCGGGGCCTGAAACCTCAAACCGTTGAAGAAGCCCTGCAGACAGGCCTTAGCAGTTGGGGGGCAAAACTTGACGGTTCCCAGGTGATTCAATTCGACAGGGTTACCCGTAGGTATAGTAATGTTGGAAATCGTCTGGATGAATTTTATCGCTCTGCTGTATCTACCCGTAATGCCATCTCCATCAGTGGAGGACAACAAAATGCGTCCTATTATTTTTCCACTACCTACCTGGGTTCGGAAAGTGTTGTCCCCAACTCCAGTTGGAAAAACCTTTCGATGACTCTGCGGGGAACCACCACCATCGGAAAACTAACAGCCGATGTTAAAGCAAATTACATTAACGAGCTGGCCAATAACCGGTCATGGATTTCCGATTCGCCCGGAAATGCCAACTATACCATTACTCAACTTCCCCCTAATGTTTCGGCCAGGACACTACGCGATAATTATGAAACGGAAGAGGGGACTGAATTCCTCCCAACCGATGGAGTATTTGTGGACAACCCGTATTGGATTACCAATAAATTCAATACAGACGATACCAAAGACCGCATTATCGGCCTGGTGAAACTGGATTATAATATTCTGGATTGGCTGACCTTGACCGGCAGAACAGGTTTGGACTGGTATTCGCTACGCCGCACTAATCTCGTTCCGTGGGGAACGGCGTGGCGTTCTGGAGGACAGTTAACGGAGAACCAATGGCGGGTTATGGAAAATAATACCGACCTGATTTTAAATGCATCCCATACTCTTACATCCGATATAACCTTGAGTGGTACAATTGGTGGCAACCGCCGGTATAATAAATCGGAGGAGGTTGGCAATTCGGGTACTGAATTTAAAATTCCCGGCCTCGAAACCATATCCAATCTGAAAAACATCTCCCCAATCTATTCATTTACCGAAAAACAGGTCAATTCTATATATGGATCATTCGAATTTAATTATCAAGATTACCTGTTCCTGAATGCAACAGGCCGAAACGACTGGTCATCCACTTTGCCAGAGGGTGATAACTCCTTCTTCTACCCTTCCGTAAGTGCTAGTTTCGTATTCTCGGAAGCCTTATCATCCAACATGCCTTCTGAATTGAGTTTCGGGAAAATCCGTGCATCATGGGCTGAAGTGGGCAGTGATACCGATCCCTACATGCTGAACCTGACCTATAATATTTTTGATGTATCCCACCAGGGACAACCTCTCGGTGCTATTGCACAATCGTCAGTCCCCCTGGCCGATCTGAAACCAACGTCTACCAAAGAGGTGGAATTAGGTACGGATATCCGGTTTTTCGATGATCGTATCGGTTTTGACTTTACCTGGTATAACCGGAACACTACTGATCAGATTCTATCGACAACCATCTCGCAAACTTCTGGCTTCACTTCACGGGTTATCAATGCCGGTGAATTGAAAAATCATGGTATTGAATTACGTTTGAATACCGTCCCAATTTCCAAACCCAGCCTGATATGGAGATCATCACTCAACTTTGCCCGGAACTGGAGCAAAGTAGAATCCCTGGCGGGTGATCAGCAAGTGCTCCAATTAGGTCCCAGCCGTACCTTCACAGCGTGGATTACAGCCGAAGTAGGGCAGGAATATGGAACCATCTGGGGATATAAATATCTTCGCGACAACCAAGGTAATATTGTCTTCGAAAATGGCCTGCCGGTTCAGGACCCCGAACGAGCCATCCTTGGTAAAGGTACTCCCGATTGGAATGCGGGCTGGACTAATACGATGAACTATAAAAATTTCCAGCTCACTTTCCTGATTGACGCCAAGTGGGGTGGCCAGGTCTTCTCGGCCACAAATGCCAATGCCTATGCCAACGGGCTTCACAAAAATACGCTTGAAGGCCGGGCAACCTGTGATGAAAACTCTGCTGGTGGAGGCTATCCCACAACCGGATGTTTTGTTGCGGATGGCGTTATAGTTACTGAACGAGATCCCGATACGGGCGAAATCTTATCTACCCGGCCCAATGATGTTCCGGTCTTGCCGCAAACCTATTATAGCACTATTGCGGGTCAAATTGCCGAAGAATTTATTTATGATGCCAACTTCATCAAGATGCGACAAATTGGACTTAGCTATCAATTGCCTGAGCGGGTTATACAAAAGCTCCCGCTTAGTTCGGCAATCGTATCGATTGTGGGCCGCAACTTATTCTATATCTATAATTCTGTGCCCAACATTGATCCCGAATCAGCAATAAACCGTGGAAACGCCCAGGGGTTGGAGCTTGCAGGTGTACCCAACTCCCGTAGTATCGGTCTGAGTATAGACCTTCGGTTTTAATAACTGACCAACAAACGTCAAAATTGGAAATAACGATTCTTCCCTATTAATTTTATAAGCATTTTTAGCTATGAAACGATTAAATATATTTTCTAACATGAAATACCTGGTTGCCACCTTGCTATTTGCGGGTTTGTTAACACAGTGCAAAGATATCAACGACTTTGGTAATATGAACCAGGATCCTACCCAGGCAAATAATATCGATCCTGGAATGGAGTTCACTACGGTCGAATTGGGTGCCGCCGGAAGCCGATTTGAAATGTGGCGGGCCAACCTGATTTATGCATCAGCCATCACCCAGCAACTGGCACAAACCTGGTGGGCCGGTAACTTTTACACCAAAAATGAAGAATGGGTGACTGCCTTCTGGAATGTAGCTTATGCCGGTAATGGGATCACCTGGCTGGCCCAGATCAAAAACGTGCAGGACCTGATTAATAACCTGCAATCTAACCTGGACAACGATCCCAGCCTGGTTAATAAATTGGCCGTTGCCCGGATTATGCGCGTATTTATTTACCACCGGGTCACCGATCTTTATGGAGATGCCCCTTACTTTAATGGGGGAATGGGATATATTGCCCAGGATTATGCCCCGAAATATGACAAACAGAGTGATATTTATACTGATATGTTTAAAGAGCTGGATGAGGCCGTTAATCAACTGGATCCCAATCAACCGACCTATGGTTCGGCTGACTTAATTTATAATGGTGATATCGATCAGTGGAAGCGATTTGCCAATTCCCTGCGATTGAGATTGGCCTTGCGGCTCGTTAAGATAGAACTTCAAACCGCTCAACAGCAAGCCGAGGCAGCGATTGACCCGGCGAATGGGGGCGTTATGAACAGTAATGACGACATGGCTATTGTTCCCCATCAAGATGGACCTTCAACCGGCCCGGCCGGTATCAATACCAACGCCAATAGTGAGGTTTTTGCTGTTGATCGTCCATATCTTTCCCAAACACTGGTAAACTGGATGAACGATTTCGGTGATCCGCGTCTCGAAATTTACGGTGAGGTCAATGATCCCAACAACCCGGTAGGTTTGCCCAATGGTTACGATGCCAGCACCATCCAAAATCACTCCAGCTGGTCGGGTTCCTTCGATACTTATATTCAACTCAATACCATGCTGATGGACCTGGATGATCCCATGATTTTCCAGACCTATGCTGAAGTTGAATTTATGCTTGCTGAAGCAGCCGTTCGATGGCCCGGAAGCAATTTTGGAGATGCTGAAGAACATTATAATAACGGCGTTAGAGCAGCTATGACATATCTAACGCTCTATGATGCTACCGGTGCCGTTATTCCAAACGGACAAATTAATACCTATCTGATTAATAATCCCTTTAACAATGGAGGTACTGATGCTGATAAATTGGAACAAATCAACAATCAGTATTGGGCCGCTGTATTTTTGAATGGCATTGAGGCATGGGCCAACTGGCGGCGTTCCGGTTTCCCGGTACTCGAACCTTCTCCTGTAGATGATCCTAATCCATGGCCCGGAAATCAATCCAATGGCGAAATACCACGTCGTTTGTTATATCCTGAAGTGGAAGGGTTGCTAAATCAGCAAAACTACGATGAAGCCATTACCAATCAAGGTCCCAACAACTTTACAACCAGGGTTTGGTGGGATGCTCCATAGTAGCCCGGATTATTCACGAATAGATGAAAAATTACGCATTAAATTATTGAAAATATTTTATTTGTATGAAATTATGGGTAGCCCAGATTTGGATATAGGTGAATGCATTGCGAACTTTGCCTTGTCCACCACCAAATTTCTTGGTGAATAATCCGGGGTAGGGATAAAACGGTGGATTATGGTCAATTTATAATCTTCCTGATATTGAGAAGAAAAAGGGCTGTACATGTTTGTGCAGCCTTTTTTTATGGTGGTAGACTATGCTAGCCCGGATATTTCACGCCTTTTTATGATAAATTAGTGTAATATTATGATATATAATTACTTATAGGCATTATAAATGCTTAAAAATTATAACAAGGTGTAGAGCGCTGCGAAATTAGCCCGTGGACTGCGTTGAATTTTCAAATGGCTTGCTCAACGTACCTTATGTACGTTTCCGCTGCCATTTGATATTCGCCTTGTCCACGAACTAATTTCTTGGTGAAATATCCGGGCTAGACTTTTCACTATGACTTTGTAAAATCTTGCTTTAAACCAAATCCCACCAATATACTATTTCAAAAATTCTCTAGTCTCGATCTTGACCAAAAGTCCTCTTAAGAAATATTTATAAAAGTTGATATTCTTATCTAACCATTTAAAAAATATAATACATAAAACTATATAACTACTTAATTAAATAATATATTTTTAATAACCTGTTTTATATTTATTTAAAGATATCCTAACCAGTTCCTAACAACTATTTGAATAAATGTTCAATTATGAACGAATATATCATTCAATACTATCAACATTTAAATTGCTAAATCCTTGATTTATTCTTAATAAATATGATATATTCACGCAACTATCATAAATGATTTATGACATAGCATACAATTAATATAAGATTATTAACTCTTTCCATAAGGCTTTTACAAAGGAAACGGCCTTATTATTTTAACCAATAATAAATTTTATCCGCATTAAGATCTTTGAAATACCGGGGACTTATTACAAATAAATATCTCAATGGATACTTCAGTATTTCAGGTAACATTTAAATACAGAAACTCAACTTCTTTTCACGAATCAGTTGGATAGACTCTGAATACATTTTAATAGAAACCATAAATCTTCTGCACAAACGCAATTATTAGCTGCACTTGTACCGCTCTCACTATTGTGACAGCATATACGATATTCAGAAGATGCAGTCATATAGGTTTCCCTATCACAAAACCTTTATTGTAAAAAAATTTTAATACGTTCTACGGGATACTGATTTCAATTTACTTTGGTTTACATCGTAATGCATATCCATATCTAACCTTAAACCTTCTGTAAGCGATTACAGAACTCATTAAAATCACAAACTTTAACCCAAAATTAGCGATTATGAAGTATAGTGCTACGGAGATGCGCTTTTCTACGGGTTTGATAAAAAAAACACTTAAGCATTTCGGATTTCTGATGCTTTTGGTGTTGGTTTATCAGCCTGCACTTGCGCAAAATTTTTCGGTAACCGGTACAGTTTACACTTCGGATACCAAAAATCCGCTTACCGGTGTGAATGTCATCGAAGTGGGTACCCAAAACGGTACATCAACCGATATTGATGGAAAATTCAGTTTGAATGTTTCCGGACCGGATGCTTCCATTAAATTCAGTTATATCGGTTTCCAGGATCAAACCCTTGCCCTGAACGGCAGACATGAACTGACGGTTTATTTGAAAGAACAAGTTGGACAAATGCAGGAGATGGTGGTTACCGCCTTTGGTGTTGAGAAACAGCAAAAATCTCTTGGTTACTCGGTTTCACAGGTTAAACCTGAAAGTTTCACCAAAGCGCGTTCTACCAATGTTGCCGATAATTTGTCCGGTGAAATTGCCGGGGTACAGGTAAGCAGCCCGCAAACCGGTCCCGCCGGTTCCAGTCGTATTGTGATTCGCGGTATCGCCTCATTGACGGGTAACAATAAGCCCCTGATTGTAGTGGACGGCGTACCCATCGACAACCGCACTATCGGTCAGGCCGGTATGTGGGGCGGTTTTGACGGCGGTGACGGCATGTCATCCCTGAATCCCGATGACATTAAATCGATGTCGGTACTCAAAGGTCCGGCTGCTGCTGCACTTTATGGTTCTCGTGCTCAAAACGGTGCTGTGGTAATCACCACGAAAAGCGGAAGCGAAGGGCAAAGCATTGAAGGTACTTTCAAAACCAACGTTCAGTTTGAGAACATCTTGGTCAACTACGACTTCCAGCAGCAATATGGTCTGGGTTCCCGTGGTAAAGCTCCGCAAACCCAACAGGAAGCCCTGAACAATGGACTGAGTAGCTGGGGTGCAAAAATCAAGGGCCAACAGGTCGTACAGTTTGATGGTGTTAAAAGACCTTATGTTGCCCATCCGAACAACTTGCAGAACTTCTACCAGACCGGATCCAATATCACCAACACGCTGGCACTTTCCGGTGGTGATGATCAATCATCATTCTATCTCTCGTTGACCAATCTCGACAATAATGATATCATCCCGACTTCTACCCTGGATCGCAAAAACATCAATTTCCGCGGTCACCGTCAACTGGGAGATTTCCGGGCCGAGGCGAAAGCCAATTACATTATTGAAAAGGTAAATTTCCGCCCGGAATTGTCTGACAACCCGGCCAACCCGGCACTATCTCTTTCTTATATGCCAACTACCATTGATGTGAGATGGCTGAAAGATTATCAGACCGACAACGGACAACATGTGGCATGGAATAACAGTAATTTCCGTCCCAATCCTTATTGGGGAATCCACAAAGACGGCAATCACGACACCAAGCGCCGACTGATCGGTTATGTTAAATTGAACTATACGCCCAATGACTGGATCGACATCCAGGGCCGTGCAGGAACCGACTTTTATACGTTACGCCGTTCCAACTGGCAGGGATCAGGTTCACCCTGGATCATGCAAGGTTCTCTGGCTGAAGATGAATACCGTGTACGGGAAGACAATCTCAATCTGCTTGCCACTTTCGATCATCAGCTGACCCAAGACATCAGTGTTAATGGAAATTTAGGTGCCAATCGCCGCTACGAACGTTATGAAGATGTGGGTCAATATGGGCAGGATTTTGTTATACCCGGCCTGATCACCATTGGAAATACCGATGCCGGAACACGTGCCACCCCCTATAATTTCAATGAGAAGGAAGTAAACTCCTTCTTCGGATCAGCACAATTTAATTATAAGAATTACTGGTTTGTTGAAGTTACCGGCCGTAACGACTGGTCTTCTACCCTGCCCAAAGAAAACAATTCTTATTTCTATCCTTCCATCAACACCGGATTTACGTTTACGGATGCTTTGGGATGGGATAATGATATCCTGAGTTTCGGTAAAATCCGGGCTTCATGGGCACAGGTCGGTGGCGATACCAATCCTTATCGTTTAAATCTGACTTACGGTATTTTCGGGTCTCATCCCACTATCGACGGTACCACCGTACCTTACGGCGGTATCAACAACGGAACCATTCCGCTGGCTGACCTGAAACCAACCAGTACCAAATCTTACGAACTGGGTCTTGATCTGCGTTTCTTCAGCGGACGCATCAATTTTGATTTCACCTGGTATAAACAAAACACCACCGACCAGATTCTCGGAACCACGGTTTCCAATGCTTCCGGTTACGGTTCGCAAACCATTAATGCCGGCGAAATTTCCAATAAGGGGGTTGAACTCAGCCTCTCCGGCTCCCCCATTCAATCCCGGGATTTCAACTGGAATGTGCGGGCCAACTTTGCCAAGAACATAAACAAGGTGGTAGCTCTGGCACCGGGCAAAGAATCGCTGCGTCTTGCTGAAAGTCGTTCACGTATTGCGTACATCGAAGCACGCAAAGGGGAGCCTTACAATCAGATTATCGGTACCGGATACAAGCGTAACGCTCAAGGTAAGATTATGTATGATTCCGACGGACTTCCCATGACGGAAAGTGGTATGGTACTTGGAAACGGTACTCCAGATTGGACCGGTGGTCTGACGAACACCTTCACTTACCGAAACTTCACGCTCAGTGCCCTGATTGATGTTCAGGCCGGTGGAGATATCTATTCTATGACAAACTCCCAGGCCTATGGAAACGGACGTCAGAAAGCTACGCTTGTGGGCCGGGCATCATACTACAACGATCCGCAAAATGGCGGTGTTGTCGGAAAAGGTGTCAAAGCCGATGGAACCACTCCCAATGATGTGGCCGTGGATCCCCAGGTTTATTACAGTCGAATTGCCAGCGACGTAGCGGAGGAATTTGTATACGATGCCAGCTATGTCAAGCTTCGTCAGCTCTCTTTGACGTATAACCTTCCGGGCGATCTGCTCACCACCCTTCCGATCAAGGATGCGAGTGTTTCGGTTGTAGGCCGCAACTTGTGGATCCTGCTGAAGAACACTCCAAACATCGATCCTGAATCGAACTATCAGACGGGTAACTACCAGGGACTGGAACACGCCACCCTGCCTAGTACCCGTACGGTCGGATTTGACGTGACCTTGAAATTTTAATAGACAAAATTCGGAAGACTTATGAAATCATTAATGAAAACTTTACAAATGAAGTATTTGTTGTTACCGGCGTTTGTATTGCTGCTATTTGGTACCAATGCATGCGACCAGGGTTTCCAGGAATTAAATACGGACCCTACTTCCGCCACGCAGCTGAATCCTGGTGTACAATTCACCGATGTTCAGCTTCGGGCGGCCGAAGATCGTTATGAGTCCTGGCGCGGTAATTTGATTTACTGCGAGACCATGATCCAACACCTTTCATCCACCATCACGGCCTGGGCCGGCGACCGTTACACCCTGAACTACGCTTATGATGC
>Ga0102944_1001764_pt1 | contig 13644 bp, 10 predicted proteins | sample SalPonD_shore_MG_FD_78172 | JGI IMG/M metagenome (GOLD analysis project Ga0102944, IMG submission 78172) | Salt pond soil microbial communities from South San Francisco under conditions of wetland restoration - Salt Pond MetaG... | ecosystem: Environmental > Aquatic > Marine > Intertidal zone >...
CGTGGGTTCCCGCAATGAGATCAGGGAGCCTAAATAATTTAAGTCTGACATAAAATGGGATGGGTACGCACCTGCAGCATAAAGCGTTTCTACTATAGCGAAATCAACGACTTGGCATATATTTACAGCGGGTTTATGAATAACTCAAACCAACCTGATGATTTTAAGAAGTTATTCATCCCGGTAGATTTTCACCACCGGGGTACCGTTCTCCAGGGCGTACCCCCGATACATCCCGGAGGTGTTAAACGGCATGGCGATGTTACCGTTTGCATCAATAGCAATCACACCGCCGGTGCCGCCCAGGGCGGGCAACTTGTTCATAATCACCTCCGCCGCCGCCTCCCGGAGCGACAATCCCCGGTATTCCATTTGGGCAGAGATATCATAACTGACGACATTCCGGATAAAGTACTCCCCGTACCCGGTGGCGGAGACGGCACAGGTCTTGTTATTGGCATAGGTTCCGGCCCCGATCACCGGGGAATCGCCGATCCGGCCGTACTGTTTATAGGTCATGCCGCCGGTGGAAGTCCCGGCCGCCAGATTGCCGTCCCGATCCAGCGCCACGGTCCCCACGGTACCGTGCTCCTCGGCGGCGCTCCCGGACTGCCGGGCCCCTTCCTGCCGGATCCTTTGCCGGAGCGATTCCCAGCGCCGGCGGGTGAAAAAGTAACTCTGGGGGACCAGATCCATCCCCTGGAGTCCGGCAAAGATCTCGGCGCCGTCGCCAGAGAGCATCACGTGGGGGGATTTTTCCATGACCAGGCGCGCCAGGCTGATGGGGTTCCGGATGTGCCGGACGCCGGCCACGGCGCCCGCGTTCCGGGTGCGCCCGTCCATGATGGAGGCGTCCAGCTCATTGGTCCCCTGCGCCGTAAAGACGGCGCCCTTTCCGGCGTTGAACAGCGGGGAATCCTCCAGCAGGTTGATGACCGCTTCCACCGCATTTAGGGCGGACCCGCCGGCTGTTAACACGGATTGGCCCTTTTCCAGCGCATCAGTGAGCTTGGCCCGGTAGGCGGCCTCGCGTTCCGGGGTCATGTTCTTCCGGGAAATCGTCCCGGCGCCCCCGTGGATGACCAGCCCGTATCCGGCCGGCCCCTCCTGGGCCACCGCCCCGGGTATCCCTGGGGAAAGACACACGATCACCGCGAGCATCCAGCCGATAGCAAGGGTCTGAAACCGTTTGGTGGTTTTCCGCACCATGATCGAAACACCTCCTGTGATGTGCAATTTAGATGTCCGGCTCCCGGCCGTGGAGCGTTCCCAGAATATCGATCTCGCCGCCGGCGATCCGAAAGGCCTGCCAGTAGGTGCCCGGCGTGTTGCGGGGCACCGGTATCACATGCAGCAAGGCATTCCCGCTGTAGACCTTAATGGTGGCCTTGGAGCGTGACAGGCCGGTACCGGCGGCCTGGTTTCTGTTGGAATAATCGTGTACCAGGCAATAATACGTTGCGGAGTTCTCAATGCGCTTCACCGTCACCGTTTCCGGACCGTATCCGTTCCGGTCGTCCCGGTCCAGCCGCACCACCCCGTCGGAACTCGTCCGCATATTCCGGTACGAAATATGGTACTGGTTCATCTTGACGAAATGCAGATCCAGATCCCGGGGCGAGGCGTCCCAGTCGAGTACGATCCGCATATTACCCAGGGGCAGGGCCGGCGAGACGGAAAACCGGTTGAAAAACATGGTGCCGGCCTGGATCTCTATGGGAAATTCGGACGTAATATAGCCCTGCTTGCTGAACACCACCTTGTACACGCCGTCCTGCTCCGGGATGGGAAAGACCGCTTTCCCTTCGGTGTCGGTTCGGAACTCCCCCAGGTGTTCGATGACCACGGCGCCTCCCGGGATAGGGTTCCCGTCCATCGCATTAAAAAAGCGCAGGGTCAGGGCGTCGGTCTTCAGTTCCCGGAAGGCGTCCTCCACACCCTGCATGGGATCTTGTCCCGGGAGAACGCCGGCTGCGGCAAAGACGAACAACAGCCCGAACACTTTCATCTTCATGTCCGGATCCTTTCTTGGTATTGGGTTTCTTTCCGCCCGGACCGCCGATACGCCACTCCGAAAGAGGCGCCTGCCAGGCACGTGCCGGCGCTTATCCCACGGAGGGCAGTTCGAATACTTTCGGTTGTTTCCCTTTCACCGAGGGCATGGTCATGCCGTAATCCGCCTGGATATAAGTGGGATCACAGATGGTGTACGTTTTCCCGTGATAGGAGAGGTGGTCCCGGCCCACGTTGCTACTGAATTGCACGGCGGTGGACACATGCCCGGGATAATCCAATCCGACGACCTCCAGGCCCAGCAGGTTCCGTACCAGGTACGCGAACAGGGCCGCCCGGTCCTCGCAATCGGAGGCCGGGTAGTAGAGGGTTTCTTCCGGGAAGAGGTAATTTTCCGCGCTGAATTGCGCCTGATCCGTTTCGTACCGAAAGGCTGTCTGGACAAAGCGGAGGAGAATATTCACGGCTTCGGTTTCCGGTTTCTCCCGGATGATCTCCTTGAGGGGCGACAACAGCGACCGGCCGGTGGCATCCGACATCAGAGCCCCGAAATAGATGGGGATATCGGTCTGGGGATACACGGAGTAGAAGTTCATCACATTGGCGTTCAGATCCACCGGGACCCGATAGGTCTGTCCCCGGTATTTGAATTGCAGGGTTTTCCGCACGGCGCGGTCTTTTACCAGCGGCGAATGCTGAATGCGGAAATTGATAGCCGTATCCGCACCGGGGTAATCGCCATCGTAGGTGGTCACTTCGGCCAGGGTTTTTTTCTTCCCGTCCAGGGGGATGAGATAGTACCGGTGATTATTTAGGTTCAGGAACGGCACGTCGTAGACGTCGTTCCGGGAGGCCAGCAGCAGGTAGACCTGCCCGCTGCCGTACCCGACCCTGGCATTATACCCTGATTTGAGGAGCATGAACCAGGTGAAGAGGACGGGGGTATTTTCGGCGCCCGAATACACCGTCCGGCCGAGATGATAGATCAGTACGGCGTAGCCCCAATCATTCAGTTCCAGCTGTTGTCCGGCCGACTGCAGCTGCCGGACCAGGGGTTCATAATCGGATTTCCCTAACCGCGCCCAATAATCGCTGATGCTCTGGTTGCTCACGGCGCCGTCCAGGCTCCCCCGGATGGCGTCGTCGTAGGTAAACCGGACGGGACTGCCGTAAAACTCCACCTGCACGGAGGTTCCCTTCTGCGGGATCCCGGTGTCGGGTTTCACCACGGGAGCCGGCGCCGGCGCGGCCGGGACCGCCGGCAGTTCGACATCCTTCACCTGCGGAATGTCCGTCGCCGGCGGGGGCGGTAATTTTTCGGTGTCGGCTTCCGGGATCACGGTTGGTTTCGGTTGGGTATCCCGGACCACGCCCTGCATGGTCTGAAACGCCTCCCAGTCTTTCTGCAGAAACTCGGTAAAGGCCTTATCCCGCTTGTCCTTGAAGTCCTGAAACGAGGATTGCTGCTGTTGCAGCCATTTCTGGTAATCCTGCTGGGAATACGCCGGCAAAGCCAGGCACAGCGACAATAGGATGAATATTTTGCTCTGTATACGTCTCCGCATAAGTCCACTCCTGTCTGCAATCCGAATCACACATAAATATTGGGATAAACACCGGTTGAATCTGTGATACAGGTTAACTTTATCCTGTTCCCGGTCGAGGATCAAGAGAAAAATGGCCCCGAAGCCGGGGGAGGTGACCGAAGAACACTGCTCGGGGGGATGATTATGTGATACAAATGTGATACATATGATATGAATCATTGGGAAAAATTTTGTGTATTATAAATGGAACGGAGAGGGAAATACGTGACTAGCGGAGGAACCGTGGAGAGTATTCAGGAGATAAACCCACCGCAACGGACAAAATTGAAACACCGAAAATCACTGAATGACACCGAAAAGCAAACATCGAACGAAGCACAAAACCGATGGTGATATACAAATGAAGATTCAATATATTTTGGGGACGGGCGCCGTGCTCCTGCTGGGTGCGTTTTCACTGCAGCGTTGCCTGGGCGGTGAGCAGGCGGTCCCGGCTCAAATTCAAACGGAGGAAGAGCAAACCATGACCTACAAGGTTCAGAAGACCGAGCAGGAATGGAAGGCGATCCTGACGCCCGAGGAATACGAGATCCTGCGGAAAAAAGCAACGGAGCGCCCGTTCACCGGGGAATACGTCCATTTTAACGAGGAGGGGGTGTTTGTGTGCGCCGCCTGCGGGAACCCGCTGTTCGATTCGGACACCAAGTTCAAATCCGGCAGTGGCTGGCCCAGTTTTTACGACGTGCTCAACTCGGATGCCGTGGTCCTGCAGGCCGACAACTCCCTGTTCATGCGGCGGACCGAAGTGGTCTGTGCCCGGTGCGGGTCCCACCTGGGCCACGTGTTCAACGACGGGCCGGATCCCACCGGGCTTCGTTACTGCATCAATTCCGCCGCCCTGGATTTTCAACAGGATGCCGGTGAGAAATAACGCTGGCCGGCCTGCCAAGGACAGATTTCCTCAGTCGTGAGGAGGGCTGACTTTTCCATTCAACACTGACACTCCGATGGTAGCCAGCAGGATCATCAGAATTGTCAGTAAGGCGACCCAGACCGGGATTTCGACCCATTCGGATATCAGCATCTTCACGCCGACAAAAGCAAGGATGATGGCCAGGCCGTAATGCAGGTGCTCGAACAGTTTCATGATGCCGGAGAGGGCGAAAAACAGCGCCCGCAGCCCCAGAATCGCGAATACGTTGGAACTGAAGACGATGAAGGGATCTCTGGACACCGAAAGGACGGCCGGGATGGAATCCACGGCAAACACGATGTCCGTGGTTTCGATGACTACCAGGACCACGAACAGCGGCGTTAACAGCCATTTGCCATTTTCGGACACCACAAATTTGCCACCGTGCAACTGATCCGTGACGGGCAGAAACCGGCGGGCGAATTTCAGGACCGGATTTTTGCCGGGTTCTACCTCTTCACCCGGGTGAATCGCCATCTGTATCCCGGTATACACCAGAAATCCTCCCAGAAGATACAACACCCAGTGGAACCGGTTCAGCAACGCCACGCCGGCAAAGATAAACCCGCTTCGGAAGACCAATGCGCCGATAATCCCCCAGAATAATACCGAATACCGATGTTTTTCGGGGATGCCGAAATAGGAAAAAATCACCAGGAAGACAAACAGATTGTCCATACTGAGGGACTCTTCGATGAGATACCCGGAGAGATATTGGAGAAGCGCCTCGAGATCTCCGTAGAACCAGATTACGCCGCCGAACAGCAGCGCCAATCCGACCCAGACACCGGTCCACAGCAGAGATTCCTTTAACCGAATCCGGTGCGCGGAGCGATGAAAGACGCCGAGATCCAGTCCCAGCAAGAGCAGGATGAACAGGATAAACCCGATCCAGAACCAGGTTTCGTAGGGAAGGTCCGATGTCATGCGAGCCGGCCTGCCTCGCCGCACATGATCTGATCTGTAACGAAAACCCGGACCGATCGTGAACGATTCATCGGTGTGTAATATATCTCCCGCGGCGAACGACTTGCAACTGCTCATTCTCCCGGGCCGCGGCGGCAGGGATTGGTGTGTTTATATGATCGGAAGGGGGGGTATTGGATCAACAAGATCCGGAGCTCGAAGCGGCATTCGCCAGGGGAAGAACAGGAGCTCCGGGCCGGCGCCTTCTCTGGGAGCCATCAGAATAAGAATGGTCAGGAGGGAGTGTCCGATAAGTGCACATCATCGACTTTCCGGCGTACCGTTGTGATTTCGGAGAAGCCGGCCCGGACACTCCCACTGGCCATTCGTACTTACATCAGATGCGGAATCGTCTTCTCATTCCGGTCCTCAGTGCGACATGCGTCCGGATTCCAACCGGTTATTCCGTTGCAGCCGAACCACTGAGCCCTAACCACAACGCCAGTATCGCCACCACGATTCCCACGATGATAAAATTCACCGCGATGGTCAACGACATGATGATCCCGGAAAGCAGGAGCCAGAGCCCGATAATCCCGTTCAGCCATCCCTGCCAGTGCCGGCCGACCCAGAATCCGAGGATTGCGATGACAATCCCGAAAATAATCGCATTCGCACTCGTTGTGAGTCCACTGATGATACCGGACAAGATGATCCAAAGTCCCGCGAGAAAGGTAATCCAAGCTTGCCACATACTTCATCCTCCTTCCTGACACATGTCCAATTGTCCATGCGATCAGAGCTTCTGGTTTACGCGTCTGCCCATCGGATATCCGTTCACTGCCTACCGAAATCATTGTCACTGCCGGGCTCTTCGAGTGCCGACCTGCGTTCGGACGCCACTCGGGCTGTCTGCCCGACAAAACATCTCCCCTTCGATAAACGACCTGAATATCCGTAGTTGGTTGCGTTTTGTGTCTCCAATTCTTCATGCATTTACTATGTAGCAATTCGGGGGCAATTGTTCAAATGAATGCCCCGGATCGAGGTTCACTGCGGCCGGCCCTTTGACAAAACGAAGATCTTCCTCGTTCCATGGGAGTAAAACAATGCAACAAAATGCCCGGGGGGCCATACAAGATTTTCAGAAGGGGCTTGCAGCCGGCAAGGGCCGGTGACAATACTTTCGTATTACCGATAGCATCGTGGAGATCCACAACCGTCAATACGTCATTGTCATCGGTTAACAGATAATGTCATATTTTACCTAATCGAAATGGGAATAATCTCAATTTTAGTGACATTTGGGTTTTTCGAGTTGCACAACGATTAATTATGTGTTTATAATGGTATTTATATTTGATCCTGTTTTTACATAGAATATATAATACGACTGTATTGTCCATGAAAATTAATAAAATTGAATTCGGTACCCGTCTAAAAAAATTTCGCACGCGACACTCGCTGAGCCAGACGGAACTCGCCGAGATTTTAGAGACGACCCAGGGAAATATCGGACACATTGAAAACGGACGCCGGAAGCCGGGTCCGGATGTCCTGCTCAACCTGTACGCGCATTTTCAGAGCGAATTCCGATATCTGCTGCTCGGGCCGCATCCCCCGGAAAACCGGGCAAATCCCGGGAACCATCCCAACCAGTCCGAGGCGCATCCCTCTCCCGTGCGATATGCGGATGAGTATATAAAGTCCCGGCTGGAAAAAATTCTCCGGACGACCATGCAGGCCTTGGAACATATCAAAACGAATTCCTCTCACACCTAGTTCGGCAGATGGTTAATTTTCCATGTCAGGTCTGATCACCTGGCTCCTGCCACCATTAGCTTTTCCAATGATTAGTATTTGCTATGTCGAGGCGACATCCGGTATATTTGCACTCTGAGGCCTGAATCCGGATGGAAATCACACTTTTACTCATCATTATCGCCGGCGCGATTGTCCTGTTTGTTTCCGACCTCCTGCCCATCGACCTGGTTGCCGGAATCATCGTGGTCGCACTCTTATTCACCAACCTCATCACCCTGGATGAAGCGTTTTCCGGCATCAGTAATCCGGCGACTGTGGTCATCGCCGCCATGTTTGTGCTCAGTTACGGGCTCATTAAAACCCGGGTGGTGAATCACATCGGGAACTGGATCATTCGGGTCACCCGGGGCCGGACGGGCCCGGTCCTTGCCATCTTTCTGACGGTAGTGGCTTTGCTCTCATCGTTTATCAACAACACAGCGGCAGTGGCGATTTTTCTGCCCCTGGCGGTGCAGTTTGCCGGCGAATTCCGGTTTAGTCCGTCCAAAATTTTGATCCCGCTCTCCTATGCCTCCATTTTCGGCGGCACTCTGACCCTGATCGGGACTTCGACCAATATCATTGTAGCCACCATTGCGGGTGAACACGGGGTTACCGGGATCGGCATGTTTGAGTTCACCAAGCTGGGCTTCGTATTCTTCCTGGTCGGTCTGGGATATTTATTGATCTTTGCCAGGCGTTCCCTTCCGTCCCGGAGCTCGACTGCCAGCCTGACCCGGAAATACCACCTGAGCCGCTATCTCACCGAATTGCAGATCCCGGACTCCTCGCCGCTGGTGGATGCCACTCCGCTGGACCGGCAGCTGGGAACCACCTATGACATCAACATTCTGGGCATTATCCGGGATAACCGGAAGATCCTCAGCGATATCCGTATCACCCGGTTGAGGGCCGGGGATACCTTGCTGGTACGCGGCCCGTTCGATTCCATTATCCGGATGAAGGAGCGGGAGAAACTCCTGTTCATCACCGACCGGAAGGTCAGCGATGAGACCCTGGCCCTGGGGCACAATATCCTGACCGAAGTTATCGTCGCACCCAACAACCGGTTCATCGGCCGAACGCTCCGCGACATCGGATTCCGGGAGCGCTACGGCTGTTTCGTTCTGGCCGTGAGAAAGCACGGAGAGACACTCCGGGATATGCTGGTGAACCTCCCGCTGGACGCCACCGATACATTGCTGGTCTACGGGCCTCGCCAGCGCATCGACACGCTGAAAGAAGACCAAAACTTTTTAGTGCTGCAAGACGTCAATGTGAATGTGCTTCCGGGCAAACAATGGATGGTAGCCCTGGGGATTATTCTGGCGGTGGTGTTGCTGGCGGCTTTCCACATCCTGCCGATTGTGGTAGCAGCGCTGCTGGGTTGCATTGCCCTGGTGCTGACGGATATCCTGACGGTCCAGGAGGTGTACAAATCCGTGGATTGGAGCATCATCTTTTTACTGGCGGGCGTTTTTCCGCTGGGACACGCCCTGGAAAACACCGGACTGGCCAGTCAGCTGGGGACCGGGATCGTCCATTTGCTCAGTGGGTACGGTCCGGTGGTGCTTCTGTCGGGACTGTACCTGGTGACCAGTCTGCTGACCGAAATGATGTCGAATAACTCCACGGCGGTACTCATGACTCCCATCGCATTGGCGGTGGCGCAAGTCATGTCGGTCAGCCCGCTGCCGCTCCTCATGGCAGTGGCCTTCGCGGCCTCCGCTTCTTTCATGACTCCGGTGGGTTACCAAACCAATGCCATGGTCTATGGTCCCGGGGGCTACAAATACCAGGATTATATCCGGTTCGGCGCCCCCCTGCAATTCCTGTTCTGGATCATCGCCACCGTTTGCATTCCATTGATCTGGCCGTTTTAACCGCCCGGCGGAACGCACACCTCCGAAAACTTCCCGTTTTTTCGGTTGCAGGGACACTGTATATTGAGAGAGACCCCGAACATCTTACCGGAGAACGCGCAACCTTCGGACCCCATATCCAGCCGGCATGCCGGTAGCCCCAAACCGTCTCCGGAACCCCCAGGGAGGTGTCCATGGAACTTTACGTTAAGATCAAATCCAGTTTCCTGGTGATTATCGTGATCATGGCGGGCGGCGCCGGTGTGGTTCTCTGGAATCAAAATACCCTGCGGGAGGCGTTTCATTCCATGAGGAACAGCTATCAGCTGGAAGAAGATTTTTTGGAATGCCGGCGCCAGGAGAAAAACTTTGTCCTCAGACAGGACGCCGAATCCCTTCGACTGCATCAAACCCATTATGACTCGCTGCACGCCCTCACCACCCGGCTCACCAGAGAGACCCTTCATCCGGGAATCCGTGAGAAATTCGTGGCCCTGGAACAGTCCGAACGCTCGTATCATTCGTTGTTTGCGGGGGTTGTCCGGACGCTCCAAACCGGCAGCGTGCCCCAGGGTTCCCTGGAAAGTCCGGCCCATCCCCTGGTACAGGAAGCCCGGCGTGTCCACTCCCTGATCTATGAAATCCGGGATGAGGCCACCCGGCAGTTCACAAAAACCCGGGCCTCCACTCACATGGTGAATCTGGCGGCCCTGCTGCTTTCCGTGTTTCTGGCCGTGATCCTGGCCGGTTATCTGTCCGACCGGATCCGGGATCATGTCGACACGAAACCGGAAACAGGTTCATAGCGGAACGGCGGGGACGCGGGAACAACCCGGCACCGGAAATACACAAGAGGGCTTCTGTCGCAGAGAAGCCCTCTGTGGGGATCGGATAGCTTTTCAAACATCCCGGAACTTGTCAGGCTGTTTCCTTGGTGTCTTCGGCAGGTTCCAGCGCCAGTTCCACCACGTCGGCCATGTCGCCCACGAAGTGGAAGTGGATATCCTTGCGGATCTTTTCCGGGATCTCCTCCAGATCCTTCTTATTGCGCTCCGGCAGGATGATGGTGTTCAGGCCGCTGCGATGGGCCGCCACCACTTTTTCCTTAATGCCGCCCACCGGCAGCACGTTCCCCCGGAGGGTCAGTTCGCCGGTCATTCCCAGGTTATCTCTGACCATCCGGCCGGTAAACAGGGACACCAGGGCTGCGAACAGGGTGATTCCCGCCGAAGGGCCGTCCTTGGGAATTGCGCCCGCCGGCACGTGGATATGAACGTCGTGCTGCTCGAAGGTCTTCTTTTCGACGCCCCACTGGTCCGCCTTGGACTTGACGTAGCTGAGGGCGGCTTCCGCCGATTCCTTCATGACGTCTCCCAGGTGCCCGGTGAGTTTCAGTTTGCCTTTCCCGGGCATCCTGGTGGCTTCCACAAACAGAATATCCCCGCCGGCGGCCGTCCAGGCCAGCCCGATGGCGATCCCGGGCTTGGTCATCCGTTCGGCGACCTCGCTGTAATATTTCTGCGGTCCCAGATAATTCCGGACTTCCTCTTTCCCGAGTGTCTTCTGCTCGCCGCCGTTTTCCACGACCTTCCGGGCGACCTTCCTGAGCACATTGGCGATCTCGCGCTCCAGGTTCCGGACCCCGGCTTCCCTGGTATAGGATTGCATCAATTCCTGCAGGCCTGCATCGGTCAAGGTTATGGCCGCGTCGCTCAGCCCGTGCTCATGGATCTGCTTGGGCACCAGGTATTTCTTCGCGATTTGCAGTTTCTCTTCCCCGATGTATCCCGGGAACTCGATGAGTTCCATCCGGTCTTTCAGGGCCGGGGGAATGGGATCGCTCAGGTTGGCGGTGGCGATGAACATCACCTTGCTGAGGTCGAAGGGGACCTCCAGGTAATGGTCGCTGAAGGTATCGTTTTGTTCGGGATCCAGGACTTCCAGCAGGGCCGAGGCCGGGTCGCCCCGGAAACTGGCGCTCAACTTGTCGATTTCATCCAGCATGAACACCGGGTTATCCGTGCCCGCCTTCTGCAATTGCTGGATAATCCGGCCGGGCAGCGCACCGATATAGGTCCGCCGGTGCCCCCGGATTTCCGCCTCATCCCGAACGCCGCCCAGCGAAATCCGGACGAATTCCCGGTTCATGGCTTCGGCAATGGATTTCCCAATGGATGTTTTGCCGACGCCGGGCGGGCCCACAAAGCAGAGAATCGGGCCTTTCACGGTGCTGTCCGAATCCTTTTCCCGCTTCAATTGCTGGACGGCCAGGTATTCCAGCACCCGGGTCTTCACCTCATCCAGACCGTAATGGTCCCGATCCAGCACTTGTTTGGCCTTCTCCACGTCCATGGTATCATCACTGGATTGATTCCAGGGCAGAGAGGTTAACCAGTCGAGATAGGTCCGGCTGACGGAGTATTCCGGGGACTGAGGAGAAATTTTTTCCAGGCGATCCAGTTCTTTTTCCGCCGTCTTCCGCGGTTCCTCCGGCATATTCAGTGCATCCATTTTCTCCCGGAATTCACGGATTTCCCGGCTTTCGTCGTCTTCTCCCAGCTCTTTTTGGATGGCTTTCATCTGCTCCCGGAGATAGTATTCCCGCTGGGTTTTCGACATTTTACTCTGGGCCTCGGATTGGATCTCCTGGCCCACTTCCAGGCGCTGCCGTTCTTCATTCAGAAGTGTGGCCGCTTCCCGGAGCCGCGCTTTGACATCCGTGTCCGCCAGGATCTTCTGCTTTCGATCGTTTTCGACCGGCAGAGTGGCCACGATCAGATCGCACAGCTGGCCGGGATGGCTGAGACTGACAATGACGTTCATCTGATCAGTGCTCAGATAGGGCGCCAGCTCCACCAGTTCTTCAAACGTGTTCCGGATATTAGCCACAAATGCATCCACCTCCAGGTCATCCGGATCGTACTGTTCCTCGATTAATTCGGCCCGGCCGGTAAAATAGGGATCATCGGATATCCATTCGGTGATAGTGATGCGATGCAGGCCTTTAACCACCACACTCTTGTTTCCGTTGGGCAGATCAAAAATTTTCAGGACCTGGGCCAGGGTTCCGACGGAAAAAAGGTCCCCGGTCTCCGGCTCCCCTTCTTCGTCTTCTTTTAACGCGACGACTCCAATGAACCGTTCCTCTTCCGGCAAGTCCTCGAGCAACGCTAACGACTTATCGCTCCCCGCCTGAATCTGCAATCCCTGCTCGGGAAATAAAACCGTATTTCGCAGCGGCAACACCGGCAGCACGGTCGAGCCGTCCTGCTTATATAATGATTCGATATCCACGTGTTCAATATGTTCACTATTTGTACCCACTACCTTTTCCTCCTTATCAAACTTCACATAGTATTCCCATCTATAAATTCATCACTACTGTTCTACAACCATTATGCCAGGGATGATTCGGGGAGGTTTCCGGCGTTCATTCGGACAGGATGGCTGAACTCTCCGACAGATCTGCGTACCGGAGTGGGGTTTCACCCATGATGGCAGGAAAAAACCAGCCGCGGAGCGAGAATCCCGGATCGCGAACGGGCCTCCTGTCAGGAGACCCGTCGCATGATCTATTCTCTCAGGATTTCCGAACGCCGGGCTGTTATTTCTGCGCCCCCACGGTGGTTGCCAGTTTTTCCACCGCCGATACGATCCGCAATTCGACTTCCGCTTGTGGTTTTTCCGCGTTCTGCAGGATGACCATGTTGGTATCCAGCCAGTCGGCCGGCGGCGTGGATTCCGTTTGCAGATAATCGATGGCTTCCAACCCGACCCCCGCAACATCCCGCAGGGTTTCCGAGAGAGGCGCGATTTCCCGGAGCACCGGAGAATGGCCGATGGTCTCCATTAATGTCTCGTGGTTATTCTTCCACCGGGCCAGCCAGACTTTAATCTGCCCGGCTTTTTCGCGGGTCGGATCCTGCAAATAGTCAGCCACCAGATTCCGGAAATGCCTGGCGACAGCGGCATCCGGACGCGCGGCATCCACCACCCGTGTGTACGGTGAGTAGGAGGTGTACGGCCGCCGGTGCCGGGCGTATCCCTCCACGGGCTCCACAACATCCACCAGGGTTTTGAGGGCGGTGATATCATCCCCATTGGTCAGCCGGCGCAGCATCATCCCATAGTTTTTGAGGTGGGTCAACCCCAGCTCTTCCAGGTGGAGACTCACCGGTTTCAGACGCCGGTACATGTCCGCCACGTCCCGGACGTCGGCCGGGGACCAGAACCGCTCGGCAATGGCCGCCGTGCGGGGCCAGATCCGGGAATCCACGGTCTCCGGCGTCACCAGCTCCGACCACATGGTGGCTTCCCCGCCCAGGATAAGCTGCTGCTCTTCCGGGGTCAGGTCGGCATCCCCGGGGACAGGATCGTTCAGATAATGATACGAGGTGGGCTGCACCAGATCGATGTAATAGCCGTTGGACAGCATGCTCTGATACCCTTTTTTAGCGGCTTCCACCAGGGATTTGGTTCCCAGCCACGACTGGATCACGATATTTTTGGGCAGACCGGGCTGCAGGATTTCCTCCCAGCC
>Ga0102944_1001765_pt1 | contig 13640 bp, 12 predicted proteins | sample SalPonD_shore_MG_FD_78172 | JGI IMG/M metagenome (GOLD analysis project Ga0102944, IMG submission 78172) | Salt pond soil microbial communities from South San Francisco under conditions of wetland restoration - Salt Pond MetaG... | ecosystem: Environmental > Aquatic > Marine > Intertidal zone >...
ATTCTATAATATTTATCGTTTTTTAATCTGATATCTTTCGCTTACAAAAACATGATTCGATTAAGCAGCATTCCGTATATATTTGATATTTAGATGTATAGATTAGGCGAGGGATCTCTAAATCTGTTTTTTGCTCAATCTTTATGTTATCGGGATTTAAAAAATCCGCTCTTATAAGCCAATATGCTACGGTTTTAAAATCCTTCCGACCATGATTTGGATCCCAAATCATGGTAATGCAAGGCCATCTAATTATTATTTATGTGTATGTTACTTACAGAAATTTTGTTATAAATTTAAAATCATCATTAATCATTTTTTTTATGAATATTGAATTACTCCTGTCGTGTCCTCATGGAATGGAAGATTTACTGGTTGAAGAATTGGAGGAACAGGGATATTACGCAGCAATACTAAAACCAAGTAAAGTGATTGTCAGAGATGCTAATTTGGAGGCCATTCCGTATTTGAACTTCAATATTCGTCAAATGCATCGCGTCTATCTGATTCTAAAAAGAGGATGTGTGGATACACTTGAACAATTAAGAGAGCAGGCCGGGACTATCGACTTTACGGAGTTTATGCATTCGAATCAAAGCTTTGCGGTGCGTGGCGTCAGGGAAGGGAACCATCATTTTACTTCAGTGGATATGTCACGTGAAGTTGGTTCGGCGGTTACCGAATGTTTTCTGAAAAAGCAAAATACACGTGTTCATGCCGATCTGGATAAACCTGAAATTGAATTTACAGTTGAACTCAGTGATCAGGATTTCATCATTTCGATTAATACGACTGGAGAATCACAACACCGGCGTGACAGGTCGAAATTTCAGCATTTTGCACCCTTGAAAGCATCCATTGCGGCATCGTTGATCCGAGTTTCATCTTTTGGAACAAGGGGCAATTTACTCGATCCCATGGCAGGGGGTGGAACCATTCCGGCTGAAGCTTATATGATGGCAGCAAATATCCCCCCGGGAATTTTAAATACGGATTTTGCCTTTAACCAACTCAATTTTATTAATCAGGAAAAATGGTCCGAAAAACGTCAGAATCTAATCAATAATATCAGAAAAGACGTTCTTGTCAGTATTGGGGCGGCGGATAAATATCATAAGAATGTGATGGGGATGAAAAAGAATTTGGAAAATCACAAGGTAACTATCTATAGAGGAGACGCCCGAAAGTTAAATTACTATAAGCCTGGTCTGTATGATTTGGTTGTTTGTAACCCTCCTTATGGATTACGAGTAGGGGATAAACAACACACTAAAGAATTATATGAGGATTTCGCCGTCGCTTGTGCTCAAAATGAAATTCGTGAAGTGGTGGCGTTAACACCTCTGCATGTTTTTTGGGAGAGATCTTTTACCAAGAACGGTTTTCGGTTAATAAAAAAGCAAAGGGTGCTCTATGGTCGTTTGAATTGTTATATCTTAAAGATGGAATTAAAATAGAAACGGGATACCAACCTGGCATTGGTATCCCGTTTGGGGGCTTGGGTCAACTGAAATGGATTAAGACGTTCATTGTTATCTAGGGTTAGTAGAATGACCGCTTTGGGTATTAGGGGTGTGAGAGGTTAACGGTCATTTCATGGGTCTATATCCAGTTCAGTGTGCTTTTTGGGGATTCCTAACAAATTTTTTCATACATCTTATTAATAAATTTTTTCTCCATATTCGTTCCCGTGCCAGGTTTAAAATTATTTGAAATTTTCTATATAAATTTAAAAAGAATCAATGAATTCTATCTTCATATATATCCCTAAAATTTATCTCTGAATTACCTGAATTGATGAATTCTATTAACTGCCTGTGTCGTATACTGCCAAGTGTTTTAAAAATGCTTAAAACAGAAAATAGATACTCTCAATTCAGGTATTCAGTTTGTTGATTAATACAGCACTTTTATCCATCGATTACAATTTAAATGTAATGCTGAATCCAATGTCGGTGAACCATATTGGGGTGAATTGCAATATAATGTGGTGAATGTATTTTCGTGCTAACTATTCTAAAATGTTGAAGATCGACCAAATTGCTAATTTTAAGATATTTTTCCATAAAAAAAATTAAAAAGTATTTTAAATTATTAATATTCAGCAACTTATGATTGTTTGTTGGTTGTGATAAAAAAACGTATTTTAAAAATCATAAAAAAAAGCGGGACATCATCCTGGCTTTGATGTCCCGCAGGTGGGTTGGGTTAGACTGATAAATGAACTGATAAATTTGAGATGACGAGTTGGTTCAAGCCGGTGAAGTAGAATTAGACCGGCTATGAGGGGGCTGAGATGAGGTATTCGATCACTCAAATCATCAGAGATCCATCAGACCCACTCAAGCTCTTGTTGGCCTCTCTTGATTTTGACGGTGTCGCTGATTTATCACAATCAGGCGCATTACGCGCAGGTTATAAATCGAGTTAATAGTATGAGTTCAAAAAAGTTTCTTATTATACTAACTGATTTCTTGATCATGCTGGTAAGCTCTCTCACCAAAAATCAGATTCGATATCACACAATTGGAGAAAGCTTTGCAAAATTAGGAATTGAGTAAAAGAACGGTTTTGCATAGGCTTCTTGGAGATATTTATTAAATCTCATCAGCGCTTTAGATTGTCAATTCGAATATAGTTGGAAATCTTTAAAGCAGAATCAAAGTTCTTATCCCAATTGTGATTTTCTGATTTTTTTTGAATTCACATTAAAGAACCCAAATGGGGTAATAGCTATCTTGAAATTTCACTAAGTCAAAGAAACGTTGGGATAAAGACGTCGTTGTTTTCGGTTGAGAAAACGGGGCCCGGATTGAAAACGAGACATTGAATTTTGCTGTCGAATACTGCCAAGTATTTGATTTAGTTAAAAAAAGTTATGACTCGTTTCAACAATCCGGACCACCAGTTTGCTCTTCCTTTTCACATTAACATCAGGTGTTATCCATTACACAGGTAAAGTAAGGAGTTGGAGTCCGACAGCTAATAGCTTTGGGGGGAGTTGTAAAATAATGTGGCCAATAAAGTTAGGGAGGGGTAATCAGTAAGATCAGTTAAAATTTTTGAACATTTCTTTGGCTTTATCTTTGTATCCGCGGCTCATAGTCAGCTCCGTTCCGTCTTTGAGTATGACCGTATACTCGTTATTAAACCATTGCTGAATCTCCTTAATACGATCCATATTGACAATAACCGATCGATGTATACGCAAAAAGATATCAGGATCAAGCGTATCCTCCAGACTCTTCATCGTCTGACGAAGAAGGTGATATTTGGGTCCGACATGTAATTTTACATAGTTGTCATCGGCTTCGATCCAGTCAATATCCTCTGTTTTGATAAGATACATGCGATCGGAAGATTTGACCATGATTCGATCGATATACTGCTTTTGAGGTTTCATCTCCTCAAGCAGATTAAGCAAACGTCTATTTAGTTCACCGTTTTTTCGATTTTGAATGGAATTCTTAGCCCGGTTAATCGACTCTATAAAGCGGTCTTTGGCCACAGGCTTCAATACATAATCCATCGCATTGACCTTGAACGCCTGAATGGCAAACCGGTCGTAAGCCGTAACAAATATGACAACAGGCATATTTTCAGCCCCAACCGTTTCTATTACCCCAAGACCATCCATTTTGGGCATCTGAACATCAAGAAAAACAATATCAGGCTGCTGTTTACTGATGGATTCCACGGCTTCGACGCCATTACTGCATTCACCAGCTACCTTCAGTTCAGAATCACTTTTTATATATTTTTTGAGCCGTTCACGGGCGTGCGATTCATCATCTACAATTAATACATTGTACATCATACATCTATCCTTATTAAATTAAATCCGCCTTTAGTAGTTGTTATCCCATCGATACGGAATTTTTAAAGTAACCGAAACACCTCCCTCGTCACGGTTCTCTAATTCGAACGTATAATCAGAACCATATAATGCATTCAGCCGTTCTCTCGTATTTGAAACTCCGATACCTTTGCCATTTCGACTCGGCTTTTTTTGAAGTCCGGCACCATTATCCCGGATTTCGAAAGCGAGATGATTATTATCCCTAACACATTTGATATCAATTTTACCGCCATCTGTGTGATTGCGGATACCATGCTCAATAGCATTTTCGACAAGTGGTTGAAGAATCAGACTTGGAACCATTGCATTCCAGGAACCGGGATCGATATCCGTACTGAATTCGAGTTTCTCCTCAAAGCGTTTCTTTTGTAGCGAAATGTACCGATCAAGGAAATCGATCTCCTCGCGAAGCGTAACCTCCTGCTTATGGATATTATCCATAATGAAACGCAACATTTCTGAAAGATCGGTGATCATTTGGTCAGCCATCTCCAAATCTTTGTCTTTAACGATCGAAATAGCATTTAAAGTGTTGAAAAGAAAATGAGGATTCAATTGTGCTTTTAACAGATCGATCCGGGCAGTGGCCAATTGAGCTTCCAGTTTGGCTGCCTTTAATTCCCGTTCGCGATAGCGCTGATAATATTCATAGACATGATACATACCAACAATTATGATGTAAGTTAAAATATTATCAAAACTATTTGCGAATATCTGAGCGTTGAAGGCTGCCGTAACGAACGACGGATTATCCGGTAATGCGCTTCCAATCCATTTCACCAATAAATCGATGAGAAATGAAGACATGACTAAAAAAGGAGCCAGAACCAAACAGGCGGCAGCGTGAATTAATAGGTTTTTCACCCAGTTATGAGCTTCGATGCGATAAATTGACGCAAACCATAAAACGATGGGAGTAACGGCACCCCAGACAATGGCTTTAGGCATGGTAAAATCGATAGCACGCCACCAGTAAATAGGCTGATCGATAATAAAACTATAAATGTAAGATTTACTGGCAAACAGGAGACCCAGCAGGATCCAAAAACCAAAGCTGATGATCCATTTGGTTCCTAAATGCTCCCTCGAAATCCAATTTTTCATGGTGAAGATATTCTTATAAATCGGGTGAGCTATTGTTTTTTTCTGTTGGGCTAATGATCGCATAAATAACTATGACATATCTATCAATACCCGGCAGCATAAGTAACTAATATAATAAAAAATTATGAAAAGGAAGTGACAAGTGCAGTGTTATTAATGCTTTTGAAAACTTACATGACCTGAAGAATGATTCCAATAAGTTGTGTTTCAAAAATTTAGATGATGAATGAACTAGTTAACGTGAACTCGATATAATTTTTTTCAGATCAATCTAAAATTATAAGTGAATCTTTCGATTGTTCCGGCCTTAGAAAAGTGGGCGTTAACCCGGATTATTCACCAAAAAATTTCTTCAAAATCGAGGATCGGTTTATTTTTTATAAGTACTTTAATTAACAATATGATATATATTACTTCTTATGGGTTATGTGAATAATTCGGGTTAAGAATCCGGTGGAATGTAGCGTTAATCCCGAAAACTTTCGGGATCATCGCTGAAAAGTAACATAACGATTCACAAGAAATAAATTTGTATGTATTTAAACCCTTTGATCAAAGTATCTTATCTCGAATTCACATTAGTTAAATATTTCAAAAATGGCCATCGACCATCTTCATGAGTTACCTAATAACACAGATTTTTTAGTTTCCTTATCTCCCATTCACGTTATTTTAATAATTCCACTGGGATATATCAGATCCGGAAGGGGCCTTCTTTTTGATATGACGAGCCATCATTTTAAGCATCCCTGCATTACTTACCGGTTGCCAGCCATGTCCTTTTTCCGGTCGCCCGTATGAAAAACTGCCATCGTAGTATGGATGTTTCGTATTTTTGAGAAAATCCTGCAACCGGTAAACCGCGAGATTTAAATAGTAGTTGTCCATATCTCCGACAAACAGGTGAATTTTCCCAACCAGATCCGGACCTATTTCTTGCCAGTTTTTTTTCAGATAATAACGTAAATCGTAATTATTATGTTTATAATATTCCGCTACACTATGATTGATGACTCCGGTTCTTTTATTCCATAATGGTTTCGGGTAACCATTTCTTCCCACCGGACCAAATACGGCATCCCAGGCTTCCAATTGTTGGCACGAACGTCCGTGAGTCCCGAGTACAGCTTCCAGCTGACTAAATTGTTTTTCGCTGATATAGGGTTGCCCGTTAGATAACCGCATGATATATCGTGTAGGTTTCATCCATCCGTAACCTGGTGCATAAAACGCATTGTTATCTTTGTATATGTTAATCGTGTCATAATCACGAAAATCAACCGGATCAGGATATAATGTCCAGGTACCTCCAAAAAATTTAGGATGATAAACTTGTAAGGCCAGCGATTCCCATCCGCCGGTTGAACCACCTGTGAGAACCCGTGCATAGGGCTTTCTGATAATGCGAAAATGTCGTTCTACATAAGGAATCAATTCTTTCATTATGGCGTCTCCGTATGGACCATTATTAGCGGAATTGACAGCGTACGAATCATCGAAATAAGGGGTCGGGTGTTGAAAAGTCACAACGATCATCCTGGGAAAGTGATCGGCTGTCCACTCTTTATAAAACTGATATCCCGTTTCTCTATGATAACGGTAATGATAATTATTTTTAGGTTTATGAGTCGAAAAACCATAAGGCGCATGAAGATTAAAATGTCCCTGCAAGTATACGACCGGATAATGAGTATTCGGGTGACTTTTATATCCTTTTGGGAGCAGGACAGTAGCTCCAAGATACATAGGATGTCCCCAGAATTCGGTTAACCTTTGACTTTGAATTTTGATATGCTTAACCCAATCCGTATTTGGAGGCATATTTATAGGCGGGATCTTTTTAACAAGCTTTAAATGAATGGAATATCCGTTACGTGGATTCAGCTGGACTTTTTTAACTTTACTGATCAGATTTCCCGGTGAAATTTGAAAATGTTGTCCTTCCCAATGATCCATATGCGCCCAGATGACGTGTCCGTCCGATCGATGGAATTTTGTGTAAACATTTAAAAGAGCCTGAACATAGTACGTTCCCGCCGGAATTTGATCCAGATGAGTAACAGGAAATCCCAGGGTTGTATCCGTAATAAAAACATGATGATTTGGTTTTAGCTGATGAACGTCTACTCCATAAAATGGCACACTATTGAACCACGAACCCGCCTGCATACGAGGCTGTTTTTTATCCGTTTTGCTGATAAAAACAAACATACGTCCCGTAATAGGTTTTTTATGGACTGCCTGTGGAAATGATATGGTGAATGATTCCGGGGAATCTTGAGCATTAGCGGGATTGATGAAACCGGAAAAAAGGCCAATAATTAAAGTTATGCCAATGAATTGAACGAACAAAAGATGAGCAAATTTGAATAACTTAGACATGAAAACTCCGTTTCGGACTTAATAAATGGGGTACAATTAGATCTGAACAGTAGGAGAAGAGCACAAGGAGAAAAATCTTACGGATGGCTTTTATCGTGTTAACTATCTGCCATAATAAATGATAAAATTGAATTTCGGAATAAACTCTTAATCCCGTTGATCGTTAATGTATAAATCTCATATAACGTACTGGAAAATGCCAATTCAATCAAGTAAGTAAGTTTTTAAGATATCAATGCAGTGAAATCCTTTAGAAATGAATTATTCATCCGTCCACTAATTAGGGAACCTTTTCATCAATGAATAATAACACAAGGAATGAGAGAATCGAAATTTTGAATCATTTTAATAGTAGGACAAAGTAACAGAGGCAATAAAATGCCCGTAGGCATGAAAGGATATTGTTGCCACAGGTTTTAAACTTCAACGCAGAGCACGACTAAATTTCGTAGTTCTTTCAGCATCCTCAAAATTGAGGAATGAGTTATTTTTTATAAGTTATTAAATTTACAATAGGATATGTGTTGTTTCTTTTGTATAGGTGAATAATTCGGGTTAAAATAGATTCGGATCATCAATTAAGTTCAGATTCATGAATCGATCATTTTTAATTGGACAATGATCATTGAAATCAGGTATTAATCGAATAAGATCCGACTTTTTCCCATTCATCGATATTTTTACCCGTTCGGATGAGATTGATATAGCCGACGATAAATTCCCAGCGCCGGATATGTTTGTATTCGTTCACCAGCTCTTTTTTTTGTTGATCGTCGATATTACCATACATCAGGCTCATGTGCGGATGGAAGGGATGGGGATCATGATATTGAAATAAATTTTCTGCCTTCTGCCGGGCATTGATTAAAGGATGGGATAAATCGACTTCAAGATAAAAACAATGAAAAAAATCATCTCCGTAAGATGGCTGCGTTAACCGGACTGGAATAGTATGGATTTCCTGATTCAAAATTTCGGCATGACGTATCGCTTCTTCCTCCGTGATTTCTATGCCGGATAACAAGGTAATATGCGGCTCAAATAGTGGTCCACCAAAACGGTTATGTAATTTTTTTATGATAGCGTAAGTTCGTGCGTAGATGACTCCCTCAGGCATAAGCCATAATGAATACGTATGCGTCTTGCTCATTGTGATAGTCCGGTAAGAGGTTAAAATTTGAGTTTATGTTTTTCTTCCTCCTTAAAAATATCCTTGTTTTTAGGATAGTAGTACATGTTAAAAACAAAACTGAATAGTATGGATGTAGCTAATGCATAAGCTTCGGGACTTCCCAGATCAAACAAATCAAAGATGATGCCGCCAAGAAATGAGCTTACGATGCCTACCAAGATGTTGTTCCTCATATTTATCCCGTAATCGGAGAAGATCAAGTGAGAAACCCATCCGACAAATAACCCGATCATGATAAACCAGGTATAATCAGTAGCAGTCAGATCCAGCATAAATTCTCCCTTTTTGATGAATTACCTTACTTCATTATACGAAGAATTAGCCTTAAATCTTTTTTATTAAAAATATCTTAACCCGAATTATTCACGTAACCATAGGAAGTATTATCTACCTTATTGTAAGAACGGTTTTGCATAGCCTTCTGTAAATTAAATAACGTATAAAAAGTAAACTGATCCTTAATTTTGAGGACGTTAAAAAAGCTGCGAAATTTGGCCGTGCTCTGCGTTGAAATTAAAAATGCTTAATCAAGGTATCAGAGTGCCTTTCATGCGTATTTTTATCCCGTAAGCTTTCGGGACACGACTAAATTTCTTGGTGAGTAATCCGGGTTAATGATCAAAAAAATGGCGAATGGAATAAAAAAAGAGCCAGCTTAATGTAAAAACCGTATAGGCCTGCATTATGCTGACTCTTTGATAAAAGACTTCGAATGTATCGGAAAAAATTTATTCTATTTCATTTTTTTCATCTTTGGCTTCGTGGGTATGAAGCTTGGCCATTTCACCGATGTAATTAACGTTAATAATTAATAATACGATAAATGAAATCCATGCCGCCATGATCAGATTACCACCGGAACCAACAAAAGATGGAACCATACCACCAATAATGGAAAAAATGATTCCCATGATCAGATTAGCGTACGTTGAAATTTTTTTATTACGAAACAGTAAGTCAGCAACATATCCAACCATAAAACCGATCATGATAAACCATGTATAATCGGTGGCTTTCAAGTGATGCATTTTAGCCTCCTGTAATTTTGTTCATCTTTTCATTAAGCAACTTTTCTGCCTAAAAATAGGGTGTTACAATACTTTAACAAAATTATCCTCTAAATATTGGCTAAAAAATGCATGGTTTATCATTTTTTAAAAAACTTTACAGACCTTAATCGCTTATAGTGAAACTTGTTTTATCAACGCCTGTATTTCCGGTTTTGGGATCAAAGGCGTAAATGTAGACTTCATAGATACCGGGTTTATCAATGTTCGTAGTGGACGCAAATGTGCTGGTTTTACCGGTGTATTGTAATTTTACTGTTTTTACGTTTTTATCATCTTTTCGAATCAGGGCCTCTATTTGGTAATTATTCGCATTCCATAATCCGTTTGGAGTAATCGGGCATCCGCACATCATGACGATATGAGCTTTTAAAGGAATGTTCGTTTGCTGTTGAAATGACTGATTAGGATGCGGTGCGATAGCATCCACGGCAAATCCCGGTATGGTTAAGATGATACCGTCACCAAGGATGTGCTTTCCGGGAATCGCCCAAACCTGAGTTGAGGCTACAATGGGAGCGTCCATATTTCCTGGAGCATGAGCTTCAATATTCAGTAAGGTCGGTTTGGAGATGTACAATACGGTTCGAAACTCAGCAGTGTTACCATCGGTAAGTCGCATACCACGCGAATAAGGTGTTTGCATGATACGTTTGGTATCACCGGTTCCGCCGCTTGTCATTCCCTTATCCATAATTTCACCGGTTTCCGCATTTCGGATAATGATTAAAGCACCTCCCATAGAGGTACCGATGAATTTAGCATCGTTGGCACGGACATGAATGACGATAAAGGTGTCTTCCGCATAGGTAATTTGCTGAATACCTATGACGGCAACTATAATAAAAAGGAAGCTGAAAATTCGTTTCATGACGTAATCTTTTAATGAATAGTTATTATGTAGTGATAATTACAAACTATGTAATTATCAGTATTAAATGAGTTTCAATTGGGGATTCATAATGATGCAAATAGATGATGTGTATAAAACATGTGTATTATATGCTTTTGGAATGTATCTTAGGGTATGAGACTCAGAAAGATTATTCATATCGATATGGACGCTTTTTATGCATCTGTGGAACAGCGGGATAATCCGTCGCTGCGAGCGAAAGCAGTAATTGTGGGTGGTGCACCCGATAGCCGGGGAGTCGTTGCCACCGCAAGTTATGAAGCCCGGAAATTTGGCGTTCATTCAGCGATGCCTTCCGCACAAGCCAAGCGATTGTGTCCGCATGGAATCTTTATAAAACCACGATTCGATGTATATCGTGAGATTTCACATCAAATACGGGAAATCTTTTTTGAGTACACCGATTTGGTTGAGCCGCTCTCACTGGATGAAGCCTATTTAGATGTCACTGAGAATCACAAAGGAAACCCATCGGCAACCTTAATTGCACAAGAAATCAGAAAGCGAATAAAGGAAGAAACTGGACTCACAGCATCAGCCGGGATCGCTCCTAATAAATTTCTGGCTAAAGTAGCATCAGACATCAACAAACCGGATGGGATGAAAGTTATCATACCTGACGAAGCTGAATCATTTATTGAAACATTACCGATTGGAAAATTCCATGGAATCGGGAAAGTGACGGAACGGAGGATGCAATCGCTTGGTATTGAGACAGGTGCCGATCTTAAAAAATGGTCTGAGTTTGATCTTATTGAACATTTTGGAAAAGTGGGTTCTTACTATTATGGCATAGCCCGCGGGATTGATGAAAGGGAAGTGAAGGCGCACCGTATTCGAAAATCCATAGGGGCTGAAAACACATTTTCACGGGACCACGATGATACTTTATGGATGGAAAAACAACTGGATGAAATTGCATTTAAAGTAGCCGGACGTTTGGAAAAATCGCATACAAAGGGCAGAACAGTCACGCTGAAAGTTAGATTTGCAAATTTTCAACGTATAACACGAAGTTTAACGCTGATTCAGAGTGTCGCTGACACCGGAACGATTGCCTCGGTAGCGAAAGAACTACTTACTCAAACTGAAGCGGGTCAACGAAAAATACGATTATTAGGAATTACGGTTTCTAACCTTGATCTGCTCAAAAATGGACAGGGTATTCAATTGGATCTTTTTGAAAATAACGATACGTGAACTATCTATATTTCCCTTAGCAATGATATTAACTTTAAAGGAAATAATTTAATGTCTTGCAAATCTCATTATAAAATTAATCACGTTGAGATAATAAAAAACCGCATCATAAGTATAAAACGATGCGGTGCAAATTTAACTTATTAACAGGGGCCATTTCAAGCTTCAGCCGTTTCGGTTGATTGGCCTGATTCTTCACTCATTAATATTTCACGGGCGGATAACCAACCTGCCAACAAAGCAGTAATTAGTCCAAGATATCCTGCTATATAAATCAGGAACATAGCCATTATCCATCCACCAATAGCTAAAGCCAGAAATGTAAGCCAAAGTCCAAGCATAAATAAATTAATAAAGAGGTCCTTTTTCATCACGCCCAACCATAGATAGAAAAAGAACGCGGCCCAGACTATATTTAACCAAGCGGCATTTGCGGTCATTGGAGCTTCGCTCATCAGGGAAGACGATTGCATATTTGCCAATGATATGACGAAGAAGAAAGTACCTAGCCCCAGAAACAGTGTCATTTCAAATGTTTCACCACGGATGAAAGATAATATTCCAACGACTGCAACCACGACACCGCCTAATATCAAGCCTGTAACTAAGTCAGATTCGGGGAGTTGTTTCATGAACCAACCTGCATTGTACATACTAAACATCCAGCCGGTTATGAAAATAGCAGCGTAGCCTAATACTTTCGGATTTGCTAATTTATTATTCATAATGTCCTCATTCTTTATAGGTTCGTAAATGTCTGTTTATGTTGACATAGGAGGAGATTCTTAATATTCAAGAACCTATATCTACTTCGAACGCTATAAAAGTATAAATTTTTTTGGGAATTAGCAATTATTATCCCATTGATATATAGTGATTTATGTACAATGTTTAACCCGGATTATTCACTAAGAAATTTTCTCAAAATCGAGGATCGGTTTATTTTTTATAAGTTACTTTATTTACAATATGATATGTATTACTTCATATTGGTTACGTGAATAATTCGGGTTAATAAAGTTAGTCTGCTGATTTAACTGTATGGGGACATCGAAATTAAATCTAAGAAATCGTTGGAAAGGCGGTGGGTTTGATCTATAAAATAATCAGTACATCAATAGTTACATCGTAGAATAACATCAAAATTAAGCCGAAACACTCGCATAAATAGATAGACGCTAAAATTTCGCTTTTTTATGCAAAGCTTCCTGAAGTAGAGATTGATATTTCTCATCAGGAATTTCTATACATCCGAATTGTGATAAATGGTCCGTATAAAATTGCGTGTCCCAAAGAGTAAAACCTCCTTTAGAAAGACGCCGATGACAATAATAAAGAGCTATTTTGTCCATTTCTTTTTCGTAGTGAAACATGGATTCACCAAAAAAAGCACTCCGCAAAGCTACACCATATAAACCGCCAACCAAACGGTCCTCTTTATATATTTCAACGGAATGCGCATATCCCAATTCGTGTAATCTTGAATAAGAATCGATAATGATGTCAGAAATCCAGGTCGTTTCCCGGTTGGCGCAGGCCATCATGACTTCTCTGAAATGAGTGTCATACTTAATCTCGAAATGATGCTGACGGATAAGCCGCCGTATATTTTTCGACATATGGAACGATTCCAAAGGAATGATACCACGCTTACCAGCTGTATACCAGTTAATTTCCGTACTATGCCGGGATGGTGCCATCGGGAATACACCCATGGCATAAGCCTCTAAAAGCGTCTCAACGGGGATGACAATCATAAATTACGTTTAAACTTATTGTTAACGGTACTCAGCAAGTCTGAATGATAAATATTTTCTACTCTATAAGTTATTGAAACCTGATACAAAATGTAATTGGGATTCTGTGATGTTCTGAATATTATGAATTAGAAGGCAGAAGGCAGAAGGCAGAAGGCAGAAGGCA
>Ga0102944_1001767_pt1 | contig 13623 bp, 13 predicted proteins | sample SalPonD_shore_MG_FD_78172 | JGI IMG/M metagenome (GOLD analysis project Ga0102944, IMG submission 78172) | Salt pond soil microbial communities from South San Francisco under conditions of wetland restoration - Salt Pond MetaG... | ecosystem: Environmental > Aquatic > Marine > Intertidal zone >...
GATCTCGGTGGTGCTGGGCACCGACAGCGAGCGCGCCCGCGCCGAGCAGTCGCAGAGCCTGCTCAACTACGGCTTCCGCTTCTATCGCACCTACAAGCTGTACGAGGCCGGCGAGGCGCTGCACAAGGTGCGGGTATGGAAGGGCGCGCGCGACCACGCCCCGGTCAGCCTCAAGCGGGACCTGTACGTGACCATCCCGCGCGGCCAGCGCGACCAGGTCAAGGTCACGCTGGACTTCCGCGAGCCCCTCATGGCGCCAGTGGCCGAGGGCCAGGAGGTGGGCAAGCTCACCGCCAAGCTGGGCGACAAGACCCTGGCGGTGCGGCCCCTGACCGCCCTCAACCGGATCCCCGAGGGCGGCATCTTCCGCCGCATGATCGATTCCGTCCGCGTCTGGCTCACGGAGTAGATCCTTGACCGGAAGCGACTCCATCGCCTACCTCAACGGCGACTTCCTGCCCCTTTCCGAGGCGCGGGTGTCCATCCTGGACCGCGGCTTCCAGTTCGCCGACGGCGTCTACGAGGTGATCCCGGTCTACGGCGGCCGGCCCTTCCGGCTGGAGGCCCACCTCCGCCGGCTGGAGCGCTCCCTGGGCGAGATCCGCATGGACCTGCCCATGGCGGCGCCGGCGCTGGCGGACGCGGTGCGCGAGCTGCTGGACCGCAACGGGGCCGGGGACTGCCAGGCCTACATCCAGGTGACCCGTGGCGAGGCGCCGCGGAACCATCCCTTCCCCGAGGCTGTCCACCCCACCGTGGTCATGACCTGCACGCCGGTGACGCCGGTGCCGGCGGAGTGGGTGCGCGACGGGGTGGCCGCGATCACCGTCGAGGACATCCGCTGGGCGCGCTGCGACATCAAGTCCATCGCCCTGCTGCCCAACGTCATGATGCGCCAGAAGGCCGCCGAGGAGGGCGCCTTCGAGGCGGTCTGGGTGCACCGGGGGATGGCGGTGGAGGGTGCCGCCTCCAACCTGTTCGCGGTCATCGACGGCGAGGCCCGCACCCCGCCCGACGGGCCGCGGGTACTGCCGGGCATCACGCGCGACGTGGTGCTGGAGCTGGCCGCCGACGAGGGCCTGCCGGTGCGCACCGGCGAGGTCACGGCCGAGGAGCTGGCGGCCGCCGACGAGGTCTGGCTGACCTCGTCCACCAAGGAGGTGCTGCCCGTGACCGAGCTGGACCACCGGGCAGTGGGCAGCGGCCAGCCGGGACCGCTGTTCCGCACGGTGCTGGACGCCTACCGGGCGCGCATCCGCAACATCCGGGAGCACGGCGAGGAGGGTCTGTCGTGAGCAGCAAGCAATGCCCCCTGGGCGGGGCCCGGATCGAGTACCCCATCCCGTACACGGTGAAGGCCTTCGTCGCCAACCGGGCCGAGCTCACCGAGCGGGTGCGGGGGCTGGTGGAGCGCCACACGGCGCTGTCCGAGCACGCCGTGCACACCCGCGAGAGCCGCAACGGCCGTTACCTCAGCGTGTCCTGCGCATTCCAGGCCGAGAGCCGCGAGCAGCTCGACGCCATCTACGCCGACCTGCAGGCGGACCCGGATGTCCTGGCGGCCCTCTGAGGTGCCGGCCGAGGGCCACGGCGGCCTGCGGGTGCGCGACCTCGGCGAGCGGCCCTACGAGGAGGTGTGGGCCGCCATGCGGTCGTTCACCGACAGCCGCGACGCCGCCACTCCGGACGAGCTGTGGCTGGTGGAGCATCCGCCGGTGTTCACCCAGGGCCGCAACGGCCGGCCGGAGCACCTGCTGGGCATCACCGGCATCCCGGTGGTGCACACCGACCGCGGCGGCCAGGTCACCTACCACGGGCCGGGCCAGCTGGTGGCCTACCCGCTGGTGGACCTGCGCCGCGCCGGGCGCGGCGTGCGCCACCACGTGAACGCCCTGGAGCAGGCGGTAATCGACCTGCTGGCCGGTTACGGGCTGGCCGCGGTGCGCAAGGAAGGCGCCCCCGGCGTCTACCTGGACGAGCCGGGACGGCCCAAGATCGCCGCCATCGGCCTGCGCGTGCGCGGCGGGCGGGCCTACCACGGGGTGAGCCTGAACGTGACCAGCGACCTGGCCCCCTTCGCCATGATCAATCCCTGCGGTTACGCCGGCATGCCCGTGGCCCGGCTGGCCGACCGCGTCCCCGAGCCGGAGCCCGCGGCCGTCAAGGCGGCCTTCACCGCCGCCCTGGCCCGGACCCTGGCCGGCGCCGAGGAAACCGCCCATGTCTGACGCCGATTCCAAGGCGCCCGCGCGCCACGCCGACCGCGCCGCCTACAAGATGCGCAAGGCGCGCTTCGAGCGCACCCCCGAGGACGCCACCGGACGCAAGCCGCGCTGGCTGCGGGTGAAGTCGCCGTCTAGCCCGCGCGTCCAGGAGATCAAGGGCATCCTGCGCCAGCACAGCCTGCACACCGTGTGCGAGGAGGCCTCCTGCCCCAACCTGGGCGAGTGCTTCGGCGGCGGCACCGCCACCTTCATGATCCTGGGCGACACCTGCACCCGGCGCTGCTCCTTCTGCGACGTGGCCACCGGCCGGCCGGCGCCGCCGGACCCGCTGGAGCCGGCGCACCTGGCCACGGCGGTGGCCGAGATGGGCCTGGACTTCGCGGTGATCACCTCGGTGGACCGCGACGACCTGCGCGACGGCGGTGCCGGCCAGTTCGCCGAGGTCATCCGCGAGCTGCGCGCACGCCGGCCCGAGACGGGCATCGAGATCCTCACCCCCGACTTCCGCGGCTGCGAGGAGACGGCGCTGGCGACCCTGGCCGGGAACCCGCCGGACGTGTTCAACCACAACGTGGAGACGGTGCCCGAGCTCTACCACAGCGTACGCCCGAGCGCCGACTACGACCGCTCCCTGGGGCTGCTGCGCCGGTTCCGCGATGCGGTTCCGGACGTGCCCACCAAGTCGGGCCTGATGCTCGGCCTGGGCGAGGAGCTGGACCAGGTGCGGCGGGTCATGCGCGACCTGCGCGCGCACGGCGTGGACATCCTGACCCTGGGCCAGTACCTGGCGCCGAGCGGCCACCACCACCCGGTGCGCGCCTACATCCACCCGGACACCTTCGACGAGCTGCGGCGGGAGGCCCTGGGGATGGGGTTCCTTTCCGTGAACGCCGGTCCCCTGGTACGCTCCTCCTATCACGCTGGCGACCACATCCCGCCGCAACCTTCCCCCATTCCCGATTAACCGAGTTGTGATTGACACTCCGGCGTCGGTCCCTGCTAGGGTCCGAGGCTAACCTTTGACCGCGGGCACAGCCGCCCGCACCGGAAGAGGAAAGGTCCATGGCAGCGCGAATCAAGACGATTTCCTGGACGAGCCTGATGGCGGGCGTGGCCCTGTCGGCCCTGGTGGCCCTGCCCGTGGCCGCCCAGCCCGCCGCGGGCGGCGGCGCCGGCAACAAGCCCGGCATGATGCAGAAGAAGGGGGACCCCGAGCTTCGCAACGCACAGAAGAAGGTGCGCGACCTGCGTCAGAAGCTGGGCAAGATCCAGCAGCAGGCCCTGAAGAACAATCCGGACCTCCAGAAGCAGCGTAAGGATCTCCAGGACCTGATGAAGACCAAGGTCAAGGGCCAGGTGGACGGCGCCGACGAGAAGCTCGCCCGGCTCAAGGAGATCCGCGGCAAGCTGCAGAACGACAAGGACCTTCCCAAGGCCGAGCGCCAGAAGCTGATGAAGGAGTTCCAGCAGAAGGCCAGCGGCTTCCAGCAGGCCCAGAAGAAGGCCATGCAGGATCCCGAGGTCCAGAAGGCCCGTGAGCAGTTCCAGAAGGACATGCGCGCCGCCATGAAGGAGGAGGATCCCAACACGGATCAGCTGATCCAGGACCTCCAGCAGGCCCGCAAGGATTTCCAGAAGAAGCTGCAGGATCGCTTCTCGGGCATGGGCAAGAACGGCGGCAAGGGCGGTCAGGGCGCCTCCGGCGACCAGTAACCCGGCCCCCGCAGGACGCCGCATCCGCCGCCCCCGGTCCGCCGGGGGCGGCGTTTTTTCGGGCCGCCTGCAGGCTGGCGATCACCGCGGCTTTGTGCCATTCTCACCGCTCCCCGCACGGCTCCCGTCCCGCCCGCGGGGCCACCCCCCACCGCCATCCCCCGAACGCTCATGGCGAGGCTCGCTAGCCGGATCATCCCGACCGTCCTGATCGCCCTGGGGGCCGCCGGCGCCGCCGCCGCGCAGGAGGTCACCCTGGAGGCCAACGAGCTCACCATCGCACCGGGGGGCATCACGGCCGAGGGCGCCGTGTTCGCGCGCCAGGGGGAGCGCCGCATGTGGGCCCGGCGGGCGGAGTACGACCGCAGCACCGACGACCTGGACCTGTTCGGCGACGTCCTGGTGCTCGACCCGGGCTACCTGATCCACACCCCCGAGGCCCACTACAACCTGCGCACCCGGCTGGGCAGCGTGCGCGAGCCGCGGCTGCACCTGCTCGACAGCGACGCCTGGCTGCTGGCGGAGGATCTGGAGCGCTACCGGCCGTCGCGCTTCCGCCTGGACGACGTCTGCTACACCGCCTGCACTCCGCCGGACGACCCGCCGTGGTCGCTGGTATCGAGCAGCGTCTACGTCAACCAGAAGACCCACTTCGCCCACCACTGGAACAGCCGGTTCTACCTGGGGCCCGTTCCGGTCTTCTACACCCCCTATTTCGGCCACTACACCGACCGGGCCCGGCACACCGGGCTCCTCTACCCCACCATCGAGGTGGGCAGCCGGCGCGGCACCGACATCACCGTGCCGTTCTACTGGAACATCGCGCCGCAGCTGGACGCCACCATCAGCGTGCGCAACATGACCGGGCCGGGCACCATGCCCCAGCTGGAGCTGCGCCACCTGGGCGCCGACATCCAGTCGCGCTTCTACGGCGAGTACCTGCCCGACGACGACGTCACCGGCAAGGACCGCTACTACGTGGAGGCCGAGCAGCGCGGCACCCTGCCGCTGGACCTGAGCTACCGCCTCGACGCCCAGCGGGTGAGCGACCCCGAGTACATCTCCTTCTTCGGCCAGGGGGTGGAGAACGGCTCGGCGCGCTACCTGACCTCCACCCTGTCGCTGTCGCGGAGCTTCGGCCCCTACCGCTGGGCGGCGGACTTCACCTACCTGCAGAACCTGCAGGATTTCAACGCCCCGGACACCCTGCAGGAGCTGCCGCGCATGACGCTCCGGGGCGGGCAGGAGGTGGCCGGGCCGCTGCGCTTCGACTGGGACAGCGAGTACGTCTACTTCTTCCGTAGCGAGGGCGAGCGCGACCACCGCCTGTTCGCCGACCCCACCCTGGACCTGTCCCTGGACTCCCGCTACGGCACCCTGGAGCCGAAGGTGGGCCTGCACTGGACCGGCTACCGGCTGGTGCCCGACAGCGGCGGGGGTCCGGACACCCTCAGCCGCAGCGTGCCCCACGCCAGCCTCCGCGCCAGCAGCGAGGTGGCGCGGCTGTACGACTTCGGCGACTTCGCCCTGCGCCACGCCATCGAGCCCGAGCTCTACTACCTCTACATCCCCTACCGCGACCAGGACCGGCTGCCGGTGCTCGACACCGCCGAGCCGCCCCTGCGCTTCGGCGACCTGTTCGACATGAACCGCTTCTCCGGCATCGACCGCATCGGCGACGCCAACCAGCTGACCACCGCCCTGACCACCCGCGTCGACGCCAAGGCCGGCGGCGACAGCTGGGAGGCGGCGCGCCTGAGCATCGGTCAGATCCGCTACTTCCGCGACCGCCGGGTGCGCCTGGATGCGGCCGCCGCGCCCGCCACCCGCGGCTACTCCAATGTCTTCGCCGAGTGGGCCCTGCGCCCGGTGCCCCGGGCGGAGCTCACCGGCGCCCTGGAGTTCGACCCGGAGCGGCCGGCCTTCGCCCTGAACCAAATGGACGCCTTCCAGTCTCAGTTGTCGGTGAGCACGCCGGGCGGCCACTCGCTCAAGGCCCGCTACCTCCACCGCACCGCCTTCACCGGCGGCGAGAGCATTGACACCACCGAGGAGGCGGACGTCCGTGCCAAACTGGCCGTCACCCGGACCTGGCAGCTGTTCGGCGGGGTCAGGCAGTCGCTTCTGTACCGGCTGAATTTGGAGCAACGCGCCGGGGTGGACTATCATGCCGGCTGCTGGGGGCTGCGGCTGGAGTACGAGGATCGCCTGCTGCGCCAGCCGGCGGCCACGGCCGCCAACCCCGAGCGCGAGCGACGCCTGTACCTCACCCTGCGCTTCCGCACCCTGGGCGGTTACACCTTCGGCACCGACCCGGACGAGCTGAAACGCAACCTCGGCAACTGACCCCCTAGGACCGCCACACCGCCATGACCCTCGCCTCCCGCCTACTCGCCGCCGCCTTCCTGGCCGTCTGCTCCCTGGCGCCCCTGACCGCCGGCGCCGCGCAGCTGGTGGACCGCATCGTGGCGGTGGTCAACGACCAGGTCATCACCGCCACCGAGCTGGAGGGCAACCTCGACCGCTCCATCCAGCAGCTGCGCCAGCGCATGGGGCCGGGCAACCTGCCGCCGCGCAAGGTGCTGCGCCGCCAGCTGCTGGAGCGCATGATCATGGACCACATCCAGGTCCAGCGGGCCAAGGAGCGCGGCATCGAGGTCTCCGCCCAGGAGGTGGACCAGGCGGTGGAGCGCGTGGCCCAGCAGAACAGCCTGAGCGTGTCGCGCTTCCGCCAGGTGCTGCAGGCCCAGGGCATCGACTACGGCGACTACCGCGACCGGCTCAAGAAGCAGATCATGCGCAGCCGTCTGGCCGACGGCGCGGTTCGCTCCAAGGTCCACGTCACCGACGAGGAGGTGGACTCCTACCTGGCACGCCAGGGCAAGGCCGGCGACCAGCGCTTCGAGTACAAGCTCCAGCACATCCTGGTGGCGGTGCCCGAGGGCGCCTCGCCGGACAAGACCCAGCGCCTGCGCACCAAGGCCGAGGGCCTGCACCAGCGGGTGGCCGGAGACGAGCCCTTCACCAAGGTGGCCGCGGCCGAGTCCGACGGCCAGAACGCCCTCGACGGCGGCGACCTGGGCTGGTTCAAGCCCGGCGAGCTGCCGGCGCCGGTGCTGGCCGAGGTGGAGGCCCTGAAGGCCGGCGACATCTCCCATGTGGTGCGCACCCCGAGCGGCTTCCACATCTTCAAGGTCACCGACCGCCGGCAGTTGGAGGCGGCCAAGGAGACCCAGGTCAAGGCCCGCCACATCCTGCTGCGCACCGATTCCGGACGCTCCCCGCAGCAGGCCATGGCGCTGGCCGCGGAGCTCAAGCGCCGGATCCGCAACGGCGCCGACTTCGCCAAGCTCGCCCGCCAGTTCTCCGAAGGGCCCTCGGCCAAGAAGGGCGGCGACCTGGGCTGGGTCAGCCGCGGCCAGATGGTGCCCGCCTTCGACGAGCTGATCTTCTCGTTGGAGCCGGGCCAGGTGGGCGGCCCCGTCCGGACCCAGTTCGGCGTCCACATCGCCGAGGTCACCGACAAGCGCACCAAGGCCATCGACCCCGCCGACGAGCGCAAGCAGGCCCGCCAGGCCCTGCGCACCCGCAAAACCCGCGAGCGCATGGACCAGTGGCAGCGCGAGCTGCGGGCGCAGGCGTATGTGCAGATACGGCTGGACAAGAAAAAATAGTGTTCAGTTTTAAGTGTTAAGTTTTAAGTAACCCCACAAGAAAACGTTCCGTCTAAAAGGCGACCAGCCCTGCTGTTTTCCCTTAAAACTTAATCACTTAAGACTTAAAACTGCCTTTATGCGCCTTGACCTCTTCCTGAAAACCACCCGCCTCATCAAGCGCCGCCCCCTGGCCAAGGAGGCGGCGGAGGCCGGGTGCATCACGCGCAACGGGAAGCCGGCCAAGGCCGGGGACGATGTCCGGGCCGGCGACCGGCTGGTGATCGACCTGGCCAACCGGCACGTGGAGGTGGAGGTGCTGGCGGAGCCGCCCAAGCAGCTGCGCAAGGACGACGTGGACAGCTACATCCGCATCGTCGCCGCCCGCAACCCCAACAGCGAAGACGCCCGATGAGCCTGCCCCTGGCCGTCACCCCCGGCGAGCCGGCCGGCATCGGCCTCGACCTGGTGCTGATCGCCGGCGATGACCTGCCCTCCGGGCGGCTGGCGGTGTTCGCCGACCCCGACCAGCTGGCGCGCCGGGCGCACGAGCTGGGGCGCGAGGTGGCCCTGCGCGAGTGGCACCCCGGCGAGCCCCTGCCCGGCGACGGCCTGGCGGTCTGCCCGGTGCCCCTGGCCGCGCCGGTGGCCCCCGGCGAGCCCGATCCGGCCAACGCCCGCTCGCTGCTCGCCGCCCTGGACCGCGGCGCCCGGGCGGTGCGCGACGGCCACTGCGGCGCCCTGGTCACCGGGCCGCTGAACAAGGAGATCATCGGACGCGGCCTGGACCGCCCCTTCTCCGGACATACCGAGTATCTGGCCGAGGGCGCCGGCACGGCCCACCCGGTGATGATGCTGGTGGGCGGCGACCTGCGGGTGGCGCTGGTGACCACCCACCTGCCCCTGCGCGAGGTCGCCGACGCCGTCACCGGCGAGCGCGTGACGCGTACGGTGACCACGGCGGCCCAGGCCCTGCGCCGCGACTTCGCCATCGACCGGCCCTGCGTGCTGGTCACCGGCCTCAACCCGCACGCCGGCGAGGGCGGCCACCTGGGCAGCGAGGAGATCGAGGTGATCACCCCCGCCCTGGAGCGGGTGCGGGCCGAGCTGGGCGAGACCGCCAACATCGCCGGTCCGGTGCCCGCCGACACCGCCTTCACCCCGGCCCAGACCGCCCGTTGCCACGCCATCGTCGCCATGTACCACGACCAGGGCCTGGCGCCGCTCAAGCAGCGCGCCTTCGGCACCGCCGTCAACGTCACCCTGGGCCTCCCCTTCGTGCGCACCTCGGTGGACCACGGCACCGCCTTCGACCTGGCCGGCACCGGCTACGCCGACCCCGGCAGCTTCCGCCAGGCCCTGGCCCTGGCCCGGGAGCTGGCCGCCAACCGCGAGCGGGCGACGGCCGCGAGCGACTGAGAAAGCGGCATTGGGGGTACGGCCGGCAAGTACGCTCCGTCATTGCGAGCGCGGCGAAGCAACCTCCCGGACCGGCTTTCGGGCCGAAGCGCCCTCCCGGCAGACCGCTGCGGGCCTCGGGGCCCCTCGCGTTGACCCTCGGGAGGGGTAGCCCGACCTCCCTTGCCTTTTCCGCTCCTCGCCCCCATCTGGTAAGTAATGGCAGCCCACCGTCCCCGCAAGCGCTTCGGCCAGAACTTCCTCGTCGACGCCAACATCGTCGGCAAGATCGTCGAGGCCATGGCGCCGGCGGCGGCCGACCGCATGGTGGAGATCGGGCCGGGGCAGGGGGCGCTGACGGGGGCGCTGCTGGAGCGGGTGGACCACCTCGACGCCATCGAGGTGGACCGCGACCTGGCGCCGGAGGTGGCGGGGCTTGCCGGGCCGGAGCGGCTGACGGTGCACGCCGCCGACGCCCTGCGCTTCGACTTCGCCGACCTGTCGGCGGCGCGCGGCGGGCCGCTGCGGGTGGTGGGCAACCTGCCCTACAACATCTCCAGCCCGCTGCTGTTCCACCTGCTCGGCCAGCTGCCGGCGGTGGCCGACATGCACTTCATGCTGCAGCAGGAGGTGGTGGATCGGCTGGCGGCGGCGCCCGGCTCGAAGACCTACGGCCGGCTGTCGGTGATGGTCCAGGCGCAGTGCCGGGTTACCCCTTTATTTCGGGTGCCACCGGGTGCATTCTATCCAGTACCGAAGGTGAGCTCGGCCGTGGTCCGGCTCCAACCGAACCCCGCCGACGCGCCCCGCCCCCGCGACCCCGAGGTCTTCCGCTCGGTCGTGGCGCAGGCCTTCCAGGCCCGCCGCAAGACCCTGCGCAACGCCCTCAAGGGCCTGTGCCCCCCCGAATGCCTGAGGGCGGCGGGGATCGACCCCGGGGCGCGGGCCGAGACGCTGACCGTCGCCGACTTCATCCGCCTGGCCGACGAGGCCGGTGCCGCCCCGGGCGGCGAACGGGAATCTTGAAACCCACCCATGGTCCAAACCGAGGATTGCCGGGGACGGACTCGCAGGTAGGATCGGACGAAGGAGCGATCGATGAGCACGGAGGAGCCATCGACCGTCACGCATAACCCGGTGGAGCCTGAAGAGGAGGTGGAGGTCCAGCCTCCATCCCTTTACAAGGTCATCCTCCTCAATGACGATTTCACACCGATGGAGTTTGTCGTCGAGGTCCTGCAGCGGTTCTTCGGGAAGGACCGCGAGACGGCCACCCGCATCATGCTGCAGGTCCACCATCACGGGAAGGGCGTTTGCGGCGTTTACCCTCACGACATCGCCGAGACCAAGGTGAACCAGGTCGTGGACTACGCGCGCACCAACGAGCATCCCCTCCAGTGCACGATGGAAAAGGAATAGGCTGCGATGATCAGCGACGAGCTCGAATTCACGCTCAATCGAGCGTTTCAGGAAGCCCATAAACGCGGCCACGAGCTGATGACCGTGGAGCACCTCCTGTACGCGCTACTGGAGAACCCCTCCGCGGCCGAGCTGCTGCGCGCCTGCGCGGTGGAGATCCCCGCGCTGGAGCGCAAGCTGGACCAGTTCCTGGACGAGTCGGTGCCCTCGGGCAGCGGCAACCCCGCCGAGACCCGGCCCACAAACGGCTTCCAGCGGGTGATCCAGCGCGCCGTGCACCACGCCCAGAGCGCGGGCCTGCGCGAGGTCACCGGCAACCGCGTGCTGGTGGCCATCTTCTCGGAGAAGGACAGCTTCGCGGCCTATTTCCTGCAGCAGGCCGGGCTGACCCGCATGGATGCGGTCAACTACATCAGCCACGGCATCACCAAGACCAAGTCCAGCGAGGGCGAGCAGCAGGAGGAGGCCCAGACCGAGGAGGGCGAGGAGAAATCGCGCGGCGGCAGCCCGCTCGAGCGCTTCGCCACCAACCTCAACGAGAAGGCCACCGCGGGCAAGATCGACCCGGTCATCGGGCGCGAGTCGGAGATCGCCCGCACCAGCCAGATCCTGTGCCGCCGGCGCAAGAACAACCCGCTGTTCGTGGGCGAGCCCGGCGTGGGCAAGACCGCCATCGCCGAGGGCCTGGCGCTCAAGATCACCGAGGGCGAGGTGCCCGCGCTGCTCGAGGACGCCGTCATCTACGCCCTCGACATCGGCGCCCTGCTGGCCGGCACCAAGTACCGCGGCGACTTCGAGGAGCGCCTCAAGGCCGTGCTCAAGGCCTTGAAGAAGCAGCCCCACGCCATCCTGTTCATCGACGAGATCCACACCGTGATCGGCGCCGGGGCGGCGAGCGGCGGCACCATGGACGCCTCCAACCTGCTCAAGCCGGCGCTGGCCTCCGGCGAGCTCAAGTGCATCGGCTCCACCACCTACGAGGAGTACCGCAACTACTTCGAGAAGGACCGGGCGCTGTCCCGGCGCTTCCAGAAGATCGACGTGGAGGAGCCCTCCGTCGACGAGACCATCTCCATCCTGGAGGGGCTCAAGGCGCGCTACGAGAAGCACCATCAGGTGCGCTACACCAAGCCGGCGCTGCACGAGGCGGCGGAGCTGTCGCACCGCTACCTGCACGGCCGCTACCTGCCGGACAAGGCCATCGACCTCATCGACGAGGTGGGCGCGGCCATGCGCCTGCGGCCCAAGACCAAGCAGCGCAAGACGGTGGGCCCCAAGGACGTGGAGGAGGTGCTCGCCAAGATGGCGCGCATCCCGCCCAAGACCGTGTCGCGCGACGACCGCGAGGCGCTCAAGAACCTCGACCGCGACCTCAAGCTGGCGGTGTTCGGCCAGGACGAGGCCATCGACCAGGTGGCCACCGCCATCAAGCTGTCGCGCTCGGGCCTGCGCGAGCCGGAGAAGCCCATCGGCTCCTTCCTGTTCGCCGGCCCCACCGGCGTCGGCAAGACCGAGGTGAGCCGCCAGCTGGCCACCACCATGGGCCTGGAGCTGATCCGCTTCGACATGAGCGAGTACATGGAGGCGCACACCGTCTCCCGGCTGATCGGCGCGCCTCCGGGCTACGTCGGCTTCGACCAGGGCGGGCTGCTGACCGAGGCGGTCAACCGCAACCCGCATTCGGTGGTCCTGCTCGACGAGATCGAGAAGGCCCATCCGGACCTGTTCAACGTCCTGCTGCAGATCATGGACTACGGCAAGCTCACCGATAACAACGGCCGCCAGGCGGACTTCCGCAACGTGGTCCTGATCATGACCACCAACGCCGGTGCCGAGGTCATGAGCCGGGGCTCCATCGGCTTCATCGAGGAGTCCACCGCCAGCGCCGGCTCCGAGGCCATCCAGCGCACCTTCACGCCGGAATTCCGCAACCGCCTGGACGCCTCGGTGTTCTTCCAGCCGCTGTCGCGCGAGGTGGTCGCCCAGGTGGTGGACAAGTTCGTCAGCCAGCTGGAGCAGCAGCTCTCCGAGCAGGGCGTGGAGATCGAGGTGGACGCCGCCGCCCGCAACTGGCTGGCCGAGCGCGGCTACGATCCGGCCATGGGCGCCCGCCCCATGGGCCGCGTCATCCAGGAGCGCATCAAGAAGCCCCTGGCCGACGAGCTGCTGTTCGGCAAGCTGGCCGACGGCGGCCGGGTGGTGGTCAGCCTGGAAGGGGACGAGCTCACCTTCTCCTTCCCCGAGTCCACCGCCTCCACCGACGAGCCGGTGGGGGCCTAGGACCCGACCGCCGCTGGAAAGTCCGGAAGCGCCACACGAGGGCCCGGGGCAACCCGGGCCCTCGTTTTCTGCGAGGGGATGCCGGCCGTGTACCTGCTGGACGCCAACGACCCCTTTCCCGTGTTCCCCGACCCCGAGCGGGCGGCGAGCCCCGAGGGCATCGTGGCCATCGGCGGCGACCTGGACGTGGGGCTTCTGGTCCAGGCCTACCGCCAGGGCATCTTCCCCTGGTACAACGAGCTCGAGCCCATCCTGTGGTGGAGCCCGGACCCGCGCCTGGTGCTCTATCCGGAGCGGCTCCACGTCAGCCGCAGCCTGCGCAAGACCCTCAACCGCACCGATCTGCGCATCACCTTCGACGCCGATTTCGCCGGGGTCATCCAGGGCTGCGCCGAGCCCCGGGGCGACCGCCCCGAGGATGCCGGCACCTGGCTCGACCCCCAGATGATCGCCGCCTACGAGCAGCTCCACCGCCACGGCCTGGCCCACTCGGTGGAGGCCTGGGATGCCGCCGGCCAGCTGGCGGGCGGTCTATACGGCGTGGCGCTGGGCCGGGCCTTCTTCGGCGAATCCATGTTCACGCGGGCCACCGACGCCTCCAAGGTGGCCTTCGTCCATGCCGTCTCCGTCCTGCGCGAGCACGGCTTTCAGCTCATCGACTGCCAGGTGTACTCCGACCACCTGGCCCGCTTCGGCGCCGTGGAGATCCCTCGATCGCGCTTCCTGACGGAGCTGGACCGGGCCCTGGCCGGACCCGACCCGGCCGGGCCGTGGCGGCCGTCAGGACAGGGCGAGCGGCCCTTCCGCGGTTAGGGGGCTAGTGTCCTGTCGCAGAAATTCGTTACATTTCTGAGCTTCCTGCGCCGGTTCGGAGCAAGGCGTCCCGCCCCTGGCCTGGCCGCCCCATGGGCAACTGGCTGGGCGCCGGAGCCGGC
>Ga0102944_1001769_pt1 | contig 13612 bp, 11 predicted proteins | sample SalPonD_shore_MG_FD_78172 | JGI IMG/M metagenome (GOLD analysis project Ga0102944, IMG submission 78172) | Salt pond soil microbial communities from South San Francisco under conditions of wetland restoration - Salt Pond MetaG... | ecosystem: Environmental > Aquatic > Marine > Intertidal zone >...
CACATTAATATTTTTGTGGAGTATGGACTGAGTAATTTATTTGGTGCTGTAATGGCTGACCCGGCTTTTTACGTGTTGGAAAAAGGAATGAAGGAAAACGATGATTCCATTTTTATTCGTCTTGATCCTTATACTCGAACTCCTCAAGAGAAATTTAAACAAGAATATTGCTTAACGGCACTTGATAACATTGTCAAGGGAGAAGAAGATAAGCATGTGTACCGCCTTCCCCAATCCAAGCTAAAGCTAATTAAAGGCTGGCCATTTATTTATTGGATCAGTGATAGCTTCCGAGAGAATTTCACTAAAAAATCATTTGATGATTACTTCAAGCTGGCCACTGGCTTGATGACAGGTAATAACCTAAAACTATTAAGATTTCATTGGGAGATTGATAGAAATGACATTTCAAGTAATTACCATAAAGACAAAAATAAATGGGTTCCTTATCAAAAGGGTGGGGATTATTGCAAATGGTTTGGAAATAATTGGTTGGTAGTAAATTATAATAATGAAGGCGAAGAACTTGCAACCACTGACAATAAGGCCTTTTATTTTAGGGATGGAATAACCTATTCAGCAACTTCAACCAAAGGAGTGTCTTTTAGGAAATTACCACCAAATCAGATATTTGATAAGAAGGGTTCATGTATTTTTTTATATGAAGAATCGAACTCTTGGAATCTTGATTATGTAATTGCAGTCCTTAATTCAAAGCTCACCTTTTATATCGCGAACTGTCTTAATCCTACTGTAGAAACTCAAATAGGTGATATAAAAAGAATTCCATTTGTTGAGCCAAGTAACCTTGAAGAAGAAAGTGTAGTAAATCTTGCAAAATATTGTATTGAAGCAAAAAAAGAGATTCTAAGTTATAGTCTATTAGATAATCCGATTAGTGATTCCCTGTCGATTTTTGAAAGATTGAATAATAATAGTTTAAGAAGCATAGCTTTTTCACATATGAGTCACGAAAATTTTCTTGCTTCTATACAACTGATAAACGAAGCTATTATTAACGATGAGATATTTAAAGTATATGAACTGACAAGATCTGATATAGAAACAGTTTTACGTAGTGAAGGAATTAGTGTTGGAGAATATCCAGTATTACCAAAAGCTTTAATTTCATTTAAAGAATCCATTCAAGATTCAGAATATGTTACCGAAGAACTTTTAGGAAAACTGGATGAGTTAGAGCAGGATGAACAGGTTCTTCAGAAGAAAGTAAAGCTGGAGAAAGAGTTTCCCAAGCTATATCAGAGCAACTACGGCTTCGAAGAGTTCTGTATTAAGAATGAAGTGAATCCTATCAATGCTTGGTACTTGTTTAAGGAAAGTGGAATTGTTCCCCAACAGCGTGCCCACGACATTGCCCTGGAGTTTTTGGCGGATCTCATTCGGGAAGTGCTCATGGAAGACGAAGATGGAATGATTCCCTTGGTGCGTAATGCCGGAGAAGAAGTACTGATCGACCGTCTTGAACGTAAAATACGTGAAAAAGGGTTTTCCACGGCTCAAATTTCCCAGTTGGACGGATTATTGGGAAGGCCGTTAAACGAGTACTTGCAAGAACACCTCTTTAAAGAGCTGAGCGATCATTTGAATCTGTTCATGTATATGCCTAAAACCCCATTCATCTGGCACTTAAGCAGCGGCCCGGAGAAAGGGTTTGAGTGTTACCTGGTTATCTACAAATGGAGCCGGGACAACCTGCTTTCGCTAAAATCGGTCTATATAGAGAAGCGAGAACGCGCCTTAAAGAACCGCATCACTGATCTGGGCGATCGCTCCGATGCTGCCTCCCAAAACGAGCGGGATACCATCCAAAAACAGCTCGAAGAAATTGAAGAATTCAAGAAAAAAATAGATGATCTCATTGCTTCCGGCTACGATCCGATTCTGGATGATGGGGTGGGTAAAAATATTGCACCGCTTCAAAAGCGCGGGATGATTCCGTATGATGTGTTAACCAAGTCGCAACTCAAAAAATATCTAAACGCAGATTGGTAAATGGCCCTTGCAATTAACATAGATGAACTACTAAACGGCAAAGTCATTGAATGGGAACGGCTGGAGTTTAAAAAAGGCTGGAACCCGGAAGACGTCATGCATTCCCTGTGTGCGTTCGCCAACGATGTGAACAATTGGGGTGGCGGGTATATTATTGTGGGAGTTGCCGAAAAAAATGGCCGTCCCGTCTTACCACCGACCGGGTTGGATCCCAATACGATTGATGATATCCAGAAAAAGCTGCTGGAAATTTCTCATAAAATTCAGCCCAACTACATGCCCATTGTACAGCCTTATGTGAAAGATGGGAAGCATATATTGGTGGCTTATGCCCCCGCCGGAGATGTAAGGCCTTACTCAGCACCCGAGGGCTTGGGCAAGAAAAGCAGTAAGAACCGAAATTACTACATCCGCAAAAGTTCGAATACCGTAGCGGCACGAGGCGAATCTTTAAGGCAGCTTCAGGCCTTAGCAGCACGCATTCCCTTTGATGACCGGATCAATCACGAAGCCGAACTCAATGACCTGAATCTTGGGGTAATACGTGAGTTTCTACAAGATATTGGCAGTGAGTTATATGAAGAAAGTGCATCTATGCCTTTCGAAGATCTTTGCCGACAAATGGCCATTGCCAAAGGTCCCGATGAAGCGCTAAAGCCCATCAATGCCGGACTAATGTTTTTCTGCAAGGAGCCGCATCGCTTTTTCAAACGAGCGTGGATTGAGGTTGTGCTTAGAACGGATGAAGCCGGGACCGAATTTACGGAGAAGTATTTCAAAGGTCCGCTTCACAAGCAGCTTCAGGATGCCCTGGGCTTTATCAAGTCGAATATTATCGAAGAAAAGACGCAGAAAATTGAAGGTCAGGCCGAAGCCCGGCGATTCGTAAACTATCCGTTTGAAGCGGTGGAAGAAGCCCTTGCCAATGCGGTGTATCATAAAAGCTATGAGTTAGGCAGTCCCATTGAAGTGCAGATATGGCCGAATCGCATGGAGATTCTCAGTTATCCCGGCCCGGTACCTCCTGTCGATGCTAAGATACTGGAGGAACATCGCCGGATTGTAGCACGGGACTACCGGAACCGCAGAGTTGGAGATTTTCTTAAAGAACTGCATCTGACCGAAGGCCGTGGTACCGGTATCCCTATCATCTATGACGTGATGGAAAAGAACGGTTCCCCGGAACCAGACTTTAAAACGGATGAAGCCTGTACGTACTTCTTAACCGTGCTTTATTCGCACCCTGAACTGATTTTAGGTCAAAGTGACCAAGATAGTGACCAAGCTACTGACCAAGATGGTGACCAAGCTACTGACCAAGAATTGAAGGTGTTAGAACTCTGTAGACAACCGCATTCTCGAAAGGAAATATTAGAGGAGCTGGGTTTAAGTAATCACCAATACAATTATCAGCGCCATATTGAACCACTGTTAGAACGGAATTGGCTGGAATTAACTGTGCCGGATAAACCTAAAAGCCCCAATCAAAAGTATAAAACGACCAAGAAGGGACTGAATGCCCTTCAAAGCTCGAAAAACAGTTGATATGATAGAAACCTGGTTTAAAGAAGACATTCAAAAAGCATTTGATCAATCCGGTGATCGGTTTGTAGTCTGTGATCCCAATAGACTGGGCAAATACCTGCTGAAAAGCCTTCCGTCAAACTGGAAGGCATATGAAGCATCAACTGAGATAGAAGAGCTGAAGGCCAAGTATGAGATTGAAAAATTAGCAAAGGGTGAAAAGGTCGTTATTTATTCCACTATTCCTGCTGATGAGCTCACCTTTTTAATGGAGTATGCGCAAATTAACGGGTATTTGGACTTGGCACAGTTCCATCACTACATCAAGAAAAAAGTGCATCAAAAAATTGGGCTAAATCTTGATCTGGGAAAAGACGAATTGCTGACGGCAGCTAAAGTCTCTGTTGGGAATAAGAAAGATTACTGGCTGAATTTGAGCCGAAAAGGATCGGGAGAAATCTTCGATCTTTCGACTATGCTGGTCGAATTTCTGGATAGTCCGAAGGCGTATGTGAGTGATATGGACCCGGAGGTAAAAGAAGCATTTTTGGAAAAGGTTCAGAAAGCAATTGGCCAGCAACCCATGTCGAAGCCTGCAGAAACGGTCGCCGAAGAGACGGTTCGGTTTATGCTCAACGGCTTGGCGAATCATAACATTGATGACCTGATGCTGGATGTTTACCGGCAATGGATCGACAGTACGACCTATCGAAAATCATTCAACAGGTATTTAGACCATTTTTCGCAGAAAGAGATTGCAAATATTTGGTCAGTGCACCCGGATCATCCGTTTGAAAAGGTGGACAGAGAGCAGCTCAGGCAAATCGTGTCGAATTTGGGAGATGAGGATTTGGTCAAAGAAAAAATTCCTTATATCAAACGAAGAGCTAAGAACCAATATGCCCATCTATGTGGAATAGACTGGTGGTCAAGTGTACTTGGGGTTATCAAATTCGATTATTCTGGAATTAAGACCATCAACTCATTTGAAGAGGCTAAAGCATACTACACGCAAACTTTCTATAAGTTAGATCGTTCAGTTCGGAACCTTTATGCAGAATTCCTGCACGATGAGGAGTTGATGCAGCCGTTGCAAGAACGCTACACCTCTATGGTCAACGAGTTGTTGGACAAATGGTTTAGCCATTTTGAGGGCTATGAAGAAGAGCAAACAGGGCTTTTCAAACAGTTGATTGAGAAACATTCAGAATCGCTGGCTATTATCGTTGGAGATGGCATTACCTATGAAATTGCAGAGGAAATCGTAGCAAGTGTAGATCACAAGCTGAAGGTCGAAAAGGATACGATGTTGGCTGACCTACCCTCAGTGACCGACAATAATATGAGTAGAATGTATATGTCGGACGGCAGCTGGACCAATCAAAAGGCCAAACGTGAAGAGTTTCTCAAAAAGGAATTCTCAGATAAGCGAATCACCTTCGTTGATCTTGAGCATATCAATCACTCTATATCAGATTTTGATGTGGTTATTTGCAGTTACAAGGATATTGATGATATCGGTGAGAAGATGCAGCAAAAAGCCCTGAAGTATCTGAATACAATTAAAGATACGCTTGCAGAAAAGATTGTGGAATTGGAGAAACTGGGTTTCCAAAACATCTACCTGGTATCGGATCACGGCTTTGTTTTAACCGGCATCTTAAAAGAATCTGACAAGATCGAATATAGTGCGAGTGGTGACTTTTCTAAAGCAGAACGGTATATGGCCCTGAAAGAAAAGCCACAGTTGCCGAATAGTCTCTTTTGTATTGAGAAATCCTATTTGGAATACGACCACTTGGTGGTATCCAGGAATTTGCGATCATTCAAAACAACCGGGGTTTATGGCTTTGCTCATGGTGGAGCTTCCCCACAAGAATTGCTTGTACCCTGCTTCAAGTTTACAAGTAATACCACGGTTGAAAAGTTGAAGATTGAGATTGCTAACAAAGCAGATCTCGACCAGGTTGAAGGCGAATATTTTGAGATTAAGTTACAAACGCCAAAAGGCGGGCAGGATCTGTTTTCACTCGAAAGAAAATGCAGAGTTCTCATATATGCTGGTGAGGAAGAAATTGCTTCCAGTGATGTCATTCATCTGGAAGCCGGAGACTCTGCAAAGCGGGAATTTTCATTTGATGGGAATAAGGAAGTACAAGCCCATGTTATCGATGCTGAAACTAAAGAGCATCTTGATAAAGTAACGGTAACGAAATCATCGGGCCGGGATTTAGGCGGATTATTATAAACAAAATATTATGATCGCATTAGACAGTTTAGACGAAAAACTATTAGAACATTTTCGAGGCTTTGTAGTAAAGAAAGACCTTGTACGACGGGTTAAGGTTGGGGCGAACGTTCCGGTATTTGTGTTGGAATACCTGATTGCCAATTCTTGCTCTACCAACGATGAAGAGAAAATTAAAGAGGGAATGGAGAATGTGAAAAACATCCTTTCGCAGCATTATGTGAATCCTGAAGAGAGTGACCTGATCCATTCTAAAATCAGAGAAGCCGGCAGCTACAAGATCATTGATAAAATCGAGGTTAAATTAGACGCCAAAAGAGATAAATACTGGGCTTATCTGCATAACAGTAACATCAAGGACGCTGTTATACGTGATTCGTTGGTTTTGGATCATGATAAAATGCTCATGGGGGGTATATGGGCCATCATGGATGTTGAATACGATCCCAATATTAAAGTGGGTAATACGATTTATCCCTTTGTAATCAGAGACATTAAACCGATACAACTTTCCTCATTTGATGTTTCAAAAGTAAAACATAAGCGTGAAGAATTTAGTAAACAAGAATGGGTAGATCTGCTGCTGCGAAGCAGTGGGTACGAACCGTCTTCTGAAGGAATGACTGATCGGGTTAAAATGCTACTATTATCCCGATTGATACCATTGGTAGAGTCCAATTTTAACCTCGTGGAACTCGGACCAAGGTCAACAGGTAAGTCTTTTGTCTACAAAGAACTCTCTCCCTATGCTATGCTGGTCTCTGGTGGACAGGGAACCGTTGCCAAACTGTTTGTTCACGGTACAACGGGGCGTGTCGGAGCGGTAGGCCAATGGGACACCATCTGTTTTGATGAAGCCACAGACAAGCTTTTCAAGGATAAAGACGCAATCCCATTGATGAAGGACTACCTAGAATCGGGTTCCTTTTCAAGAGCTGGATCCGGTGGGGAAATCACGGGTAACGCTTCGATTATATTAAACGGTAACATCAATCAACCGGTTGAAACCGTACTTCAAACTTCCCATTTATTTAGCCCTTTATCCGACGAAGTAAATAGCGATACCGCTTTTCTGGATCGTATCCATTTTTATCTGCCTGGTTGGGAAATGATTAAATTTAAGCCCTCTAATTTTACGTCCAACTTTGGATTCAGTACGGATTACTTCTCTGAGGTCCTCAAAGCCATGCGAAGAGTTAATCACACAGATGCATTGGATGAGTATTTCTCGCTGGGATCACATTTGCGGCAGCGGGATACCAAGCCGGTTAAAAAAGCGGTTTCCGGTTTTATAAAACTAATTCATCCTGATGGTAACTACACCAAAGAGGATATCCGGGAATATTTGACCATTGCTATTGAGATGCGTCGCAGAGTGAAGGAGCAACTGAAACGCATAGGTGGAATGGAGTTTTGGGATACCAATTTTTCATTCATTGATAAAGAAAATCAAGAAGAGACATTTGTTGGTCTACCTGAAGAAAAAGGATCGCATCTGATTGAAAACACTCCCCTAAAGCCTGGTGTTTGCTATACGTGTACAGGAGATGGTGAGAATTTTTCTTTGGTGAGACTAGAAGTGGTCACAACTGAAGGTAGTGGAAAATTAAATATATCTGGGACCTCAACTAAAGCTGTAAAAGAGGATATCAAGAACACCTATCAGTATATAAAGGCCAATGAGGGTAAGATTCTGAATGACCAGCATAGCCTTTTAAGTTTTGATGTACATGTTCAAGTATCGAGTTTATTGGGATCAAATATAGGAACCGGATTAGGATCGGCCAGTTATATTGCGCTACTATCAGCCTTATATAAAAAGAATTTAAAACCGGGGTTAGCTGTCCTTGGCAATATTTCTATCGGCGGAGCAATTCAACACTCAAACAACTTCAGCGACAAGGTGACGATGCTTTCTGAAAACGGTGCTAAGACGGTAATATCACCTATGGATAATCTGCAAGAATTGGCTACAATACCACAAAGCATTTTAGGATCAACTGATGTTCCTTTTTACTCAAACAGTCAGATGCTGATGCAGAAGGCTATATTGATAGATTAATACTCCCCAAAAAATCTCACAAAATGAACTATTATGAATTTAAGTTCAGAGTCTAAAATAGCACTGCCTTCATTAGGAACAGGAGATGGTTTACCTTTTTATACTATTGGAGAAACGCCTTTCGAAAAGTTGTCCAGAGTTTCAGATCATAGAAGAGCCACATGTTAAAAGTACTGGTTGGAAAAATATTTTTTTACTTTTCAATTAGCTTGTTCTGGGGGTAGGACCATAATTCTTCATAGAGCTGGTATCTCTCAGAGATATTTTCATTTATTTATTCAAACCAAATAAGACTAATAGTAAATTCATAAATATCTGAGTAAAAGCATTGTTCATGCATTTGATATTCAGGAGCTCCTTCTCTCAAGTAAAACCAATCTTCAATCTCTACCAGCTCAACCCCTGTATATTTACTCCCAGATTTTCTATAAAATTCTCCTGCAACGGTGGTTGGAGGTAGTTCACCCCCAACTTCAAATTTAAATTTCAGATATGGAAAATCATCGCTCTTGCAAAACCATTTAACTTGGTTTTCACTACTAAAAACAGCCAGTATCTCATGGGTGCCTATTTCTGCAAATCGAATAACAGCTGAGGTAAGACTTACTTGGAATTCATTTGAGATCTGTTTGATTATTTCAAATGAGAATTCTCTTCCTCCCGTAAAGTCCCGTAACCTTTTTCGAGGCATCAAGAGAGAAGCAGCAAATTTGTCGGCTTCCTTTTCAATTCGTTCTGAATGTATTAAGGATAAATTAGATGGGTGGGGAGATAATAAACCTCGTTTCAATCCCTGTCTGTGCGGTTCAATAAAATAATGTCCTAACTCATGAGCTAAGGTAAAACGTCCTCTTTTTGTAGTAGGCAAATTTCCCTTTGTCTCATTTAGATGGATATGAAACTGTGGTTGATCCCATACCAACATACCATCAAAATGATCTTCATAATCATCAATGTGAAGATTTAATTCTTCATCCTCTATGATTTTCAGAAGGTCTGTAGCGTTTCCTTCATGAAATTCTTCAGCAAGAGACTTAGTATGTTTGTAAATTAGTTGCTTAGTTTTCGGATTTATCTCCACCATTATTTTTATGATTCTGCTTTATCTTTTCCCTAATATGATCTGGCAGATTCTCAAATTTCCTGGCGGCCATTCTTAAATCTGAATATTCTTTGTTGTCATCTTTCTCAAACTGTATTTGGATCTTTTTGGGTTTTCTTGACCCTTCAATAATTGCGAATGGATCGATGGAAGTATTTTTAGTTTCTCTATTGACTTTCGGATAAAGCTTTTCAAAGCGAGATAGTTCTCGTTTATTCTTGGGAAAAAGGTATCCCGTAGAACGAAGCCATTCTATGATATTGTCTTGTGTGATATTGAATTTATTTTTACCCATTACTTATTGTCCTTTGTACTTCTTCAATTGCTTCACTTTTGTATACTCTTATAGTGTTTTGAGTTAGGTCTAAGCGTTCTCGTAATTCCTTCAATAGTTTTCTAGGAAGTTTTCTTCCCTCTTCTTGATGAATCATGTAAGTGAGATAAATAATTTTATGCTTTGGTGTTAATTTTTTCATTGCCTTATCTATAATATCCATTGCCTTTCTTAGCTCAGATAATTTTTCAGAACTGCTACCAGTATCCAGGTCATCAAATGAAGTGATAATTTGTTCTGATCCATCATAAGGATAGTCTTTATCTGAATATGCCTGCTTTAATTCATTTTCGGCAATTCTATATAGATATATTTTAAATGCCAGATCTACGTCAGAAACATTACTTTTTTCTATATCAAATGAATGGGTCTGCCAAAATTTTTTAAATGCTCTTTCTGCTATCTCAAAAGCATCTACATCGGAATATCCCCAGTTTCTACAGATAACAGTGCATTTCTCTAAGAGGTCGTTTTCAAATCGTTTTGTTAAAACGATAAACGCAGCCTTTGCTTCTTCCAGATAGTCTGGATCTTCTTTGAATTTGACAAACTCGATCAAATCCTCCGTGGTCTCATCTTTAAATTCTTCCCAATTCATGTACTCTCTTCATTATATATACCCAAAACCGTTAGTAACGCTTTTGGGTATTCTAAGTGAAAGCTCAACGTAAAATTTACGATTTATGAAATTATCGTTCAGGTATTATAAAACAAAAATATTAATAGTGACAATTTTGGCTTTGGCATTCGGTATTGATATAGGCTTTGAATTCATTCGGGGTTATCTACATCAGGGCGGTGAATTATTTCTTAGGGCTCCAACGAATACTGCAATAATTGCCAGCTTTTTAGTTTTCTACGATAAATACTTATGGAAATACCCAATACTTAATAAGCTCGTCAGAGTACCAAACCTAAATGGGAGATACACCGGCCACATCGAATACGAGAGAAATGGTGAGAAAAATAGAATGGATACAGTTGTGGAGGTTATTCAAACGGCATCTGAAATTCAGATAAATACTTATTTCAATAGTAAGAGCCATGAAAACACCTATTCGAAAAGTCTTGTCGAGGATATAAGGGCAGAAAATGGACACTACGTCATTTACTTCTTCTACTTTAATTCTGGCACGAACGTCAATGATTATCTGGATTGTCATGAGGGGGCAAATAAACTAAAGGTCCTTATGAATGGTAATGAACCCAGAAAATTAACCGGCAATTATTTTACAAACCGCCAAGAGCAAACAAGAGGCAAAATCGAAGTAAATTTTCAATCAACAGACCTAAAACACGAATTCTAAACAATATATAACCATGGCAAACTGCACTGATTTATTACACGAATTTGATTCTACAATAAGGTTAACCAAAGCTAGAAAAGCTAGTTTAATAACTTCCCGAAACGACCTCCGGAAAAAAATACGCAAGTATTTTTCTGAGGAAAGATCGGATGAAATTACTCCAAAATTTTCCAGTCAAGGTTCAATGGAGACAGATACTATTGTAAACCCGATACCTCGGGTAGAAGAGATCGATGGTGAAGAACAAACATTGTATAAGTACGATATTGATGATGGTATTTACTTTATCGGAGAGGAATCAGAAGAGGAAAGAAAAACTATTCAGACCTATCATAATTGGATCTGTCAAGCTGTAGATGGACATACTTCTCAAAAGCCAATAGATAAAAATACTTGTGTCCGAGTTGTTTTTGCTGATGGGCATCATATTGATTTGCCCATTTACTATAAAAAAGAAGGCACTCCGGAGCTTGCTCATAAGGCAGAAAGTTGGATTTATAGTGATCCGAAAGAATTTATTGAGTGGTTTGAGGAAGAGGTTGGCGACATTGAACAGCTTGTAAGGCTCATTAGGTACCTAAAAGCTTGGTGTGATTATCGAGAGTTTACTAATTCATCAATAAAGATGCCCAGTGGGTTTATTATGACAATTCTTGCAATCAATAATTACTACAGCCATGAGCGTGATGATATTGCCTTAAAGGAAACCCTAATCAATATACAGGCAGCTTTGTTTGGTGAATTTAAATGCGAGCGACCAACTACACCGAAGGGAGAAGACCTATTTGAAGATTATGCCCACGCAGAGTATTTCATGAAGATGCTTGCGAAATTTATTGAACGAGCTAAGAAGGCGCTTCAAGAAGAAAACCAAAAAGAAGCCTGTAAATACTGGCAGAAAATATTCGGCGATAGGTTTTCATGCAGTAACGCTAAAAATGAAAAAGGAAAGAAACATACAGGTGCTTTAGCAGCTGGTGCTGCATCTTCAAATCCATGGGCAAATTAAGATGGGAAAAGGATATTCTACTTTTATCGACCAATTGGATCCCACTGCAGAAAAGTATCCTCATCTTAAGATAGTCTCTGAGAATGGAGAAAAGTTTCTTCAAGGAAATTTAGACATTGTAGATGGGGAAGGAAAACAGTGGGAGTCATATCAAGTGGAAATAAAATATAAGAAGGGATTTCCATATCGATTTCCTAAAGTATTTGAAACAAGTGATAAAATCCCCAAAATTGCCGATTGGCATATTTATAATGATGAATCTTGTTGTATAGATGTAGAACCATCAGAAATAATAAAATGTAGAGATGGTATAACCATAATAGATTTTATAGATCATGAATTGTTGCCATACCTGTTTAACCAAACCTACCGGAGAGTTGAAGGATATTATGTTAATTCAGGTTATTCTCATGGGTGGGTTGGGGTCTACGAGTTTTATTCTGAAAAACTAGAGACGGATAATGATATGCGGAAAACGCTGGCTTTAATGCATTATATAGCAAATAATGATAGGTTAAATCGCAGCAACAAGTGTTTTTGTGGTAGTGACAACTTGTTTAGAAACTGTCATATGCAAGCCTTTGATGAGTTAAAAAAATTGGGTAGGGCTTTTTTATTAGAGCAGATTAAAAGTCTGTACGAATTAAGTGGAATAAAAAAATATGATCGGATCAAGAGGGACCATAATATGATAACAAGTACAAATTTTTAAATCATGTTAGCATATTCTCTATATGCACTTTTGCTAGATTAAAGAGCTTAAGACATAAATAAGCCAATCTCTTTTTTAGGAATTAGCTGTTTCCTTAAATAGTGAGACATAGCACTTTATTATTGAATCAAGTACTCTGTCATTATATATTATTGACAGAAATATTGATTCATATGAATGAAATAGTCCAATATATCAAAGATAAAGGTGGATACGCCCGGCAAACAGAGCTGCGTGAGCATGGTTTCCAATCACGAGACATTTCTAAGCTCTTTAGCGAAGGTACACTGGAAAAGGTACAGCCGGGTCTGTATAAACTTAGCGATAGTGATGTTACCTCTGGTTTCGTAGATGTGAGTAAAGCCATCCCGCAAGCCGTAATCGCACTTGCTTCAGCCCTTGCATATTATGAGCTCACGACCTTTAATCCTTCTAAAGTCCATCTGGCTATCCCCAACGATTCCAAGCCTCCTAAGCTTAATTTCCCTCCGGTTGAGGTATATTACTTTCGGGAAAGACCATATGAAACAGGAATAGATGAGATAAATATTCAGGGGCATACAGTTAGGATTTATAATCGAGAAAAGACTGTGTGTGATATGTTTCGGTATCGGAACAAACTGGGAGAGGACCTAGCTCTTGAAGGGCTAAAAAACTATCTAAGTCTTCCCGAGGCTAATGTAAATAAGCTCCAACACTACATGAAAATATGCCGGGTAAAAACCGTCATGAAACCGTATCTAAAAGCATTCCTTTCTTTATGATTCTTAACTTTGAGCACTCGAAGAAAATCTGCTAGAAATAATAACTTTAAAGCTATTCAAGAATTGATTGAAGGGTCCTATTAATGGGATTTAATCGGTCAGCATGATTGGTAGCCCTCGATAGCCAAGCCGACGGTAATAGGAGATTCCATATTTTTTTGTGAGCTTTTTCTTAGGTGTGGACCAAACTTCTTCGTAGAGTGTTTCCCTTTTTAAGGTGAGCTTCATAAGTATAGAGATAGGTTATTGTGTTTCGACAGATTAGGTATCGCAATCTCTATATCAAAATAAATACAATTCATTGCGAGCAATTGACAATTAATTTTATACTTAAATGCCCCTATCGAAACTATTTGATAGGGGCATTTAAAGTAAGGGAGTAGGATAAAATGAATGGTTTAAATCAGCTCCATCGTATCCCGGAAATTTAGTCCTGAGGTATGATCATAAAACAGCTGGGTTACCATGGTGGTGGAGTGACCCATGATCTTGCTTACAGCATACAGGTCGCCTTGGTTCGATAGGACATGAGTGGCA
>Ga0102944_1001770_pt1 | contig 13607 bp, 11 predicted proteins | sample SalPonD_shore_MG_FD_78172 | JGI IMG/M metagenome (GOLD analysis project Ga0102944, IMG submission 78172) | Salt pond soil microbial communities from South San Francisco under conditions of wetland restoration - Salt Pond MetaG... | ecosystem: Environmental > Aquatic > Marine > Intertidal zone >...
CAAGCCGTCATTTCGAACGAAGCGCAGCGAAGAGAGAAATCTTTGGTGGAATAGGACGAATACCCGAATACCAATGAAGGTGCCATGTAGGGCGGGTTAATAGCCCACCTGGCCACTCCCACTTGATCTCCTCCTATCAGAGTACTGAGTTATCACCCTCTTCAAAATAGTATATACCGGTTCCAATCCAGATTAAATTCTTATCTGGAATTCATGATAAATTAAAATGACCATCTCAGGGTAATTCCAAGGGCTTTTATCGGGTTAAGATACCTTAGCGTAATCGTTTGGGTAGTAATTTTAAAAGGTAGGCGTTTCCCTTTGTTTCGCTTTGGGAAAGTGCCGATGAGTGCTCCTGAAAGACCTCCTACGATGATGCCAACTCAGGTACCAACCAGAAAAGGTTCTCCTTTACCATAATCAAATAAACACCATTCATCCGGGCCACAGGAATCATAACTTACCAGAAACATTACTCTCAGTGTTAAGTCGCCTACTCCGGCGCCTGTCAAAGCCCCACGTCCTGTATTCCGTACTTCTCTCATTACTTCCAGTCTTTCTATATTCCCAAAACTAATACTTTGTTCATGACCTGAATTATTTTCACTGACAACAAATAGGTTGTCAACCGGATACGGAAACTAACCTCCCCACGATTTCATCATTAGTTTTCAGATGTACTTTTATGATATCCCCCTCTTTGACACCCCTGATTTGGGCTACGGCGGAATTACTATTCCACAAAAAAAGCAATGACCTGGATTAAAATTTTAATCCTTTTCATACTTCTCCCTCAATGAAATGTGATCGTAATAGTGTTTTACTTATTCATTTTTGCAGATTCCTCCACCGATTTCTCCAATTTTTTCAGGATTCTGCTAACCTGATCCCAGTCGGTATATTCATAGTCTTGTGAGGTATCGGTTCCGCCGCCACTTTTTTGGGCTATCATCCGCATGATGAATTTTTTGAAAAAATTATACTCTGAATAGCGCAGGGCGCCGGCTACCTGTTCTATATATGCGGGATGCCAGTCGGTCTCATTCAAAAAATCTTCGGTATTTTGTTCAAGTTCGTTCCATGACTCAGGTTCGTTGCTTGCTGCTGTCAGACTAACTGAAATAAAGGCCCCATGTACATTGTTTAAATCCTTATTATATTCTTGTACATAGTCTTTAATGGAATCCTGGTACTTTTCGGCGTGTACGGAAGCACCGATGATCACTGCATCGAAATTTTCAGGATGAAGATATGTTTCGGCAGCATTCATCAAGGTAACATCATGGCCTGATCTCTTTGCCTCATCCCGCAAATATTCACAGATTTTTTTTGTCTGCCCTTCGGTAGTACTATAAACGATTAGTAATTTCATGATTTTTCTCCTTGTTAAAATGATTTAAAACTCTAAGTGCTCTCAAGGTATTCCACCTGCTGGGTTCGCCCGGAGTTTCCATTTCGAAATGTGTAGCCCCCTCATGCTGTTGTTGTAATGGCCAATAACCATCCGATCGTTGTTTATTTTTGAGTATATGGAGTGCCTCTTCCATACGAGAATCGTAAACTCTTCCTGCTTTTTGGAAATAGTCCAAGGCTCTTAGTATATCGTAACGCCACCGGCAAGGATAGGAGAGACGCAGCATCTTAGGATCGATAATGGTGCCTTTTCTATGGGAACGAAAAAGCCGGTGTGCCAGGATAAATTCTTCGCCTTCACTAATAGCATTAGCAATAGCATTGGGCTCAAAAGAATCTCCCTGAATAGCCCATTCCAACAATCCTTCCAGAACACTTATTGTACTATGAAGTGAACTGTGTGCGGCACCGTCAAAATATTCGCAATTCCATCCTCCGTCGTTCATTTGTGTATCTAACAAAAAGCTGATGACCGAATGCAGGCGCTCATCAGTTTCCGTAAACCAGGATCCGTAATTTACGATCATGCCATTTACACAAATGTCACCCTGATCTGTTGTCTTCGAGAAATTTATTGCTCCCTCTTTGTTTTTTGGAGCACTAAGAACCATGTTAACGCTTTCTTTGACTACTGAATGGTCCGGTGGGAAACCGAGATTTTTCAAATCCAGCAATGTATAATGCGTAGATGTCCACTTTGGCTGGTAAAATCCCTTTCCCCAGTGTCCGTCGGGGCGACGTGCTTTCAGAAACCGAGATCCCCAGCCATCAGTTGGGATGTGCTGTTGGTAAGATTTCAATTTCTGATTACTCGATCGAAGCAAATCGCGATGAACCTGGTATTGAATAGAGACATCCCCCGACAGTAACCATTGAATAATTTGTTCCCTATTTGCTAATGTTTGCCTAATCATCAGTTAACTGACTTTTTATGACATTCAATTTAAAATTAGGTTTTTATTTATCTTAAATACATCGGGATAAAGAGATTATTAGGATAATATTTTTTCTTACGATCCCTTTTGTCTATTCGATCCACTGTGATATAGGGGATTCTATTACAATCAATAGCAGGGATATAGGATAGTTGGATAACGGAAAGTTTTTCAGTTTAAGATATATCCTAACCTATAGCGGCCAATTAATGAAGAATCTTTCCGTAACATCCCAAAAAAGACTTTTAGCAGATCAACTCCATAGAAAATGTGATACAGATCGTTTTGTATTCAAAACTACCAATGAATTGGAGTCGCTTGCTCATCCCTTAATTGGACAGGATCGTGCACTGACCTCTACCGAGTTCGGTATTAAGATGCAGAGAGATGGTTACAATATATATGCCTTGGGTCCCGAAGAAACCGACAAACGCAATCTACTTGAGGTATTAATCAATAAAGAGGCGGCAGGTCGTGAAGTGCCGGGCGATTGGTGTTACATATGTAATTTTGAAGAAGAAAATAAGCCGCTGGCAATTAAACTCCCCTCGGGTAGAGCAGCTCAATTGAGAGATTTGATGCAAGGGCTTGCCGAAGATCTTCCTAATATACTTACTAGTGCTTTTGAGAGTGAAGAATATCAAAATCGGCGGCAAACTATCGAGGAGCAGTTTAAGGAGGACGAGCAGGAATCGTTTAGTGAATTGCAGGAAAAGGCACGAGAAGAGGGATTTCTTATTTTGAGTACGCCCGTTGGTTATACTTTTGCTCCAGTCAAAGATGGGCAAATGATGAGTATGGAAGAAATTAAAGAACTTTCTGAAGAAGAGAGAAAAGAATTAGAAGATAAAATTCAAGATTTTCAAAAAGAGCTTCAAAAGATTCTGCGGCAGATTCCCGAACAACAGCGCAAATTCCGAAAGAGCAGAGATCAACTGAACCGGGAATTTGCTGATTTCTCTGTTAAAGGGTTAGTCGAAGAAATCGAACAGGAGTTTAAGGAACAGCCTAAAGTAATTGATTATTTGCAGCAGGTCCATAACGATATCATTGAACATGTTCAGGAAATTATTAACCCCGGAGGAGCAAATCCACTTCAAGCAGCAATGGGAGGACAGAACTCCAAACAGTATAAATCACCGGAAGATCATCCTGTTCTGTGGCGCTATACAGTAAATGTTATGGTTAATAATAGTGAAATCAAGGGGGCTCCTGTTATCTATGAAGATAATCCTACCTATAATAACCTAATTGGCAGGATAGAACATGCCTCAGAAATGGGAATGCTAACTACTGACTTTACACACATTAAACCGGGAGCGCTTCTGAAGGCCAATGGAGGGTATCTGCTGTTGGATGCAATGCGAGTGTTAACGCATCCTTATGCATGGGAAGGGTTGAAGCGTGTATTGTTAAGCGGAAGATTAAAAGTGGAATCTCCGGGTGATATGTATGGGCTTATCAGTACCGTTACCCTCGAGCCTGAACCCATTGAACTTGATATCAAAATAGTGCTCATTGGCAGTCGTTTATTGTACTATTTGCTTTGTGCTTACGATACTGATTTTAAGATGCTGTTTAAGGTTGAAGTCGATTTTGAAGATCAAATCGATTGGAATACTGAAAATCAGGATTTATATGCCAGGCTTATTGCCGGACTTGTTAAAAAATATAATCTTAAACCACTGGATAAGGGGGGAGTGGGGAGAGTTATAGAACATGCTTCGCGCCTGGTGAACGATAACCAAAAAGTGAGTACGCACATTCGGGAGATCGTTGATCTTTTGAGAGAATCTGATTTCTGGGCTGGTGAAGCTGATAAAAAGCTTACAGATTGGGAAGCCGTGGATAAAGCTATTGACCAGCAGATATACCGATCAGCTCGTTTGCGGGATCGTTACCTGGAAGAAATTGTTAGAAAAACCATATTTATTGATACCAAAGGCAGCAAAGTCGGACAGGTAAACGGACTTTCGGTTGTTACTATGGGGAATCTGACATTCGGGCATCCTACGCGTATTACAGCCCGTGTTCAACTGGGTCGCGGAGAGGTCATCAATATCGAACGGGAGGTAGAAATGAGCGGTCCCATTCATTCCAAAGGAGTGTTGATTCTGTCGGCATTCCTGGGCGCTCGTTATGCATTGGAAAAACCGCTTTCACTTTCGGCCAGCCTGGTATTTGAGCAATCTTATGGCGGGGTAGAGGGCGACAGCGCTTCTTCCACAGAGCTTTATGCGTTACTTTCTGCGATAGCAGAAGTGCCGTTGAAACAATATATAGCGGTTACCGGATCGGTAAACCAGCATGGGGAAGTCCAACCGATTGGCGGAGTAAACGAGAAAATTGAAGGTTTCTTTGACCTTTGTAAAAAAAGAGGACTTACCGGTGATCAGGGCGTAATCATTCCGGAGTCGAATATCAAGAACCTTATGCTGAAACAGGAAGTTGTGGAGGCGGTCAGGCAGGAGCAATTTCATATTTACCCGGTAAGTACTATTAATGAAGGAATGGAACTGTTGACTGGAATCGAAATGGGAGAACGAACCACAGAAGATTTATACCCGGTGGGTACCATTAATTACATCGTTGAGGATAGACTGAACCGGTTTGCCTTAATTCGTAAAGAATATGCAATAAAAACCAACGGGGAAAAAGGTAACAAGTGAAACAGCAAATATCTTCTATATTAGTGGCTCTCGATTCCTCTTCAGGTTCCGGTAAGATATTAAAACCGGCTTCTGAATTAGCCCATAGAGCTCATGCAGAATTAAAGGCTGTTTATGTTGAGGATATCGAATGGTTTGAAGCCAGTAAATACGAATTTACCCAGCTTGTTAGTAGCTATACGGGCACAGTTATCCCTTTTTCAGAGAAGCATATCACTAAACATTCTCGTGCATTGGGTTCTACCTTGCAGAATTTGTTCGTCAGCGTAAGTGAGCAGAAGAAGATCAAATATTCCTACCATTCGTCAAAGGGGGTTGTCAGTAAGGAGTTGTTGGATGCAGCCTTGGAAGCTGGTTTAATTATTATCAATAGAACAAGTCATATTGGCATTCCCAAAAAGAAGATAATTGGCGGTACTGCTCGCTATTTGATTGAAAATAGTATCCAACCGGTTCTCATATGGAATGATAAACTTGAATGGCCGAGAAATGTTATAGGTCTTTGTTATAATTCAATGCAGGGGAAGGAAATCATAGAATGGACTGTTTATATTGGAAGATTATTGGATCAGAAAATACGTTTTTTGTTTCCCTCGGAAGAATCGCTTGCTACAATAGAACAATCGAATAAAGATAAATGGTTGTTGAGCGGGGAAGAGTTAAGAAATTTTAGTGAATTTTATTCTGAAATCACGCTGGAATTACTAGGTAAATATAAAGATACCCTCTTTATTGTGCGTCGTTCAGAATTGATGCAAGACCCTGCTGATCTTTTATCAAAACTATTGAATCCCGTTTTATTTATTTAAGGAAGGTTCTGCAAAGCCTTCCTAAGGTGAGTTTCAACTTCAGTTTTAGCTTAATCAGGAAATATCCTGATGCATGATACCGGGATGGTGCTATTTAAGATACAGAGACTTTAATGACATTAATTTTATTAGGCATTCAGTAGAACCTATCAAGCTTCTTGCAGGTATCCAGAGTTGTAGCAATAGGTTTTAAATCAGGATAGTATTATGAGCTAATAAGCTCTTTGTCTAAGTCGGTAGTTTGCCAGTAGAGATGTTTTTCAAACCAATATTTAGAATATTCATTAACATATTCCAGCTTGCCTGTTTCCTCAAATAGATGTGATGCGCCCTGAATAATTTTCAATTTCTTGGTGCAACTGAGTTTATCAATAGCATTTTCATTTAATTTCATAACCTCGGTATCCAAACCACCAACCATCAACAGGGTTGGACTTTTGACATATTTCAAATCGGTGCCCGCAAGGTCGGGTCTTCCGCCTAGAGAAACGATCCCCTTTATTAGGTTTGGTCCGAGTAGGGCTGCAGCCTTAAGGGCGGATGCCGAGCCCGTACTAGTACCGAAATAAGCGATGTTCCAATCAGGATAATCGGCTTGTTTGGTTAATCTCAGTGTTGCCAGGGTTAGCCTCAAAGTTAATAAGTGGATATCAAATCCATGTTCGGTATGAGCGTTTTCTTCTGGGGTTAATAGATCAAGAAGAAAAGTTGCAAATCCATTTTGCTGCATCTGTTCGGCTACATATAAATCTCGCGGACTTAACCGACTACTACTATTGCCATGCGAGAATATAATTAATCCTTTTGGATGCTCGGGAAAGGTTAAATCTCCTTTTAATGCGACGCCTTTAACGGGTATATCGAGTGTCTTTTTTACCATAATGAAATAGGTCTTACTTTTCTTTCACATACATTGTTGTAAAATTTCAACCGCCTTTCTAAGGGAAATATGCTTCTTTGCATGTAATGAAATCTCTTACAAAAGGTTTTAATAGAGGCCTTTGAAAAACCTCCTGCTTTGTTTGGAGGTGGTTATACCACCGACGTTTTTAATCATAAAACGGGAGTTCAACTCCCTTATAACAGTGGATTTATGGGTTTTGCAAAGGCCTCTAAAAATAATTAATGATCTTTGATTTGCCTTAAACCAATGTGGCTGTTCTATATTAAAAAGCAGTATCAAAATCTTGTATTTAACGGACGGTCTGGTAGTATAAATGAGGCAATATAATCCTAAGCACCTTCGTGTCATGCCGGATCTGATTTAGGACCTGTTGCACGATCTGTGAGAAAGCAGCAAGTTCACCAACGATTATTGCCTGCCGAAGAAGCGTTGATATAACTAACCAGCTACTGGTAAACCTATTGCCTATGAAAAGCTCCCTGCCAGTGGCTTGTAGGAAATATATCTACAACAAAAGGATAGATCCCCTCTGTAAGATGTTTGCCAGTATTAGATATACTTTTAAAACAGAACAAATAATTGCGAGTACAAATGTCTAAAGCAGAAACTATTGAACATGCTGTTCACAATATCACACCCAATTTAGTCGATTATGAGGATACTTATGCTTCCTTTAATTGGGATAAGGTGAGACTAGAGTTATCCGGATTTTCCAAAGGCGGCCTAAATATAGCTTATGAAGCCGTTGATCGACATGCGATCGGTTCGCTTTCGGATAAGATAGCCTTAAGATGGCTGGGCGAAAATGGGAAGATAAAAGATTTTACCTTTAAAACGTTAAAGACCGAAACCAACCGATTTGCAAATGTCCTGCATAATCTGGGGGTTGGCCAGGAAGAGGTGGTTAGCTCTTTGCTCGGACGTATCCCCGAATTGTATATAACCGCCTTGGGAACACTCAAAAATGGTAGTGTCTATTGTCCGTTATTTTCCATCTATGGACCTGAGCCCATCTATCAACGATTGAGCAAAGGCAAAATAAAAGTACTGGTCACAACTAAAGAGCTTTTTGAGAAAAAAGTAAAAAGCTTACTCGATCGTCTTAAGGATCTGGAATTCATCCTGCTGACAGATATTCGTAAAGATCAGGATCATTATATTAAATCGCTGCCTCGTTTACTGGATGAGGCCGAAGACGAGTTTCAAATAGTAGAAACAGATCCCGAGGATAGGGCTCTTCTGCATTTTACCAGCGGTACAACCGGTATGCCCAAGGGAGTGATTCACGTGCATAAGGCGGCCCTTACCCATTATATCACCGGGAAATATGTATTGGATTTTCATCCCGACGATATTTTTTGGTGTACCGCCGATCCAGGCTGGGTGACCGGCACTTCGTATGGTATTTTGTCTCCTCTGATGCACGGTATCACCAACCTGGTGGTAGAAGCTGAGTTTGATGCTCGGCAGTGGTATCAAATACTACAAGACCAAAAAGTGACGGTGTGGTACACAGCTCCAACAGCCATCCGCAGGCTTATGCGAATGCATATAGATGTGCTTGGGGAATATGATTTGAGCGCCCTGAGGCTGATTCACAGTGTGGGCGAACCGTTGAATCCCGAAGCAGTGCGCTGGAGCCAAAAGACGCTGGATATGCCCATTCTCGATAACTGGTGGCAGACCGAGACGGGCGGGATTATGATCGCTAACTATCCGTCTATGCCGGTAAAGCCGGGATCTATGGGGAAACCATTGCCGGGCATCGAGGCAAACATCCTCAAACATACCGATTTGAGAGATCACCTATCACCAGTGGAAGATCCGGATGAAGACGGAGAGCTTGCGCTTAAGGCAGGGTGGCCATCTATGTTCAGGGGGTACCTGGATGAGGAGGAGCGCTACAAACAATGTTTCAAGGGCGATTGGTACCTGACAGGCGACCTGGCCAAAAGAGACGAAGATGGCTATTTCTGGTTTGTCGGAAGAGCCGATGATATCATTAAAACAGCAGGACATATGGTGGGACCATTTGAAGTGGAAAATGTACTGATGGAGCATCCGGCGGTAGCGGAAACAGCCGTTATTGGTAAGCCCGACCCAATGATGGGAGAACTGGTTAAGGCTTTTGTAACTTTACAGAAAAATTATAATGCCAACGATGAGCTCAATTTGGAGCTTAAAGGCTTTGCAAGGGAGCGCCTGGGATCTGCTGTAGCCCCTCGTGAAATTGAATTTACGGATGAGTTGCCCAAGACCCGGAGTGGCAAAATCATGCGGCGCTTGCTCCGGGATCAGGAACGAGAAAAGGGAAACAAACAGTCTTGAGATTTTAATAAAACGATTGGTACTAATATGGCAACGAAAAAGAAAACACAAAAAAAAGAGCCTAAAGAGGGCACAGCAGAGAGTAAGAAAAAGCTTCATTTACTTCATCAGATGATGCGTATCCGACAGATGGAGGAGAAGGCTTATGAACTTTATACCCAGGAAAAAATACGGGGATTTTTGCATCTCTACGATGGTGAGGAAGCGGTGGCTGTTGGCGTGATTGAAAATCTCGAAAAAGAAGATAGCATTGTAGGCACTTACCGCGAGCACGGCCACGCACTTATCCGCGGCGTTTCTATGGAACGTATTATGGCTGAATTATTCGGAAAAGCAGAAGGGTGTAGTGGCGGGCGCGGGGGCTCTATGCACTTGTACGACAAAGAGACCAACTTCTATGGGGGTTCGGCTATCGTTGCCAATGGATTGCCAATGGCTGCAGGGGTTGCTTTTGCTTACAAGAGACAGAAAAAAGATGCTATTGCCTGTTGTTTCTTCGGAGAAGGGGCGGTTGACGAAGGGGAATTCCACGAGTCAATGAATCTGGCTTCGCTTTGGGATTTACCGGTACTCTTTGTTTGTGAAAATAATCTTTATTCCATGGGTATGCCGTTTGAGCTGGCCGAGGCCGAGACAGATTTGGTGACAAAGGCTAAGGCATACAAAATGGAAGGGTCTAGCGTGGATGGGATGGACGTTTTGGCTGTACAAAAGGCTTCGAAAAAGGCGGTGAATTATATCCGCAAAAATAAGAAGCCTTACTTCCTGGAATGTAAAACCTATCGCTACCGGGCGCATTCGATGTTTGACCCGGAACGGTATCGGGACAAATCGGAGGTGGAAGAATGGGAGGAGCGCGATCCTATTGAGACGTTCTCCGAAAAGCTTAGAAACGAGAAGATATTAAATGATGCTGACTGGAAGAAGTTGAACGATGAGGTAGCTGAAGAAGTGCAAGCTGCGGTTCAGTTTGCAGAAGAAGGTACCGAAGAGCCGTTGGAGAATCTGACGAAGTATGTGTATAGCGATTAAATACTGGTGACAATATGAATAAGGTAACCCAACAAACCATTACTTATCGAGAGGCCGTCCGGGATGCTATGCGAGAGGCTATGAAAAAAGATGAACGTGTCTTTTTGATGGGAGAAGATGTAGGACGATATGGGGGCTGTTACAACGTAAGCCAGGGTATGCTGGAAGAGTTTGGAGAAGAAAGAGTGATCGATACTCCGCTTTCGGAATCGGGTTTTACCGGTTGTGGGATCGGTGCTGCCGTTGCGGGCCTGCGTCCGATTGTTGAAATTATGACCGTTAACTTTAGTCTGTTAGCTGCCGACCAGATTATCAACACGGCAGCTAAATTACTGTACATGTCCGGTGGACAGTTTAACGTACCGCTGGTAATCCGCATTGCTACCGGTGGGGGTAAGCAGCTGGCTGCCCAGCATTCGCACAGTCTCGAAGGATGGTATGCCCATATCCCCGGATTGAAGATTTTGACGCCTGCTACTGTAGAAGATGCTTATGGGATGCTCGGCCCAGCACTGGAGGATCCGGATCCAGTACTGATCTTTGAAAATACGCTTTTGTATAATTATGAGGGAGAATTCTTCAATGATGGCAGTACGGTTGATATATCAAAAGCAAAAGTTCGTCGAGAAGGCAGTGATGTAAGTATTATTACTTATGGGATAGGCTTACATAAGTCGTTGCAGGCGGCAGAACAGCTGGCAAAAGATGGGATTGAAGCCGAAATTGTTGATCTGCGTCTGTTGCGTCCTTTGGACGATGAGACGATCTTTTCATCGGTATCCAAAACTCATCGTGCGGTAATCGTAGATGAGGGCTGGAAAAGCGTGGGGATTTCTGCAGAATTGAGTGCGCAAATTACGGGAGAGCTTTTCTATGATCTGGATAGTCCGGTCGAACGCATTTGCGGTGCTGAGGTACCGGCCCCATACGCCAAACACCTAGAGGAAATATCATTGCCCAGAGTTGATGATATTGTAGAAAGCGTTAAACAGATGGGAGGAATTTATGGGTGAGTTTAAAATGCCGAGTTTGGGTTCGCAAATGATTGATGCCAAACTGACTCAGTGGTTTGTGGAGCCGGGCGATATTGTTAAAAAAGGTGATATTATTGGTGAAATCGATACCGAGAAGGGATTGATTGATATTGAAGTATTTGAAGAGGGGACCATAACTGAGCTTTGTGCAAAAGAGGGAGAAACTATAGCTGTGGGTTCGGTAATGGCAGTAATTGATGGCCAGAAGGAAAATAAGGAAAAGACAAAACCAAAGGCTGAGACCAAGGCCAAGGAGGTTACAACCACGAAGAAGGCTAAAAAGAATGGAGAACAAAAAGGCAAGGCAGAAGCTAAAGTAAAAGAGAGAGGTTCAGCTCGACCGAAGGCTTCACCACTGGCCCGAAGAGTTGCCGAAGACCTGCAGGTGGATTTAAGCAAGGTTGAAGGATCGGGGCCTGAAGGCACGATTCATAAAAAAGATGTAGAGGCTTTTGCACAGGAAGCCAAGGGCGAAGAGACTTTTGAAAAAGAAATCGAGATGGCTGAACATATTTCAGCCGAAGAAGCTCCTAAAAATATGCGTCAGGCCATTGCGAAGGCGATGAGTCAATCAAACAGTGAGATTCCTCACTACTACCTGGAATCAGAAATAGATATGAAGGTTGCTCTGGACTGGCTGGAATCGGCTAATGGCAAACGGTCGGTAAAGGAGCGTATTTTGCCGCCAATGTTACTAATTAAAGCGGTAGCCAATGCCCTGACCGAAGTACCGGAGCTTAATGGGTTCTGGACTGATGAGGCTGTTCATATAGAAGAAGGGATTCATATTGGTTTTGCCATCTCATTGCGCCAGGGCGGATTGGTTATTCCCGCAATAATGAACGCAGATATGAAATCGCTGGAGCAGATTAGGGGTGAATTTGTTGATATGATCATGCGAGCTAGGGATGGACACCTTAAAAGCCGGGAGATCAGCAGTGCAACCATCACTATAACGAGCCTGGGAGAACGGGGCGCCGAAAAAGTCTATGGCGTTATTTATCCGCCTCAAGTGGCGTTGGTTGGCTTCGGTCGGATATCCCACAAACCATGGGCCGTAGAAGAAACCATTGGTATCCGTCCGGTAATGACAGCTACTTTGTCCGGAGATCATCGGGCGACCGACGGCCATACGGGATCTCGTTTCATGGAAAAATTGAATGAGCAACTTCAACATCCTGAGGACCTATGAGTAATACTGATTATTTAAAGGTTATTAAAAAGCATCTTCACAGGGTAGCACCGGAGGCAGATTTGGACAAGGTAAAGCCGACAGATGATCTGGGAGCAATATTAGACATTGATTCGATGGATTTTTACAACATGATGGTGGGTATCAGCGAAGAGATGCATGTTGATATACCTGAAGATGAATATGGTAAACTAAGAAGTTTGAAGGCTATTAAAGATTTTTTGGGAAATGCGGTAAGCGGTTAAATCATTTCCCGGCCTAAAGATATACGTTGAATTTTAACTGAAACAAAATAAATACAGTCATGATTAAACGAATATTAATTGCTTTGGATCCGGATCTGGATACAAAGATTGCAACCATGTATGGCATTACTTTGGCCAAAAAAAACAGTGCCAGTGTAACCGGACTTGCATTGGTGGATAATGAACAATTTGCTGTTACGAGTTATGAAGGAGGCGGAATGGGCTCTTTATATTATCCCGGCAATATTCAGGAACATTTTGCAGAAACGGAGCGAAAAGAAGCTAATAAATTGTTGGCATCCTTTAAAAAGAGTGTAACGACTGCCAAGGTGGATCATACGGAAGTCATGGAAGAGGGCGTTTCGTATCAGCGAATAATTGAAGATATGAAATATCACGATCTGCTGGTTATTGGAAGGGATTCCCACTTCTTTTATAATCGGCCGAAACATGATACCGACACGATGGCTAAAGTGGTTAAGAAGAGCAGTATGCCAACGCTTGTGGTAACCAAATCCTACCAAAAGGTCGAGAAGGTTTTGATTGCCTATGATGAAAGTATGGCATCGGCCCGAACCTTGCAATGGTTTGTCCATTTACAACCCTTTGGCACTGACTTGGAGGTAGAGCTGGTTAATGTTAATAATGACAATACGAAATTGTCGCTCCAGGAATCAAACCTGATTCTGCGGCTGGCGGAAGATTATCTAAAAAGCCATGGATTTAACCAGGTGAACAGAATCGTTTTGGATAATGGTTCTCCGGGTGAGTTGTTACATGAGCACCAAAAATGGATGGGAGCTGATCTTTTTGTCTTGGGAGCTCATTCGATGTCGGCATTGAAACGCCTGACTTTTGGATCTACAACGTATTACCTGGTAACTAAAAGCGATGTGCCGTTATTTATGTGCCATTGATTGGTAGTGTCCGAGAGATCACACAGTTTTTTTTAGAAGGCGTTATTTCGATTGAAGTGCAGCATAGCGAGAAATCTTTTTGCGATTTGGGATGGATGACCGGTGACTGGTTCATGGAGGGCGGGTCGG
>Ga0102944_1001771_pt1 | contig 13605 bp, 10 predicted proteins | sample SalPonD_shore_MG_FD_78172 | JGI IMG/M metagenome (GOLD analysis project Ga0102944, IMG submission 78172) | Salt pond soil microbial communities from South San Francisco under conditions of wetland restoration - Salt Pond MetaG... | ecosystem: Environmental > Aquatic > Marine > Intertidal zone >...
CTATACTTCTGATGTGCCCCTGATCAGTGGACTAAGCAATGGTCAACGTAAACAATTCCAGGTACGTCGTTTGGATTCCGATCGCAGTTTTATCGATACTATCCATTCCTATCCCAAGAATATAGAAACGAGACATGTTCTTACCTATAATTCAAATAATCCACCGGATGATCAGGCAGCGGGTACTATTTCGCTTGAGATGAATCAGTCGATGATTTTGTTGCCCAAACAGAAAATGGCAAAACGTGCCGTCGATAATAGGGTAGGCTACTTTAGCATCCGGCAAACCGAATATGGTGGTAAGCTTAACGAAGCAAACAAGGAACAATTTATCACAAGGTATAAATTAGTACCTAAAGACAAGGAGGCCTACCTGCGTGGAGAATTAGTAGAGCCGGTCCATCCTATTGTTTATTATATGGATCCGGCGATGCCAAAGAAATGGCGTCCGTATATCGAAAAAGGAATCGAGGACTGGAATAAAGCATTCGAAGCAGCTGGCTTTAAGAATGCGATTATTGCTGAGGATCCGCCCACTAAAGAAGAGGACCCGGAATTCAGCCCTGAAGATGTACGTTACTCGGTGGTTCGTTATGTAGCCAATGATATTGAAAATGCTATGGGACCGAATGTCCATGACCCACGAACCGGCCAGATTCTGGAAGCTGATGTGCTGTGGTATCATAATGTGATGAAGTTACTGCGCGATTGGTATTTTGTGCAGACCGCAGCCGCCAATCCGGATGCCCGTCACGTACAATTCGACGATAAAACGATGGGGCGATTGATTCGCTTTGTATCATCGCATGAAATCGGTCATACTTTAGGCTTGCCACATAACTGGGGTGCCAGTTATGCTTTCCCGGTAGATTCCCTGCGCTCACCGTCATTCACTTCTACGCATGGAACGGCTACTTCTATTATGGATTATGCTCGGTTCAATTATATTGCGCAGCCCGGCGATGGAGTAAAAGATTTCCATCCCGCCATTGGAAAATACGATAAATGGTCTATCAAATGGGGCTATACCTGGTTCCCGGATAGTATGAGCAAGGAAGAACGGCGTGCAAAACTCAACGAATGGACACGCGAGCGAGCCGGCAATCCTATTTATTTCTATGGACGCCAGACGGGCAGTAAAATTGATCCCCGGTCTCAAAATGAGGATTTGGGCGATGATGCCATGAAGGCCGGTGAATTGGGTATTGCCAACCTAAAGCGAATTACCTCGCATCTGATCGAATGGACAGATCGGGATGGGGCTGACTATGATCAGTTGCAGGAACTCTATAATAACGTGATAGGCCAATGGAGCCGATATATGGGACATGTCACTAAAAATGTTGGTGGCGTCTATGAAACATTTAAAACCTATAATCAAGATGGACCGGTTTACAAATTCGTTCCAAAAGGTACCCAGCAGCGGGCTATGAACTTTCTTGTAGATTATGCTTTCACTACTCCTCAATGGTTATTGAACCAAGATATTCTTGGTCGGGTTAATCAATCTACAGCAGTGGATAAAATGCGCAGTACGCAAGAGCATGTGCTGAACGATTTGCTGGGTCCCCAGCGTATAGCCCGGTTGATTGAATTCGATTCTCGTTCTTCAGAAGATACCTATGATGCATTCGATATGATGGATGATGTTCGTAATGGTATCTGGAACGAGTTGGATAATAACAGCGCCATTGATGTATATCGCCGGAATCTGCAGCGTGCCTACATCGAGCGCATGAAGTATTTGATGACTCACGAGTTGCCCGATATTCCAAGTGCATTTAAGGAATTCTATGGGTGGACGGATGTAGATGTGAGCCAGTCGGATATTCGTCCGATCGTCCGCAACGAGCTTGAAATCTTACTTCGGGATATCAAGCGGTCTAAGAATCGAGTAAATGATCGCGCTACCAAAGCACATCTGGCAGACGCCGAAGTACGGATTCAGAATATCTTAAATCCGGACAAAGAATAATTTTCTTCGGTTCATTTTCAGCCCCGGCGATTAATGTTGTCGGGGCTTTTCTTTTAGGCTTCACTTATTGTTTGAAGCCCTTCAAGCAGTGCTTCAATATCCTGCTCATCATTATAAACATTGGGCGCAATACGGATGGCTGATCCTCGAACCGATAAATGAATGTTGCGTTCCTCAAGCATCTTTTGCAATTGCTCCTTAGTAACATGGTCCGGGAGCCGGATGCCAAACATATGATGGCCGCGCCAAGCCTCATCCTCAATTCGATAACCGGATTCCGGCAACTTTTGTACCAGGCTCGAGGTTAAGGTTTGACAGTATTTTTGGATGTTTTGAGGCTTCCATTTTAGGATGAGCTTCAAGGCTTTGATCATCATCGGTACTAATATAAAATTACTGCGCTCTCCCACATCAAATCGACGGGCTCCGGGCTGGTAGCCGTCACTATAATTGATAAGGGTACTAAAATCCTCACTACCTTCCCGTGTAATCCATCCTTCTTCCAGTGGAATACCGTCTTGGAAGCGAGGACCAAAATATCCAAGGGTCATTGAATAAGGTCCCATCAGCCATTTATAACCGGCACATATCAGGGCATCCGGTTTAATTTGTTGCACATTAAAAGGCATAGCGCCTACCGACTGGGTCCCGTCGATAACAAAATAAGAATCAACGTTCCTGGCCTTTTGACCAATAGATGATAGATCAAAAAGGGTTCCGTCGGTCCAGTGCACATTACTGAGTGCTACCAGTAGCGTATCCTCGTTGATAGCATCCAGAATACGCTGATTCCATATTTTGCCCCGATCATTAAATTCTTCCGGTGGCTCGACAACCTTAATAGAACAGTCGTGTTCTTTACAGAAACGTTTCCAGGCATAAACGTTACTTGGAAATTGTTCTCCAGCTATAATGATGGTGTTGCCCTTTCGGAGATCCAAATTTTTGGCTGCTGCGGCCAATCCGTAAGAGACAGCCGGAAGTATTGCTACTTCGTCCGCAGTTTCAGCATTGATGACTTTGGCAAAAAGTGATCGTAATCGATTGCTATTGGTAAAAAAGTCTTTGGGGTTTACATTCCAAGGATATTTTTTCTGTTGGATACCAGCAACCCCGGCTTTTTCTACCGGCTTGGGTAAGGGAGAAAGATAAGAGCAATTTAAATAATGGTGATTTTCGTCCAGCGAAAATAAATGTTTTTGACAATCCATCCCTGAAGAAATGATATTTTAGAATTACAATTTCATCTTTAAAAGTAATATTTCTGATAAAACGTTCAAGTCATCAGTTGATCGGTGATGCGAAAGCTTTCAGGCCCTAACTGGAAAAGCACGTCCAGGAGGGAGCATTCGGTTTCAAATCCGTCAAAATGTTGATGATAATGGGGATGATTTAGCTCGAGATTCATTTTTTGCTCGGCCTGACGTTGATAGTGGCGGCTATCATATTCCTGAAGCAAGACGTCGGCATCGAGTCGCTCGGTTAATAGGTCGGGATCTGAAGTATATTCCGATACATTACTTGCCAACTCGTAATCGATTGAAATATCCATAAACTGAAACAGTCGCCGCTGAGTGAACAAAACAAAATCCATCAAATATGTATAACCATAAGCGGACTGAAAATCGGCTTTGATTTCAGGCTCATAGAAATCATAATAAATACTATTGCGATAATTGTATTCCAGCGTTCGCAGCAGCGGTGTGACCCAGTCCTCGCCGTGATCCATGCGTACATCTTTAATAGCTTTTTTGCGGTCTTTTGTGCGGACAGGGATGTTGATCCATTGTGTACCTTCTGGCGTTCGTATTTGTGCACGATGTACCCGGCTCTTGCGCGACCACCGTTCAACATCCTGCAAGATAATCCGGTCGGCGCGAAGCATTGTCGCCAGATCGTATAAATTGGGGGCGAATTGTGGGAAAAGAAGCGCTAGTTTCATTTTGTGAATACCACTAAGGCACTTAGCTCACTAAGCTCAATTAGTATCTAAGTGGCTAAAAATTTAGTTTTCATCCAAGTTAGAAAATTGTTCAGTTACCAAAGGTACCATTTGTCTAACAATATTTTTACAATGGAAATTGATTAATAATCCTTTGGGTTTCTTTGCCAATTTCAGGTAAGTTAATAATTGAGCTTCAAACACAGGAAGTACTGACTCCACAGCTTTTAATTCTACTATTACCAGGTCATTTACCAACAAATCTAGCTTCAATTTCTGATCAAGGAGCCTGCCTTTATAGTGAATTGGAACTGGAACTTGAGAAAATACTTTGTAACCACAGCTTTTTATTTCTTCTATCAAACACTTTTCATAGACCGATTCAAGTAGTCCGGGTCCCAGCTCCTTATGGACTTCAATTGCACAACCAACTATATCATAAGCAATTTGATTAACCTGCTTCTGCGTAATATTCATAGATTTTTCTTAGCGGGCTAAGTGCCTTAGTGGTTAATAATATAGTAAGACCTTTGGAAGAGGAATTCCTTACAGAATTTTTAAATGATATACATCACGGAATAACACTTTCCCAATTAGCACTACTGTGCGATAAACCTTATTTTTGAGGCCATTGAAATGAAAATTATTCAAACCAAGTAAACCAGATTTATGGAAAGTACCGTACGCGTGCGTTTTGCACCTTCTCCTACCGGCATGCTACACATCGGTGGGCTTCGGACGGCGTTATATAATTATTTATTCGCAAAAGGGACCGATGGTGTTTTTGTATTGCGCATTGAAGACACCGATCAGACTCGCTATGTAGAAGGAGCCGAAGAGGATATAAAGCGATCTTTGGAATGGGCTGGAATGAAGATTGATGAAGGACCTGAAAACCCTGGAGATGTCGGACCTTATCGCCAGAGTGAACGTAAAGATATTTATCATGAATATGCTGAACAGCTCGTTGAAGATGAACGAGCGTATTATGCCTTCGATACGCCGGAGGAGCTCAACGACATGCGTGAACGATTGAAGAAGTCTGGTAATCCATCGCCCAAGTATGATGCCATCACGCGAATGTCGATGAAAAACAGCCTCACTCTACCCGAAGAAGAGGTCAAACGAAAGTTGGAAGCAGGTGAGGAATATGTAATTCGGTTAAAAGTTCCGCGTCGTGAGACGGTCCGCTTCGAGGATGAAATTCGCGGCTTCGTTTCTTTTGAAAGCAAAGGATTGGACGATCAGGTGCTGATAAAATCTGATGGAATGCCTACTTATCATTTAGCTAATGTGGTCGATGACCACCTGATGCAAATTTCGCACGTAATCCGGGGTGAGGAATGGCTCAGCAGTACGCCAAAGCACATCCTGATGTATGAGTACTTCGGTTGGGAGCCTCCCAAGATGGCCCATTTGCCATTAATTATGTCGCCAAGCGGAGGCAAACTTTCCAAGCGTAAAGCCGAAACGGAAGGAATCCCCATTAATACCAGAGATTATATCGAACAGAAATTCGAGCCGGAGGCGGTTGTTAACTTTTTAGCCTATCTGGGATGGAGTCCGGGCGACGATTCCGAAATCCACTCTATGGATGAATTGATTGACCTGTTCTCCCTGGACCGCGTGAGCAAGGGTGGAGCAGTTTTCGATTATAAAAAGCTGATCTGGTATAACGAGCATTATCTGCGCGAAAAATCGGCTGATGAACTGTATCCCCGGGTTAAAGAGATTGCCGAAGAGCATGGTATTGATCCTGACGAAGAATACTTGAAAGAGATTATCCCACTAATGAAAGATCGGGTCAGCAAGATTGAGGATTTCATCACGATGGGGCGTTTTTTCTTTGAGGATCCCGAGGAATATGATGAACAGGCACTGAAGAAATGGAAAGATGGCAGCGCCGAATTGCTGAGTGATTATATAGATGAGCTTGAAGAATTGAACCCGGATGAGTTCAATGCAAAAATGGTCAAAGACAAGGTAAAAGAAGTTATCAATGCTCATGACGTAGGTTTTGGAAAATTGATGATGCCATTGCGGTTAGCCGTTTCGGGCATGGGATATGGTCCGGATTTGACGCCCACCATCGAATTACTGGGTAAAGAAACCACCATTCGTCGTATTAAAAAAGCGATTGATAAGCTTGGGTGATTGTTTTACCCAATATTTTTTAAAATCACTTTAACACATGCCAGGTTTTTGAAACTTGGCATGTGTTATCATGCCAGATTTTATTTAGCCGCCTCGGCAAGGGCAAATTCAAATCGATTCTCTTCCTCAACCTTTTGAGTACCGGCTTTAAACCGACGTTCGTTAAAAGTGATTGTGCCGTCCTTCCCAATAAGTAAGAGCGTAGAGCAGCGTGTTCCGTATCCTTCACTCTTGATGAAGATGGATGAAATTTTCTTTTCTATATCTTTGGGGATGCCGGTGTCGGGCAATTGATCTTCGGAGGCTTTTTTCTCATCGGAAAGCAGTTTGAATAGGGCTTCTTCAGATATTTTCTCATCTTGCAAAATATTATTCAACTTCTTTTTTGCTCTTTCCACTTTGGGCCAGGTAGTATCCAGCAAGTGATTGCTGAGTCCATAAAGCCCGGCATCCAGCAGTCGAATTTTTTGTTCTTGATTCGAATAATATCCCAACTCATCCCCCTTGCCGGTTAACAAGTTAAATCCCATATAACGATGAGCCTCTTGATCTACTTTTCGCAGATAGGTATGAGGGGATTCTTCACTTAGGAGAAAATCGAGAACCAACTGGCCCCGACTGGGAGGATTTTCTTTTTGGATAGAGGGATCCCGATAGTTGGTAAGGGCAGAAAAAGCACCATCTTTGGTAACCCCCATCCAAGTGCCGCTGGCTTTTAAATCTTTGCCGGCTAAAACATTTGGATGATCATCCCAAAATTGTGCTGCTCGTGTGGGACGACTATGATTTTCATCGCGGTTAGCTGCAAAAACCAAATCATATTTTGGATGCTGTTTGTATGAGAAAACAATCAAGCACATCATTAATCTATTTTATACATGGAAATATATCGTTTATATAAACAATGAGAGAGTAATATTAATTCTCAAAACATTTTCACATATTCTAGGTGTTATAATAAAACTGATAAATAACTTTTAGGCATCTGGTGAACCTTTCAAGTCGGGAATATCTTTTTTTTGCAGTGGGACTTCTGGCAGCTGTATGGTTTTTTGTTGGCTACCCTTCGCAGGATCCGCGCTATATCATCAAGCTGGAAACCAACAAGGCCTCTATAGAAAAAAAAGCCATATCCCGGTTTGAGTCGCTGGGCTACGAGTCCAGCAAATATAGGGTACGAACAAGTTTCGAAGCTAATCAAAAACTACTGGATAGCCTGCAAGCTTCGCTTGGCCGTGATCAAATGATCGAATATTTTAAAAATAATGAAGTGGCCAATATCGAGCCATATTATTGGGAAGTCAGGTTCCAGAAGGTCGCAAAAGAAGATCAGAGTTTTAGTTTGAGCTCGGGAGACAATGATGAGCAAAACAATTCTAATCAGCCCAACGAAGATGCTATAAAAGTTCGTTTTGACCCTGAAGGCCATTTTCTTGAGTTTGTGAATAACAAGGATATAATGCCACTAAAAGTAGTGAACCGATCGGCTATAGCATCGGCTTTTTCGGCAAATAAGGACAGTGTTACTTCGCTATTGGCACAGTATAACGATTCGGCATTGACTCAAAAGTTGATAGTGGATTTGGGGCACAACTTTCATCCCGAGACCGAGAGTCCAGAGCGAGAACTTCGGCAATTATCGCATCGGTTGGGCGGTCGCGGTCCATTTCTATTATCTGAAAAAGATATGTTCCAGATGGCTTCCTTCTATTTGTCAAAGACAGGCTGGAAGCAATCCGAGCTCGTACGTGATTCTGTGCAATTAGGACGTATCAATGGACTTAATACAACTACGGCGCGGTTCCAGATGGCTAAGCCAAAGTTAGATCAGCAACTGTATTTAAACGTGAAAATCACCGCAACGGGCGGCCTCCTTAATATTTCTTCGGCTTATAATCCACGAACCCAGTCCTCCAGTACTTTTCAAGAGTTGGTTCCGTTACTGCGTAATGCGCTTATTTTCCTTTTTTGCCTTGCAGGAGTTATCATTTTCTTCTTTAGGATTCGGGCTCGGGCAATTGATTCCAAGCCTGCTTTGGTTGTAGCTATTCTATCGGGCATTGCTGTTTCGGTAATTGTACTGCTTAATGCCCTCCCGCAACTCAATTTATTTTCAGCATCCACGAACTGGACGCTCACCATCGCTATTATGATCGGGGCCGGAATTGGTGGGGCCGGTACTTCGCTGGCTATGTTCGTATTTTTTGCTATAGGAGACTCTATTACCCGCCAGCATTGGAGCCAAAAATTGGATATGTATGATTATCTCCGCCAAGGGATGCTATATAACAAGCCTATCGGGGCTATGCTGATACGATCTATATTTCTCGGGTTTATTTTGGCGGGATTATGGACCTTAATGTTATGGCTTTTTCCAAATTTTTATATCGAAATCAGAGACGTTTTTCAGCAAGGCAAAGCAGCTTGGCCTTCGGCTTATGTTTTTCTGATAAGCGGACTCGTTTCCCTAATCTATATACTAGGCATCTTTTTAGTTCTAGGCGGGCAAGTGTATGCCATGAGCAGGAACAAAATAACAACTTCCATTATCCTTGTTCTGGCCTGTATGATTGTCGTTCCCATAACCGGACATTATGGGCCGTTTTGGGTTGAAAGTATCATTGCTGGAGTTGTGGGTATAGTTTTGACCCTTATTTACCTACGATGGGATTTTCTAACGCTCTGGCTGTCGCACTTTTTGTTCCTGGGATTGGTGCTTACGGCTTCCGGCTGGACAGTGAGCCACTCAATGGATGGATATATCTTTCTCATCTTCTTGGGATTTATGGCATTTTTGCTGATCGTTGGCTTTTTAGCCATCAGTCGGGGAAAAGAAGAACAGGTGTTATCCCGGTATGTGCCGCAGTATGTAGAGGAATTAGCTCAGGAAGAACGTATCAAACAGGAGCTGCAGATTGCCCGGGAAGTACAACAATCTTTCTTGCCAGTACGAACTCCCCAATTCGATCGTCTGGAATTAGCGGCAATATGTAAACCGGCCTACGAGACGGGTGGTGATTATTATGATTTTATCCCACTGGACGAAAATCGAGTGGCAGTGACTATCGGAGATGTTAGTGGGAAGGGAATACAGGCCGCTTTTTATATGACCTTTATCAAAGGAATATTACACAGCTTGTGTCGAGAAAGTGATTCTCCAGCCGAAATTTTGAAAAAGACAAATCGCTTATTTTGTGATAATGCACCTCGCGGGATTTTTATCTCGTTGGTATATGGTATTATTGATTTAGAAGATAAAGTATTCCATTTTGCCCGTGCAGGACATAATCCTATTATTAGGATGAATACCCAAAACAAAAAGGTAGAAGAACTCCAGCCTGAAGGAATCGGTATTGGTCTGACAAAAAGTGAAATTTTTGACCAGAATATTGAAGAAGTTCGGCTTGAATTGGCCCCGAATGATGTGCTTGTTCTTTATACTGATGGAATTGTTGAGGCCTTGAACGAAAATCATAAGTTTTATGGCACGCATCGACTTAATAATTTACTGAATAGAAATAAAGATCGTACAGCTGCTGATTTGTTAGATAACGTATCCAAGGATATCCGAACTTTTATTGGAGAAGCGAAACAGCATGACGATATGACGATGATGGTCATGAAGTTGAAGTAGAACTATAATTATTGGTCTAAAAAAGTTATTGAATGATTAAAGCTAAATTTCTATTTACGGTATTTTTTATAGTGCTTTTCTCAGGGGCTGTAGCCCAGCCGATAAAATGGATTTCGTTAAGTAAAGCACAGCAATTGGCTTCCCAACAAAATAAAAAGGTGATGGTGTTTGCAGAAGCCGATTGGTGTCCATATTGCAAACGTATGCATAAAGAGGTTTTCCCCAAAAAAAGTGTGCAAGATAGTCTGAAAAAATATTTTTATGCCGTCAGCTTGGATATTGAGTCTGATGAAAAAGTTACTTTTAATGGACAAACTTTCACGCAGCAATCTTTGTCAAGAAAGTTTGGAGTTAGCGCTACGCCAACAACGATATTTTTGAATTCAAATGGTAATATTATTGGTACGCAGCCCGGTTTTTTACGTTCGGATGTATTTGATAAACTATTAGCTTATGTAGGCGCAGAACAGTTTAGGAAACAGTCATTCAAAGAATATTTAGACGAACTTGGTATTGATATACATTGAAAGGGGTTTTGGGTTGTTAACTTAAATAGATAGTTATTAATATATTTATACTGATCTGAATTCTGCTACACTAATTTCTATATATGGTTCTAAGTCAAGCTGTTGAAGACTATTTAAAAACTATTTATACGCTTGAAGCAGAAGGTGAAGGGGCCTCAACAACAAAAATTGCCAACGCTCTGGAAGTTTCTTCAGCATCGGCAACCAATATGGCCAAGCGCCTGTCGAAGATGGGATTGGTAAATTATGAGTCCTATAAAGGAGCGACTCTTACTGAGGCTGGGGAGAAAATTGCGCTTGAGATTATTCGTCACCATCGTTTGTTGGAGCTGTATCTGCTGGAGGTTATGGGCTACTCCTGGGATGAGGTGCATGATGAAGCAGAGAAGCTGGAACACCACATTTCTGAGCAGTTCGAAGATAAAATTGCCAAGTTGTTGGATGATCCAACCCATGATCCGCACGGCGATCCTATCCCTACCAAAGAAGGCTTGATGCCAGATATGGATTCTAATCCATTAATTGAAGCCGAAGTTAATCAGGAATATATTGTTAGCCGCGTAAAAGATCAGGATCCTGATCTTTTACGCTACCTCGAAAAATTGGGCCTGCTACCCGGTTTAAAAATAAAAATTAAAGAAAAAGCTCCTTTCAAAGGCCCCATAACGTTACTGATTGAAAACAAAGAGCAAGTTATTGGTAACGATGTAGCTCAAAATATTTTTGTTGCTAAAATTTAGTATTGGAGTTCTATTTGTACAGCTAAAAAGCTATTAGCCCGCTTTTCCAACCTTCTATCTGCAGTATATTCGCCGAAATAGTTAGGGTAAAGCTGCAATTAGCCACAGGGTCGTAGTTTCTGCTAAAATAGAATAAGTTTGGAAGAGCCATTTCTCTATACAAAATCATAAGTTAGTTAAGACTAAATAATATTTTATTCACAATAAATTAATTGTTATTTTGACCTAAATAATAAAACAGTAACTATTTATTGCACCCTTTATAATGGTCGAGTCCATAAAAGCTACGATCAGGCGAACCACCTTCAGAGAATTGCTTTTCTATCTTGGGCCTGGATTTCTCATTAGTGTTGCTTACATGGATCCCGGGAATTGGGCGACCAATATATCGGGAGGAGCCCGATTTGGACCAGCCCTTTTGTGGGTAATTGTTTTAGCTAGTCTGCTGGCAATTATTATCCAGGTGATTGCCGCCAAACTGGGTATTGCCACAGGAAAGGGAGTAGCCAGACTATGCCGTGAGCGGCTGTCAAAGCCAGTGGTTATTATTCTTTGGATTGCGGCAGAATTGGCGATGATTGCCACAGATATGGCCGAGATCATTGGGGCCGCAATTGGATTTAGTCTTATTTTTACTCTCCCTTTGTGGGCCGGTGCCGTTTTGGCGGGTATTAGTTCATTCGCATTATTGGGCATCAAAACCGCCTACGATCGGGGATACCGGCTTGTAGAGTTTATCATTATGAGTCTGGTAGGAATTGTGGCTATGGCTTTTGTTTTTGAGATGATCTTAGCTGAACCTACGGTCCAAATTATCACTACGGGAATGATCCCCACACTCCCGGGCCCATCTGCATTGTATGTAGCTATCGGTATTCTAGGGGCAACGGTGATGCCGCACAGCGTATATTTGCACTCTATTCTGGTTCAGGATCGCAGAGAACGACTAATACATATTGAAGGAGATACCGAGGAAGCGCACCGGCATCATTTTCATTTAGAGACTTTCGATACCGCAACGGCTCTCTTTGCTGCTATGTTTGTGAATGCTGCCATGCTTATCGTCGCAGCTGCTGCCTTGCAAGGGACAGGCATTAGTACATTAAAAGAAGCTTATATTACCTTAGACAGAGTATTTGGAGGCTATTCAAGCCTGGCTTTTGGCATTGCCCTTATCGCAGCCGGACTCTCATCTTCTCTTGTTGCCACTATGGCTGGACAGACCGTAATGGATGGATTCCTAAATCTTAAGTTAAACGTATGGTTTCGGCGGTCGGTAACTTTGGTCCCCAGTATTGCAATTGTAATTGCTGGTTTTGAAGCTACAAGCGTGCTGGTAGCCTCACAGGTTGCACTTAGTTTTGAGCTGCCCTTTGTGCTTATTCCTTTATTGATTTTCACTAAAGACAAATCGATTATGGGGACATTTCAAAACAGCAAACCCACTACTTACGTACTTGCGGTTATTGTTACACTCATTAGTTTGCTTAATATTTGGCTGCTTTATTCAACAATTTTTGAAGCTTGATCTGAAAAAACAAGTATTTAGTCTATTTACGATTGGTTGGGAAAGCATCTTTTTTAAAAAATGTTAGATTCTGTTGGATTAAATTTACACTTTGATAACAATTCATATTATTACATTAATACTGTTATTGTCATCAAACTGGAATAAATATTTAATCAATAATTATTATGTCAATATTACCTGAATGGGCTCCAAACATACACCCGATGTTGGTTCACTTTCCACTGGCCATCTTGTTCTTTGCTGCGCTGATGGATTTGCTCACCTTCTTTTTGGATAAAAAATGGTGGGATGAAAAGAAAACAGCCGTCACTTATCTGATTGGCGCTGTCGCAGCCGTAGTAGTTTATTTTACCGGTGGGATGGCGGCAGATAGCCTGGATATTCCCAAGGTTGCCTACCACGCCGTAGGTGCTCATGCCGGCTGGGCAGAGTGGACGGTTTGGTTTTTTGGGATTTATGCAATCCTACGCATTATACTTTCTGCACTCGGCAAGTTTGAAAATACGAGGGTGCACGTTCTCTTTTTTGCACTGTCGTTTGTGGGATTATTCTTCCTTTATGAGACCGGCGAACACGGAGCAAATCTGGTTTTCAATTATGGATTGGGTACCGGGAATTTGGCTAAACAAAAAGTGGAATCCTCTCCATCGGCCAGCACCGTAGGATTTGCCAAAGATGAAGAGGGGAATTGGAGTTGGACGATAGGATCCAATGGCATTCAAACATTCTACAAGCATTTTAATTGGCTGTCGGCGGATACAACTACCAATGATCTCCGGGCGGTAACAAAAGATAGTGTGCATTACCTGCGATTTGGGGCTGGACATAGCATATTTGTCACGAAGAGTAAGTATAATGATTTTGAATTTGACGTTGATCTTGATGTCAATTCGCTAAATGGAGATTTACTCCTTTTACATCATGTACAGGATGCCGAAAACTATGATTATATGGCTCTTCATACCGATAGCTCGGCTACTCTTGGACGGGTCCGGAACGGTTCCTCTGAGACGATCGAAGAAGGCAAGGTTAATTGGCAAAGTGCTCATCATATCAAATTTGTAAATAGCGGGGAACATCAGCGGGGATATGTAGATGGAAA
>Ga0102944_1001772_pt1 | contig 13588 bp, 10 predicted proteins | sample SalPonD_shore_MG_FD_78172 | JGI IMG/M metagenome (GOLD analysis project Ga0102944, IMG submission 78172) | Salt pond soil microbial communities from South San Francisco under conditions of wetland restoration - Salt Pond MetaG... | ecosystem: Environmental > Aquatic > Marine > Intertidal zone >...
CAAGGGGGTGTGTCCCCTTGGTCGCAGGGCCTAAGCCCGAGAAGGGGAGGCAGGGAGCTTTAGCGACCGTCGGAAGGGGGAATGCAAAGCTTTCCCCCTCCGAGGTACCGATGTGGGAATCAAGCAGGTGACGAATCCCTTGCCCTTCCCCTTATCTGTCAAGTAAACTCTACCACAGTTTTAAAAAGGCTCTCAAGAGAAAAAAATGATATTTAGCAATAACTAAAGTTTAGCTGAGGGACAGAGATGATTCAATGGACACTCTCCACACAAAGGCTTCCTCGCCTGACAAATTTTTCTACCGTGGCTGACCAACATATAATTGAAATGGAGCCACTCTTTTTTAGGTACCAAGGAGATTAAATCTTGTTCTATCTTATCAGGATTCTTTTCTTGACTAAGTCCTAATCTTCCGGCTAAGCGCTTGACATGGGTGTCAACGGCAATTCCCTCAGCCTTGTTAAAACCACTGGAAAGCACAATATTGGCTGTCTTTCTCGCTACTCCAGGAAGTGTCAAGAGTTCATCCATGGTGGAGGGCACTTTTCCAGAAAAGTCTTTCACTATTTTTTCTGAGGCTGCCTGGATATTCTTTGCCTTGTTTCTGTAAAATCCAGTGGAACGGATCTCCTGCTCTAATTCATTTCTATTGGCGTTAGCAAAGTCCTCCGCCTTGCTGTATTTCTGAAACAACTTTGGTGTCACTTCATTGACTTTTTTATCCGTACATTGAGCTGATAATATGGTGGCCACCAAGATTTCCAGAGGATTGTGAAACTTCAGAGCGGTTCGGCTGTGTGGATAGAGCTGTTTGAGAATATCTATAATTTTTTTAGTTCTCTCTTTTCTCTCCATCTCAATCCGAAGGGCTTATATCTATCATTCTCTCTATGGCTTTCTTTGCTTTTTTTCTCACTTCCTCTGGGACAACAACTTTTATTTCCATGTTTTTTAAGGATAGATATACCTTTTCTAAGGTGATTTTCTTCATATCTTTGCAAACAGACTGTTTGCGGGCCGGATGAAAATTTTTTTCTGGATTTTCCCTTTTCAATCTGTTAATAATTCCGATCTCAGTCCCAATAATGATGTCTTTTCTATCTGTTCTGCGGGCTTCTTCCACCATCTTCCCAGTGGAAAATACCTTATCGGCAAGTTTTACTACTTCAGGTGGGCATTCAGGATGAACCCATACTTCACTATCAGGATAAGCCTGCTTCAGCTTCAGGATATCTTTAGGTTCAATCTCTTCATGGATATAACAGTAACCTTCCCAAGGAATGATTTTTTTGGGACTCTTCAGAGCCACATAAGAGGCCAGATTTCTGTCAGGAGCAAACAGCACTGCTTCATCATCCAATGAATCAACCACATCCACAGCATTGGATGAGGTACAGCATATATCACACCCTGCTTTGACATCAGCCGTGCTGTTCACATAGCAAACCACTTTCTTTTCTGGATTTTCCTTTTTCCATTTTTCCAATTGGTTTTTTCTAATCATATCAGCCATAGGGCAGCCTGCTTCATCGTCAGGAATCAGCACTGTCTTATCAGGAGCTAGAATGGCAGCGGTTTCTGCCATGAAATACACCCCGCAAAACATGATCACATCTTTATCGGTCTGGGATGCTTCTATGCTCAGTCCCAAAGAATCTCCCAAATAGTCAGCTACCTCCTGAACTTCTTTCCTCTGGTAATTATGGGCAAGGATAACAGCATTCCTTTTTTTCTTGAGCTGTTCTATTTTTTTCACTAATTCGCTTTGTCTCATCTTCTAAACTTCACCTTTAGTGGATCCGCAGTAGGGACAATCTTTACCTTTCTTTTTTGGCTTTCCGCACTCTTCACAAAGCTCTAAATCGATCTGACAACTCCGGCAAAACAAGGCAGATTCAGATAATGGATCATTACATTTTGGGCACATAAATTCTTTATCTCTCAGCATTTTCCTGTCTGCTTCTCTCTCCTCACCTCTTTGCTTGGCTCTATAATTTTCTATGGCTTTATGAAGAGCTTCGGCCCCTAAATTAGAACAATGTACTTTTTTTTCAGGAAGTCCACCCAATTTTTCCACTATTTGGCTGCTGGAAATATCCATAGCTTCTTCCAGTGTTTTTCCCTTTGCCATTTCACTGACCATACTGGCACTGGCAATGGCGGCTCCGCAACCTAAGGTCTGAAACTTGATATCATGGATTCTGTTGTCTTTCACTTTTATATACAAAGTGGTGGTATCACCACAAACAGGATTTCCTATTTTCCCCACTCCATCCGCATCTTTTATCACTCCTACATTTCTTGGATTCTGGAAATGATCCATAACTTCTTCACTGTATCTCATTTCCCCATCTCCTTTTGTTGACGATCTTAAGGCGGCAGCAGATAAAAAGAACCATTTATATAATCAAGCAGCTTCCACTGACTTGATTTCTGGAATCTCTTTTTTTAAAAGCCTCTCAATACCCATCTTCAAAGTCATTTGAGACATGGGGCACCCAGCGCAAGCGCCTGTCAGCCTGACTTTCACAACTCCGTCTTTAACTGAGACCAGATCTACATTTCCACCATCTGCTTCCAGAGAAGGACGAATCTTATTTAAAACCAATTCTACTTTTTCTTTCATGTGTATTCTCCTTAATATCCTGATTTATCCAGGTAAAAAATTTTTTCCCTTTTGTATTTTCAACAAATGCATGAACAACATTATATGAAAATTGGTTATCCATAGCAAAATATACTTCATTTCATTCTAAAAGTCAATATATCCTATAGGAATTATATATTTAGATGATTTTTCTGGGAATATTTGGATTGATCCTTGCTGTAATCTCATAATTTATAGTTCCAATCAAAGAAGCTAATTTATCAGCTGTGATGGAATCATCTCCTTCTTCTCCTATAAGGGTCACTGTATCTTCTATGTTGACTTGGGGGATATCGCTTATATCTGCCATAATAAAATTCATGGCCACTCTTCCCCTCACTGGAGCCCTTTTTCCTTTTATAAGCACATAAGAAATATTGGAAAGATTTCGGGAATATCCATCATAATAACCCACTGGAATGACAGCCAGATCCGTGTCCCTGGTGGCTTTATAAGTGCATCCATAGCCAATAAAATCTCCCCTAGGAACCTTCTTGACCTGAGCTACTCTGGCTCTCCATGAAAGCACAGGTTTCAAGCTAAATTGTGGTTTTTCTCTCAGTAAACTAGATACAAATACTTCGTTGCTCGGCCATAAACCATAAATTCCTATTCCGACTCTTGCCATATTAAAGTAGGTTTGTGGAAACAATATAACAGCAGCTGAACAGGCCATGTGCTTATAGGTAAGCTTAATCCCATAATTCTCCACTTGTTTTAAATAACGCTTAAATCTATCAAGCTGATTTTTAGCGTAATTATGATCTGTGGTATCTTCAATGTTCGCAAAATGGGATGAAATGCCTTCTATGATCAGTCCTTTATATCTTTTAATCTTTTCTATAAAGGGAATTATTTCTTCCTCACTCAGACCCTGGCGGTAAGTCCCTGTTTCCACTTTTATATGGAGGCGGGCTTTTTTCTTCGTTTCTTGATATATCTTCCCCAGCTTCTCTATAGACACCTTATTGTAAACAGTTATTCTTATGTCATTCTTAACAGCTTGTTCCAATTGGTCTAAAGGAATATACCCCACACATAGAATAGGACATTCAAAACCATTTTCCCTTAAAGTTAGAGCTTCCTCCAAAGAATGAACTCCCAGCCAATCCGCTCCTGATTTAATTGCTAAACCGGCTATCTGGGTCATTCCATGTCCATAAGCATTGGATTTGACCATTGCCAGAAGCTTGCGTTCTGTTCCCAATAGTCTGCGGAACTGATGAATGTTGTGCTTCAGAGCTTTTGAATCAAGTTCGATCCACTGCATGTGATCATGACCCATGATTCAATCCTGGTTTCCTATGATCTTCTCTAAATCTAAAAAAGTCCTCATCTTGTCTTTTATAAATATAGTATCCTTTCTGTCCATCCCCGTTGATATCATGACCACTTCAGCTTGAATAAGGTCTTCAATGCGGTTGACATAATCAAGAAAAGTCTCAGGAAGAGAGTTGTAATCCCTTGTCTTATGAATGCCTTTTTTCCATCCTTTAATAACTTTATATATGGGTTTTACCCTTTCAAGAGTCCAGGACTCAGTAGGAAAACTTTCTACTTGACTCCCTTTATAAGAATAACCTGTGCATACTTTAATTTCTTCTAAGGTATCAAGGACATCAGGCTTGGTTAAAACAACCTTTTTGATACCGTTTATCCTAACAGCGTATTTAAGAGCCACGGCATCAATCCAACCACACCTGCGGGGCCGGCCTGTAGTGGCTCCATACTCATCCCCTTTTTCCTGAAGATATCTTCCCATGCGGCTATGGATTTCTGTAGGAAAAGGCCCACTTCCCACTCTGGTGGTGTAAGCTTTAACTATTCCTATCACATGATCTATTTTATCCGGACCAACTCCAAGCCCTGTGCACACTCCTCCGGCTGTGGAATTAGATGAAGTCACGTAGGGATATGTGCCGTGGTCAATATCTAATAAAGTTCCCTGCGCCCCTTCAAACAATACGGAGTTTCCTTGTCTAATTTTCCTATCAACAAGGAGTGAGACATCTTGGATGTATTTCCCGATCTTTTTTCCATATTCTGTATATTCATCGATTATCTTCCTTGACTCAAAGACAGGCTGTTGGAAATGAGCCAAAATAATATTTTTAAGTTTAACATTCTGTTCTACTTTGTCCTTCAGTATTTCTTGATTTAAAAGGTCTCCAGCCATTATTCCCTGCCGCGCTACTTTATCAACATAGGAAGGCCCGATCCCTTTAGATGTTGTGCCTATTTTATTATTCCCCCTCATGAGTTCTGTGATCTTTTCAATAGAAGAATGATAAGGAAGAATAATCTGAGCGTTTTTGCTTATGACAATGTTATCATCCGCCTTAATTCCTAAGCTTCTCAATTGTTCAATTTCTTCTAAAAAAGCCTTGGGGTTCACCACCACACCGTTTCCTATGAGACACAGTTTGTTTTCATGAAGTATTCCGGAAGGGATGAGATGAAGAACGATTTTTTGCCCTTTGACAAAAACAGTATGCCCTGCATTGTTTCCTCCCTGATATCTCGCTACCACATCAAAAGCAGGTGTTAATAAATCGGTAACTTTACCTTTTCCCTCATCTCCCCACTGCATACCAATGACCGCAATATTAGACATATGAAACTCTCTTAAAACTTAGATTATTTACAAATATTTTCGATAGCTCATTAACCGGACTTGTCCGGCTTCATTAAAACGAGTAAACACTAAATATAAAATTCAAATGACTGCGAAATTTTATCAGAACTTGTTCTAGTTAACAAGTTTAAAAATTCAAGGCCAATTGAGCAAGAAAAAGATTCTGACTGGTTTCCTCCTTGATATTGGTATTAAAGTCATACTCCACTTTAATCACAACATTTTCAAGGACTTGATATACCAGTGCTAATGTCCATCTTTTTTTCTCTAAATCAATCCCTTCTCCTGGTTCTAACGGAGAAAAATAACCATTCCCATGGAAGCTGTCAACATATTCAACTCTTTGAAAACTACCTACAGGGGTGATATTTCCCAGCCTGAAGGACACTTGAACAAAATATCCTTCGGCCTCGCCCTGGTCATAATCAGATGGATTTTCAATAAGAGTTTTAATGTATTCAGCCAAAACCCGAAAACTTTCAGTCTGCCAGTCTAAATTAGCCCCATGATAGACTAGATTTCTCTCCTCATCCTTATCATGTTTCCCTCTGTAATGAGAGTATGAAACTTCAAATCCCTGGTCAACAAAAAGCCCTATCTTTCCTCCTAAAGACTTGCTGGTGTTGTTGTCATAAAACTGGATTCCCTTATTCAATGCCTCCGCCTCTTTAAGACCATTACCCACATAGGCTGAATAATAGAAACCCCTTACGCTTCCTTCGATTAGAAAGCCCATATCTCTCCAGTCCATAGGATATAAATACTGAGAAGTCAGAGGAAAATTGATCAATACAGTCTGGTAGGGCCTGTTGGATTCATTGTACTTTCCAAAAGGCACCATATAAAGCCCGAGCTTGGGTGCAAAATAATTGGAAAATCCCAAACTGACCCAAGCCTGCTTTAATTCCACCCCTTCACCTTCTTTAAACAAAGCTTCACACATAAAATTCGAATTCTGGGTAATAGCACCTGATAGAGTGAAGCCTAAACAAGGATTGGCAAAGGTGCCTTTTATGATTCCTTTGTTGATTTGATTATTGATGTAATCATAGGCAAAATAGCCATTGGTTTGAACTTGGCCCCATTGGTCTAAAGCTAAGAGAATTGTAAAAATGATAATGGCGCCCAGCCGTAAAAAACGATTTTTGGCAAAGATTGGCTTCATTCTCTTTTACACTCGTCTATTATCACTTGTTCTAAGTTCTTAATATTTATCTTACACACATTTTTCATCCAGTCAACAGGACTTTAACTCCAGGGTGAAAAAAGAATGTCCTTTAAGGATATTTCCAATCATCGAAAGTCTCTCCTTTTGTGTTTAACTTAATTTTGAAAACTGATTCGATTGGAATCTAGACTAAAATCATAAACAAATCAGCCGTTGGTTTGAACTTGGCCCCATTGGTCTAAAGCTAAGAGAATTGTAAAAATGATAATGGCGCCCAGCCGTAAAAAACGATTTTTGGCAAAGATAGGTTTCATTTTCGTGCTTTTACTATTTACAACTATTTCCTTTTCAATTCCTCAATCCACTGCTCTATTTTTTTCCTTCTTTCACTGTTTAAGCTGTTCTGATAAAGATCCATATATTTCCCAAAATATTTTAGGGCCTCTTCCTTATTTCCCTTATTCATATGAGTGTAACCAAGATTGTAAAGAGGAAGTCCATAATCAGGATCAATGGACAAAGATATTTCCCAAGACTCAATAGCTTTGTCTATATCTCCTAACTCTCTGAAAGCAACACCCAGCCCATTATAAGCCACCGCATCTTCAGGGTTGATTTCAACCGCTTTTTTGTAATTGTCCAGGGCTTTTTTCAAAGCTTGGTGATCTTTGGAGTTGAGAAAAATAGAAAGATAAGCATTTCCTATGTTATTGTAGGTTGATCCAAAATCAGGATCTATAGAAACAGCCTTATCCAGAGCCTGGAGAGCCTTAGAGTATTCCCCTTTTCTAGTGTAAGCAATGCCCATAAAATTCCACAATTCCGGATCATAATTCATTTCCCGGATCTCGACTTCATCAAAAAGAGAGATGACCCTGTCACTTTGTCCGGCTTCAGTTAAAAAATTGGCATAAGCTGAAATGATTTCATGACTTTCAGGAAGATGTCTCATTCCTTCTTCCAGAACCAAAAGGGCGCCTTGCAAATTCCCCTCCTCTTTATATAGAGTTGCCAGGTATGAGTAAGCCACATCCATATCTTTTCTCTCTGTGATCACTTCCTTCAGCATTCTGATGCCTTGTTTGGTTTTTCCTTCCAGATAAATCTGTCTTGCCTTATTTGATTTATTAAAAAGAGGGAGAAGTGTTTTGACATCATCTTCAGGCCTGTACTCTTCTTTTTCTTCCTTCAGTGAAGTGCCTGAAACATAACCTAAGCTTTTCAACTTGCGGAGAGTTTCTCTGTCCGGAGTGCTGCGGGCATCTGTTTCATTATCCCCTGAATATTTCGCCATAATTTCATCCAGCTTCTTTCGATATTGACCTATTTGCGATTTCTGTATGAGATTATTCTGTTCGTGGAAATCCTCCTCCAAATCATATAATTCAGGAATCGGAGATTCTATAAACTTTTTTTTATCTTCAATATAACCCCTAATGGGAGCCCACCCTCTGCTGTAAAACGGGTACAGGGATTCAAAATAGATGGGTCCTTGTTTGAATTTTTTCCCTTTTATTGAAGGAAGAAGAGAAATCCCGGAAAGGGAATCTGGCTTTTTAAGCTTCAGAACCTCACATATGGTTGGAAAAATGTCTATATGCCCTACATACTCTGATGTGTTTCCAGGCTTTATCCCTGGAAAGTAGAACATAAGGGGAATCCAAATGGTTGAATTATAGGCCAGAAAACCATGGGTCATTTCCCCATGATCCCCCAAACCCTCCCCATGGTCTCCGGTCAATACGATCAATGTCTCATCATAGAGTTTTTCTGACTCCAAATATTCGAAAATCTTGCCCAGCTCAGAATCCACATAAGCGACTTCTCCACTGTAGAGATCTTCTTTGAATTCCTCATTGTATGGTTCTGGAGGTTCATAAGGAGTATGAGGATCAAATACATGCACCCATAGAAACCACGAAGAGGATTGTTTTTTCAGCCATAATAAAGACCTGTCCACTACTTTATCAGCTTTCCTCTCCACATAGTATTTATCTCCGTGGGAACTTTGGCTTCCATAGTCATCGTCATAAGTCATGAATCCTTGGTTCAGGCCAAATCTTGAATCCAAGGGATAGGCCCCAACAAACGCCCCTGTGACATAACCCTGGTCCTTTAAAAACTCAGCCAGAGTCAAGTGTTCTTCCTGCACTATGAAACTGGAATTCTGGTGAACACCATGACAAAGAGGAGTGGTGCCCAAAAAAATATTGGTATGAGAAGGAAGAGTTGTTGATGTGTGGGCAAAAGCCCGATGGAACAAGACTCCTTTGTTGGCTAGAGAGTCTATATTTGGAGTTTCCATGTATTCCCTGCTGTAGCAGCTCAACCTGTCTGTTCTGAGTGTATCAATGGTGATGAGAAGGACATTCCATCCCTTTCCCTTTGTTCTTGCAAAAAATGGATTTAACATAGAAAAAAAAGCTAAAATAAAAATGACAAAAAAAGAAAATGCTTTTCTTTTATTTTTCATTTGGAAACCCTTTAATTTATTAAGCTGTCTCACTTCCTCACAGTATTTCCTCCTTTGTCGCATTTTACTTTTTTTATGTGAGTGTTGCATTAGATTATTGAATCCGCCTAGGCTAAGAAAGCAAGAAAGATTGTTTAACACTGTCTGACATAATTGTGAAAATCGATTTCATTGGAATCCAGGCCGAAACGATAAACATAGCGGCTGGCCAATCGAGAAGCAAATATAGCTCTCAAGTAAAGGTCAGGAACTCTGTCTAAAACCGCTTTAAAACCAACATGTTCGATCAGTACATCCGGACAACAGCCTTTTATGATTTTTTCAAAAAATTCTTTATTCTTATACAGGTCAGATGCATAGACGGCATCTGTTACCTTATTTATTTTATCACTTATCATTTCTGTTAATATTGATCTAGGAAGATTTCTTTTTTTATGTTCCCTCTCAAGCAGGTCAAACTCTAATGATGCGTTTTCTTTGATAATTTTCAATATTTGTTTCACATATTGTTCTCTAAAAGGAGAAACTTTAGTATTTCGAACACACATCCATTCATCATATTCTTTATCATTCAAAGCCAGGCTGGCAAAGACTTCCATTGAAGATGAAGTGACTCCTCCTTTATTCGCTGAGGCATCTTTGTAGATGAGAACTCCATTTTCTTCCAGCCTTAATCGGGCTTCTTGAGTGATAAACAGATTGGCTCCCTCTGATATGACTTTAAATCTAGGTTGGCCTTCTTTGTCAATAAATTTTCTCCAATTGTTTATATTTATTGAAGAGGGTCTTCCTCCGCAGGGGACAAAAAGATCTGCTTTAAAACGGGGATCTAAATGAAAAGAATTCCTAAACTCAAGTCCGCTGACTATCTGGCTTCCATCAGAAAGTTTGATATCTTCATCTTTAATTTTCACTAAAAATCCTTTAGAAGAAATCAAGCTTTTCTTAAAATTTTCAACAGGTTTTCTCTTTTCAGCCAACCTTTTGAGTTCTTTTCTATTGATTCCGTCAGGATCATATAAAACACCTGAGCCATCCACGACAGCAAGTATTTTGTCTTTAGAAATAAATATCTCATTACTCCCCAAATCACCGTCAGGTCCTCCTGTCATGACCTTTGTCACATCCTCTTCCTTCCTCCCTAGTTTATCCAAAGCCTTCATCACATACTGATGAACCGAATGGGTCGTCATTCCGTACAGATCATGAGGTATGCCTCCTATTTCAACCGACTTTCCAGTAGAAAATGCTTTCCAATAAAGATAGCCTAAGACCTTGGCTCTGGAACTAGCCCAATCCATCAAATCAGCCGTCCCTTCATCAGGACCCAAGAAAAGGATAACTTCTCTGTGGTAAAAATCCTTAATTCTTCCATCCATCACTAACAAGTCCAAAAGTCCGTTGACATATTTTTTAAAAGCTGTTTCCGATTTTTCATTATAACCCCATCTAATAAGAATAGTGCCTTTAGATCCTCCTTCAGGTATATCTTTATTTTTTTTCTGTTGAGTTAAAGCCAAGTTATAGTTTTCATCGAAAATAAAATCAGAGTTATTTAAATAATTCTGATAATCACTTGACCTAACAATCCTGATCCCACCCCTGGCTATATCCCTAAACCTGATATGGAATCCTCGGAATTCCATTCCTATTATATGAAAAATTCCATAAGGAGACTCTGGATAATCCACTTTATTTAGGAAACTTGTATCATACATGAAAGCAATAGAAGTTTTTTCTTCTTTGTAAAAATTGGTTCTTTGAATAACCTTGATAAAAGTAATCACAGCATGGAATATTTCTCTATCTATATCAGTGGGAAGGCGGCGCATCATCTCTTTTTCCAAAGAAGATAAATCTTTATCTATATTTTTTCTTTTTGTGGTGGGATCGAATTTCTTATCAAAAAGAGCATATAAAGACTTCAGATAATAATAGTTGTTCAAAAAAGAATCCCATACTTTGTTTTCTGTATAAGTGTCTTTGGCCAGTCTTACTTTTAAGGTCCGAAGGGTTCCCAGAAGTTCTGGCGATTCTTTTAAAGCTTCAGATAACTTGATATATTCCTCGTTATAACTGGATAAAAACTGATGAACAAAGCTCCATGCAGATACACCAAAGACCATCTCCTGAGCACTCAATTTCTTTTGCTTAAAAAGCTCCAAAAGGGGGCTTTCAGGGATGACATAAACCAAACTTATGTCTTCAGTTATGTTGTTCAGCAATTCAGTGTCTTTGACTTTATTTAAATAAACAACATAAACTGTTTTCCCGTTAGCAAACTGTTCTATATATTTCCTTTTTGTCACAAGGTCATAAGAGTTGACAACATCAGATATGTTAGAAAAAAATCGATAACTCGAATCTCTATCACAGACGATCATGATACGATGTTCATTGGTTTCCTTTTTTTCGCTGACTTCTATAAGTGTGGTTTCCCATCCTTTGGTTTTCTCCATAATACGCTGATATCTTTCATAGGTCTTTTCAGTGGTTGTTTCCAAAAAATCCTTGCACGCGATTTTTTTGAGATCCGTTTCTTCAGAAAGATTTTTGTCCAAATTTATTTTGGGCTTGTATACCAGATACATACGCAGGTGTTTATGTCCTGAAGCTTTTCCAGAAGTTCTGTATGACTGGACCCGATAGTTTGGGTATTTATTTTCTATGCGTCTTTCGATCTCCATAGCTTTGTCATGCTCATCCACAACTAAATAGAGAGATTCGCTTTTTGACTCAGTCTTGAGATCAATATCAAATTCCATTCCTGCTTTTACAGAAGCCATGATCTCTGCTGCTTTTAGGGCTTCTATATGAGCGGCAATGGTTTTTAAGGGGGTGGTTTCAAAATAATAAGAAGGCATTCCCAATTTGGTAGTGAACCAATCTATCTCATCCCTGACAGCGGTTTTAGAAAACTGTTTATTTTCCAGTATGATTTGTTCTATTTTTTTGATTTGCTTGTGAGTTAACAGCGACTCTTTAGCAATATCCTGGAGATTTCTCATTTTTTTCTTCCTATCTTATATTTTATAAACACTTAACTCACCTGACCTATTCATGAAAAAAGGGCGATATATTCATTATTATTTTATTTTCAGCTATGTATAAGATTTTTTCAAGAACAATATCTTGGACATTTTTCCTGTTGTGTTTTTTATTTTAATCGCCATTATTTTATGAATAATCCAGGCTGAATATAAAATCTATGGATACATGAGTGCGGATATTTGGATTCAGATTGATTTATTATAGCATGATACTTTATATAAACGAAGAGAAGCATTGAAATGTTCTGTCTGTAATACTTTTGTTCTTGCTTTAATTTTCGTTTTCTTTTATTATTTTCCATTAAAATCAAGAAAAATGTTTAAAGCGATTTCAGGACTTATACTCGGCTGGTTTATTCCCGGACTAGGCCATTTATTAGCAAGAAAATACTGGAAAGCTCTTATTTTCTTTGTCTGCATTACTCTTATGGCTTCCCTCGGATTAATCATGGGAGGAAAGATTTACCCTTTACAAGCTGAGAATCCACTTACCATTCTGGCTTTTTTTTCTGACTTGGGTTATGGATCTCTCTATTTTCTCTCAAAACTATTCTCCTTTGGATCTGGTGTGTTGAAAAAAATGACATTTGAATTTGGGACAACTTATATTGCTGGGGCTGGTTTACTTAATTATCTCGTTGCCCTGGATGCTTTTGATATTTTATCCGGAAAAAAGAAATGATATTTAAAAGTCATCTCCTTTCAATGATTATCTATGCTGCCCTTGTCTGTGTCGTGCTTGCCCTGATAAGAAAAAACAGCATAAAAGAGCAAGTGAAGTACTTTATCTCTCTTTTCTTGATTATGACCATAGGTGCTCTTTTGTTTGGGTGGTTCATGTACCTTTTCTTTTAAATATTATGTTATAATTTTCTATGTAGGGCCTTGGATTCACACCAATAATAGGGCTTGAAATCCATGCATAACTTCTCACTAAATCAAAACTATTTTGAACAAACAGTAAAATATCCCGGCGTTCCAGGTCATTAAATATCTTATTGGGCAGGTCATGAAACAGACAAAAGGAAAAGCAGACCCGGAAATGATAAATATACTTTTATTAGAGATTTTAGACCGATATAATAGATAAATGTCAGAATATCAACATGGTTAGAGAAAGAGAAAAATGATCGAAGTTTACAATCTATGGAAACAGTACCAAAGACCCAATTGGGCTCTCTCTGGTGTATCTATGAAAATCAAGAAAGGAGATTTTTGTTTTATCACAGGGCCCAGTGGTTCAGGAAAAACCACTCTTTTAAAAATTCTTTACCGAGAGATCCTTCCCACTCAAGGACAAATACTTGTTGACAAAAGGAATATATTAAAAATACCTGATCATAGAATATATGTCCTCAGACGTCTTATGGGCATTGTATTTCAGGATTTCCGCCTCCTTTTTCATAAAAAAGTTTTTGATAATGTGGCCATAGTCCTCAGGGTTCTGGGGGTACCTAAAAAAGAAATCAGAAGGAGAGTTTTTTATTCTTTGCGGATGGTAAATCTTCATAATAAAATGTGGGAATACCCCAAACATCTATCCTATGGAGAACAACAAAGAGTAGCCATTGCAAGAGCCGTCGTGAATGACCCGAAAATCATTCTTGCCGATGAA
>Ga0102944_1001773_pt1 | contig 13584 bp, 10 predicted proteins | sample SalPonD_shore_MG_FD_78172 | JGI IMG/M metagenome (GOLD analysis project Ga0102944, IMG submission 78172) | Salt pond soil microbial communities from South San Francisco under conditions of wetland restoration - Salt Pond MetaG... | ecosystem: Environmental > Aquatic > Marine > Intertidal zone >...
GCGGAGACGGTGGGCCGCGACGCCGGCGAGCTGGCCGGCACCGGCCCGCTCGGGGTGGCGGTCAGCGACGACCTGGCCGACGTCCTCGGCGGCGCCGACGCGGTGATCGACTTCACCCTGCCCGAGGCCACCACCCGCTACGCCCAGCAGTGCGCCGAGGCGGGGGTGGCGCTGGTGGTGGGCACCACCGGCTTCGACGCCGAGCAGAAGGCGATCCTCGACGACGCGAGCGGCCACATCCCCGTGGTGGTGGCGCCCAACATGAGCATCGGCGTCAACCTCACCTTCAAGGTGCTGGGCATGGTGGCGCGCGCCCTGGGCGACGACTACGACGTGGAGATCATCGAGGCCCACCACCGCAACAAGGTGGACGCCCCCTCGGGGACCGCCCTGCGCATGGGCGAGGTGGTCGCCGATGCGCTGGGACGCAGCCTGGACGCCAACGCCGTCTACGGCCGCGAGGGGCGCACGGGGGTGCGCGAGCGCGAGACCATCGGCTTCGAGACCATCCGCGCCGGCGACATCGTCGGCGAGCACACGGTCCTGTTCGCCGGGGCCGGCGAGCGGGTGGAGATCGGCCACAAGGCCACCAGCCGCATGACCTTCGCCTCCGGGGCGGTGCGCGCCGCCCGCTGGGTGGCCGGCCAGGCCCCGGGGCAGTACGACATGCAGGATGTCCTGGGGCTGCGCTAGTGTCCTGTCTCAGAAATTCGCTTCATTTATGCGACAGGACACCAGGTTCGCCGCGAACCCCCGCCAGCCGCCGCTTTTCGTTGACAGCGAGGCGGCCGCGGGTTAGCCTTTGCGGTTAACCGAACAGCACCAGCGCCCGCTTTCGCCGGGCGCCCCGGAGGCCCCCCGCAGGGGCCCGACTCCGGGACCGAACGCGGGAGCCCTGCCTCCCGCTTTTGTGTGTCTGAACGCGCCTCCCGCCCCCTGATCCGGAAGGCCCGGGGCGGGGCACCCACCGCCCCCAGCGGATCAGGGGCGGGACGGCCTTTCCGCAACGCCAACAGCCTGGGGGACCCGCCGTGAGCGGACCGGCCATCCTCGCCCTGGAAGACGGCACCATCTTCGAGGGGTACGCCATCGGCGTGCCCGGCCGGCAGGTGGGGGAGGTGTGCTTCAACACCTCCATGACCGGGTACCAGGAGATCCTCACCGACCCCTCGTATGCCCGCCAGATCGTCACCCTGACCTACCCGCACATCGGCAATGTCGGCGCCAACGCGGCGGACGACGAGAGTCGCCAGGTGTTCGCCTCGGGCCTGGTGGTGCGCGACCTGCCGCCGCAGACCAGCAGCTGGCGCGCCGAGGAGGGGCTGACCGACTACCTGCGGCGCAACGAGGTGGTGGCCCTCGCCGGCATCGACACCCGCGAGCTGGTCACCCATCTGCGCGACAACGGCGCCCAGCGTGGCGTCATTGCCGCCGGCGAGGGGCTCGACCCCGACGCCCTGGTGGCGGAGGCCCGGGCGTTCCCGGGCCTGACCGGCATGGACCTGGCCGGCGAGGTCACCACCCCCAGCAGCTATCCCTTTACCGAGGGCACCTGGGCGCTGGACGGCGGCCTGCCAGCCGCCACCCCCGCTGCGGACCTGCCCTACCATGTGGTGGCGCTGGATTACGGCTGCAAGCGCAACATCCTGCGCCTGCTGGTGGACCGCGGCTGCCGGGTGACGGTCATGCCGGCCACCGCCAGCGCCGACGAGGTGCTGGCCGCCGAGCCCGACGGCATCTTCCTGTCCAACGGGCCGGGCGATCCCGAGCCGGTGACCTACGCCATCGACACCCTGCGCGGCCTGCTGGCCTCGGAGGTCCCCATCTTCGGCATCTGCCTCGGCCACCAGCTGCTGTGCCTGGCCGAGGGGGCGCGCTCCAGCAAGCTCAAGTTCGGCCACCGCGGCGGCAACCACCCGGTGAAGAACCACGCCACCGGGCGGGTGGAGATCACCGCCCAGAACCACGGCTTCGCGGTGGACGCCGGGACCCTGTCCGACGCCCTGGAGGTCACCCACACCTCGCTGTTCGACGGCACCCTGGAGGGGGTCCGGCACCGCACCAGGCCGGCATTCTCGGTGCAGTACCACCCCGAGGCCAGCCCCGGACCCCACGACTCGCAGTACCTGTTCGACGCCTTCCTCGCCAGCATCCGGGCGCACCGGGGCGAGGAGCCGGAACCGGCCGCGGCCGCCCGCCGCGAGGCCTGATCGCCCGCACCGCCCGCAAAGGCCAGCCAGCTCAAGAATGCCCAAGCGCACCGATATCCAGTCCATCCTGATCATCGGCTCCGGCCCCATCGTCATCGGTCAGGCCTGCGAGTTCGACTACTCCGGCGCCCAGGCCTGCAAGGCCCTGCGCGAGGAGGGTTACCGGGTGGTCCTGGTGAACTCCAACCCGGCCACCATCATGACCGACCCGGAGATGGCCGACGCCACCTACATCGAGCCCCTGGACTGGGAGTCGGTGGCCAAGGTCATCGAGCGCGAGCGCCCCGACGCGGTGCTGCCCACCATGGGCGGCCAGACCGGGCTGAACTGCGCCCTCGACCTCGACCGCTACGGCGTCCTCGAGGAGTACGGCGCCGAGCTCATCGGCGCCTCCAAGGAGGCCATCGACAAGGCCGAGGACCGCGACTCCTTCAAGCACGCCATGGAGAAGCTCGGCCTCGGCCTGCCGCGCTCGGCCTTCGCCCACTCCATGGAAGAGGCCCAGGAGGTGATGGAGTACGTGGGCTTCCCCACCATCATCCGCCCCTCCTTCACCCTGGGCGGCTCCGGCGGCGGCATCGCCTACAACCGCGAGGAGTTCGACCACATGGTGGGCCTCGGCCTGGAGGCCAGCCCCACCAACGAGGTCCTGCTCGAGGAATCGATCATCGGCTGGAAGGAGTTCGAGATGGAGGTGGTCCGCGACCGGGCGGACAACTGCATCATCATCTGCTCCATCGAGAACCTCGACCCCATGGGCGTGCACACCGGCGACTCGGTGACCGTGGCCCCGGCGCAGACGCTCACCGACAAGGAATACCAGATCATGCGCGACGCCTCGCTCGAGGTGCTGCGCGAGATCGGGGTCGAGACCGGCGGCTCCAACGTCCAGTTCGCGGTCAACCCCGACGACGGCCGCCTGGTCATCATCGAGATGAACCCGCGGGTGTCGCGCTCGTCGGCGCTGGCCTCCAAGGCCACCGGCTTCCCCATCGCCAAGATCGCGGCCAAGCTGGCGGTGGGCTACACCCTCGACGAGCTGACCAACGACATCACCCAGGTGACCCCGGCGTCGTTCGAGCCGACCATCGACTACGTTGTCACCAAGATCCCGCGCTTCACCTTCGAGAAGTTCGCCCAGGCCGACCGCACCCTGACCACGCAGATGAAGTCGGTGGGCGAGGTCATGGCCATCGGCCGCACCTTCCCCGAGTCCCTGCAGAAGGCCCTGCGCGGCCTGGAGCAGGGCAGCTACGGCCTGGAGGAGCGCATCGCCTCGGAGGTCGAGGACGATTCGGAGATCCCCGAGCGCCTCGACCACTACCTGCGCAACCCCGGCCCGGACCGGCTGTGGTACATCGGTGACGCCTTCCGCCAGGGCCTGTCGCTGGAGGACGTGTTCGAGCGCACCTGGATCGACCGCTGGTTCCTGGCCCAGATCCAGGCCATCGTCGCCGCCGAGGGAGCGCTGGCGGGCCTCACCGTGGGCGACCTGGACGCCGAGCGCCTGCGCCACTACAAGCGCATGGGCTTCGCCGACCGCCGCCTGGCCGACCTGCTCGGCACGCGCGAGTCCTCGGTGCGGGCGCGGCGCGCCAAGCTGGGCGTGCGGCCCACGTTCAAGCGGGTGGATACCTGCGCCGGCGAGTTCGCCTCGTTCACGCCGTACCTGTACTCCACCTACGAGGCCACCTGCGAGGCCAACCCCAGCGACCGCGACAAGATCATGGTGCTGGGCTCCGGGCCCAACCGCATCGGCCAGGGCATCGAGTTCGACTACTGCTGCGTGCACGCCAGCCTGGCGCTGTCCGCCGACGGCTTCGAGACCATCATGGTCAACTGCAACCCGGAGACGGTGTCCACCGACTACGACACCTCCGACCGGCTGTACTTCGAGCCGCTGACCCTCGAGGACGTCCTGGCCATCGTCGAGCTGGAGCAGCCCGCCGGGGTCATCGTGCAGTTCGGCGGGCAGACGCCGCTCAAGCTGGCCAACGACCTGGAGGCCGCGGGGGTGCCCATCATCGGCACCTCGCCCGACGCCATCGATTTGGCCGAGGACCGCGAGCGCTTCCAGAGCCTGATCAACCGCCTGGGCCTCAAGCAGCCGCCCAACCGCATCGCCTTCACCCCGGCGCAGGCGCGCGAGGCGGCGCGCGAGGTGGGCTATCCGCTGCTGGTGCGGCCGTCCTACGTGCTCGGCGGCCGGGCCATGGAGATCGTCTACTCCGAGACCGATCTGGACCGCTACATGACCGAGGCGGTGCGGGTCTCCGAGGAGCACCCGGTACTGCTCGACCGCTTCCTGATGGAGGCCGCCGAGCTCGACGTGGACGCCGTCTCCGACGGCGACAAGGTGGTTATCGGCGGGGTCATGGAGCACATCGAGGAGGCCGGGGTGCATTCGGGCGACTCGGCGTGCTCGCTGCCGCCCTACGATATGGCCCCGGAGGTGCTCGAGGAGGTCCGGCGCCAGACCAAGATGCTGGCCCAGGCCCTGCACGTGGTGGGCCTGATCAACGTGCAGTTTGCCGTCCAGGACGGGACCGTTTACGTTCTGGAGGTGAACCCGCGGGCGGCGCGCACGGTGCCGTTCGTGTCCAAGGCCACCGCGCGCCCGCTGGCCAAGATCGCGGCGCGCGCCATGGCCGGGAAGTCGCTGGCCGAGCAGGGGGTGGTGGGGGAGATCATCCCGCCGTTCTACTCGGTGAAGGAGTCGGTGTTCCCCTTCATCAAGTTCCCGGGTGTGGATACCCTGCTGGGCCCGGAGATGAAGTCCACCGGCGAGGTCATGGGCGTGGGCCGGACCTTCGGCGCCGCCTACGCCAAGGCCCAGTCCGGCGCCGGCGTGCGCCTGCCCGAGAAGGGGCGCGTGTTCGTCTCCGTGCGCGATGCGGACAAGGAGGGGGTGGTCCCCATCGTGCGGCGCATGACCGAGCTCGGCTTCGAGTTCGTGGCCACCCGCGGCACCGCCGCCGTGTTGCAGGAGGCCGGGATCCCGGTCACCGTAGTCAACAAGGTCAAGGAAGGGCGGCCGCACATCGTCGATCGCATCAAGAACGGCGACATCGATATGATCTTCAACACCGCCGCGGGCAAGAGCGCGGTGGCCGATTCCTATTCGATTCGCCGCACCGCGCTCCAGCACGGAGTGACCTATTTCACGACGCTGGCCGGGGCCGAGGCCTCATCGGCGGCCATCGCCCGACTGCGGGAGGGGCCGATGCAGGTGCGCAAGCTTCAGGAACTGGCCCAGTTGCGAGAGGAAAAACCGGCATGAGCGATCAAGTGCCCATGACCAAACAAGGGGCGCAGCAGCTCAAGGACGAGCTGTACCGGCTCAAGCACACCGAGCGCCCGCGCGTGGTGGAGGCCATCGCCACCGCCCGCGAGCACGGTGACCTGTCCGAGAACGCCGAGTACGATGCGGCCAAGGAGGAGCAGGCCTTCATCGAGTCGCGCATCCGCGAGCTCGAGGACAAGATCGCGCGCGCCCAGGTGATCGACCCGGCCGAGATCGACATGGAGACCGCCGCCTTCGGCGCCACCGTGACGCTGGTGGACGAGGACTCGGGCAACGAGGTCACCTACCAGATCGTCGGCGACGACGAGGCCGACATCAAGCAGAACAAGATCAGCATCAACGCCCCCATCGCGCGCGCCCTCATCGGCCGCGGCGAGGAGGAGGTGGTCGAGGTCCAGGCCCCCGGCGGCACCCGCAACTTCGAGATCGTGGGGATCGAGTACAAGTGACCGGGACGCGCCCCTGGCGCGTCCCGGTCATCGCGAGCCCCGCCACTAAACCTGCCCCGCAACCAGGGCACGGGCAAGGTCCCATAAGGGTTTAGTGGCGGGGCGTGGCGATCTCCATGGAGGCCCCGCTCGCCCGGAACGGGCCTACCGGGAGGTTGCTTCGTCGCTTCGCTCCTCGCAATGACGGAGGGCTGGAAGGGGCGCGTGCCCCATGCCGTCATCGCGAGCCCCGCCGCTAAACCTGCCCCGCAACCAGGGCACGGGCAAGGTCCCATAAGGGTTTAGTGGCGGGGCGTGGCGATCTCCATGGAGGCCCCGCTCGTCCGAAACGGGCCTACCGGGAGGTTGCTTCGTCGCTTCGCTCCTCGCAATGACGGAGGGCTGGAAGGGGCGCCTACCCCAAGCCGTCATCGCGAGGGCCCGCAGGGGCGCGGCGATCTCCCGAGCGAGGCCTCGCTCCCGGAGATTGCTTCGCCCTGTCGGGCTCGCAATGACGGCGAGATAGGGGGGGAGGGCCCTCAGTCGCCGGGCAGCTGGATCTCCGGCTCCTCCGCCGGGCGGTAGAGCACGGCCATGCGGCCGATCTCCTGCACCAGCTCGGCGCCGGTGGCGGCGCACAGGGTCTCGGTCATCCCCCGGCGCTCGCCCCGGTCGCCCTGCTGGAAGCGCACCTTGATCAGCTCGTGATGGGCCAGGGCCTCCTCGGCGGCGGCCGCCACGGCGTCGCTGACGCCGGCGTCGCCCACCTGGACCACCGGCTGCAGGGCGTGGGCGAGGCCGCGCAGGTGGCGGCGCTGCTTGCTGGTCAGGCTGGAAGCCATAAGCGGGGAATCCTCGGTTTGGAATCGAAGCGGGAAGCGGAAGTCGGGAGCCTTACCGGCCCGGTGAAGATGGAGGCGGCCGCCCTGATGCTGGGCGCCCCCTTCTACGCCGTGGTGGTGATCATCCTGCTGCAGGGGGCGGCCCAGCTGGGTGCCCTGGCCCTCTACGGGGGCGCCGCCGGCGCCTGGGTGGCGTGGCGCGCGCGCCGGGCCCTGCGAAGCGGCCAAGGATAGCACCCGGGGCCGCCATTCCCCCAACGGCAGGAGCCGCCGTGGGCAAGCGCAGCAGCTGGCAGCGCCGCCAGGAGAAGGACCCCTACGTAGCCGAGGCCCACCGCCTCGGCTACCGCAGCCGCGCCGCCTTCAAGCTGGTCCAGCTGAACGACCGCGACCGCTTCCTAAGCCCCGGGGCGGTGGTGGTGGACCTGGGCGCCGCCCCGGGCGGCTGGCTGCAGGTAGCCCGTCAGCGGGTGGGCGAGGCGGGCCGGGTCATCGGCATCGACCGCCTGCCCATGGAGCCTGTCCCGGGCACCGAGCTGATCCAGGCGGACTTCGCCGAGGACGAAGGCCTGGCCGAGCTGCGCAAGGTACTGGACGGCGCCCGGGTGGATGTGGTCCTCTCCGACATGGCGCCGGAGCTGTCCGGCATCAAGGTGGCCGATCAGGCCCGAGCCATGGCCCTGTGCGACCTGGCGGTGGAGTTCGCCCGCGAGGTCCTCAGGCCCGGCGGCACCCTGGTCATGAAGGTTTTCCAGGGGGAGGGGTTCGACGAGCTGCTGCGTGCCCTGCGCGCCGAGTACCGCTCGGTGGCGCCGCGCAAGCCCGACGCCTCGCGCGGGGCGAGCGCCGAGCAGTACCTGGTGTGCCGGGGCTTCATGGGAACGGCGCAGGGCGGAAACTGAGCGCCCGCAAATCGGTCTTAGCAGTGGGGCGGCATGCCCTTACGCCCCCTTGCCGCGGTACGCCCGTTGCAAGGGGGCGGTCCCGAGCCTAGAGTGAAATACGTTGCGCCTGATTGTTGAGCGTGGGCCCTTTCGGATGAGGCCCGGACCCCGCTCCGGCGATCGGACGAGGAGCGACTGTGAATAACGTTACCAAGAATATTGCCCTGTGGCTCGTGATCGGCCTGGTGCTGGTCATGATCTTCCAGAGCTTCAGCCAGCCCCAGCAGCCCGGCAAGTCCGTGAGCTTCTCCGAGTTCATGCACAAGGTGGAGCAGGGCGACGTCACCCAGGTGACGATCAAGGGCAACAAGATCCACGGCAGCTACCTGAGCGGTCAGAGCTTCTCCACCTACGCCCCGCAGGACTCGGGCGTGGTCAAGGAGCTGCGCAAGCACGACGTCTCCATCACGGCCAAGCCGCAGGAGGGGACGTCCATGCTGGTGTCGATCCTGATCTCGTGGTTCCCCATGCTGCTGCTGATCGCCGTCTGGATCTTCTTCATGCGGCAGATGCAGGGCGGCGGTGCCGGCGGCAAGGGCGCCATGTCGTTCGGCAAGAGCAAGGCCAAGATGCTCACCGACGACAGCAACAAGGTGCGCTTCGAGGACGTCGCCGGCATCGACGAGGCCAAGGAGGAGGTCGAGGAGCTGGTGGACTTCCTCAAGGAGCCCGAGAAGTTCCAGAAGCTCGGCGGCCACATCCCCAAGGGCGTGCTGTTCACCGGCCCGCCCGGCTCCGGCAAGACCCTGCTGGGCAAGGCGGTGGCCGGCGAGGCCGGGGTGCCGTTCTTCTCCATCTCCGGCTCCGACTTCGTCGAGATGTTCGTGGGCGTGGGCGCCTCGCGCGTGCGCGACATGTTCGAGCAGGCCAAGAAGCACGCGCCCTGCATCATCTTCATCGACGAGATCGACGCCGTCGGCCGCCAGCGCGGCGCCGGCCTGGGCGGCGGCCACGACGAGCGCGAGCAGACGCTGAACCAGCTGCTCACCGAGATGGACGGCTTCGAGGGCAGCGAGGGTGTCATCGTCGTCGCCGCCACCAACCGCCCCGACGTGCTCGATCCGGCGCTGCTGCGCCCGGGCCGCTTCGACCGCCAGGTGGTGGTGCCGCGCCCCGACGTGCGCGGCCGCGAGTTCATCCTCAAGGTGCACATGAAGAAGGTGCCCTTCGGCGAGGACGTGGACCCGCACACCATCGCCCGCGGTACGCCCGGCTTCTCCGGCGCCGACCTCGAGAACCTGGTCAACGAGGCGGCGCTCATGGCCGCCCGTCGCTCCGCCCGGCTGGTGGAGATGCAGGACTTCGAGAACGCCAAGGACAAGGTCATGATGGGGCTGGAGCGCAAGTCCATCGTGCTCACCGAGGACCAGCGCACCACCACGGCCTATCACGAGTCCGGGCACGCCCTGGTGGCCAAGCTGATCCCGGGCACCGACCCGGTGCACAAGGTCACCATCATCCCGCGCGGCCAGGCCATGGGCCTGACCATGCAGCTGCCCGACGAGGACCGCTACAACTACGAGCGCCAGGAGATCCTCAACAACATCGCCATCCTCATGGGCGGCCGCATCGCCGAGCAGGTCTTCCTGGACCAGATGACCACCGGCGCCGGCAACGACATCGAGCGGGCCACCGAGATGGCGCGCAAGATGGTGACCGAGTGGGGCATGTCCGAGAAGCTGGGCCCGCTCACCTACGGCGAGAAGGACGAGGAGGTGTTCCTGGGGCGCGAGGTGACCCAGCACAAGAACATCTCCGAGACCACGATCCAGGAGATCGACGGCGAGGTGCGCTCCATCATCGAGACGGAGTACAAGCGCGCCAACAAGCTGATCGAGGACAACCGCGACACCCTCGAGAAGATGGCCCAGGCCCTGCTCGAGTGGGAGACGCTGGACGCCCAGCAGATCAACGACATCATGGAGGGCCGCGACCCGCGGCCGCCCAAGGACTCCGACGGCGGCGGGCCCAGCCCCAAGCCGGCGCCCTCCGGCGACGACTCCGGCGGGCGCGTGGAGCCGGCCGGCGGCACGCCGGTGGAGCAGCCCTGATCCGCCGTCCGGTGGCAGGGCAGTAAGCCAGGCGCGGGCCGAATCCCGATCGGCCCGCGCCTTTTTTGTGGCCCGCGGCGGCGGGCCGGGACGGCAGGCAAGCAACAGGAGTCGGCGCATGAGCGGCGCGCTGGCCTTCCCGCAGGGATCCCTCGGCCTGGACCGGCCGCGCCTCATGGGGATCCTCAACGTGACCCCCGATTCCTTCAGCGACGGCGGCCGCTACCTCGACCGCGACGCCGCGCTGGCCCATGCCCGCGCCCTGGCCGAGGCCGGGGCCGACATCCTGGACGTGGGCGGCGAGTCCACCCGCCCCGGTGCCGCCGAGGTGCCCGTGGCGGAGGAGCTGGAGCGGGTGGTGCCGGTGGTGGAGGCAGTCGCCGGGCAGGGCGTGCCCGTCTCGGTGGACACCCGCAAGGCGGCGGTCATGCGCGCGGCGGTGGCGGCGGGGGCGGACATGATCAACGATGTCTCCGCCCTGGAGCACGATCCGGAGGCCCTGGCGGCGGCCGCCGAGCTGGGGGTCCCGGTATGCCTCATGCATATGCAGGGGACGCCGGAGACCATGCAGCAGGACCCCCGCTACGGCGACGTGGTGGCCGAGGTGCGGGACTACCTGGCGGGACGGGCCCGCCGCTGCCTGGAGGCGGGCATCGACGCCGGCAGCATCGTGCTCGATCCCGGCATCGGCTTCGGCAAGACGGTGCACCACAACCTGGCCCTGCTGCACGATCTGGGGGCGCTGGCCGAGCTGGGCTACCCCCTGCTGGTGGGGACCAGCCGCAAGTCGCTGGTGGGCAAGGTGCTGGACCGCCCGGTGGGCGAGCGCATCCACGGCGACGCCGCGGTGGTGGCCTGGGCCGTCAGCCACGGCGCCGCCATTATCCGGGTCCACGACGTGGGCCCCATGCGCGACGTGGCGCGCATGACCGAGGCCCTCATGCGCGGCGGGGCGGGCGAATGAGCCGTAGCGCCGGGCCCTTCCCTTCGCGGCCGCCCCTGTGGAAGGCTGAAGGGATCGGTGCGGGCGGCACGGGAACCAGACAAGGGGGATGTTCGTGAGCGGGACGCATGGATTCTTCGGCACCGACGGCGTGCGCGGCCGGGTGGGGGAGTGGCCCATCCTACCGGACCAGGTGCTCAAGCTCGGCTGGGCCGCAGGGCGCATCCTCACCGCCGGCAACGGCGACCACCCGCGGGTGGTCATCGGCAAGGACACCCGGGTTTCGGGCTACCTGCTGGAATCCGCGCTGGAAGCCGGGCTGTCCGCGGCCGGGGTGGACGTGCTGCTGCTCGGCCCCATGCCCACGCCCGGCATCGCCTACCTGACCCACGCCCTGCGCGCCGACGCCGGCGTGGTCATCTCCGCCTCGCACAACCCCTTCGAGGACAACGGCATCAAGCTGTTCGGCCCCGACGGCTGCAAGCTCGCCGATGAGGTGGAGGCGGCCATCGAGGCGCAGATGGCCGAGCCGCTGGTCACCGCCGAGCCCGCCCGCCTGGGCAAGGCGTCGCGGGTGGACGACGCCGCCGGGCGCTACATCGAGTTCTGCAAGCACACCTTCCCCAAGGACCTGACCCTGGAGGGCCTGCACCTGGTGGTGGACTGCGCCAACGGCGCCGCCTACCGGGTGGCGCCCCAGGTGCTGCGCGAGCTCGGCGCCGAGGTCACCGAGCTCGCCAGCCGCCCCGACGGCTTCAACATCAACGACGCCGTGGGCTCGCTGCACCCCGAGGCCATGGCCGCGGAGGTGGTGGAGCGCGGCGCCGACCTGGGCATCGCCTTCGACGGCGACGGCGATCGGGTGGTGTTCGCCGACGGCGGCGGCCGCATCGTCGACGGCGACGGCGTCCTCTACCTGGCGGCCCTGGAGATGCGCAAGCGCGGCGAGCTCGACGGCGGGGTGGTGGGCACGGTCATGTCCAACCTGGGCCTGGAGCAGGCCCTCGATGCCGCCGGCATCCCCTTCCTGCGCGCGGCGGTGGGCGACCGCAACGTGTTTCAGCTGCTGCGCGAGCGCGGCTGGATCCTGGGCGGCGAGCCTTCCGGCCACGTCATGTGCCTGACCCGCAACACCACCGGCGACGGCATCGTCACCGCCCTCATGGTGCTCGCCGATCTGGTGCACACCGGCCAGTCCCTGGCCGACGCCGTGGCCGGCCTGACCCGCCTGCCGCAGGCCCAGGTCAGCGTGCGCCTGGCCGAGCGCCGCGACATCGTCGAGGTCCCCGAGGTGGCCGAGGCCATCGCCGCCGTGGAGGCCGAGCTCGGCGCCGACGGCCGCGTGGTGGTGCGCAACTCGGGCACCGAGCCCAAGGTCCGCATCATGGTCGAGGCCCGCGACGAGACCCATACCCGCGAGCTGGCCGAGCGCATCGCGGAGGTTGTGCGGGCGGAGATGGGGGCCGCCGAGGCTTAAGGGTGGGATTTGGCGCCATTGGGCGCCAGCAGGGTTTTAAGTTTTAAGTGTTAAGTTTTAAGAGGTGGATTCCGGCCTTCGGGGTTCCCATAATGTTTACCCCCCTACCCCAAGTAGCGGTTCGCCAGAAAGGCGTGCCTGAGAGCCGTTAACTTAAAACTTAACACTTAAAACTTAACACCTCCGTGACGCGCCCATCCCCCTTTCCCTGACCCCGCCGCCCCGACCCCGCTACGTTGACCCCACCCGCCCCGCCGTCTAAGATTGCCGGTTTTCCTGAGCCCGGTATCTCAACGAGGAGGGAGGCATGCGCCAGCCGCTGGTGGTCGGCAACTGGAAGATGAACGGTCGCGTCGGCGAGGCCGAGGAGCTGGCCGGGGCCATCGCCGCGGCGGAGATCGACTGGGAGCACTGCGGCGCCGGCATCTGTCCCCCCTTCCCGCTGATCGACCGGGTTGCCAAGGCGGTCTCCGACTCGCCGGTGGCCTGGGGCGCGCAGAACCTGCATGCCGAGGATGCCGGCGCCTTCACCGGCGAGGTGCACGGTCCCCTGCTCAAGGACCTGGGCTGCACCTACGTCATCGTCGGCCACTCCGAGCGGCGCGAGTACTTCGGCGAGACCAGCGAGCAGGTGGCCGCCAAGTTCTTCGCCGCCAAGCGCAACGGCCTGGTGCCGATCCTGTGCGTGGGCGAGACCGAGGCCGAGCGCGATGCCGGCAAGGCCGAGTCCGTGGTGCGCGAGCAGGTGCAAGCGGTGGTCGGCGACGGCAAGGAGGATGCCTTCCGCGACGCGGTCATCGCCTACGAGCCGGTGTGGGCCATCGGCACCGGCCGCACCGCCACCCCCGAGCAGGCCCAGGAGATGCACGCCCTCATCCGCGGCCTGGTCAAGCAGGGCCACCCGGTGACCGGCCAGTCCATGAAGATCCTCTACGGCGGCTCCATGAAGGCCGCCTCGGCGCCGGAGCTGATGGCGCAGGAGGACATCGACGGCGGCCTCATCGGCGGCGCCTCGCTCAAGGCCGACGAGTTCGTCGGCATCCTGCGCGCCGCGGTGGCCTCCGACCTCTAGCAGGCCGCGGCGCGGCAGCAACCCTCATTCTCGACGGAGCCGTTATGGAAACCCTGTTGTGGATCGTCCACGTGATCGTAGCCATCGCGCTGGTGGCCGTGGTCCTCATGCAGCCCGGCCAGTCCGGCGGCATGGGCACGGCCTTCGGCGGCGGCGGCTCGCAGACCCTGTTCGGCAGCCAGGGCTCGACCGGCTTCCTGGGTAAGCTCACCGCGGCGCTGGGGACCCTGTTCTTCCTCACCTCCCTCACCCTGGCGGTGCTCGGCAAGCACGCCGACCAGAGCCTCATGGACGGCGCCGGTCAGCCCCAGCA
>Ga0102944_1001774_pt1 | contig 13578 bp, 11 predicted proteins | sample SalPonD_shore_MG_FD_78172 | JGI IMG/M metagenome (GOLD analysis project Ga0102944, IMG submission 78172) | Salt pond soil microbial communities from South San Francisco under conditions of wetland restoration - Salt Pond MetaG... | ecosystem: Environmental > Aquatic > Marine > Intertidal zone >...
CCGCGTCGAGGTCCTTCCCGCGCGACACCGACAACAGCAGGTGCACGCGTGCGGGGGCGACCCGCCGTATCGCGTCCGCCAGCGCCTCCGCCGAGGCCCGCGTGTGCGCGGCGTCGATGATCACCCACGGAAGCGTGGACACCGTCTCCATGCGTCCCGCCGGGGCCGTCTCCGCGAGCACGCGCGCGGCGCCCTGCAATGCCTCGGCCGACGCGATCCCGAGGCGTGCGACGGCCGCGAGGGCGAGGGCGGCATTCGCTGCCATGTGCGTACCCGACGAGGCCAGTGCGGTGCGGACTCGCCATCCGGGCCCCACTGCGGCCAGCCCATGATCGTCTTGGGCCCATGCGACGCCATGGTTCCCGGGCGCCCGGCGCGGTGCCCGGGCGACGGAGCGAACCTCGATCCACTCGACGCCCGCCGCCGCAACGGCGGACTCGAACTCGGCTGCGACCTCCGCCTCGAACCGGGGTGCCACCAGCGGCGCACCCGGTTTCACTATGCCCGCCTTCTCGCGCGCGATGGTGGCCGCCGTGTTGCCGAGGCGCTCGGTGTGCTCGAGCTCGATACTGGTGATGGCGGTCACCGCCGGCCGCACCACGTTCGTGGCATCGGCACGACCGCCCACGCCGGCCTCGACGACGGCGCAGTCGACGTCGGCGCGCCGCGCGAGCAGCAGGCCCGCCACGGTCAGCGCCTCGAAGAATCCGGGCACGATGCCTCTGCGCGCGCTCGCGTCGCGGACCGCGTACAGCGCCTCGCAGGTCGCGGCGGGGTCGGCCTCGGCGCCGCCGACGCGGAAACGCTCGGTCCAGCGCTCGAGGTGGGGCGAGGTGAAGGTGAAGGTGCGCCGACCCAGACGCTCGAGCAGGGCCTCGCAGAACAGTGCGGTCGAGCCCTTGCCCTTGGAGCCGGCGATGTGAATGACGCGCAGGTCGAGATGCGGATCGCCGAGCTCGCCGAGCAGCCCGCGGACCGCCGCCAGGGGGTCGCCACCGCGGTCGGCGTGCGCCGTGGCCGCGCGCGGCAGGGTGGCGAGCCAGGCCCAGCCGGCAGCGACGGGGTCGCCACCGGCCGGGGCTCGAATCGCCGGGTCGTCAGGCCTGCGGGACGTCGACACCGCGCTGGAGGCAGGTCGCCTCGACGGTGTTGTTGAGCAGACAGGCGATGGTCATCGGGCCCACGCCACCCGGCACCGGCGTGATCGCGCCGGCGACCTTCTCGGCCGACTCGAACTCGACGTCGCCGACGAGCTTCGTCTTGCCGTCCTCCTTCTCGATACGGTTGATGCCGACATCGATTACGGTCGCGCCTTCCTTGAGCCAGTCGCCCTTGATCATCTCGCGCCGGCCCACGGCGGCGATGACGATGTCCGCCCGGCGCACTTCGCTCTCCAGGTCCTTCGTGCGCGAATGCGCGATCTCGACCGTGCAGTTCTCGCGCAGGAGCAGGGCGGCCATCGGCTTGCCGACGATGTTGGAGCGGCCGACGATGACCGCGTGCTTGCCGGACAGGTCGCCGAGCTGGTCCTTGAGCAGCATCTTGCAGCCGAGCGGTGTGCACGGCACGAGGCCCGGCAGGCCGGTCCACAGGCGGCCGACGTTGACGGTGTGGAAACCGTCCACGTCCTTGTCCGGGTTGATCGCCGCGAGCACCTTGTCCGACTCGATGTGGTCCGGCAGCGGCAACTGCACCAGGATGCCGTTGACCTTGTCGTCGCTATTCAGCTCCTCGACCAGGTCGAGGAGCTCGCGTTCGGAGATCGAGGCGTCGCGCTTGTATTCGTACGACTCCATCCCGGCTTCGCGCGTCTGCTTGCCCTTGTTGCGCACGTAGACCTCGCTCGCCGGATTCTCTCCGACCAGCACCACGGCGAGGCCGGGCGTGATGTCGTGCTGAGACTTCAGGGCCGCCACCTGCTTGCCCACGCGCTCGCGCAGGCCGGCCGCGAAGGCCTTGCCGTCAATGATCTCCGCCATTACTCGCTTCCCCCTGGCTCGGGCGGATCGTGGTCACGAACCGCGCAGAACAAACAAATCACCATAACCGCGTTCACGATTCGCGCTTGCCAGTGCGCGACCGTGACGTTGCCGCCCACGACCGCGCGCTTCCGGCGCGGCGAGGATCCGGCCTCCGCGCACCGCACCGCATGGTACAGGCTGCGGTTTCCCGTTGTCGTGCGCGGCTGCGCCGAGATCCCGCGTCACGTATGATGACGCGGCACGCTGCGGCATCGCCGTTCCATCCAGTCGATCCTGTTCGGAGCCCCAGTTGGCGCCATGGACCGCCATGTTCCTTCCACGCGTCGGCGCAGGTCTGCGCGACGCGATCGCCGAAGGATATGATCGCTCCCGCCTGCGCGCGGACATTCTGGCCGGGCTGACGGTCGGCATCGTCGCGCTGCCTCTGGCGATGGCTCTGGCGATCGCCTCGGGCGCACCGCCGCAACACGGCCTGTACACCGTCGTCGTCGCCGGCACGGTCGCCGCGCTCGCAGGCGGCTCGCGGGTCAACGTGTCCGGCCCGACCGCCGCCTTTGTCGTCGTCCTGCTGCCCGTGACGCAGCAGTTCGGTCTCGGTGGCCTGCTCATCGCCACGGTGATGTCCGGCTTCATCCTCGTGGCCATGGGCCTCGGGCGCATGGGGCGCTTCATCGAGCTGGTGCCGTACCCGATCACGATCGGTTTCACGGCCGGGATCGGCGTCGTGATCGCGACCATCCAGCTCAAGGACTTCCTGGGGCTGCCCGTGGCGACACTCGGCGGGGATTACGTGCACAAGCTGACGACCCTCGCTCACGCGCTGCCCGGTCTTCAGTTCGACGCGTTGCTCGTGGGCGCCGTCACGCTCGCCGTGCTGATCCTCTGGCCCCGCACCGGCGTGAATGTGCCGCGCCATCTCGTCGCACTGGTGGCGGGTTCGGTCGTGGCCGCCGTTGGCGGCCTCGTCCCCGGATTTCATGTCGCGACGATCGGTTCCGAGTTTTCCTGGACAGTCGGCGGCATGAGTGGATCCGGGATACCCCCTGTGGCACCGGTGTTCGACTGGCCCTGGAATCTGCCGGGGTCGCGCGGCGAACCCATCGGACTGAGCTTCGATCTCGTGCATGCGCTCGCCGGCCCGGCGTTCGCGATCGCCATGCTCGGCGCCATCGAGTCGCTCCTGTGCGCAGTCGTGGCCGACGGCATGGCCGGCACGCGGCACGACCCCGATGCCGAACTGATCGGCCAGGGGCTGGGCAATGTCGTCGCACCGTTCTTCGGCGGCATCCCGGCAACGGCGGCGATCGCGCGCACGGCCACCGGCATCCGGGCGGGCGCCACATCGCCGGTCGCGGCCATCGTCCACGCGGCCGTCGTGCTGCTGGCTGTCGTCAGCCTCGCCGCGCTGCTGGGCCGGATTCCGCTCGCGGCGCTGGCGGCTCTGCTGCTCGTGGTCGCCTGGAACATGAGCGAGGCGCACCACTTCCTGCGGATTCTGAGGGTGGCCCCGGCGGGCGATCGCATGGTGCTCGTGACGGTGTTCCTGCTCACCGTCCTGTTCGACATGGTGCTCGCGGTGGCCGTCGGCATGGTCCTGGCGGCGGTTCTGTTCATCAAGCGGTCGATCGACCTGACCGGCACACGCCCGTGGAAACCGGAGGGTCACCCGCACGAAGTGCCCGTGCCCGATGGCGTCGCCGTGTACGACGTCAACGGGCCACTGTTCTTCGGCGCGGCTCACAAGGCGCTGAAGATCCTGCACCACATCGATCCGCACGCCGGGGCGGTCATCCTGGACATGCGCGACGTCCCGCTGATGGACATGACCGCGATCGTGGTGCTCGAGTCGATCCTGCAACAGCTCGAGCGCGACCGCATCCCGCTGGTCATCAACGAGTTGGAGCCGCGGCTGCTCCTCAAGCTGCGCCGCGCCGGCCTGCGCCGGCGTCCCGGGCGCGTCGAGTTCGGACGCACGTTCGCCGACAGCGTGGTACGCGCGACGCGGCTGGCGCAGAGGAGTGCGGACTCCGGCTCCGCCTGACCCCCGATTGCAACGCGTGATTTCCCGCACTACCGTTGCGCCACCTGATCGCTCGCTCTTCCCCGAACCGGAGCCAAGCCGATGCAGCGCGGCAGTCACGCACACGCCCACGATCCCCGCAACGACAGCGTGCGCATCCACGTCAACGGCCGCATCGTGCCGCGGCCCGAGGCCACGGTCTCGGTGTTCGACTCCGGATTCCTGCTCGGCGATGGCGTCTGGGAGGGCATTCGCCTGCACAACGGTCGCCTGGTCTTCATCGATGAGCACATGGATCGCCTGTACGAGGGGGCCAAGGCCATCGACCTCGATATCGGCATGAGCCGCGAGGCGCTCGTCGAGAAGGTCGAGGAGACCTGCCGCGCCAACGCCATGGAAACGGGTGTCCACATCCGGCTGGTGATCTCGCGCGGCGAGAAGACGACGCCATACCAGAGCCCGGCGGCCAATGTCGGGGGGCCGACGGTCGTCATCATCCCCGAGTGGAAGGAACCCGATCCGGGCGTCCTCGAGCGGGGCATGACGCTGTTCACCGTGCACGTGCACCGCGGCGCGCCGGATGTGCAGGATCCGATGTGGAACTCGCTGTCCAAGCTCAACTGCATCGCCGCGTGCATCCAGGCGAGCAAGGCCGGCGCGGACGAGGCCCTCATGCTCGACCCGCACGGCTTTGTGTCCACCTGCAACTCGACGCACTTCTTCATCGTGCGCAACGGTGAACTGTGGACCTCGACCGGGCGCTACTGCCTGCACGGCATCACCCGGGCGAAGGTTATCGAGCTCGCGCGCGCGGCCGGCTACACCGTGTGCGAGAAGGACTTCTCGACCACGGAGGTCTACGGCGCCGACGAGGCCTTCGTGACCGGCACCTTCGCCGGCCTGATCCCGGCGACGACCGTCGACGGGCGCACGATCGGCGCTGGCGCGCGGGGCCCGGTGACGGCGCACCTGCAGCAGGTCTATGCCGACCACATCGAGACCCTGTATCCACTGGAGGGGCGGGCATGAGCGCGGCGCAACCCGTCCGCATCGCGATGTGGTCCGGCCCGCGCAACATCTCCACGGCGATGCTGCGCTCGTTCGGCAATCGCGCCGACTGCTGGGTGACCGACGAACCGCTCTACGCCTGCTACCTGCACACGAGCGGCTCACCGCACCCGATGCGCGACGAGGTCATCGCGTCACAGTCGACGGACTGGCGCGAGGTCGTGGAGTGGCTCACGGGATCCGTGCCGCACGGCAAGGCGGTGTGGTACCAGAAACACATGACGCACCATCTGCTCCAGGGCATGGGCCGCGACTGGCTCGACCGCGTCACCAACTGCTTCCTGCTGCGCGATCCGCGCGCCGTGCTCGCCTCGTACGCGAAGAAGCGCGAGGAGCAGGTGCGGATCGAGGACGTGGGCATGCTCCAGCAGGCGGCGATCTTCGACGAGGTGGTCGCGCGCGGTGACGGGCGCATCCCGCCGGTGCTCGATGCCGCGGATGTGCTGCAGGATCCGCGTGGCGCGCTCCAATCGCTGTGCGCAGCCGTCGGGATTCCGTTCGACGAGGCCATGCTGTCGTGGCCGCCCGGCCGGCGCGAGACGGACGGCGTCTGGGCGGAGCACTGGTACCACGCGGTCGAGCAGTCGACCGGGTTCGAACCCTACAGGCCCCCGCCGGAGACGCTCGCGCCCGAGCTCGAGGACATCGCCGAGCGCTGCCGACCCGCATACGAGCGCCTGCGCGCCCACTCGCTCGTCAGCAGCGCTTCCTGACGCATCAGCCGCCCACTGCGGCGAAGATCCCGCGGAAATGGGCGGCGACGCCGCCGTGGGCCTCGACCGTGGCCTCGAGCTCGATGCGTCCCTTGCCGCGCCGCTCCAGCGAGCGCTCGAACCGGTTCCACGCCTTTTCCGGTGGTGCGAAGCACTTCGCCTGGAAGTCCTCGCCGACGGCATGCAGGTAGTCGACGGCCTGTTCCATGACCACGACCGTCGGCTCGGGGCTGCGCCCGCGCACGCGCCGGTGCACCATGATCCAGGCGGCCGTCAGCGCGAGCGTGGCAATGCTGCCGCCGAAGGCGCCGCCCTTGTGATTGCGGTTCGGCGCTAGGGGCGCCTCGAGGGCCACGCTGTCCCGGTCCAGGTGGACAATGCGCAGCCCCATGGCCGCCGTCAGCGGGATCTGCTCGTGCAGGTAGGCTTCGAAGCGGTCGTGCGTGTCATCCATCGGGGCGTCCCGGACGGGTCTGGGCCGATTGTACGGTGCGAGCCGGTCCCGGGTCAGGTCGTGGGTTCATGCCGCCGCCGGCCCGGATTGCACACCGCCCCGCATATCTCATCGATGCGCGGAGCGAGGCCGTGGAGACGGCGCCCAAGACGAGGCGCGGGGACGTCCGGGACGCGCAGGTGTACTTGAACAGCATGTCGCGCATCCGCAGCGTCCCGCAACGCCGGATGGGCCGGCGGATGCGCGGCCGCAGCCGCAGCCGCAGCCGTGAATCGGTGAGATATATGCGGCCACGTGCGCGGCATTGCTGGCACGGATGCACCGCAGCCGCTATGCTCGCCGCAGACCCCGTCGCAACAGCGGTTATTCCATTGCGTCTGCTTCGCATCCTGCGCCTCGATGATACCGATGCACAGGTCTACACACCGGCGGCCGCCGCGGGCGAGCCGGCCGTCCCCGGCACGTTCATGTTCACGTTCGCCAGTACCGATCCGGCTCGGCTGGCCGGCAGCGAGGCCGAGGCATTCCGCCGCGGCTTCCTCGGGCTCGACAGCCTGGGCTGGGGCACGCTGGTGACCGTGGGGGAGGCCGGCGAGGCGGAGCGCCAGTACATGCTCGACCGGCTCGTGCACGTGTTCACGGAACGTTTCGGCGCGCCCGACCGGGCGGCCGCGCTGGCCCAGGCCGAGCAGGAGATGGCGTTCCTCGACCAGCTCTGCCGGCGTCCGCTCAACACGATCCTATCGCTCGAGCGCAGTCTGGTGGACGACGAGGTCGAGGAGCAGTTCCGCACCCATACCCAACAGGCGCAATGGGAGGGGGCGGCACCCGTGTTTCGCATCGAGCCCGAGGGGCCGGACCGATGACGACCCGCACGGGCCTCGGTCGGCCGGTTGTGACTTGGTCGGTGCGCGTGCTGCTGCGCCGACGCGAGATCGAGCGCGGCGGTTGGACCGCCGCCCACTGGGAGTTGCTGGGCGTATTCCCGGTGACCGCGCGGGCGGATGCGGTCGCGCGGCGTCTCGTCCACCACGGCGATGCCTCGTGGGACTTCGAGTGGTCCGGTCTGTCGCTGCCGCTGTTCCGGGATGCGGCGGAGAGCTACTGGTACAACCTGGTGGGGCGGGAGCCGTCGATCTTCGTCGTGGGGCGCCCCGGCGAGGACATCGACCTGGAGCCCGTCGCCGTGACCGTCAACTACGACGAGGCGGGCGCGTACATGGAGTCCGACGATACGGTGCTCGCCGCTCCTTTGCCCGACTGGCTCGGGCCTTCGCTCGAGGAATTCGTGATGAACCACTACCGGCCCGAGCCGCCGCGCAAGCGCAAGCGGCGCGACTGGGCCGCGGAGGCGACGCATGGCGGACAGGGATCCGAAGGCGAGCCGTAGTCTCGAGGATGAGGATTTCCTCGAGCGCTGGTCGCGCCGCAAGCATCGGCGGGCGGCGCAGGACCGGGAACCAGGGCAGTCGCCGGACGACGGCGGCGTGCCCGCCGAGGGCAACGCGGACGCCGAGGAGGCTCCTCCCGATCTGCCGCCGGTCGAGTCGCTCGATGCCGACAGCGATTTCAGCCGGTTCCTGGAGGAACGGGTGCCGGAGTCGTTCAAGCGTGCGGCACTGAAGAAGCTGTTCGGGCTGCCGCAGTTCAACGTGCGTGACGGGCTCGACGACTACGACGAGGACTACACCGCGTTCGCCCAGCTGGGCGACACGATCACCGCGGACATGAAGCACCACGCGGAGCGCCTGCGCCAGCGGGCTGCCGAGCGCGAGGCGGCGGCCGCGCGCGAGGCGCCGGCGGAACGCTCGGGCGACGCCGATGCGGCGAGCGCGGCCGCCGAAGACCCGAATGCGACGATGCCCCCGGACACGGAAGCGCCCGATGACAATGACGACGCCTGACTCGTCGCTCCAGCTGCCCGCAACGTCCACCAACGGCCACGCACGGCGCGAAGCGCTGTATGGCGGCCCGCTCGCGTTCCCCGACGGGAACTACGTGACCTATCGCTCGGCCGGACGCCTGCTCGTCATCGGTCCGGAGGAGCGAGCCCTGCCCGCGGCGCGACGGTTGCGCGATATCCTCGATGTCTATGCGCTTCTGACGGTCCCCGGGCAGGACGCACTGTCGTGGCCGGACATCGACGATTTCGGCGCGCGCCTGCGACGCGGCGCACCGCCGAGCGTGAGCGGCCATCTCGGCGCCTTCACGGCCCGGGTCTGGGATGGCGGGCGCGACGCCGACCTGCCGCAGGTGCTGGGCGCCGGCGAAGTGTTCGACCTCGTGCTGGATCTCGGCGCGACGCCGGCGCTCCGGCGGCAGAAGAACCCGCCCGGATACTACGCGGTCGGTCCGGACGGCGACCTCGACGGGGCGCTCGCGGAGCTGTCCGATCTCATTGGCGATTTCGACAAGCCGCGCTACTTCGCGTACGAACCCGATCTCTGCGTTCACGGCAACCGCGGCCAGCGCGGCTGCACGCGCTGTCTGGACCAGTGCGCCACCGAGGCGATCCGGTCCGCTGGCGAACGCATCGAGGTCGACCCGTTCCTCTGCCAGGGCTGCGGCACCTGTGCGACGGTCTGTCCCACGGGCGCGATCACGTACGCCTGGCCCTCGCCCGAGCACCTGATCGATCACGTGCGCGGCATTCTGCGACGCTACCGTTCGGCGGGCGGCAGCGATCCCGTGCTGCTGTTCCACGACGCGGAGGGCGACGCGGAACTCGTGGCCGGGTGGGCGCCCGACCTGCCCGAATCGGTGCTACCGGTGGGGGTCGAGGACACGGGATCGGTCGGCCCCGATACCTGGCTGGCGGCACTGGCCTACGGCGCCGGTCGCGTCGTCCTCGTGATGGGGGCGGAAACCCCGGCTTCCGAGCGCGCGGCGACGCAGACCGAGCTTGCCACGACACAGGCGCTGATCGAGGCGCTGGGCTACCCGCAGGATCGCCTCGCCCTGGTCGACCCCGCTGGTGACGCGATGCCGCTCGCGGACGCGCCGCCTCCCCTCGTCGATGCGCCGGCCGGGTTCGCGGCCTTCGGCGGCAAGCGCGCCGTCATGCGTCTGGCGCTCGATCACCTGTGGCAGGCGGCCGGAGCACCCGCCGTGACGAGCGCGCTGCCGGAAGGTGCGCCGTTCGGTCGCATCGCCGTGGATGGCGATGCATGCACGCTGTGCATGGCCTGCGTGTCCGTCTGCCCCGTGCAGGCACTCGAGGGCGGCGGCGATCAGCCGCGCCTGTCATTCCGCGAGGACCGGTGCGTCCAGTGCGGCATGTGCGAGCGCGCCTGCCCCGAGGACGCGATCACTCTGGAGCCCCGGATCGATCCGGCAAACCTGCAGGCCGCGGACGGCCGGGTGGTGCACGAGGAACCGCTCCACCACTGCCCGGAGTGCGGCAAGGCATTCGCCACCCGCAAGCTCATCGAGCGCATGGAGCAGCGCCTGGCGGACCACTGGATGTTTGCCGGCGAGGACGCCCGGCGGCGTCTGCGCCTGTGCGAGGACTGCCGCGTTCAGGCCGTGCTGCGCGACGAGGGCTCGATCGATCCCTACCGGTGATAGGGGGAGGGTGCAAAATCATGCCTTTATCTGTTCCTGATACACCATAGAAAGATCTAGCGCATCAAAGGCTCTGTTCAAACTGGCACGTGCACTTTGTCTGTGCAAAATCTTTCCAGAAATTTCAGGAGCTTGAATCGGTTTTGAATTTGCACCCGGCGGCCGCGCCGTCTATATAGAATCAGGAAGTAGATGCGCGTTTTCACGCTCACCGGGATTGCTGCATGGACGCCTCTGCCAAGGCGCAAGCGAACGACCGGCCGGTTCCCGACACCACTCACGTAGAGGACGGGCGGCTGCGCTCGAGCACGTGGACCCTGCTCGGGGCACTCCTGCGTGATCCGCCGGGTGACGACCTCCTCGCGCTGCTCGTGCGCGTGGAGGAGGAGGACGCCGCCGAGAGCAGCGAACTCGCGGCAGCCTGGCACGCCCTGAGCGCGGCAGCGCGCATGGCGCGCCCCGCCCCCCTCGACGATGAGTTCCATGACCTGTTCATCGGTATCGGCCGCGGCGAGCTGGTGCCCTATGGCTCGTGGTATCGCACGGGTTACCTGATGGACCGGCCGCTGGTCGCGCTGCGGCGCGACCTGGCGCTGCTCGGGCTCGAGCGCGATCCCGGGGTGCGCGAGCCGGAGGACCACGCCGCGGCGCTCGCCGAAACGATGGCACTGCTGACCGACCCGTGCGAGGGCCAGGACGAATCCACGCAGCGGCTGTTCTTCGCCGAGCATGTGGACAGCTGGATGCCGACGCTGTTTGCCGACATGCAGGCGGCGCAGTCGGCCGATTTCTACCGCGCGGTCGGACGCGTCGGTGAGGCCTTCATGGCTCTCGAGCGCGCCTGGCTGCATGCCGACGATCCACGGCCGGGGCCGCAGACAGGGCCCGGCGGACCGGGAGAGGAACCGCAATGAAACGGGACCAGGGGCAAATCAACGGCGCGCGGCGCGGCTTCTTCCGCGTCGTGGCGGGCGCGGGTGTCGCGGCCGGCGCGGGGGCATTGATCCTGCGCAGCGGGACCGCCGAGCAGGAGCCGGTGGCCCGGGCAGCCGCGCCGGAGCAGGCCAGTTATCGCGAAACCGACCACATCCGCAAGTACTACGACACCGCGCGCGACTGACGCGGGGTCGCCGGAGAGCCACCCATGAAACTGATCCGCAAGCGCACCCCCATCGACGCGGACCTGCTCGCAAGCGGCGCCGCGGACGCGCCGGACCGCATCGATGGCATCGATCGCCGCGAATTCCTGCGCCGCTCGGGCATATCGGTCGGCGGGGCCGCCCTGGCGGCGGGCCTGTCGCCGGCGATGATGCGCCGCGCCCATGCGGCCCGCATGGACTACGCCCCGAAGGAAGGCGTCCAGACGGAGGTTCGTCGCAGCGTGTGTACCCACTGCTCCGTGGGCTGCGGCGTGATGGCCGAGGTCCAGAACGGCGTGTGGACCGGGCAGGAGCCGGACTTCGAGTCGCCGCTCAACCTCGGTGCCCATTGTGCCAAGGGCGCGTCGGTGCGCGAGCACGGCCACGGCGAGAAACGCGTCAAGTACCCGATGAAGCTCGTCGACGGCAAGTGGAAGCGGCTTTCCTGGGACCAGGCGGTCAACGAGATCGGCGACAAGCTGCTCGATATCCGCGAGAAGTCGGGGCCCGACGCCGTGTTCTGGTGCGGCTCCTCGAAGGCCAGCAACGAGGGCTCGTACCTGCAGCGCAAGTTCGCCGGCTTCTGGGGCACGAACAACATCGATCACCAGGCGCGAATCTGCCATTCGACCACCGTCGCCGGCGTAGCCAACACGTGGGGCTACGGCGCGATGACGAACTCCTACAACGACATGCACAACAGCAAGTCGATGATCTTCATCGGCTCGAATGCCGCGGAGGCGCACCCGGTCGCCATGCAGCACATCCTGCGTGCCAAGGAGAACGGGTCGCGCATGATCGTGGTCGACCCGCGCTTCACGCGCACGGCGGCCCATGCGGACCAATACATCCGCATCCGGCCCGGCACCGACGTCGCGTTCACCTGGGGCCTGCTGTGGCACATCCTGGACAACGGCTGGGAGGACAAGGAGTACGTCAACCAGCGGGTGTTCGGGCTCGACGACGTGCGCAAGGAGGTCGACAACTGGACGCCGGACGTAGTCGAGGACGTTGTCGGCGTGCCGCGTGACGCGATGTACCAGGCGGCCAAGACGCTCGCCGAGAATCGCCCCGGGACGCTCGTGTGGTGCATGGGCGGCACCCAGCACCACATCGGCAACAACAACACGCGCGCCTACTGCGTGCTGCAACTCGCGCTGGGCAACATCGGCGTCGAAGGCGGCGGGGCCAACATCTTCCGCGGCCACGACAATGTGCAGGGGGCGACCGACGTCGGGCCGAACTGCCACACGCTGCCCGGATACTACGGCCTGTCCGAGGGCGCATGGCGTCACTGGGCCCGCGCCTGGGGCGTGAGCTACGACTACATCCGCGGGCGCTTCGACACGGAGCAGAAGTACGACGCCGGCGGCGGCAACATGGCCTATACCATGAACATCCCGGGGATGCCGGTCTCGCGTTGGATCGACGGCATCCTCGAGGACAAGGCCAACCTGTCGCAGAAGGACAACTTCCACGCGATCTTCTTCCAGGGGCACGCGGTCAACAGCCAGACGCGCGGCCCGGAGATGAAGAAGGCGCTTGAGCAGCTCGACCTGGTGGTGGTGTCGGACCCGTATCCGACGCACCTCGCGGTCATGTCCGAGCGCAAGAACGACACCTACCTGCTGCCGACCTGCACGCAGTTCGAGCAGCGCGGCTCGGTGACGGCGTCGAATCGCACGCTCCAGTGGCGCGAGAAGGTGATCGAGCCGCTGTTCGAGTCGAAGACGGACGCGGAGATCCTCTACCTGTTCGCGCAGAAGTTCGGGTTCGCCGACGAGATGTTCAAGAACATCGAGATCGAGGACGGCATGCCGAGCCCGGAGGACACGCTGCGCGAGATCAACCGTTCCACCTGGACGATCGGCTACACCGGGCAGAGCCCGGAGCGGCTGAAGGCGCACATGGACGCCCGCAGCACCTTCAACACGACCACGCTGCGGGCGGAAGGCGGCCCCGTGGACGGCGACTACTACGGGCTGCCGTGGCCCTGCTGGGGTACGCCGGAGCTCAAGCATCCGGGTACGCCGGTGCTGTACAACACCCACAAGCCGGTGTCGCAGGGCGGGCTGACGTTCCGTGCCCGCTTCGGCGTCGAATACCAGGGGCGGAACCTGCTGGCCGAAGGCTCCTTCAGCAAGGACTCCGAGCTCACCGACGGCTATCCCGAGTTCACCTTCGGCATGCTGCGCAAGCTCGGCTGGCACACGGAGCTGACCGGTGACGAGATGAAGGCGATCGCGCGTGTGGCCGGTGTCGACGACGAGTCCAACTTCGAAGAAATGAGCTTCGATCCCGGAACCCCCGGCGCCAAGCTCGACGGTGTCAACTGGAAGACCGATCTGTCGGGCGGCATCCAGCGCGTGGCGATCAAGCACGAGTGCGCACCGTTCGGCAACGCGAAGGCACGCTGCATCGTCTGGCAGTTCCCCGATCCGGTGCCCGTTCACCGCGAGCCGCTGTACACCCAGCGCTACGACTTGGTGGACAAGTACCGCACCTACGATGACCGCAAGGCCTTCTGGCGCCTGCCGACGCGCTACTGGTCGATCCAGAAGGGAGATGTGTCGGGAGATTATCCGCTGGCCTTCATCAGCGGACGGCTCACCGAGTACGAGGGCGGCGGCGAGGAAAC
>Ga0102944_1001775_pt1 | contig 13566 bp, 15 predicted proteins | sample SalPonD_shore_MG_FD_78172 | JGI IMG/M metagenome (GOLD analysis project Ga0102944, IMG submission 78172) | Salt pond soil microbial communities from South San Francisco under conditions of wetland restoration - Salt Pond MetaG... | ecosystem: Environmental > Aquatic > Marine > Intertidal zone >...
CGGGCTGCTGGACGGCTACCGCGCCACTATCCACTGGGAGCATATCGCCGGCCTGCGCGAGGAGTTTCCTTCCATCGTCTCCACCGATGAACTGTTCGTCATGGACCGGGATCGTTACACCTGCTCCGGCGGCATCGCTCCCCTCGACATGATGCTGACCATCATCAGCCAACAGCATGGCATCGAACTGGCGGCGGATATCTCGGAGGAGTTCATCCACGACCGGATCCGCTCCACCGATGACCAGCAGCGCAATCCCATCAAGCTCCGCATCGGCCTCGGTCACCGCAAGCTGGTCGAGGCGGTGCGCCTGATGGAGGCCAATATCGAGGAACCCATCTCTCCCGATGAACTGGCCCGCTACGTCAATATCTCCCGCCGCCAGCTGGAGCGGCTGTTCAAGAAATACCTCAACAGCGTTCCCTCCCGCTACTATCTCAAGCTCAGGCTGATACGTGCCCGGCAGCTCATGCTGCAGACCGATATGAGCGTCACCGCCATCGGCATGAGTTGTGGATTTTCCTCCACCCCGCATTTCAGCAAGTGTTACCGTGCCCTGTACGGTCGCTCGCCGAGCTGGGAACGGCGCGTCCCGGAAACCGGGGCTGTTCCCGATACGCTGGTCACCGACGGAGGCGCCGTGGGGTAACCGGGCGGGTTCCTGGCCGGTTGTTTGTTGTTCAGCGATGGCGGCCGGTAGTACAGTGGTTTCAATACAACTATCCACTGACACCTGACGCGCAGCCGCGCGTGGAGGCGAGCATGAACGAGGAAAGCTTCAACATGAGCATGCGCAAGTTCCTGAAAAAGGTCGGCGTCACCTCCCAGCATGAAATCGAAAAGGCAGTGAACGACGCCATGGAGGCGGGAAAGCTCCGCGGCACTGAAAAACTGCAGGCGAAAGTCACCCTGGAAATCGGCGACCTGCAACTGCAGCACGAAATCGACGGCGAGATAACGCTGGAATAACAGAAAAGCTACGAGCTACTAGCCACTAGCTACTAGTCCCGATTCCCCGCTTCTACATCCCCCGCGCGCTCTTGATGGTGTCGTAGGCCGCCTGGATTTCCTGGGAGCGTTCAGTGGCTTCCTTCACCATGTCGTCGGGCACGCCCTGGCCGATGAGCTTGTCCGGGTGGTATTCGCTTATGAGACGGCGGTAGGCCCGTTTGATCTCGCTGTTGCCGGCATCGCTGCTTACTCCCAGTGCCGCGTAGGCTGCCTCCAGGCTGCCGCCACCGGCGGCGGGGCCGCCGCCACGAAATTCGTTCTGGGCCCGGATCATGCGGATCAGCTGCTCGAAGGCGGCGGCGGACATGCCCAGTCCCTGCGCCACCTGGCGCAGGACGTCTTCCTCGGCCCGATCCAGGACGCCGTCGGCTGCGGCCACGTTAACCAGATACATTAACAGCAGGCGGACAAGATTGGGGTGACGCCCGCAGACTGCCAGGAACTCCTGCACGGCGCGGCCCGGGTCGAAGCCGGGTTCAGCGCCCTGCTTGAACAGCCGTATGGCCTCGCGCCGGTGCTCGGGGGTGAGTCCCATCTGGGCCATGAACTGCTCGGTCTGCCGGATTTCCGCCTCGGAGATGCGGCCATCCGCCTTGGCCATGTGGCCGAGCAGGGTGAATACCGTGGTGAAAAAGCGATCCTGGATGCGCTGCCGTTCTTCCGGCGAGGCGCCCAATTGCACCTGCTGATAGCCGCGGTCGAACAGGTGTCCGAGGATCAGGCCGAGAATGGCCATGGGAATGCCGCCGATACTGTAGCCCAGCAGTGCGCCTGCCAGCTTGCCTAAAATCATGATTCGCTCCGTTTGTCAGCCCCGATTGTATACGCCGGGGCATTGTTTCCAAAAAGCCGGCTGTATAATGTGTTAATTGTGCGGTCGGTCGCAGAGACCGGTGAATTTATCCAGGCCGGAGATGTCTATTTGGTTATGCGTATTATTGCCTGTCTGCTGTTACTCGTCCTGGCCGGCAGCGTTAGCGCCGCCGGAAATGCTCCCGATCCGACCGGCCTGTGGCTGACCAAGAAAAAGGACTCGGCGGTGCGCATCGAGCGCTGCGGTGAATCCCTGTGCGGCTACGTGGCCTGGCTGCGTCCGGACGTGGAACACGTCACCCCCAAGGGCGAACCGATCTGCGGGCAGAAAGTCCTGTGGGGATTCAAACAGTCGCACTCCGATGCGTCGCGGTGGAAAGACGGTCACATCTACAAGGCCGACGATGACAAGAAATACGACGGCGATATCCGCATGCTGGACAACGACAGGCTGAAACTGCACGGCTACGTCTTCCTGCCGTTCCTGGGCAAATCCTATATCCTGACCCGCACCACCCCCGAGGAATATCCGCCCTGCGGCAAGTGATCCCGGCCGCGGCAGCCCCGTGCTGTGGAGCCTCTCGCGTGATGCATCCCGCATTCCCGCAGGGAGAGTTCCTTCCTGATTCCTGCTAGAATTTCCGCTGACAATGTCGATCGCATCGGGAACCATGCACGGATTAAACAGGGCACCGTGGCTCATCCTCGCGCTGCTGCTCGGCGCCTGCGCCGGCGTGCAGCCGAAATACGAGAGTCCATCGGTCAGCGTCGCTTCCCTGAAGCTGCTGCCCACCGGTTCCATGATGCCGCAATTCTCCATCACGCTGCACGTGGTCAATCCCAACCGTGAGCCGCTCCGGCTGAACGGCATCGCCTACAGTGTCTACCTCGAAGGGCACAAGGTCATAACCGGAGCAGCCAACAATCTTCCGGAAATCGAAGGTTACGGCGAAGGTGACATCAAGCTGATTGCCACCATCAGGCTGCTCGAAAGTCTCAGGCTGTTAAGCGAACTGATCGGCAAACATCGTGACTCTTACCATTACAAGATCGATGCCAAGCTCGACATCGGTGGCGGCAAGCCGCAATTGCATGTCGTCGACGAGGGTGCCATCGACCTGGTGCATTAAGAGTGCCGGAGTTTTCTGCTGAACAACGGCATTACGAATGGCTATACTGTTTGCATGACTTGAGAAATGGACTATGAAAGTAACATCTGCCAGACGGGCTGCAGTATCCCTTTTTGTTGCCGGCTTCATTATTACGGGCTGTAGCCTTTTGCCGGATAAGGCTGTCGCTCCGAAAGCAGGTGATGTTCTATATATCTATCCGGACGGCTCCATGAAGTTTCGTGGGCATCCGATACCGAAAAAGGACGTGGTTATCTACGAGGATGGTGATGGTGGTGAGAAAGCGGCCGTACGCATCAGGGTGAAGCCCCTGCATCCGGATTTCTTCCGCGATAGTATCGTGGTGGAGAGGGTTCCGGTGGAGCATAAAATGAAAGATACAAATTCAAAAGGCAAACAGACGGAATAACTCCGGGATCGTACACCGGCCCGTCGATCCAACTACATTTCAACCAGCGGGTTTATCATGCAACGGCTGAACGTGAACATGATCGCACTGATACTGCCATTCATAATGGGTGTTGTTCTTTCCCCGGGCGTGCAGGCGAAGGATGCGAAAGCCGGGGATATCCCGGCACTGATGAAGGAAAAACGCTGCGTACTCTGCCACAGCGAGACCGGGCGTCTGGTCGGTCCGCCCTACAAAATGATTGCTCACATGTACAAGGACCGTGATCACGACAAGGCCATGGATAAGCTGGTGAAAAAAATCCTGAAAGGCGGGATGGGAACCTGGGGTGCCATTCCCATGCCGGCCAGCGATAATGTCAACGAAGAACAGGCGCGTGCCATGGCGCGCTGGATTCTCAATCTGAAGTAATGCTGCTTAGTCGTCGGACAGGGCATTCCTGATCCGGCGGCTGACGGTTTTCACCACCTCGACGCGGGCCAGTTTCTTGTCGTTGGCCGGGATCAGGTTCCAGGGCGCATATTCCGTGCTGGTATGGGCGACCATGTCGTTGACCGCATCCCGGTAGTCATCCCATTTTTCCCGGTTGCGCCAGTCCTCATCGGTGATCTTGTATTCTTTCCACGGTGTCTTCTCCCTTTCCTGGAAACGCCGCAGCTGTTCATCGGCGTCGATCTGGAGCCAGAACTTGACCAGGATGATACCGTGCTCGTGCAGTTGCTCCTCGAAGTCGTTGATTTCCTGGTAGGCGCGCTGCCACTCGGATGGCGCGGCAAAGCCCTCTACGCGTTCCACCAGCACGCGGCCGTACCAGGAGCGATCATAGATGGTCACGTAGCCGGCGCGGGGCAGGTGACGCCAGAAGCGCCACAGGTAGTGATGGGCCTTTTCCTCGTCTGTGGGCGCGGCTACCGAGATTACCTTGTACAACCGTGCGTCCATGGCGGCGGTCAGCCGGCGGATGGCGCCGCCCTTGCCGGCGGCGTCCCAGCCTTCGAACACCGCGATCACGGATCGCTGTTTCTTCTTGGCTTTCCAGGTGGCGCCGTAGAGTTCCCGTTGATGTTTCTTCAGTGTACGGTGATAGTTCTTGTCAGTGATAGTGCGGTCCAGTTCAACGTGGTCCAGGATGGTGTTCTCGCGGTCCTGTTCCAGTTCATGACTTTCAACGGCGGGTGCCTGCGCCGGCGTCTCGATCCCGGCCAGGCGACTTTCCAGGGACTCCAGGAGGATGCGTCCGACGGTCAGATCGCGGTAATGACGGTTTTCCGCCTCCACCAGGTGCCACGGACATTCGCCCTGGTCCGTCAGACGCAGGGCGTGTTCTGACGCATGTTCGAATTCCGTGTAGCGCTTGGAGAATTTTTTCAGGATGGGCGAGGGCCGGCCTTCCTTCTTGTCCAGCTCCAGCCTCTTCTGCTGATCCTTGCGTGACAGGTGAAACCAGAATTTGACGATGAGGCCGTCGTCCTGGGTAAGCATGTGTTCGAATTCGTTGATGCGGTGAAGCTGGCGTTCATACTCGGGATTGTCGATGCGGCCGTAAACGAAATCGATAATGGGGCGGGTATACCAAGAGCCGAACATGATGCCGATGGTGCCGCGTCCCGGCAGGCGTCGCCAGAACCGCCAGTAGGCCGGCCGCTCCGCTTCCTCGTCGCTTTCTTCCCAGAAGGCCGAAGTCTCGATGCCGCGGGTATCCAGCCACTTGTTCAGGCAGTTGACCACCTCCCCCTTGCCCGCGCCCTCAACGCCCGAGACGATGACGATTACGGGAATGTTCGTTTCTGCCAGCCGGCGCTGCGCCTTGAGCAGGCGGGTGTGCAGTTCGGGTTCTTCCCGGTCATATTCCTGCTTGCCGATCTTCTTGCCCAGCTCCGCCGCTTCAAACATGGCGCGGTCTCCTCGATAAACTCCATCTTGCGTGATTTCCGCTGTCCCCAGTATTCAACAGCCGGCTTTCGGCATATTGATCCATATCAAGCTTGAGGATGTTCCGGCGGGGGAGCCTGTCCGTGGCGAGTTCGACTCAGCTATTGAACGGGACTACAATAATCCCCCAGTCATTCCGGGCCTTTCCATGTCTTCCACCGCAGAACTGCTGGATTTTGCCGTGCGTATCGCCGAGGAAGCGGGGCGCATCGCACTCGGCTATTTCCGCACGCCGCTCGCGATCAGCAGCAAGGCCGAGGACAGCTTCGATCCGGTGACCTGCGCCGACCGGGAGACCGAGGCGCGTCTGCGGCAGTTGATCGGTGCAGCTTATCCCGAGCACGGCATCGTCGGCGAGGAACACGGCGTCACGACGGGCGGCCGCCTGCGCTGGATCATCGATCCCATTGACGGCACTCGCGGCTTCATTGCCGGCTCGCCCATGTGGGGCATGCTGCTCGGTCTCATGGACGGTGACGAACCCCTGCTGGGCGTGATCCACAATCCTTACCTGGGCGAGACCTTCTACGGCAGCGAGGCGGGTGCCTGTTACCGACGCCGGGGCGAAGAACGGAATATTCATACCCGCTCCACCGAGTCCCTGGCTGAGGCGGTATTGTTCTGCACCCATCCCGCCATGTTCACGACGCCCGCGAGCCGTGCCGCCTTCGAACGGGTGGACGCGGCCTGCCGTTTCTCCCGCTTCGGCAGCGACTGCTACGGCTACGCCCTGCTGGCGGCGGGCTATGCCGACCTGGTGGTGGAGGACTCACTGGAGCCCTACGACGTGATCCCGCTGATCCCCGTGGTCCGGGCGGCGGGCGGCGTGATCAGTGACTGGTCCGGCGGCCCGGCCGTCAAGGGCGGCCGCATCGTTGCCGCCGCCACCCCGGCCCTGCACGAACAGACGCTGGAATTACTGCAGCTTTAACAGCAGCCACAAGCTACAAGTAACGGCAACGGCTATAATCTGTGAGTCCCGAGGAGAAATGACCATGGACAATAAACCGCATATCGCCGCACGTTCACCCGCGCCGGTGGAAGTGGAGGCCGGCAAGACCTATTACTGGTGCGCCTGCGGCCGCAGCGCCAATCAGCCGTTCTGCGACGGCTCCCACAAGGACACGGGCTTTACGCCGGTGCAATACGAGGCCACCGAAACCGGCAGGGTGTTCTTCTGCCGCTGCAAGCACAGCGCGAACGCGCCCCTGTGCGACGGTACGCATAGCAGTCTGACGTAAAGCTACAAGCAATGTTTCACCGGGGCTCGGGGCTCGGGCGAGATGAAAACGCTGTGCTTATGGTTTTGAATTTCTAGCCCCGAGTCACACCGCACTGGCCGCGGAACTGCCGCTGCGGATATGAGAGAGGAACCCATCCACCAGCATTTCGGCAATATTGCGGTGGCATACCGACTGCAGGCCGCGCCAGGCGGGGATGCCGTTTACCTCCAGCACCGTGTACGCGCCGGCTTCATCGAGAATGATGTCGACGCCGGCATAGCCGGTGCCGGGCGCCCGCGCCGCCGGTTCGGCAATGGCGCGCAGGGGTTCGGTGAGCACCGCCGGCAGACAGCGGCCGCCCCGCGCCCGGTTGCTGATCCAGTGCGGTGAAACTCTTTCCATGGCCGCCACGGCCTCGCCGTTGATGACGAAGACGCGCCAGTCGCGGCCGCTGCCGCCGCCCTGACGGATGTAACGCTGCAGGTAATAGACGCCGCTCAATTCTTCACCGGGGGGCAGTTGCCCGGGCTCGTCGATGCGGCGCAGGCCGCGGCCGCAGTTGCCGAACAGGGGTTTCAGGACCAGCGTGTGTCCCGCGGCGGTTTCTGTCTCCGCAATCGCTGCCGCCGTCTCCCGGGATTCGCACACCCAGGTCGGCGGCGTCGGGATCCCGGCGCGCCGCAGCAGGAAGCTGGTCATGCCCTTGTCCACGGTGTACTCGATGGCGGCGGCGCTGTTGTACACGGGTATGCTGCAGGCGCCGAGGGCATGCAGGATATCCAGGCGCAGGGCCACTTCCTCGAAACTGCCGGTAGGAATGGCGCGGACGAAGGCGGCCGCGGGCAGGCTGTCGGTGAAACCGGGTATGACCAGGCCGCCGGCCTGCACGTCTATGCAGCAGTCGCGCAGCGAGCAGACCGCGGCCTCCACCCGGTGCGCAGCCAGGGCGTCCAGCAGCGCCTGTTCGTGCCAGCCGGTGTTCTCCGAAAAGATGACAATGCGTGCCATGTTGTTTTCCTTTTCCTGCGCCGGATGATGGTTCATATTGTTGCCGGCAGGACCGTTGCCGACATTTTCCGGCATGGGTGCCGGAACGGCAACTGCCGCAGCCACTGGAAATCTCTGATCCGTCATGTCTGCAAATTCCATTTTGATTCTCGGCGCCAGTGCCCGGGCCGCGGCGTTTTCCGCCGCCCGGGCCGGGTGCGCCCCGTACTGGATCGATCGCTACGGTGACAGCGACCTGTGCGAAAGCTTTCCCGGCCGCAGCCTGGGCGCGGCAGACTATCCGCAGGGCCTGATCGCCGCGGCCCGGGATGTGCCGGACATGCCGTTTCTGATCACCGGCGCCATGGAAAACCACCTGGATGTGCTCGAGGCGCTGGCCGCGGAGCGGCGGCTGCTGGGCAATGACGCCGCTATCTGCCGGGCGGTGCGCACGCCCGCCGCCGTGTACGACTGCCTGTCTCGGTCCGGCCTGGCGGTACCCGCCGTCACCGGGCGGGCGCCGGGCGGGGGAAACTGGGTGTGCAAGCCGCTGCACAGTGCCGGGGGCAAGGATATCAGCCTCTGCGGCGGGGATGCCGCGGCGGGCGCCGGCGAATACCTGCAGGAGTTTATCGAGGGACGCAGCCTGTCCGCGGTATTCCTGGCCGACGGTCGCCACGCCCGGCTGGCGGGCGTCACCCGGCAGCTGGTAGGCAAGGCCGCGTTTCACGCCGGCCGGTTCGCCTACTGCGGCAGTCTCGGTCCACTGGAACTGACCGCGTCCGAGGAACGGCAATGGAGTGATATCGGCCTGGCGCTGGCGGAAACCTTCCGGATCCGGGGACTCTTCGGCGTCGATGCCGTGCAGCGCGGCGGGAGTATCTACCCGGTGGAAATCAATCCCCGCTATACCGCCTCGGTGGAAGTGGTCGAGGCCGGCACCGGCCTGGCGCTGATCGCGGAACACCTGCGCGCCTGCAGCGGCGAACTGCCGGCGCCGGCGGTGAGGCGCCGCAGCGTCCACGGCAAGTGCCACCTGTTCGCCCCGGAACGGCTGGTCGTCCAGGCGGATCTCCTGACCCTGCCCATGCCGTGTGAACTGGATACCGTGACCCTGGCCGACGTACCCGCGCCGGGAACGGCGATCGCGGCCGGCCACCCGGTCCTTACCCTGCTTGTCGAGGGCCGGGATCAGCTGGAATGTTTGCAGAGACTGACGGATGCCGCCCCGGCGATCCTCAAGCGAGTAAGGGGTGAGGGATAACGGCAGCTACAAGCTACAAGCCACAAGCTATAAGTAACAGCAACGGCTGTCATCTGCGAGCCCCGAGCCCCGCCGTCACAGGACGGCCAGTATCGAGTCCGTCAGGTAGTCCACGTTACCCGGATTGATGCCGGCCACATTGATGCGGCTGTTGTCGACGAAGTAGATGCTGTATTCGTCGCGCAGCCGGCGTACCTTGTCCTTCTCCAGTCCGAGGAAGGAGAACATGCCTTTCTCGCCCTTGATGAAATCGAAGTCCACGGGCGATCCCTTTTTCTTCATGGTATCGGCGAACAGGGCGCGCAGGTCGTTGATACGCCGGCACATGCCTTCCAGTTCTTGTTCCCAGTTCTGCCTGAGCTCGGCATTGGCGAGGATGGTGGCGACGATGAAGGCGCCATGGGCCGGCGGCACCGAATACAGGCGCCGGGCGTTGACCTTCATGTGCGACAGGGCGGCTGCGGCAGCGTCTCCACTGCCGGTGACCGCCAGCAGGGCACCGATGCGGTCCCGGTACAGGCCGAAGTTCTTGGAGCAGGAATAGGATACCAGCAGTTCCGGTGCGGTTTCCGCCATGATGCGCACACCGGTGGCGTCTGCAGCCAGGCCGTCACCCAGGCCCTGGTAGGCGAAGTCCACCAGCGGCAGGAAACCGCACTGTGTGGCGGCTTTCGCCACCGCGCGCCATTGTTCTTCCGTCAGATCGGCGCCGGTGGGATTGTGGCAGCAGCCGTGCAGCAGGACCACGTCCTCCGGCCCCAGGCCGTTCAGGGTTTCCAGCATTTCCTCGAAGCGGATGCCGTGGCTGGCGCGGTCGTAGTAGGGGTATTCCTTGATGTTCAACCCGGCCTGGCCCAGCAGGGGGGTATGGTTGCCCCAGGTGGGGCTGGAGACCCACAGGCTGGCGCCCGGCTTCCAGCTGTTGATGAGCTCGCCGGCCAGGCGCAGGGCACCGGAGCCGCCCGGCGTGGCGGCGGCGCAGGTGCGACCGTCGGCAATGGCGGCGTGGCTGTCGCCCAGGATCAGCGGCTGCACACGCTCGCAGAAGGGCGCGTAGCCGGAGATGGGGGTATAGGACTTGCTGATTTCCGTTTCCAGACGTATGGCTTCCGCCTTCTTGACCGCCTCGAAAATGGGCGTATTGCCGTCTTCCGTCTTGTAAACACCGGCCCCTAGATCGATTTTGTTCGGGTTGGGATCCTCGTTGTAGGCGACGGTGAGGCCCAGGATGGGGTCGTCCGGCAGTTTCTCGAATGATTCGAACATGGGTAGTTTCGTGTCCTCGCGGTTCGGCGGTGAAGCGGTCTCTGCAGCGCGGCCGGATGATCCGGCCACCGGGTCCGAAACTATACTCTTGCTCGGGTTTCGGGGCCAGCGGCTCGGGGTTCGGGAGATACTCGTTACTTTTGATTGTCTTCCGCTAGTAGCTAGTGGCTTTTTAATGAAGGTCACCGCGGGAAAGGGAAAACAGCAGGGCCGTGACAGCCAGTCCCGTGGAGATCATCAGGCAGACCTGGACATTGTGCAGCAGGTCGGGGTACAGCGCCGGTGTGATCTGCACGCGCCCCATGTTGAGGGCGAAGATCGCGGTGATGATGGCCATGCTGAACATCTGGCCGAGAACGCGTACGGATCCGGTGATGCCGCTGGCGATGCCCAGTTGTTCCCTGCGTACCGAGCCGAAGATGGCGTTGATATTGGGCGAGGAGAATAGGGAGAAACCGATGCCCGTGGTGAACAGGCAGGGAATGAGGTAGACCAGCGTGGTATCCATGCCGCTGCGCGAGAGCAGGAAATAGCCGGTGGTGTTGAGGACCAGGCCCGCCGAGGCGAGCAGGCGGGGCTCGATGCGATCCGACAGGCGTCCCGTGAACGGCGACAGGGTTGCCATCATCACGGGCTGTGACATCAGCACCATGCCCGCCATGTCGGGACTCATGCCCTTGATGTACTGCAGATACAGGCTCATCAGGTAGGACAGTCCGAATGAGGCCGAGTACAGGAACAGTGCCGCCAGGCTGGAAAACAGGAACAGCCGGTTGCCGAACAGCAGGCGCACGTCCAGGAGGGGATCGGTCACGCGTTTTTCCACCTGGAAGAAAGTCGCCAGCAGGACCAGTCCGAGCACGACCAGCCAGACGCTGTGCAGTGCCGGCAGCAGGGACAGGCCGTAAATCAGGGTGCCGATGCCGAGACCGAATATGAGCGCACCCCGGTAATCGAAGCGCTGGCCGGTGTCGCCGGTCCATTCGCCGTACAGCTTCTTCAACGTGACGGCGATAAGAATCAGCAGTATCGGAATATTGATGAGAAAGATGGCGCGCCAGGACAGGTACTCGGTACACAGGCCGCCGATCAGCGGGCCGCCGGTGAGCCCGGAATAGACGCTGGCGGTGGTCATGCCCACCACGCTGCCGCGCCGGCGGGAGGGAAAGATGGAGACCAGCATGGGGACACCGGAGGTGGCGAGCAGCGATGTGCCCAGGCCCTGGATGACACGGCAGGCCAGGAGAAAGCTTATGTCGGTGGACAGCGCGGCCAGGGCCGAGCCTGCGGCCATGACCGCCAGCCCGGACAGGTACAGCCGCTTGCGGCCCACCAGGTCTCCCAGGCGGCCGGCGGGAAGCAGACAGATCGCGGTGGACAGCAGGTAGGCCGTGGGGATCCAGCTCAGCAGCACGGCGTCCGCGTGAAATTCGTCGGCGATGGCCGGGATGGCGACATTGACCCCCGACAGCATCAGTGGTGTGATAAAAGACGTGGTGCAGACCAGCAGCAGGGCGATGCGGCCGCGGCTGTCCGGCTGTTCCGAGGACTCTGCTGCGCTCACGACTGATACTCCCGTGGAGAATGCGATTGATTATGAATGAATTACCGGTACAGGTCTGTTACGGACCCGGCTGCATTGTAGCGTGCCGCCACCACCGGCGCCGAGGGAAAACCCGTTGAGCGGCCGCGCGGAATTCGAGGCCGGCCGCTGCCTGGTGCTGGAAGGAGAAGTACAGTGGCGCGACATGGACGCATTCCAGCATGTGAACAATATCAGCTACCTGATCTGGTTCGAACGGGTGCGTATCGCCTTCATGGAGCGTTTCGGCGGCGACGAATATCACCAGGCCGAGGATCTGACGCCGGTGCTGGCTTCTGTGCAATGCCGCTACCGTTTCCCGCTCACCTACCCGGATAATATCCTCATTGGCGTCGCTATCCGCGACGTGGGCGAGGATCGCTTCACCCAGGAATATGCCGTGTACAGCCTCACCCACGACCTCGTCGCCGCCGAGGGCGAGGGCCGCGTGGTCTACTTCGATGCCAGGAAAGGAAGCAAAACGCCAATCCCCCCGCGGTTCCGGGAGCGCCTGCTGGAACTCTCAAAATAGCTACATAACGGCAGCCACGAGCTACAAGCTACAAGCCACAAGTAACGGCAACGGCTATACTCTGCGACCCACAACCCACAACCCACAACCCACCAACTATTTCCAGAGTATCCGCGCCAGCGTGCTGTCCTTGTCGATAAACTGGTGCTTCAACGCCGCACCGGCATGGCCCAGGGCGAGGAAGAAGACGCCGTAGGCGAGCCAGTAGTGCAGCTTGATAGCCCAGTCGCGCACGGCGGTGTGGTGTGCGATCAGCGCGGGGATATGCAGCCAGGAAAAGACCTCCACGGCCTTGCCGTCCGAAGTGGAGGTGAGATAGCCGGTGAAGGGAATCACCACCATCAGCACCAGCAGCAGGACGTGCATGCCCCGGGAGGCCCGGCGTTCCCACGGCTTGAGGTGGGCATCGGCGTCGGGCATGGGCGTATAGATCTGCCAGCCAATCATGATGACAGCCAGCATCAGCACGATCATGCCCAGGGACTCGTGCCAGGCGCGGGAGGCGTAATACCAGCGGTCATAGTAACCGAGATCCACCATGTACCAGCCCAGCCACACCAGGAACAGGATGAGGATGGCGACAAACCAGTGCAGGAGTTTGCTGACGAGGCCGTAACGCTGGCGGGTATTCCTGATTTGCATAAGTCCGATCCGGGACAAATTTGCGACGGTTATCATAAACTATAGTGGCTGCAGGCCGGGGTGTCACCGGCCGGCGGCCGGGAACTGGCAAACCGGGAACAGCAACGCAGATCCATGAATAATGACGAATTCCGGCGCTGTGGCCACGCCGTCATCGACTGGCTCGCCGACTATTACGAACGCATCGAGGATTATCCCGTGCAGTCCCGGGCCGAGCCCGGAGACCTGCGCCGGCGCCTGCCGGCACGCGCCCCGGAGGAGGGTGAAGCTTTCGACGCCATCCTGGCGGACATGGAGCGCCTGATCCTGCCGGGCATCACCCACTGGCAGTCACCGTCCTTCTTCGCCTATTTCCCCGCCAATAACTCGCCGCCGTCGGTGCTGGGCGAACTGTTCGCCGCCGGTCTCGGCGTGCAGGGTATGCTCTGGGCCACCAGCCCCGCCTGCACCGAGCTGGAAACCCGGGTCCTGGACTGGCTGGTCGAGGCGCTGGCGCTGCCGGAGCGTTTCCGCTCCACCGGCAGCGGCGGCGGCGTGATCCAGGATTCCGCCTCCAGTGCCACCCTGTGCGCCCTGCTGGCGGCCCGGGAACGGGCCACGGAGGGGGGCGGCAACCGCCGCGGCGGCGACGGTATGCTTACGGCCTACACCTCGGACCAGGCCCATTCCTCCATCGAAAAGGACTGCCGCATCGCCGGCATCGGCTCCGACAACCTGCGCAAGATCCCGGTGGACGCGCAGTTCCGCCTGCGGCCGGAGGAACTGGAGCGCAGCA